>ODAK010000509.1_pt1 | contig 44816 bp, 39 predicted proteins | sample 1539591 | NCBI WGS metagenome assembly ODAK01 (sample SAMEA3539303, study PRJEB22396) | soil metagenome | biome: tundra; feature: field; material: soil | place: USA | collected 2010-05 | depth 0.15 m
AGCAATGCGTAGCTCAGATAAACGACACGGTCGTCTACGCTCGCTAACGCCGTGCCGTTTGCGTCAACGTCAAGCGAGCGCGAACTGGCCGAAATGACTACCCCCGCTGGGAGCGTTCGCGCTGGCTGCTTTTGATTCAAGGAGACCCACGTAGCAAAATCACGTTCAAACTGACCTAGCATCTGCGTCACTCGTGCCCGAATAGCTGGTGGCAAATTAGCAACTCGGTTCTGATCGAAGACGAAGCGCACGTGCGAGTCAGCGATGCATATCGAGACAGTTAGCTCTGGAAGACTCTTCTCTTCTTCTGTCGGCCTAGAAAACGCCGGATAATGAGCCAGGGACACGTCGGTGGTTCTCCTGTGTGACATTCTCCAATCAGAAAAACGTGTCGGTCGAGGGGGACCAACACCTATTCAACGTCACCGTTCTTCGTATATGTATTTACGAGCGGGAATATAATGATGATGACGTCGTATTGCTAATTAAACGCGCGCATTCTATTGGCCTTGGACATTCGCGCCAGGCTACAGAATGGTTCTAGAAGAGAGTCGCAGGTGTGCGCGAACTACTGTGTCAGCTCGTCCAATAGCAAAAAACACGATGCCTGTGCGCGGGCCGAATTCTCTAAAGTGAGACTACTTCACGGTCGCCGCGATCTGCCACGACGCCGTGCACGTCCGTATGTGGGGGGTCTTTGCGAGTTCTAAATCCGCTCACCCGTGATGTCCACTTTGACGCCTGTAACCTTTTCGACAGGCTCTTTTCGGGGCATCGTGACCTCTAAGACCCCGTTGTTGAATCGCGCTTTAGCTTTGTCTGGAATTACTGGAGCTGGCAAACGCATGGTTCGCTTGTACGCCATGTAGCCCCTCTCTCGACGAGCGTAAGGTTGCTGTTCACGTGCTATTTCAGCTTTTGATTCGGCACTGATCTCTATAGTGTCTGGCGTGAGGTTGAGGTCTATGTCCTCTTTCTTAACCCCTGGCAGATCAGCGACCAAGTGAATTTCTGTTCCGACGTCGATAATATCTACGTCAGGGGCCCTAACCGGCCCTCGAGGCCTTGGTATGATTTCAGGGACGTACGCCTTGTACAAGTGCTCAGCACGCGAACGCTGCGGCTCCGGAACAAGCCTCTTGTAGAGGTCTTCGGCACTCGCAAACATAGCGTCAAATGCGCGTCTGACATCAGCAAGAGTACCCAAGATCCAATCTTCTCTCGTCGTCATTTTTCTGCCTTTCATTCGTTTCTCGACCATATGATCACCTGCTAGTGGTTCGGCTGAAAATAATCACTCTCCAAAGAATTCTGCTTTGTTCCTATTTATATCCTCACCTCTGCGTTGAAACGATGCGCAAGCGCTCTTGGCAGCGTCACTGCATCCACGCAGCTTGGGCCGGGTCGCTTAGGTGGCGTCCGCAGGACGGCAGCAACGTCATGCGGCACCGACTGTACGCACAGCACTCGCTGCCGGGCATACCACAGGCTGCCAGAAAACTCAATTTTAAACTCTTTTATTGATTGCGGAGTGACAAAGAGCTAAGTAATTGCGTGACCAAAAAGATAGCTAGTGCTGTTGAAATAGCAGGGAAAAACTAGGTCGGGCGCCTAGATAGTTAGCTATTTGAGTTTTCGCCGAACAGCTCTGAGCTAGCGTGGTAGGATCAACATGGGAATCAAAGTTGCACTTATTCATCCGCCGTTTGGCAAGGGAGACGTCAGAAAGCTGAATATCTGCTCGCCGCCATTGGGGCTTGCTTATTTAGGCGCTTTTCTCAGAGAGCACGGTCATCGCGTCGCTATCATAGATGCCGAAGTTGAGCGGCTGAGCACCACGCAGATTATGGAGCGCGTGCAGACGGCCGATCTCGTTGGCATCACGACCACAGCACCAACTTACAGCTCAGCCCTTGCGCTTGCAAACCTCATTAAGCAATCGAACAACGGCACGAAGGTAGTTCTCGGTGGCCCACAAGCAACTTTTTTGGACCGCGAGTGTCTCGAGAAATCAGCGGCTGACGCCGTCGTTAGGGGGGAGGGAGAAGCCACCATGCTCGAAGTCGCGGATTCCACCGAGTCGGGCAGCTTGCACCACGTTGAGGGCATCACCTTGCGAGACGGGGACGCGATAGTTCGAAACCCCGATCGGAAGTTGATCGCCGATTTAGACGAGATTCCATTTCCCGCGAGGGACTTGCTACCAATGGCAAAGTACTTGCCACCTAAGAGCACCGGCGTCATATCGAGTAGGGGGTGCCCATTCAGGTGTATTTTCTGCGCCTCCTCAAGCCTGTACCACAAGACGTTTCGGTCGCGGAGCGCGGACAACGTCTTTGACGAGGTAGCTCAGCTCGTTGCTCAAGGCTACGACAACGTCACCATGCTCGATGACAATTTCATTCTCAACAAAGAGCGCGCCTTCAAGTTTGCCGATCTGGTAGAGGAAAACAACCTAAAGTTTAGCTGGTCGTGCACGGGGCGCGTTGACTCCGTTGATGAAGACTTACTCGGCAGGCTGCGCGAAGTCGGCTGCAACGGGCTCTTTTTTGGCGTTGAGTCTGCCTCGGACGACACGCTGAAGCTCATCAAGAAAGGGTTTTCGACCGATCAGGTGATTAACGCCTTTGACGTGCTTAGAGACTACGATTATGCAACAACGGCGTCCTTTATGATCGGATTGCCCGGAGATGACGGGCAGAAGGTCGCCGACACGATCAACCTAGCAAAACAGGTCATGCCGGATTTCGCAATGTTTTCGGTCACCACGCCCTATCCGGGAACTGAGCTTTACGACAACATCGACAACTACGACCTTGAGATTACCTTGGATGACTGGAGTAAGTTCACCCTCACAAGGCCCGTGGTTCGTACACGTGCTCTTTCGACAGCAGAATTGCACCGGTGGTTTTTGAGGGCATACTTTGGTTTTTACGTGCGAGCGTCCTACTTACGACGGGCCATCGCAAAGAAGCAGCTCGGCTTCGTTCTGGGCCCCGTTCAGCACGCCATTGTCGACACATTCAGTGGCGCCTTCTCGCGCCACAGTTTGTGAGTTGACGCTACTCGAGACGCGACATTGATTTTGTCGGAAAGCCTTGGTTTGAGAGGATTAAGCGTAAATATCTTGCCTCACAGAGGTTAAAGCCTGATTGCAATCAGAAGGAGATGAGACGAATGGAAGCGAACAAAGTTTATGTCTTGCCAGACCTGCCTTATGGCTATGCCGACTTAGAGCCCTATATCTCTGAGCAACAGCTCAGGATTCACCACGACAAACACCACCTCGCGTACGTTAACGGCGCGAACGCGACTTTTGAGAAGCTCGATGCTGCACGGAAGAGCAACGCAGACGTGGACGTTAAGGCTACGCTGAAGGAGCTGTCGTTCAACATCGGTGGCCACGTGCTCCACAAGCTTTTTTGGCCAACGATGGCGCCTGCCGGCAAAGGCGGCGGTGGGGGCCCTAAGGGGAAGCTGGCGGATGCTATAAACAGCGAGTTTGGCAGCTTCGACCGGTTCAAGGCGGAGTTTAGCAAAGCTGCAGCAACCACCGAAGGGTCAGGATGGGCCGCGTTGGTGCTCGATATGCAAACAAAACGGCCCCTTATAATGCAAATAGAGAAGCACAATGTCAACGTCTACCCAAACTCCCGCATCGTCATGGTTCTTGACGTTTGGGAGCACGCCTACTATCTCGACTATAAGAACGAGCGACCGAAATTCGTCGATGCATTTTGGAACATCGTGAACTGGGAGATGGTGAACGAGCGGTTTGAAGAAGTGCTCGAGTGCACCTGCGGTATCACCTAAACCTTAGCGTCGCCGCGACCATATTGGAGTGTTGGATAGGGTTCCTGTCCAATGCTCTTTCCTAGCGTCAATCACGACCATTTGACGCAACGCCTTAGTCGATTGATTTGTAACGATTCAATCAACAGCGCTTTTTTTACAAAGAGCTATTAATCTACGGCAACCGAACTCGCGGTCTCGCGTCTCGCTCCCGTTTAGCCCGGCCCTTTGAGGGCAGAATGTGATTAGAGCTCAACTACGCTTGCGTGCCTGCTGGGGTCTTTTCGAATTGTTATCTGCTGCTGCGTGTACGCGTGAAAGGTGTCATCGTGGCTTATAACAATAATCTGGTTCAACCCCTTGATCGCACCGATTTGCTGAGCGAGGCTGTCGCATCTCTCTTCGTCAAGATGGATTGTTGGTTCGTCCAAGATGAACAGGCCCAAGCCGCTCAACGTCTCTTGCATTGCGAGGCGCACGGCCAAACACGCTGAGACCTTCTCCCCGCCGCTCATTTCATATAATGAGATCACATTGCCGCCATCTGCTTTGAAAACGAGGTAGTCCTCTTGCCAATGAAGTTGCGACTCGTCATTCACCATTTGCCTCCAGTGACGGGCAGCTTGCTGGCTCACCTTTTTTGTATAAAGCGGCCTCATCGCGCTCAAGTTCTTGAAACTATCTCTGATTTCATCAAAGAACTTGCCGTCAGCAGCAATCTCGTTGAGCTCAACGTCAAGTGCCATCAGGTCCTCCCGCTTAACCACGAGATCCGCTTCGTGTGGTTTCAGATCTTCAATTTGTCTGTTTAGTTGCGAGGCAATCCCGCGCATCTCATTAAGCCGTTGCCTCGTTTCTAGGCTATCTTTTTCAATTCGCAGGTGTTCAGCGGCGTCATAAAGCTTTGACGCGGCTTCTATGTCAACGGCAAGTTTCTGCCGGCGCTCTTCTAGTGCTGCCAAGTCTCGGGAACAGTTGTCGTGTCGTTCTATAGCCTCCTCAAGATTCGCCGCCAAACTGACGGACGCCATGTAGCTATCGTAGTCTTTTTGAAGCTCGCGCAATTCGTGTTCAAGTCGCGATACAAGCGCCTCATCCCCACCTTGTCCAGTCAAGTGCGCGATCGTACCTTCAGCTCTCTCTATGTCGCTTTGTAATGCTTCGTCTCTTCGACTGAGATCAGCCAGCCCACTGACTAAGGCAGACCGATCTGATTTTTTGAGAGTGTATGCGAGTGAGTGATACTCTTCGGCGCTCGCTTTCAACGCTCCGATGCGCTCTTCAAGAGACTTCATGCGAACCAAGTTATCACCAATCGCTTGGACAGAATCACGTTCGCCTGCCAGTTCTCGACGTAGTGTGTCTATCTCCTCCAGTTTTAGTTCCAGTTCACGCCGCTTGCCGTCGAGCAGTTGCAGTTGCCGTGCGGCTCCACGCGCCTCATTAATAGCTGATGCTCTTTCATCGCGTTTCGACTGAAGCAGCGCGAGTTCCGCTCGAATGACTTCAAGTTCGTGCTCGTGCCGATGGCCGCGTTCCTCGATCGATTCACACCGATCGCTCGTGTACGGACAGACACCTTTGAGGAGGCTATCGAGATCCTTTTCCATCTGCTTCTTGTGTCCGTCTAGCTCACCGACCTTTCGTGCTAACTCGTCGTATTCACGCAGCAACGGTTCAAGCCTCTCAGCGCGCCCTTTGAATGTGCCGTACTCTTCAGGTTCCGTTTCCAGCTCCTTTGTTGCCAGACGCTTTTTTCGTATCAGTTCTTCAGTCGCTTTGATACGCTCCAAACCTGCCTGGTAGCGCTGCTGATCAAGCTTGAGCTGTGAGAGGGCATCGCTAAGCTGCGTGTGTTCGGCAGCGATTGGCGACAGTTGCGTCACTCGATCTGACGCCTCGTCAAATTGCTGAAGCTCTTTGAGCGCGTTTACCTTCGCGCTCGTGATGCCTGCGTGAGCGACACGGAGTTCAGAGAGGCGCATCGCTTCGCTAGCCACCTGCCGCGCCAGCGCCCGTACCTCGTCAAGCTGCCCAGCAATATGTTGGTATCGCAAGAACGACGGCCGGCATTCTTCGACGACGTTCTGCGCTTCGCGACAGTTTTGCACCTCGCGATTTGCCGTCTCAACTGCCGTCGCCACGTCGCCCGCTTTAACATCTGCCGTGCTGAGATCCCGTTTGAGGTTTTCGAGTTCCGCGCGAAGCGATTCGTACGTTTGCTTCTGATTTTCGACCGCAGACAACTTCGCTTCGACTGCACCGATCGACTGCCGAAGGTTTTGCAGCTCACGTTCGTACTCTCGCAATCGGTTAACGAGACCGCTGAGGTGCGTTATTTCAGCTTCAAGCACGCGCGCTTCCGACTCAGCGCGCGCTATCTTGCTTTTGAAGTTGTTTTTTACGTGAACGGAGTCACTGTAGGCCTGTCGATAACTGTAAAGACCGAGAACCTTGTCGAAATGGTCTTTTCGTTTCTGAGACGTGAACTCAAATTCATTGATGACCTGCCCCTGTAACACGCAGATAACGTCGCTAAACAGACTGTCAGCCGACGACGTGCGAATTTCTGCCATGCCCAGCTCGTCGCGAATGCGTTCGTGTATCTCTTGCTTTCCGTACAGATCGGTCTTCTCTCCGTCAATGTACAGCTCCCAACTCTGAGTCGTACGCGATAGGACGTGTCTCACGCGGTACACGTGTCCCTTGTGCGAGAATGTTGCGTCTATAGACCCTTCTGCCGCTCCTTTTCGCAAAAGGTACTCGGTAACTCCTTGCCTGTGCCGTTCTCCCGCGTAGTCTATCGTTGCCTGCTTAACCCCGTCGTCCCAGCCAAAGATCGTCCTGCCAATGCTCGTCACTATGGTGCTCTTGCCGGCACCGTTTTCGCCGTATATGGAGATCGTGCCGTTTTGAAACTGGATCTCTCCCGAGTCTTCGAACGCTCTGATGTTCACGAGGCGGAGGCTTTCCAGTTTCATACGTGGTCCCTCCTAAAGCGTGAAACGTGCTGTACGATGGGCTCAGCGTCGTCCGTGTTCGTAAGTTGGCTTTCGATTATTTCACGAAGAAGCGTGCGCGCGAAACCCGCAACGTCTCGCGCTTGCTCGTTGTACTGCGCAAAACTGCTTGCGAACATGTTCATTTCCAGGTCGTCAAGGCTTCCCGGAGTCTCGATGAGTTCACCGTCGGTGCTGACGGTATTGTCGAGAACAGTGCTGTACAAGGGCACGTAACGCTCGTCTATGAACTGCTTAAGCTCAGAGAGGTTAGGAGGAGACTCCGCCTCCCCGTTAAGAATCACGCGCAATAGCGAACCCGAAACCGGAGCCTCGAGCTCGGCTTCGTCGAGTAGCGCTTGCACAGCTCCGCGCACCGAATAATCGTCACCCGGATAGTCCGCGGAAATGCTCACCATTCGCCGAACGCCGCGCACGTCGATTTCACGAACCTCAGGATTCCCGTTTTGCATGGTGACGTCGTAAAAGCAGCGCTCGATACCGTAGTCGGAGAAGCGGTAGTACTCCGGACTGCCAGGATTGAATATCCAGTCATCGAGGCGAAACTTGTTGTGATAGTGCCCGAGCGCGAGGTACGCGGTCTTGGGCCGTAATACTGCGAGCTCAGGCGGGGCGATCTCCGGGTGCCCTCCTTCGGCGTATTGCGTTATGCCAGCGTGGAGCAGCACGACGTTGCGCCCTTCGGGCATTTGTTCATAAAAATCTCGTAGCTTAGACCTGAGGTAGGCACCGTGATAGCCGAGCCCGACGATCGACGTCCCGTTCACCTCACCTATCGCACCTTCGAGCGTTCTTCCAGCCGGCGCTAAGTAGTGGCACAGATCTAAGCGTTGCAACACATCGAGGGCGGTGTGCGTTTGAGAGCCTTTTCTTCTGTCGTGATTGCCGTCAATAACAAAAAAGGGGATATCAGCGTCCTTCAACGCTCTTAGCATCTCTATGGCGTGGATCAACGAAGTGTGATCAACTTTGTTTGAGTTGAACAAATCGCCGCTGTGAACGACACAGTCTACTCGGTTCTGTATGGCGTAATCAATGCTTTCACGAGTGGCACTGCTCCAATCGTCGACACGCTCGCTTAAACCGTATTGACGATATCCCAGGTGGGTGTCGCTGACGTGCACAAATCTCAAAGCAGGAGCTATATACGATTCCCCAGTAATACTTAAACGCGAGTCATTAATGAAGACACCGACCTTTTGGACCGTGCTTCCTGCGAATGTCCATCTATTGATAGCTCTGTTTTTAGCAGATTATCAGCAAATTTCCGATAGCTTGTCCACAAAGCATTTTGCGCAAGAGATCGAACCACGCTGTTGACCGCGCTGTTTCGGTCTCTATCAGTCGAATTTCCACAATCGCATATCATCCCTCTTTTCCACAGAGGCATATTGTGACGCTTTGTGGTATTCCGTTTGTTGATTTCTATTACTTTCTTATCTTTTAGCTCCGTAATAGGTTAGAAATCCAACAAACCGCGATGCGTGTCCGGTATTGCATCGTGATTTATGCATTCCTTTTTTGCATTTGTTGAACTGACAAAGCTGTTTGATTTTCAACTTGAGAAACGTTTCGGCGTTTTTCCTCATGATTCTCAATGTAATTATTCAGCATGTCAAGCGTTACTTGTCCGGTTGTTGCCAAGAAGTATGACCCAGACCAAAATGCGTCTTTCCTCAGCACGTCTTTGACATCGGGAAAATTCCGCTTGATTTCACGCGACGTTATGGTTTTGAGCGCGTTGATATATCGTGGGATATCAAGAGTTGGTTTTGCCTTGAATAGCATATGGAAGTGGTCGGTGTCTGCTTCGACGTTCAACACTTCAACGTCGAACGTCTCACTTATTTTGTGTATTTTGCCTTTGAGGAACGCCACTATATCGGGTTCGACGAGTGCATCTCGTCTATATTTCACACACTGAACAAAGTGGTATTGAAGCGCATACACTGAATGAGCCCCTTTGCTCAGTTGATATTTCATAGTTTTATGTGGTTTTTTATGACTATATAGTGTTGCTTGTGATAAGAACAACTTTCATCCCGCCGCTTTCGCAGGGAGACTTCCCACCTATTAGTAAAAGCAAGCTCGCGTACTCTGTACCACTGCGAGAGACAGATGTCTGAGATCCAGCTCAGTAGATCGAGACTACGAGTGGGGACTTTATCAATGGAACTTATATATAAATTCGCAATTACTTCCACGTAGGTTTAGCCCGTGACGGTCAAGGAACTTGGTTTGCGTTTGCTCAGTGTCCTGTACGAGCTGATTTTCAAGGAGAAGATGGATGATCAAGCGCGGTCGTTCGTCTTGAGTACCTCGTACGTGGGGATTGGGACATTGGTCGGATCCCTATTCACGCTAGCCTTCAGTATCATTGCAGCGCGGGCTTTGGGACCCGGTAATTTTGGGATTCTTGGACTTGTCTCGACAGTGGGCACTATTCTCGCCATCTCAATGATAGCAGCTTCCACGCCGATGATAAAGTATGGTTCGGAGGTGCAGGATCATCTTGTACAGGTCACCATCATTTCCACTTCGTACATTCTAATAGCGGTGTTGACTGTAACCTCGGCGTGTATCTTCGTACTTTTTTCTGCGCCGTTATCATACTTGTTTGGAGTGACGGCAGAGGTATTCTTTTTCGCTCTTTTTCTCGCCGTCACTTCCACGTTCTATCAGTTAACCACAAATTCTCTCAGAGTCTTCTTCAAAATGAGAGCGTATGCACTTCTCACTGCCGCTCAATCAGTCATACTACTTGCTGCGTTTCTCGCATTCATCAGCAAGAACCTGACGTCGTGGGAATTGGCAGCGTACTCGTATTACCTATCCTACGCGGTAATCGGCTTCATTTTGGTCGTTTACCTCAGAGACTACATAAAGCTTCGATTTGAGCGGTCCTGGGCGAAAAAAATCGTGCATTATTCTCTTCTTGCCCTCCCTGGAGGTGTAGCAGCCACCTTCATGGGCGTCGACAGAGTACTCATCAACAAGTTTATGACGACCGCGGATGTGGGAATTTACGCCGCGTATTTCCTGCCATCAATAACTGTAGCCGTCTTGCTTTGGATGGTCATTAACGCCGCTTTTTTCCCCTATGCATCCAAGAGCGACGATAAGCTGGCCATTCTACGCCGCGTAAACAAGGCAGCGCCGTACCTTGCCGCCTTGCTCGCGCCATCAGTGCTTCTATTAGAGTGGATAGTCTTCTTTCTTTATGGACGCCAGTATCCGTTCAGCTGGGAAATCGCACTCTTTTTCGCGATTGCAGCAACAATGGGCTTTTTTTATCAAGCTCTTAGCTGGCTCATGGCCTCAGAAGGTACGCGCGGGGCAAAAGTAAACACCCTCAGCAGCATTATCGCGCTCATTGTGCTCGTCGGTTTCGACGTGGTTCTGATTCCACTGATTGGCATTCTAGGCGCGGCAATCACGCTCGTCTTCGCTTATCTGATAGCGGCCTTATATCTCCTGTCAAAACGGCGTGTATTGAGCGCAAACTAAGCGCGAACGTGCCGTCTTGTTATATGCTCGGAGGTGAACCCGAACGATTTTCGATACGGCCCGGTAAAGAAGATAGCAAGCGAGGAACTAGTCGCGCGCGGGATCTGTGAAGTTTACGCCCGAGTTTAAGGTTTGTATCGAAACGAATTACGCGCCTGTAACACCGGGTAGGTAAGACGCTCAATCGTTTTTTGGACAGATCGCGACACGCAAGAGAGCGTCTTATCCTGCCTCGTGGAGGGCTGCCTGTCGCGGCAGCGACGATTAAAATAGTTTTTATATAATTTTGGCTTGTATAAAAAACCGATGCGCTTTTTAACTGGCTTTGAGCAGCATCTATGCGCGCCGATTCAGAATGGCCCCGAATCCCGAAACTTATGAACACGCGCTGCGATCGTGCGCAAGCGGTGACCGGCTGGCCCCAGTGCGCTGCCTTATCACCAGGCGGAGGCACTCGGAATCAGCCTTGTCAAGGCCCCCATTCCTAAAAAAAGCGAGCGGCAAACACCCGCAACTCTGACTCGGGGCCGGTTCAAGCGATGGTGATCGCATGTTTGCCGCGAGAGGATTTGCTGGGTAGAGTCTTAAGAGCTTGAGCGGCGGCTTTTTGCACGCGCTGACTGTCATCCTTCAGCGCTTCGGTGAGGGGGTTCGACGCACGAGGGTCGCCCAATTGCCCAAGTGCCCAAGCGGCAACTTCGCGCACGTCGTCGTACGGATCTTCGAGGCATTTTATGAGGGGGTCTACCGCTTGGGAGTTGCCAAGTTGGCCGAGTGCCCAAGCTGCAGCCTCGCGGACGTTACCGAATTTATCGGACAGCGCGGCAACAAGTGGGAGCACCGCGCGGGGGTCACCGAGCTGGCCGAGGGCTTCGGCGGCAACCCGTCGAACGTCGCTGTTTTCGGCGTATAGCGCGCGGACGAGCGGCTCGACGGCGCGGGGGTTGCCGAGTCGGCCGAGGGCTTCGGCAGCCACCCGTCGAACGTCCGTCTCTCCGTCTCCGAGCGCTCCGATGAACGGCTCTAACGAGCGTGGATCGTTGAACTGCTTGAGTGCACACGCTGCTGCAAAACTGACACGCCAGTCCTGATCCTCAAGGGCGACAATGAGCGGGAGGACCGCGCGGGGGTTGTCGAGCCGGCCGAGGGCTTCGGCGGCGGCTCTGCGGGCCTTGTTATTAATCACCCTTAGTGTATTGATGAGGGGGTCCGTTGACGATTCACCAAGCTTTACTAATGCCTCGACAGAGGCGGTTCGCACACGCGCGTCCTCATCATCTAAAACCTTTGTGAGTGGTAAAACGGCAAGGGGGTTGGCGAGTTCGCCGAGCGCTTCGGCAGCGGCTCTACGCACGCCGCTGTCCCTCACGCGCAGTGCGTTGACGAGGGGATAGAACGCTTGGTGCTTCTTTAGAGCGGCAACGGCGCTCAGACGCACGCGCTCCTCTTCGTCGTGCAAAGCGCCAATCAGAGGATCAATCGCTCTTTGATCTGCTAGACTGCCAAGTGCGTCGACAGCTTCCATGCGCGTACTCTCGTCGTGGTCGAAATATGGGCCACCGTTTTCTATCGTGCGCGCTAAGTTTTCGACGTCGCCGTTGGCGAGCATTTTTGCGATATCTGGTTTGCTGTCAAAGATCCTCACTGCTGCCTGCCCCGTCAAACGACCCGCTTTATCGACAAAGCGATACGCTTATTAAAAGTAGCTTTAAAAGATCGTAAACCTTTTGAATTACGCTGACTTCGCTGAAACCAGCAATTACAAAAGAGCGAGCCCACAATCCGTGAGATGCCCTGAAAACGAGCGGCTTAAGATAAATCGAAAGCTGGGGGCTTGACCGTGGAGATCTTAGTCCACACATCTGACCGACAGAGATCGAAACTAGGCAGAGGTCTTATCGACCCGCGTTTGGCCTATGTACTGGGAACGTAACAGCTAGTCAGACGCCCGAACGGAATAGCAGCACGCGCCAGGGTAGCCAGCCCGGATCAACGTCGTGCGACATAAAGTCCCGCCGAGCGGCGGTTCTCAGCTTGCTTCCTGAGGAGAGCCAAGCATGCGCACACACAGATCCTTGCCTTCGCGAACTTCTCGATTGTCCGGGTCAATCTCAAGGGCTTTGTTAAAAGCCTCTAACGCCGCGTCGCGCTTGCCAAGACGCCCCAACGCACAGCCTTTGTCACTCCACGCCGCCGCAAGAGTCGGATCGGCTTCCGTCGCCTTCTCGAACTTGCTCAAGGCGCCCGGATAGTCACCTTGTTGGTAAAGAGCAATGCCTGCGTTAACTTGCGCCTTTGCGGTCGATGCACTCTGATCGACGCTAGGCTCTTCGGTCAAAGCGGCTCCGCATTCTCTGCAGAAACTCGCGGAAGGGCTTCCGGTCGTTCCACACGACTTACAAAACTTTGTATCAGTCATAAACTCTGTTTAGAATATCGCAACCAAGCAATAAAGCTTGTGTATTGTGGGTTCGTCAAAACAGAATTAGCACATTCTGGTGTTGAATCTGCCGTGTGAAGATTGAACCGGTGATTTCGCAGCAGCGTCAACGCGACGCCGCCGCGGAAGACGCGCATCAGCCGACTAGTGATGCGTATGGCATGCGACAGCGGTGTTTGCTCAGCATGAAAGATTGGCCCCCCAGGATCATTTTCGCGCTAGCGCTCAACAGCATTGACGCTTTTAGAGGCGTAATCTGTTGGGATAACAGCGCCGTGGTCTAGTACTAACGCAAGGTCTTTTGGATTGGCGGGTGGCCCCTAGAAGTCCATTGCATTCAATACCCGCTTGTTAAGCCGCGCGCATTGGGCTTTCAAGTAGTATTTACTCTGTGCAATCTGCTGCCTGAGTAGCGCCTCCATCTCTTCGGCGGTCCTGTACGTGAACGGATCGAGTTCCTTTAAGCGCTCTTGTGGCAGCCCTTCTACCCGTGCAGGCACAAGCATCTTGTCGCCCCACAGCGGGTGCGGCTCATAGTCAACTGCACCGCGCGTGGCTTGGATCAAGAACAGTTGCGTCTCTTCGATTGTAGGGCCGGTCCCGCCTACCGGCTTTTTTTTGCCGTCCACTTCTTCAAAAAGTGTCTTTGCGAGCCAGATGGGTTCGTCGCCAAGGTGCGTATCGACCCAGACGTACCTGGCGCCGACGCGTCCGGTCGTGTTGATCAGATACGATTCGATGGGATTGTCGGTTTCAGCCCTCTCCTTCATAAAATTATAGAATCGGTGGATATGCGCGGCGTTCCCGACACCCATCGTGAACGGCAGACAATATCTCGACTCATACTTTTCGCCGCCGACGCCTTCTCGACCTTGCGCGGGGTGGCCGATCGTTCTGCCGTCTGCAAGCACCTTTGCGGCGAACGCAGGATCGTTCAGCTTCACCCAAGCGTAGTCCGAGATATATCCAGGGCTGATGAACACCGCCATGTTAAGCGGTCCGGATGAGTCGACATTTCCGTCGAAGTAGCCGGTGTCCTCCAAGAAGATGATGCTCCGCGCGTTTTGATTCAATTTTCCGTGATACTGAAGTATTTCTCCACGGAAACTCACGTCGCCATGCTCGTCCCATTCCGTGTTTTCATGAAGCGCGTTCGGTGACGTTCCGGCGTTGTAGATGGCGTGCTGCGTAACGTCAACGTCTTCTGTTTTTGTCCAGCAGCCGCGCTCTGGACTGACGACACAGTCTTCGAAAACCGCCACAACGTCGTCATTTCGAATGAGTTGATTAGAAATAAACTCGAGTGGATTGATTCCAAACTTGTCGATGTAGATCTGCGCGATCTTCTCGTCATAGACGTAGTGACCGTGGGTGGATTTTCCGCTGCCCGTCAGTCCCCACACCGACATCACTATGTTCTTGCTTGTGCCGTCAACGCGCTTGATTGTAAACTCCTTAAGCGAAGCGTGCTCGCCTGTCCCCCCTCTCTTGTAGATTTCATAAATCCAGTGCGAAAGGAATCCCTTCTTCGCTTCTCCCATGTACGACGATGCAGCGACAATGGTGTAGTTGTGGAAGGGGAAGCGGATGACCTTCAGCATCTCATTTTTCCCTGGCACGTTCGGATTCTCAAGGTAGTGCGGGATCATAAAAAGCTGCGCGTCGGGCTGTGCGTCAGGATCGCCGGGGAAATTGACCGCTTTCCAGCGGTACGCGACGTCAGGGAATTGCGCGTCGCAGTAGAGCCGACATTTCATTTCTCCTTTTGAGCCCTTTTGCCCGAGCGTTGCATCTGCCTGAATCAGCGGCTGATCAAGAATATGCTCCAGCACGCGAAGCATCAACATTCGGTGCTCCACCCGCATGTCCTCTTCGCGCTCGACTACGACGCTGCCTGCTGCGCTTCGGTTCCAGATGTTTGATGCCCAGTTCCACGATCCGTTTCTAAACTGCGTTCCGTAGAACTTTGCTCGCTCTAGCAGATCTGGTGGATTGTTCTGGACTGGCTTTAACCCGACCTTTTGTTTGTCTTCTATTATCTGGTCAAACAGCTTAGGAAAATTCGTTATCGTAATATCATCAAGTGAAATTGGCATAAAACCTCAGCGCATCTGGTTCGGCGGCGATTACGCCTTACTACAGTAAGATAGAGTATATATCTTTCGTCAGCCCGCGAGAAACAGCTACTACGAGGTTTTGGGCCCGCATTGACTGTTTCTTCGTCGTCACGCGATGAAGCTCAAGATCAACGGCCCTAGCCGCGACTTACGTCAAGTCCTGATGCCGGAGTGACTTTCATCCTTTCCTTCTGCATAGCAATTTCGTACAGAAGGATATGTTTCTTTGCGACGATAGACCACCCGATCTTTTTCTGGACGTACTCAAGCGCTCGTTTAGAAAAAAGCTCTCTCAACTCGTTATTTCGGAGAAGTAAGAGTATAGCAGCCTTTAAATCTTCAAGCGATCCGAGCGGGACGGTTGCGCCCGCTTGACTTGCTTCGACTTCCGCCTTGAGGCCTTCGACCGCCGTTACCACCGCAGGCTTTCCCAGCGCAAACGCGTGTGCAAGATTCCCGCTCTGCGACGCTCGATCATACGGCAGTACGATGAAATCCGCCAGGTTGAGTAGTGAGTCGTATTCTCTCGGCGTGAATGCCCCTGTGATAACCCGTATGTGGTCCTTAACCGGAGATTCTGAAATGGCCTTGAGCAGCTTCGGCTTGTAATAGAGACCACTAGGAGACCCCGGTCTTGCGTCGCCTGCAATAACGAGAACCGCATTCTTGGCTTTTTCGAGCACGCCAGGCCATATGGCCACCACGTCTTCGAACCGCTTGTTTGGTTCCCACCACCCGATACACAGAACGACTTTTTTGCCTTCGTATCCGAACTGTCTCTTCGCCTCTCGTTGGTCGGGGACGTCTTCCGCGACCGCAGTCTTTGCCCCGTGCGGGATAACGTAAACGTTGTTTGGTATCCGCCCTAAGTTCGCCGGCAAGAAGATCTTCTGAAATTCTTCATGCACGATGCCTGCGTCAACGGTATCCAGACTCAAGCTGGTAAAGATGGCCTCTTCTCGACCAAGCGTGCTGTATACCGAATGGTACGTGATCACCGCAGGCACACGCGCGACGAAAAGTAGAAAGAGTAAATCGATGATGCTGATCCCATAGTCTCCCATATTCGCGTATAGGCCGTATTCGTGTTGAATGTGTACGACGTCTGGTTTCAGATCCATTATCTTCTCAAAAATGACGCGCTCCCAGTCGGGCTTCGAAATATCTATAATCCCGAACACGTTTGTCTGTGATTCGTGTCCGCCTACGTCCTCATCAGTATGACTGATCACGTAGACCGTGTGACCAAAACTTTCCATCGCGTTAATCAGCTCAGATGAGTATGTTGCGATTCCGTCGTGGCGCGGGGGAAAAGGAGTCACCATGCACACCCGCAGCGGCGCGGCATCGCTCGCGCTTAGATCTGCCGTAGAATTCATACTATATCAACCCCCATATTCACGCAGAGATTCCGTCCCGTGCCTGTAGCACAAGCATGACTGCGATAAGCTTGAAAGTATATTATACGTGCGCTTTGCTCTTTCATCAAATCTCATATCGCTGCGCCACAAGTTAGATAGAGAGAGCGATAGACCGTAATGCCGCGCGCCGGACCTCAGAGTCGCGCAAACGCGCTTGCGAGAGCTCGTGCTTGCAAGCAACAGAACGGCATCAGTAGACGTTACACAAAGGCTGCACTAAAGCAACTGACACAGGAGATAAAATAAGCGAATCGGTTCTATCCGGCGACTTCAGCAAGGAGAACAATCTGGCCTGTCACCTATTGCGTGGGGCTGGAAAGCGCAGCTCTTCGCCTATCCAACGCGCTTGCGGAACGATCAGCTGAATAAATCTCCTTCGTATTTTGTAGCGCCTAGGCTCAGCGCCATTTTAACTGCTTCCTGATCCTTCATCAGGAAGATCTTGTCGTCCCCGACTTCCTCAAACTCAACGCTGTTTTTCAGAATCTCTTTGTGCTTCTGGAATCGCCCTATCGTCACGCGGAACTCGGTGAGGTCTTCCACCACGTTAATGTCATAACCCGCTGCCTGCAAGATGTCCTGAACCTTCGCGAGATCTGCTGGGGGGATCTCAAACCGATAGTTGGGACCGTTGTAGTAATCGCCCAACTGCTTAAAAAGCCCAGGATCGCCGAGGTACTGCTTAAAAATGTAGATATCGTGGAGCTTAAATATGTTAATACTTGCCATTTGAACCACCAAAAGATACGCCTAAAAGTATTTAGCTCTATTTCTAATCGCCGCGAGACCGCACCGACGCCGCGCGCGCAGTGCTTTTCTTACGCGATTTCAGCATAAGCGCGAACAAGAGAAAGGTTAACTTGGAGCAGCAACAACATCTTTAAGAGGCAGTTGCCGTCGCTGCGCGAAGCGCCAAGATGATTCGATGATCAAGGATATTAATCACTACTTTGAACAGCTAGAATCTGAGCTTGAGACCTGTTTCACTATCGCGTCTGAAGCGCGGAAAAACGGCGAGGATCCTTCTCTTTCTCCCGAAATCCTGCCTGCTCGTGACCTTGCTGAGCGCGTTGAGAACCTCATCGGCATTCCGGGACTAGCTCAGCGGATACGGCAGCTTGACAAAACAATGTCCCGCGAAGAGGCGGCACTCACGATTGGTCTGGGCTTTGCAAATGACGAATTCGGCCCGTACGAGAGCAAAGTCCAAGTGGTGGAAAAGGCCGTGAGAACTGCAGTCGCGATGTTGACCGAGGGGGTCGTCGCCGCTCCCATTGAGGGCATCGCACGGGTGGAACTAGGTAAGAACGACGATCGGACCGATTACCTGCAAGTTTTTTATTCCGGCCCCATCAGAAGCGCTGGCGGGACGGCTCAAGCACTTTCCGTGTTAGTCGCCGACTACGTGCGGCGCGCCGTCGGCATCGGTCGATACGTGCCGCGGGACGAAGAGGTTGAGCGATATGTCGAAGAGATCCCGTTGTACAAAACGCTCGTAAACCTGCAATATACGCCCTCGGCCAGTGAGATCAGAACGATCGTGACGAATTGTCCCATCTGTGTCAACGGTGAAGGAACGGAACAGGAGGAGATTTCAGGCTATCGAAACCTTGACAGGGTAAAGACGAACGCGGTTCGCGGCGGCATGGCACTCGTTTTGGCAGAGGGGCTGGCTCAGAAAGCGCCAAAGCTGAAGAAGTACGTGTCGCAGCTCGGACTCGACGGGTGGGAGTGGTTAGACAAAATTATTCACGCTAAGGTGGCCGAAGAAGGAGAGAAGGGGGAAGGAAGCTCAAAAGTCACTAAGAAGCGCGCAGGCGAGACGAAAATTGCCCCCAGCTGGACGTACATGGAAGATATCATCGCCGGGCGACCCGTGTTCTCGTATCCTTCGCGAAAGGGGGGCTTCCGACTTCGATACGGACGAGCGCGCAACACAGGCTTTGCTTCCGCAGGAATCAACCCCGCGACGATGGTAGTGCTCGGCGAATTCTTGGCTCCAGGAACGCAACTGAAGATGGAGCGGCCGGGCAAGGCTGCCGGGGTTTCCTCAGTCGATTCAATCGAAGGACCGACCGTAAAACTCTATAATGGAACCGTCGTCCGCATCGACTCTTACGAAACGGCGCTTGAGCATAAGAACGACATCGACGAGATACTCGACCTCGGAGAGATTCTCGTAAACTATGGAGACTTCCTTGGCAATAACCACCCACTGATTCCTTCACCTTACGTGCACGAATGGTGGACGCAAGATCTTGAGGAGGCGGCAAAGCGCTTGAACGAGGCTGTGCCCCGCATTGATGGGAGTGTGCTCACCGCGTCCCGCGCGCTGCAACTTTCGCGGCACTTCGGCATCCCGCTGCACCCCAAGTTTACCTATTTGTGGCACGATATAACGCTCAATGCGCTCGCGCAGCTTGCCGAGGTTGTCAGCCAAACGGGCAGAGTATCGGAGGGCACCCCGTCGGTCGACGTCGCTGACGGATCTGACACACCGGTCGAACTCATCGTGCCGGACGACCCCAAGACAAAGGAGCTGCTAGAAGCGCTCCTCGTCCCTCACGTCGTTGCTGAGGGCAACGTGGTTATTGACGACGCAACGGCATTCATCACGAGTCTCGGGCTCAGTGAGTCGCTTAGCAAGGACTGGTTTTCATTGAAAAGCCCGCGCATCAAATCTACGATTGACGCGGTAACGCTCCTGAGCGGGATCGAAATAAAAAAACGGGCGCCTTCGAGAATCGGAGGACGGATGGGGCGACCCGAGAAATCAAAAGCCCGGGAGATGAAACCTCCCCCGCACGTGCTCTTCCCTATCGGTAATGCGGGCGGGCGCGACCGCTCCCTTCGAAGGGCGGCGGGTTCTTCAAAAGCGGCCACCGAACGCGCGTCGGAGATCGACGTGCAGTACCTCGGCATAATCGACGTTGACGTGGGCGTCCGCCGCTGTCCGACGTGCTTGAACGAAACCTACCAAACGCGCTGCGAATGCGGCGCTTTCACAGAGCCTGTCACGTTTTGTCCGTCGTGTTCGCGCGATCTGCGGAACGGGACCACGTGCCCAAAGTGTAACAGACAGGGAGTGAGCCATCGGATCCAATCCGTCGACCTGCGAAAGGTCTACCAGGAGGCGCTCACTCGACTTGACGAAACGGCACGGTTTGACAGATTTAAAGGCGTATTGGGCCTAATATCTAAGAACAAGACGCCTGAGCCCATCGAAAAAGGCGTGTTGCGCGCAAAACACGAAATCTTTGTGTTCAAGGACGGGACCTGCAGATACGATTTGACCGACCTTCCCACGACACACTTCACGCCACGCGAGATCTCAGTTCCGACGAGCAAGCTTCGCGACTTGGGATATGACGTGATGGACGATGACGACGTCGTCGAACTTGCGCCACAAGACATCATCCTCTCCCATGACTGCGGAGAGTGGCTTGTCCGCGTGTCTAACTTCATCGACGATCTGCTCGTGAAGTACTACAAACAGCCCCCTTACTATGAAGCAAAAACGAAAGAGGACCTCATCGGTTCGTTGGTGATCGGACTAGCGCCGCATACAAGCGCCGGCGTACTAGGTCGCGTCATTGGGTTTACCCCTGCTTCGGCAGGCTTCGCTCACCCGTTCTTCCACGCGTCAAAGCGACGAAACTGTGACGGTGATGAAGACTGCGTCATGCTTCTTCTCGACGGGCTCTTGAACTTCTCGTTGTCGTATCTCCCTGATCGTCGCGGGGGCAAAATGGACGCCCCACTGGTATTGACCACACGGATCGACCCGAAGGAGATCGACGCCGAGGCGCACAACCTCGACATAAGCGACCGGTACCCGCTCGAGTTCTACCACGCCACGCTGGGCTTTGAGGACCCGAAGCGCGTGCACATTGCGACCGTGGCGTCCCGGTTGGGCACCGACGCCGAGTACACCGGCTTTGGGTTTACTCATCAATCCTCGTCGATCTCGCTCGGTCCCCTCAACAGCACCTACAAGGTGCTCGAATCGATGATGGATAAGATGGAGAGCCAGCTTGAGCTCGCTCGTCGCATACGGGCGGTAGACCAGCGCGACGTCGCGGAGCGCGTTATCAAGACGCATTTCCTTCCCGACATGATTGGCAATCTCCGCGCATTCTCACGCCAGAAGGTGCGATGCGTGAAATGCAATTACAAGGTGCGGCGGCCTCCCATTAGCGGCAACTGTCCAAAATGCGGGGGGAAGATAGTGCTCACCGTTCACGAAGGCACGGTGACAAAGTATATGGCACGCTCTATCCAGATTGCCAATGAATATAGCGTCTCCAAGTACACGCGTCAACGGCTTATGCTCCTTGAGATGTCGGTCAACTCTCTGTTTGAGAGCGATGCCTCAAAACAGATGGGTCTGGTCGACTTCATGTAGCAGCTCTGTGGGCACCGGGTGTACTCTCACAACGCGCCGGTCCCTTTGGCGCACAATGCCGGGTCATAAACGGCTGTCTGTAACACGTCTCGGATCACAATGAGTAGATAAGTATGGTGGACATTCCCAAACTGGTGCTAAACACCGGTCTCCAGTTCTTGCGCTCGCCAGCGGGCCCCATTGACTGGAAGCAGGTCGCACAAAACGCTGCAAATATCGGCGACGCTGAAAGGCGGACCTACGAAGAGAAACGACGGCTTCTGCCGACCTATGAAACCTTCGTGCGCGAGCCAACGCCTCAAATCATCGAGTTAACAGGGTTTCACGCCCCGAGCGTCCGCGACGTACGGGTCTTTGACCGATATGACTGGATCAATACGAACATCACGGCGTTTAAAGACCAGCTCGCCCCGCTAGAAAACGCGCTCGGGACGCAAGAAAGGGGTTCGCTCATTAGCAAAGGCGTATACAAGTCGAATCAGGTCATCTCGACGGTCGGTCTCGGGCTTCTCCTCGGGTACCTTGCAAAGAAAGTGCTCGGCCAGTACGACCCGAGCCTTTTCGGCCGCGAAATTGTGAGTGGGCAGATCTATTTTGTGGAGCCTAACATCGAAATGGTCGAGCGCCAACTTTCGTTTTCAAGAGATGACTTTCGACGGTGGATCGCCATCCACGAAGTCACCCACGCCGTCGTCTTCGAGTCCGTGCCGTGGCTCAAGGATCACCTAAACCAGCTTCTCAAACGGTACTTAGAGGCAACCAACGAGGGGCTCACATCAGAAGGGCTTCAGTCGCGGGCGCGCGCTGTCGCGAGCCATTATGCGCAGCAGAGACAACTCTCACTCATGCACGCGGCCCTATCCCGCGAGCAGATAGGACTCATCAATCAGATTCAAGCCCTGATGAGCGTCATCGAGGGCTATTCGGATTTTGTCATGGACAGGATCGGCAAAGAGATGCTCGCCACGTACGAGTACATGAAGCGTGAGTTTGAACTTCGTAGAAGGCGCAAAAGTGGGAGAGAGATGCTCTTTGAGCGCACAACGGGACTCGGCTTGAAGATGGAGCAGTACGTTCTTGGAGAGCGATTCGTTTCGCACATCGCAGCGAGTCGGGGGATCGACTTCGTTAACAGAGTGTGGCGCTCTCCGCACGATGTGCCGACGCTCGATGAGGTAGCCCAGCCTGAGAAGTGGATCACGCGGCAAGAAAACGCGACGTAGGAGATTAACGGTCGAAAAGCGAAACGCGATGGCGGCTATGGATGAACGAGTACGGGGCGTTCGGTCCCTTCCAGATCGCCACAGCGTTCGTCACGTGAGCGGAACTTCTCCCGCTTTGCATAGAAATCCGCACGTTCGATAAGCCCGCAAAAAGTCTCACTTACCATGAATCTTCACCGAATAGGCCGACGTAGCTATGATGGATAAGCGCATGGCAAGAGCGCCGTGAAAGTAATGGCACTCTCGTCTGTTATGGCCTTGGCCTGAGTCAGTAAAAGCCCGAGGAGGACGTGCTGTCTTTCTCGTCCGCTCACCCTCTCACAACGCCCGTGAAAGGAATTTTTACGCCTTTGGAGCTTCTCAATTGGCGCCATTCGCCCGGAGCGGAGAATACCCCCACGTTGGGCAGGATAACGTTAAATAGCATGCAACGTGACCATTTAACGAGTGGCGTGCCTCAGAAACTACCGTCAAAGGATTTGCTGCAGTGGGATCAGACGCTCTTCAAGGATGAGCGCTATTTTGAGTTAGACTACATTCCAGAGCACTTCTCTCATCGAGATACGCAGATGCGCGCGCTCAAGATCGCCGCCCGACCAGCGCTGCGGGGTGCGCGGCCAATCAACTGTCTGTGTTCTGGGCCTCACGGCACCGGAAAGACCACGGCCGTGCTGAAGGTATTCGAAGAGATCGAAAACTACACCGACAGCGTCGTGCCGGTATACGTAAACTGTCAGATCGATTCGACTCGGTTTGCGATATTCTCAGAGATCTACAAGAAACTCTTCAAGTATACGCCGCCCGACTCGGGGGTTTCATTCAAGCGCGTCTTCAAGAAGATCACCAAATATCTCATCGATCAGGAGAAGGTGCTAATTGTCGCGCTTGATGATATCAACTATCTGTTCTATGAGAACACGGTAAACAAAGTTTTGTATGCGCTCCTCCGGGCTCACGAGGTGTCAGCGGAGGTTAAGGTGGGAGTCATCGCAATATCAAGCGACCTGTCCGTGGAGATGTCGAAAGCGCTCGATCCACGCGTGATGTCGGTCTTTCTTCCTGAGGGGATATACTTCCCGCTGTACAACCGTGACGAGGTGCGCGACATATTGGAAGACCGCGTGCGGCACGGATTCTATGCAAACGTGGTGCCGGACGACGTGCTCAATATGGTCATTGATCTGGTGGAGGAGTCAAGTGACTTGCGGGTCGGGATCGACCTTTTAAGAAAAACAGGACTGCGGGCGGAGATAAGCGCACGGAAATATATCGCCGCAGATGACGTGGTGCACTCACACGAAAAATCGCGCCTCGTGCACCTCACGTACTCCATACACTCGTTGCGCGAGGAGGAACGAGACCTTCTCAAACTGATCGCAGAGCAGGAGGCAAAGATAAAGGCCGGAGACCTCTACAAGAAGTTCAACGAAGAGACGCATCTCGGCTACACGCGATTTTACGACATTATCTCAAAGCTTGATTCAATTCGACTCATTAATACTGATTTCACAGGGAGAGGGACGCGCGGGCGAACGCGAGAGATTCAGCTCAGGTACGAGCCGGAGGATGTCTTCAGCGTGCTTGCCGGGACGGATACGTAATGCCCGCTGCACGTGATGAGAAAATAGACACGCTCATTAAAGAGGTTCGCGAGCTCAAGAGCGATATCAAAGAGCTTCGCATGCTCGTCACATATGAACTCTTGCAAAAAGAGGAGCAGCGATCACGCGGCACGTTTAACGATACGCTCCTCTCGTTCACCAAACAAGCGCTCAAGGCGGCCGTCGAACAGCTTGCGGACCTAGAGAACAAAACCGACACTCGCGCCCGAGACACGCCACGACCGATCAAAGTGCCGGTCAAATCGCGCAAGGACGCGCGAAAGCCAACGGTAGATGTTGACAAGGAGATCGCAATTCTGAAAAATGAGATGGCCACGAGCTTGCGGAACGCCGCGAAAGACATTGAAGACGAGCACCGGGACGACGAGAGGGAGGACACGGAGTAACCCATGGTGCTTGCGCTCTTCGGCGAGTACGAAGCGGATGATGACGCAGACAATGTACCTACCTGGCAGGAATTTGAGGAACAAGTTCGCGACGTACTCGCGTGCGCCGGCTTCTCTACGGATTTCAGGAAGGTCTTCGTGACAGCCGGAAGGCGCCACGAAATCGACGTGGTCGCTCACCGCTTCGATACCACTGTGCTCATCGATGCTAAGCGATACGGTAAAGCTCGGCCCCGCAGCTCATCAATCAGGGCACAAGCGCGAAAACACCTCGCGCGTTGCAGCGAGTTCGACCGGGCGTTTTCCGTCAGCAGTGTGCCCGTCATCGTGAGCTGGATAGACGACGCGCTTCTTAGTGAGGGTGGTTGCTTCATCGTTCCTTTCGACAAGCTTGAAGATTTTGTCGTTCACCTCGAACGCTACGTCGATTCGATTGCCGAGCTCAACGCGCGTGAGTCCATAATCGATAATATCAATGAAAACGGCATTTTTTGATCGATGCCATTCATAAACGCAATATTTTTAAGCCTCATAAGCACCTCTTTATCATGAAATTGACGACGCCGAGGGTGAATTCAAGAACGCGAACGACGAAGCGAAGAAGATGAGGGACATCGATGAAAGCGTGCATTATGTGCGGTGGCGCCGGGACGAGGCTCAGACCGTTAACCTTCGAACGGCCGAAGCCGAGCATCCCCCTTCTTAACAAACCGTCCGTCGGCCACCTCGTCGACCATCTTTCAGCAAACGGCTTTAATGACATCGTCATCACACTTGGGTACCTGGGCCGCAATATTGAGGAGTACCTCGAAGACGGTGCAAAATTTGGGGTGGAGATTCACTATATCCGTGAAAGAAAGAAGCTCGGCACGGCAGGGAGCGTCAAGAATGCTGAGAGCGCCCTTGGCGGCGGGCCGTTTCTCGTCGTCGGGGGGGATCACGTGATGGACTTTAACCTTCACGAGTTTTATCAATTCCACCGAAAGAATGATAGCATGCTCACGGTAGGGGTAATGTCCATCGACGACCCACGGGAATACGGCATCCTCGACATCGACGTTAACAATCGTGTCCATCGGTTCCGGGAAAAGCCGAGCTCAGGCGAGATATTCAGCAACCTGGCAAGCACGGGGATTTACATGTGCGATCCGGAACTCTTCAGCTACATCCCCAAGGAGCGATTTGACTTTGCCAAGGATCTTTTCCCAAAACTGTTGAGCTCACACGACCCCATGTCGGCGTGGATGGCACGCGGCCACTGGAACGACATCGGAAACGCGACAGCGTACCGGCAAGCGTCGAGGTGGCTGCTCGACAATCTGCGCGGAACAGAGATCGCCGGGCGCTTCAATATCAAAGACGCGCGCTTGAACGGCCCCGCAACAATCGGAACCGACGTTTCTGTTGGCTCAAACTCAGCCATCGTTGGTCCCGTCGTGATCGGCGCGAACACCACGGTTGGCGACAACGTACTGATCAGCCCCTACACGACCATCGGCTCCGACTGCGACATCGCCGATGATACGTCAGTGCTCTCTGGTATCGTCTACGATAATGTAAAGATCGGCTCCCGCACGTCGGTCTCGGGTTCCGTCGTCGACAACGGTACGAGGATAGGAGATCACTGTGTTCTTGAGAACAACACCGTTATCGGTCCGCGCGTCACCATAAACGATTTCGTTACGGTGCACTCGGGCGTCTCTATCTGGCCTGATGTCGTCATAGACGGTGGCGACGTGTACAAAGACGCGTTGAACCCCGCCTACGACACGCACAAAGACGGATCGTGACGAGAGACTGCGCGTCTGCAGAACGAAGCAAAGGTGGAATGGAAAAATGCTCGATATACAAAACTTGCACGTAGACGTTGATGGCAAGAGCATACTAAAGGGATTAGACCTCAGCATCAACGAAGGAGAGACCCACGCGCTTTTCGGTCAAAACGGCTCAGGGAAGACCACGCTAGTGCTTACCATTATGGGATTTCCCGGCTACCGCGTAACCGAGGGGCGGATCATGTTTAAGAAGAAAGACATCACTCCTCTGCCCATTAACGAGCGGGCACGCCTCGGGATCGGGCTCTCGTTTCAACACCCGCCGGCCATCCACGGGGTGAAGCTCAAGGACTTGACCGAGATTGCCGCGCAACACGGTAACCGCGCCTTTAAGATCGAAGAAGTCGCCGAGACCATCCATATCCCGCCGGATTTTCTCACGCGTGACGTCAACCTCGGGTTCTCGGGCGGGGAGGTGAAGCGCACGGAGTTGTTGCAGCTCCTCGCGCAAAACCCCGACCTCGTGCTGCTCGACGAGCCAGATTCGGGCGTCGACCTCGAAAATATTGCGCTCGTTGGAGAGACGATCAACAAGCTGCTCGACAGAGACAAGCGCTCGCGCGAGCGACGTAAGGCGGGGCTCATCATCACACACGCCGGAGGCATCTTGAAGATCGTGCAGGCTGACAAGGCGCACGTTCTCGTTGACGGTCAGATCGCGTGTTCCGGCAACCCGGGTGAACTCCTCAACGATATCTGCGAGCTCGGTTATGAGGAGTGTGTAAAATGTCCAAGGTAGATGAACTGACTGAACGCGCCAAAAAGGCTCGCGAGAAGAAGGCGGCTTACGGTCCCGACATACCGCTTGAGAGTTACACGTCGAAGGCCCCGGCCCACGAGAAAGTGCAGACGCTTAAGATGCTCCCCACAAATTACCAGAACCAGTCGCTCGGCGTCGGAGTCGATGCGAGTGAGGATGCGCGATCGGGCTCGTTTTTTCAGCTCGATACGAGCGTCATCTACTCCAAGACATCGGCACCGAACGTCGAAGTGCTCAGTGTGACCGAAGCGCTCGACAAGTACGACTGGCTCAAGGACTACTGGTGGAAAGCCGTGGCGGTTGACGCTGACAAGTACACCGCTCAGGCGGCTCTTGAGTTCAGCAACGGCTACTTCATCAGGGCAAAGGCGGGCGCGAAGACTATCCTGCCAATTCAGGCGTGCATGTTTCTGGCCCAAGAGAGCCTGTCACAAAACGTGCACAACATCATCATTGCTGAGAAGGGCTCGGAACTGCACATAATAACAGGCTGCAGAACCGCAGACGAACTCTCCCACGGCATTCACGTCGGAGTTTCTGAGTTCTTCATCAAGGAGGGCGCCACTTGCTCCTTCACGATGATACATAACTGGGGCCCTGAAGTGGCCGTTCGCCCGAGGAGCGGCTCCATCATCGAGAGAGATGCTACGTTTATCAGCAACTACGTCTGCCTGAAGCCCGTTAAAAGCCTGCAGATGTACCCCGTGTTCCGCTGCGTCGGCGAGAACGCCACCGCGTTGTCATACTCACTGCTCTACGCGGCAGACGGTTCGCACATGGACGTCGGTGCACGAGTGATCCTGGAGGCAGCGCAGTGCAAGGCAGACGTCATCGCACGAACGATCACGAATGGCGGCGAGATCATCTCACGTGGAAATCTGACCGGACTCCACCCTGATGTGAAAGGACATCTCGAGTGCCGTGGACTGCTTCTGGGAGATCACGGAAGGATTTTTGCGGTGCCCGAGCTCGACGGAGCGGTGCCCGGCGTCGACATGTCGCACGAAGCGGCCGTCGGAAAAATCGCAGAGGAGGAGATAACCTACCTCATGACGCGGGGGCTCAGCGAAGACGAGGCCACCTCTGCCATCGTTCGCGGCTTCTTGGACGTCGAGATCAAAGGCGTGCCGCCGGCGTTACAAGAAGAAATGCGCCGCGCGGTGCACACGACTGAGGGCATCGGCCTCTAGCGTGCTGCAAAAACGCGCAAAAAGAACAAGGACGCCGTCGACAGCGGGCTTCGTGGCAGCTGCACGGTTATTCCTTCAGATTTACGTAATAAAGCATACGCCGATCGATCCGTTTGATCCAGCGCGCCTGGTAGATAGAGACGTAGAGCGTGTTGTTACCGACGCGGATGGAGATATCAGTCTCTTTAGGCAGGCTTATAGATATAGGAAGAATAAGGGCGCCCGAACACGTCGTGGTGACTCTAAAATCCTTACGTTGCTCTTTGATATAGGTGGCAACGGCTTCGTCAACTTCGATATCTTCTAGACTCATCCTTAGTTCAATCTAGGGTGTTGATCCGAATATGAATATATGTGCGTCGACCGGTTGCCGCAGTTCTACGTCCTGCCGTTTCTCGGCCGCCGCGTCGCTTGGCCACGAGTCCGGCTCGTGTGAAGCCATTTGAGTAACTTAATAAACCACTTCTGACTCACTGTCAATGATGATTGGCAGCTATGTGACCAGTTGCTTGGCGTGCACGATACGGAGCAACCTCGTGCTGATGGTAGAGCAAGAAGGCGGGTACTGGGCCGGTCGATGGATACTCCCAGGAGGCAAGCTGGAACTTGGCGAGGGCCTGGAAGATTGCGCTGCGCGTGAATGTTACGAGGAAACGCACGTGAAAGTCGCCATCGCTCGGCAGGTGAAGGCGTACGTATCGTATGACCCCAACACCGAGTGGGACAAACAAGTGCTGCTCATTTGTTTCGAAGCAGAGTATTTGAGCGGATTTCCACACGTGGGGCAGGGCGTAACCGGCGCGAAATGGATCGAAATCGACAAAATCAAAGAGATGAACTGGCGCAACCGCACCGTGCCCGACATCATCCTCCGGATGATTACTGACACGTTAGAGTCCGGCGACGTCGAACACGTGTAGTCTCATCACGAAACGATTTTGTGACCCTAATGCGCGCTTAGTCAGGAACTAGTACCATCGCCGCACGAGGGCGCTGGACGAGGACGGATTTTCGACAGGTCGCGCCAGCTTTAATCAAGCTTGCGACAAAGAGCTCTCGGGGCTATATATCGACTGAATCTTACTACTTCTTTATTGCTTTAATGAATTCTTCAATGGGTATCGCAGGCATGCTGATTATCTGGACGGTTCCGCGGGCTCCGAGCTCGACTGAGGCTTTTACTATAGTCTCGTTATCAGGCGCTTCCACAAGGTTCACAAAGTCGTACGGCCCCACGACGGCGTGCTGAGATATGACCTTGACGTGCATCGCTTCCATCTCTCGATCGACTTCCTCGATGCGATTGGGTCGCTCCCGTACCGTCTTCCTGCCTTCAGTAGTGAGCTTGGACAAAAGAATGTACTTCGGCATCAAACCACCTCCCTCTGCAAGCTTCGCGTGAGAGGACTTCTGTCTTTCCCCACAAATAGTTTGAAGCGTCGCTTTCTTGGCTGATGCACGGCTTAAGTAGGCAAAAACAAGCTCCAAACTCGCATCTTCGAGAATCTAGCACGTTGTCCGAAGTGGATGATACGGCTGGATCTACACGTTCGCAGGACAGACCGGCTGTTGCTCGAATTATCGGCTATTAAAGTTCCACGAGCTCATACGAGCTTGTTCCGAGTCCGATCTCTTCCCCATACGTGATCTGTATCGATCCTTGTGTCTCGCTCCAGACGCCTTTGAACTTGTCCTGCCCAGGCTGCAGATTGTTGACAAGGCGAGTGCCTGGTAAGCCTTGCTGCTGATTCACCAAGTCCAAGCTCGCAGCGTCAATGGCTACGGGATCGGTGGAGGCGAGAATCCCGACGTCGGGCACTATCGGCGCGTCACTCCAGGGAACACAATCGCAATCAGGCGTAATCTGCAAGAGGAAACTCAAGTACCCCACGCCCCGCTTACCCACGGTCGCGCCAAAGGCGTATTCGGTCAGCATCTCCATAAACTGTGGGAGATCATTCTGCCAGTCGAATCCAATGGAGGAGGTTGTGCACGCCATCATGCACTCGCCGCAGCCTACGCACAGATCGCGATTGATGCGCGACACGCCTCCTTCAATCGTGATGGCAGAGCGTGGGCATATCTCGACGCATACCCCGCACGCCGAGCACCCCTCCTCGTTGACGACCGGACTCATGCCTTTGTGTATGTCCATCTTTCCCGCGCTCGGAGCGCATCCCATCGCCAGATTCTTTATCGCGCCCCCGAATCCTGCCATTGCGTGTGCCTTGAAGTGCGTCATTACGATCATGCTCTGGGCCGAGACAACGTCACCTGCAATTTTGACCGTTTCGAAGTGCTTCTTGTCGATTCGAACGTCCTGGTAGTGGTCGCTGACGAGACCGTCAGAGATGATAACGGGCGCCCCTAAGACCGCGTAGTCGAACCCGTGCTCGAGCGCGGTGGCGAGATGATCAACCGCGTTATGTCGACTTCCAGAATAGAGCGTGTTTGTGTCGGTAACAAACGGCTTTCCGCCGCTCGCTTTGACCCGCTCAACGACTTGCCGGACGAACTCCGGGCGAAGGTGTGAATCGTTCCCGCGTTCGCCGACGTGAAGCTTTATAGCAGTTAGCGCGTCAGCTTCGATCAGCGTGCCAAATTGCGCTTCATCAAAGAGCTTTCTCACTCGAGTGGCCGCGCTTTCATCGACGCTGCCAGCCTTCAGGCGTGCAAAATATACCGTGCTTGTCATTCTTCTCCCTCGGTTGCTTACGTACTCCCACGATGTAACGTCTCGCCGTGATCTGTAACGGTATTAACGTTTACACTCGTTCTCGTTTCGCGGCACGCTCCGGAGGTGACAACGAATTGACGCGCTCCACGTGACGTGTCGCTATTCAGCTCTGATCTCGCACGAGCGCGGTCCATTCGCCTATCTTGTCCAGCTTCTTCTTAAGTGGCAGTGGGTTATGGACGGCCTTCGCCCATACGACGTGCACCCCATCCAGCGATTCGCCAACCTCTTTGCTGAGCGGCTCTGCCTCTCGTCCAAAAACAACGGCCACGGGGGTGCTGCGTGACAGCGCAGCAATCGTCGCCAGATATTGCAGGCCCGAGTCCTTGTGAATGAAGCCAAACGTGAGGTCGACGTCGAATGTTCCCTCGGCGATCTGGTCGATGCACTTGTCGATGTTCATGTACGACTCGATGTACGCTTTCTTGGGATCGGCGACTTTCATTAAGTTGACAGCACTCGGCGTTCCCGCGCATATCACCTCAAACCCCTGCGCTTTCAACGTGTTCCCGATGTACAGCGCGAGGCCGGTTTGCACCGGAACCTCGGGACACCCCAATAGGAGTAACGCCTTCATCACTATTGCTACATGAATGTCGACCTCGTGTATTATTCTTTTGCAGCAGCAAGAAAGCCGTCTACTGGTTTTCGTACCCAACTGCTTTCCGCAGGAATTGATTGGAGCGGAGAGACGATTAGAAACGTTGAAGGGTAATCGCGTTCCTGTGACGACGTAATGGATGCCGAACCACCCCAAAGACGAGCGCCTGAGAGGATGGTGCAGGTTTTTGAGAGCGCCGAGCTGATACTGTACGGCGCAGTCGGGGTATTGCTCGTTGTCATCGCTCTTGTCGCACTCGCTGGAGAGGTCGACAACATCGTCAGCTACTTCGTCACCGATACCCCGATAATCGGACTAAACCTTCTTATCGCCGCGGTAATCGCGCTCGAGCTGCTGATGACCGTCGTTGGTTACATGAAGACCAGATCCATTAGTTTAGGGCTGCTTCTCGGCGCAGGTCTCACGGCGATGATACGGGATATCATCGTCTTCGGCTATCAGCCCACCGACTTACAAGACTTTGCCGTCATCTTGGTTGCCACTGCCGTTCTCGTTGCGGCGCTCTACTTTGTGGGTGACAAAACGATTCACACGTAGCTACGTGCTCGCTGTGTCCACGCTTTTGGCGGCTTTTTAGGCTCTTCGTGTGCGACGTAGACAATTAGCCGCCCCATTCTTCACGCACTTCTGGCGACGACATCCAAAGCTTTTCTGGATCGCGTTTGCTGTCTTTTGTTTAAACATATCTGTGGCTTTGCTGGAAGCTGTCGGATCTTCTTGAGATGACTTTTCGTGGCAAATGTGCTCGTAAGCCATCTTGCAAGCCGGCGATGCCTCCAGGGAGAAACACTTGTCTCGTCTCTCGCCTTCTTACTTCCACAACACCACGAACGTTTCTCCTTGCGGACAGTGGTTTACAAACTTCCGGGGTCATTTCTGTGGCTCCGGCCCCCTTTTGATACTATGATAGGCGCGGGATGTTTCATCGGCGCGGATGTCTAGTATCGAGCGTATAGGTTTGACGGAAAAAAGGGTGTCTCTCACTGCGTCTGAAGCATTCGACGGCCTTGTTTTAGTTGTCACACAATAGAGCAATAGAATTATTACCACTCCCACGTGACTGTGGGCTATGACAAAGGCAGCAGACGCAGTTGCGCTTTTTCAGCAAGGTTTCAACTGTACGCAATCTATTCTCTCGGTCTTTGCACCGGACTTCGGACTTGACCAAGATATGGCAAGCAGGATCTCACAGGGATTTGGTGCCGGGATGGGTCGCACAGATAATATCTGCGGCTCTCTCTCTGCGGCGATCATGGTGATCGGACTACGTTACGGCGGCATACGACCGGATGATACTGCCGCGAAAGAAAAGACCTACGCAGTGGTCCGTGAATTTCTACAAGAATTTAAGACGCTCCATGGCTCGGTAGCATGTACGGATCTGCTCGGGTACAACCTGTCAGACCCGAAACAGTTTGCTGATGCGAAAACGCATCAAGTCGCGATAGAGCGGTGCCCGGTCTTCATCCGAGCTGCGGTTGAACTCGTTGAAAAAGTAGTATTTTGATTTTCGCGGGCGGGTGAGGGTAATGCCTGCGACCTTTAGGGCCCCCTTTGACTCCGGGAAGAGTTACTGAGCGGCGCCGTACACGCAAAAAAATACGCCGTTCAGCTTACATTCGGCCCAAACCGGACAAGAGGGGCACACACATCCCTTTTTTTCGAGGGTCTTTTCGCTTCGACCTCGTGCGCAGAACAGTCCGCCCGTAAGACCGCTTCGATTGTACGTCGGACAGCGTTCTGTGTAGCACAAGCACGTGGCGTAGTTCTCATTCGTGTTTTCTACCCGCGGACGGTGCCTTTTCAACATAGATCTCTATCAGCTCTTGTATTCTTCACAAACTTAACTATTTAACCATGATCGACGCGAAAGACTGAAGCCGGCTGCGCATCATGACTCAGTGATTTTGCGAACGAGGCAGCTTGTAAACACCCACAGGATGCTGCAGAATGGCAGCCTGGGGGCTTGGAAAAATAACGCTGACATAGTGCCTAAGTCGTGCCTGTCATTGGCAGAAAAGACCAGTGCGCTATTTTGAGGTGGTAGACAATGGAAGATAATCGTGGGGGACTAAAGACACTTATCGCGGTTCTTGCGGGTTACGATAGCGTCAAGAAGAACAACGATCTCGTTCACGTATTCCACGAACTGTATGATAACGGCGAAGATCGAGAAACGTTGAAAGAGTTTCATTTTCTTTTCACGGGCGGCACATTCAACCGCGTTGTGATGGGAAAAGCTGATCCAGAGGCGTCGCAGACTAAACAGTTGCATACGATGCGGGACGACGTTCGAGAGTTTCTATTGCAGGAGTGCGGCGTCACTGTTCTCCCTGATCGAAAGAATTGCGGCGTCACAATTCTTGCGAACGCGATTGTGGAGCGCCAGTGCAGCATCGTATGGTCTTTCTTGAGCCCGGTTACGACTCACTGGCTGAGCCCTGAGTATCGTGCGCTGAATCGACTCAGTGACCTTTGGGACGTTAAGCGCCTCGTGAACGCTGGTTCGGTGACAGACTGGTTCAGGAACGAAGCTACACGAGATACCAAAAGAAACCCCCAAAAGGCGCCAAAATCGCCGCTCAAGTTACGACTGGGATCACGCGAACCCGACGGCGCGTGGCCTGTCGCGGCACGAAGAAACGGAAACGCATACGACGAAGTGACCATACCCCGCCGTGCCCGCGACGCGGCGTTTTACACTCGATTCGAAGACCAGACTATCGCACTTATCGCCCACGACGAGATGAAACAGCGCATGACCGATTTTGCCATTCAGTACGAAGACGAACTTTGTAGGTTTAATCGTGTCTTGACAACTGGCCGTACGGGTGAAGAAGTCGAAAACGCCTGCAGAACGCTGCGAGACGAGGGGACCATCAGGCGATACCTTACAGGGCCTAAGGGCGGCGATATAGAGATCGCCACAGAGATCCTGTTCGATCGCTGCCACATCGTGGTCTTCTTTGTCGATCCTCTGCACCCGCATGCACACATTGACGACATAATTGTGGTTTTCGGGGCCTGCATGGCTGAGATTGAGGGCAATGATGTGAGGCTCCTCACCAATGAATTGCACGCACGAGAATGGATGGAGGAGGCCGTTCGACGTCAGAGATGACCGGGCGGTTTTTGCCACGTTCGCAGCGGACTTTGCTGGCGGATCACCTACGACTCAGCGCTTGGCTTTCAAGAGAATACGTGTGAGACTTGTGGGAAGCGAGTGAGGGTAGCCATAAGAGCTACGTAATACGCACGGCGATTCAATGCAAACCTCGAACTGTAACCTGAGAAGAAGTATTTGAATAAGCTTCGCCAAACTTCGATCGCGATTTGAAGAAATCAGAGTCAAGAATATAATGCCCGGCCCAGTTATTCACATTGGAGTCGCCCTTGTGGCGTTGTTGGTTTATTTTGATGGCCGCCACCGGAAGTACGTCCTTCTCTTGCTGCCTTTTGCCGTGCTTCCCGACCTCGATCATTTCGCACCGTTTTACGCGGGCCGCGATATCTTGCATAACGTGTTTTTGCTCGTGCCCCCACTTGCCATCGCACTCTACGGGCTAAAGACAAAAAACAGTGTTCTATACAGCGTCGCGTTGATGGCAGGCTTTTTGCTGTTCTCACACCTCGTGCTTGACTTCTTCAATGGGGGGGAAGCACTGTTCTATCCGCTACGAACAACGTGGTATGGTTTCACGAACACGTGGGAAGTAGCTCACTCCGCTGTCGCTCTCATTCCCGAGCCACTGAGGGGCGTGTCAAGCGCGCTGTTCGGCAGTTTCGCCACGCCACAGGACGCTCACCCTGCTGTCGCTCTCCTTCCAAAGCCACTGAGGGGGGTGCCAAGCGAGGTGTTCGGCGTTACGCTCACCTTTGTTGCCTTAGCCGCAATTCTCTTTGTCGAAAGGCAGCTTCAATTCAACACAGATGTTCGTAGAAGTGCGGAACGGACCTGAGTCTGATTTTTCTGCGGCGGCTTGCTGTTGTTGCCGGAGTCGATCGCATGCCCTGCAGTGAAGCTAAACGACGCTGGGAAGTGACTCTTACGCGTGAGGCACGCTTCGGGCTGCACGGTTGATTAATGGCAATGATGTGAGGCTCCTCACCAATGAATTGCACGCACGAGAATGGATGGAGGAGGCCGTTCGATGTCATAGATGTCGGGCAGCCATAGCAACATTCACGCGAACTTTTCGGCGGTGTAATCCACGCTTCGGCGCGCCGGTTATAAGAGTCTCACGAATGCGTGCGGGTAAAACGGATGCCTACATGATGAGAGGGTAGCGCCGCCCACGAGGAAGTATTTAAACCGGCAGTGCCAAACGAATGGCTGCGTCCCAGTGAAACCACTGCGAGAAGCAGCGTCAAAAGATACAATGCCGGACCCGATTACTCACCTCATCGTTGCCACTTCGCTATTATGGCTGTTTTGGGACAAGAAGTACAGAAACTACGTCCTTCTGCTGGCTCCCCTAGCCGTGTTGCCAGACATAGATCATTTGCTGCCGCCCTTCCACCGTTTGCTTTTGCACAACGTCTTCATCCTCGTGCCCACCATCGGCCTTGCGTTGTACGCGCGCTTTAGGGCAAAGAATGACGTTTTATATAACGTGGCACTAATCGCGACCTTCTTCCTGCTTTCACACCTGTTGCTCGACCTGTTCACCGGCGCCGGCGTGCCTCTGTTCTATCCGCTTTCAGCGACTACCTTTGGCTTCACGTACGAGTTGATCATTGCCCACGGCTCTGTGGTACTACTTCATGAGCCGCCTGCCGCGTTCGTGCAAAGTGAATTGCTCGGCATCGCGCTGACATCCCTAGCGCTCGCTGTGATTGTATTCGTTAAGAACCGGCTGCCCGTCCAAGACGTTTTGACGCCACTGAAATCTGGGGCTCATTAGCCGCGCGCGGCAAGTTCCCCCAGTTCGCGCTCGGGCTCTTAGCGTGAATGGCTGGGTGAACTACTTAATGCAAAAGCTGCTGCCTTGATACTACGACATCAGGCAGCCGCTTTAGGCGCTAGCACTCGATTCATGCTTCTCGCTGTCGGTGCGTCTAATGAAAGCGCATTGTCCTTGCGCTCGTGTGTGGCAAAGGAAAGGGCTGTGGCATTGGCTGTGGCATTGGCTGTGGCATTGGCTGTGGCATTGGCTGTGGCATTGGAATGGACCTCCTTAGTCAGCTTGATTTTCGAAGATGATGTCGCCGACGCGCTTTCGTGTCTCGTCGAGCAGGTCCTCAATTTGCTTAGTCTTCGCGTCGTCGAGGTAGGTGCAGTTTGAAAAAATGGTGCCCGCGAGCGAAGCAACGCGTTTGCCGATTCCTGGAAGTGAATTCCACTTGGGTTGCCCCACACTTGTGACGAGCTGATCGATCCGCTCACGGTTTTCTTCAAGGCACTTTTTGCCCTCATCGGTAAGCGCGTACACCTTCTTGTTTTCGTGCTCGCTCGAATTCACGTAGCCCTGATCCACGAGTAGCTGAAGCGTCGGGTAGATCGCTGCAGGGCCCGGGGCGCGGCCATACTTGTTTTCGATAGCTTTGATGATTTCATAGCCGTTGAGAGGCTGATCTTGTAGGGTGAGCAGGACCAGATATTTCAAGTGTCCGTGCTCTCGTCTCGGGTGGTTGGACCAAGCTTTGTGGAAATGCTGCATTTGGTGCCACGGTCCACACGCGTTTTGGTACGTTTTGCAATTCATTTAATCCTCCGATATATCTTTAGATATATTATGAGATATTATCATATTTAAGAGTTTCGCTGATTGAGCCGCAGCGAGCCGTGACTCCCGGCGCAGAGTTTCAGTAGCGTCGTTTCAGCTGCGTTTGACCCGATACGGCCATCGTTGCGCTGCTACGTCGCATCGGACCCCCCCTGAGTCATCGTGCAGGCAAACGCTGGCCTCACGCGGTTACCGCAGGCCGTGCGAGACTAGATATCCGAATAGCTACTACTTGCGTTGTCGCACAGTTGTGGACACGGAGAGAGGGAATGAGTGAAACTGTACCCCATACCCTCGATGAGGGTGATGCACAGATCGAAGCAAAAGGAACGTGCGAAAAGCCGGTAAGCAGCCACTGCGACGGCACGGCGTTGTATACTGTTATTTTAAACTTGCCTGACGGCGTTATGACCGTTCCGTGCTGCGAGCCGTGCAAAGACGAGCACGTTAAGCGCGCAAACGCCGAGGGCGTGCCCGTAACGGTTCAGCCTAGCACTCCCTTCGAGACACGCCCGACGGCCCCGCGCCGGCAACGGAGCGTCATGGAACGCATCGCCTCGTGGGGCGGGCGGCAGTGGCTGGCGCTCTGGGTTGTCGTGTTTCTGCTACTCATCGGTGCAGCCGTGGTTCTCTTAAGGCTGGCCTTCGGTTAAAACAAAGATACTATCGCGATGCCCTTTTACTATAACATGAACCTTGTCAGAGCGGATAGGATGCGACCTTCACGTGAGCAAACTAGAATCTCCTGGCGGCGTGCCTCGATCAAGGCGCAGTGAGACCCCAATGAGGGGACCATGACAAGTAAAACAAGGAGGTTCCGTATAGCGGGGCATTTTAAGCATTTCTCACTTATCGGTTCCAGTGGAGGCGTTTGCGGCGCGAGGGCCCCTCTCAAATAGCCGCAGAATGCTGCGCTCACGAAAAAATAACCGTTTTATCGCCTTAAAGAACCCCTATTTCGACTCCAATTTCCAAAAGAAGTAAAAAATCGAATCGGAACTGTTTTAATCTAATGCTGCATCGCATTATACGCCGAGTCTGGCTGCACTTTAGCAGGAGCACGGCGTCGCCTGTCTGGCCTACCTCAAACCGTCTCGTTGTTTGGCGAACCCGTGCTCCACGCTAATCACTGCATTTACGATTTGATTCCGTTCGCTTATCCAGCACCGCGAGTCGTCTTTCTTTTTTGCTGTGAGGCCGGTCCGCGTTTCTGTGTCAGTCCTGGCGCTCTCCAAAAGCTCATAGCAGCGGCGGCTTCTTCTTGCGATTAGTTGTCAAAGTCAAAGCAGCACCTTTAAGTTCGGCGCTGCCGCCTACCAAGCGTCTTACGTCATAGGAGGTGAAAATAAATGACAGACACACCGCCAACAGCACACGAACGACAGAAAAAACCACCGGCACAACGACCAAGCCCCAAAAGGATATACGCCTCTATCATCGTGGCCTTCGGGTGGCTTCTCTTCTTGGCACTATGGTTATTCTATTATGCGACCAGTTTTGGCATTGTCCAAAACATAGCGGTTTTCCTGCTCTCGCTCGTCGTGGCTGGGATGATACTGACGATATTGTGGGTCCCGTGGGCTATGAGACAGACCGATTGAAGGGCATTGCATTGGGAGAATCATGAATTTTATCCCGCTAAAACTAAGTGTGACCAACTGCTTTTTGGTAAAGGCTGGCGATCACTATGTCCTTATCGACACCGGCTATGAAGATGATTGGCGTTTGTTCCGCACAAGACTGAACGAAGCCGGGGTCGAACTGTCTCAAATCAGTCATATTATTCTGACGCATCATCACGACGATCATTGCGGGTTGTTACACAACATTTTGCGAGAGAATGACTCGATTCGGGTGGTGATGTCGCGCGTTTGCAAAGATCTCATTCTCATCGGAGAAAACGACCGCACGCATGGTGGGGGTTTTTTGAACGGTCGGATTGCCTTTCTGATGCGTCGAAGGCGGCTCTATCTCTCGCTGGTTCTCAAAAAGGTGATTGCCAAGGGGAAGATTGACACGTTTCCGCCCTATCGGCTGCGTAACGGCGATATCGTAGTTGCAGAAGCTACCGGTCTGCGGGAAATCGGAATCCCGCTCGACGGCAAAATCATCGAAACGCCCGGGCATACTGTGGACTCCATTTCCGTCCTGTTTGACGACGGCGACTGTCTGATCGGAGATGCGGCGTCAAACTTCCTTCAGTTTTTAGGAGCGAAGTATTGCGTCATTTTTATCACCGATATGAGTGCCTACTATCAGAGCTGGGAAAAGGTCATTGCTGCGGGCGCTCGCCGGATTTTCCCTGCACACGGCGCCCCATTTACTGTGGATAAACTCAAGACGAACCTCTGGAAAAACAAGGCCGAGAACATCGTTCCGTATACATAAGGGACTATATTACGTTCCCGAGGTCCGGTGCTTTGCGGGAGTGCCACCGGGCTCACGAGCCGCCAGCGGCTTTTTGATTCGCATATCGCAGCCGTGCCCAGATCGAAGTACAATGGCACTAGCGATGATCCAACAGGCACCATGAACTTTCGGTCAGCCGATGCTGCGACGCTGGAATCCGACGAGTCCAGCGATGACGAGCACCAACGCCAAGAGGGTGAGCAAAACTAGGGGCATCAAGGACACCCCACTGACGAGAACCTTCGGCACGTGGTTGAATGGCGAGATGTTCAATACCGACTGGCTCACCTGCAACGTCTCTCCGATCAGCTCGACTAGTACGAACGCTCCCAGCGCCCCCCAGCTCACGAACGACAGCCGAGGTACGAGACCGTACAGCGCCATCGCGATCCCTGCCACCACCCAGACGGCGGGCAGGTACGCGAGCGTGGCGACCAGCACGCGGGGGAGTTCGTAGCCCACGTTGCCGGTGCTCAGCCCGTAGGCGAGCTCGGCCGGGAGGCCGAATGCTGCGAGCAGGACCGCCGAGCCGATGACCATGAGGGCGAGGTCGCTCGCCGCCCACCGCAGCCGACTGACCGCGGTGGCGAGCACGTGATCGGCCCGCCCCTCGACCTCCTCGGACTGCAGCCGCAGCGTGGCCGTGATCGCGTATGCGGCGGCGACCCAACCGAGAAACGTCAGGGAGAGGGTGAAAAGGGCGTTAGTGTATGCCGAGGCACCGCCAAAATGGGCGAACAAGTTTGCAAGCTGCGGATTGGCGGCCAGCAGGTCGGCAGAGGTAGTCGCAAGATAGCCAATCATAATGCCGTACACCGCAAACAGCGCGGCCCAGGCAAGCAGCGTGCGCCGGTGCAGCCTCCACGCTAAAGCTAGTGGGCCGCGGAGCCATTGCGACGCCCTCGCCGGGCCAAGCCGCGGGCTAAGAATGCCGGCGCCGACGTCCCTCCGTGACGCGAGCGCGTAGGCCATTCCGATCAGCACGATGAACGCGCCGAGGAAGAGCGCAAATACTCCCCAACGTTCGTTGGCGAATGGTTGGACGAGGCGCATCCACCCGATCGGCGACATCCACGAGAGCCAAGACTGCCCGCTCTGCTCGTTCGCATCGCCAACGGCGCGCAATAAGTAGAACAGAACGAAGATCGCCCCTACGATGCCCCTCGCGACCCCCGAGCTCTCGGCTAGCTGCGCCGCCACGCCGGCGAGCGCCGCAAACGTCCACCCGATCGCCGCGAACGACAGTCCCAGTGCGACTGACCCGACGACGGGAAGCCCAAAAGCGACCAGTCCCCCCGCTACGAGTGCGGCGATCACCAGGTCGGCGCCAAGCGTCACAACCAAACTCGCCGACAACGGCGCGCGTCTGCCCACTACACCCGAGCCCAGCAGCTCGTACCGTCCGGTCTCCTCGTCAGCGCGGGTGTGCCGGATGACGGTGAGCGCGTTCGCCCCGGCAACGATCACCGCAGCGAAGAGGCTCGACCGCCACGCGGTCAGCCCGCCGATGGTCGGAGAGGACACAGGACCGAGCAGCGCGACGAATCCCGGACTGTTCACGACCTGCGCGGCGAGCATCTGTTGCGACGCAGCGGTAGGATAGAGACTCACGAACGCAGCGACTACGAGGATCACGAAGAGGGGCGGCAGCGCGATCCAGATCGGCAGCAGGAGCCGATCACGCCGCAGGATCAAACGAATGAGTGCGCCAGTGCCACTAAACTCGCCCTCAGTCATTGCGCGCTTTCCCCTGTCTGGAGTTCGTAGTGGCGCAGGAACAGATCCTCAAGCGTAGGCAGAGTGCTCGTAAGTGCCCTGATTTCGAATTTTGTTATGTGCTCCATGACGGGGTTGATCTCATCAGCGTCCACGCTAAATCTGGTGCGGGCGCCGTCGACTGTAAGGTTGTGCACACCCGGAAACGTGCTGAGTCCGATGATCCGTCGACGGGTCTTGACCGATACCGAGGTGCGGGTGAGGTGGCGCAGTTCGGTGAGCGTCCCGGTCTCGACGATCTTGCCTTCCTTGATGATGCTAATCCGGTCACACAGCGCCTCGACTTCGGCGAGGATGTGGCTCGATAACAGGACGGTCTTGCCGGCGCGCTTGATTTCCGCGACGCACTCGCGGAAAGTCGCCTCCATCAAGGGGTCCAAGCCCGACGTCGGCTCATCGAGGATGTAGAGTGCAACGTCAGAGACGAGGGCGGCGATCAGGGCAACCTTCTGTCGGTTGCCCTTCGAATAGGTGCGACACTGCCTGGTTGGGTCAAGCGCGAAGCGCTTCACAAGTTCATCGCGCCGCGATTGGTCGAAGCCCCCGCGCAACCTGGCCAAGAGGTCAATAACCTCGCCACCAGAAAGGCTCGGCCACAGGTTCACATCACCAGGCACGTAGGCCAGTCGGCGGTGGAGCGCCACCGCGTCGCGCCACGGATCTCCCCCGAGTACACTGACCTTCCCGGCATTTTTGCGGAGCAACCCGAGCAGGATCCGCAAGGTCGTGGTTTTTCCGGCGCCATTCGGACCGATAAAACCGAACACCTCACCTTGTTCAACCTCAAGATCCACGCTATCGAGAGCCAAGGTTTTCCCGTAATACTTTGTCAAGTTTTGAATTTGAATCACCGACAACCCGCGCACCTCCGATGGTTTCCGTTCGTCCCGTGTTTTGGCGCGTTAATCACGTCACTACCAGCGATCTGTCTAAGGACGGGCCGTTAGACTAAATAGCTCTTGTGATGATGCTATGACGTACGTCAGATCTAACACCCATTGCTTTCCATTTTACCCTCTTCATCCCCCTGCCTGGCTGGCGACGTGCACATCGTCGCTGCGGCCTTGATCAGAAAGGTGACATGCACCCCAATAATGGAAACACCAAGTCCATGACGGCACGATAGCCTTCAATTTAAGAAATACGCACACGATCGCGAATGTGAAGTTGCAGTGGAAGGTCAAAGCCACCAACATTGCGAAAGAAAGGTCTATACTACTAAATTTGCGACCTAACTCACGCGCTGTCTCTCAAACGAAACATAAGATAGCCAAGCGAAACGCTTAACAACCCATGCGAACGCTAAGCGAGGTGGGAAGGTCGCATGGCACGCAGCACCCTCGGTGGGGCCTTTATTGCGGCCATACTCGGACTAGTGGCAGGGCTCGTGCTGGGCGCTATTCTCGGCGGCCTCTTTGAACTAATACTCTACCTCCTCGTGAGTGTGATCCTGAGCTGGATTGCGAGCGTCATCGGTTTTTGGATATTCGGCGCCCTCGCCGGGCTGTACCTCGGCGGCATCATCGGCGGGGTCCTGGGCGCGCTTATTGGGCTGATACTACATCCCCGACGCTGGTCAGCCACGTTTAACACGATATTTTACAGCGTCCCCGGGGCGGCCGCCGCGTGGATCGCATTTACCCGCTACGGCGTCACCTTTGGCGGTCCGTTAGGGATAATCGACGGCGCATGTATCGGAGCAGTAGTTGGACTCATCGCAGGCGTCGTCGCCGGGACGCTTGCCAGGAGCAGGAGACAGATGGGTATGATCTTTAGCGCCATCGGTACGGCGGTCGGTACCGCAATATTTGGCACATACTTCTTCACGTATTTTGCGTCGTCTACAGGTGTCGCCCTCGGACTCGTTTTAGGCCTCTTGGTCGGGCTCCTATCGGGGTATCAGGCAGTGGCTCGTGCAAGATGGTGGGATCAGAAGCTGTAGTAGCGCTCAATTGTGGTTGTAAAACTTCTGGACTTGGTTGTAAAACTAGCTCGCTCAACGTATCCCCCCCCTTTCGTGAGCACAATCGTTTTTCCGTCTTCCGAGGCGTAGACGCGATATCTGTCTCCCACGCAGTTAGAAAAACGTTCAGGAAGTCTGAGAACGGGCCTATGGATTACCTACACGACTTCGTAGCGAACCGCGCATGGGTCAGAGATGGGCTTGTAAGAGAGGAGGACGTTTACCCCCTATCTCTGTATTGATACGCTCACTCTCTCGCTGTGGGGTTGCGCTTCGACCCGACAGCGCCATAACTGGTTATATATCATTGAATGATATAGGCAGTTTTTTCAATTATTTATCGCAAATAAGGTTTTGCAGCTCATGTTGCGACACATTAAGCATTATCTTTCGATAGTTGGCAGCTCGCTATCTGACCCTCAATCATACTCTTCTTTCGATGATGTCATCGAATTTACGGAACGAAGATTAAAATTAACAGGATTACTAACAGTACGATCACTACGATCAATAGTTGCATTATCCTGTCATTTTTCTGTTTTATTTCTAAAATTAGGGTTTTCAAGTCATCAGGCTGGTCAGCGGTAGTCGACCAAGGTATCTCCGCATCAGTCTTCATTTTTTATAACCTCTCGTTTAACCGCCCATGATTCTATCCCACATTTTCTTAGGTGTGCTCTCAGTGAACAATCGCTAACGCATCGTTGGACTTGCTATATTCTGTCCGCAAATAACCTACGTTTTCCTCGTCCCGTAGTTGTTACTCGCGTGGCGATACGCCCGTTTAACTGCGCTATTTCTTCATTCGGCTGTTCAGCGTAGTCCAAGTAGGAGGAGGCAGTCACATCCAGCCCTTCTCCATCCAAAAGTCGTACTGATGCCTCCACTCCTCTTTGTTCGCTTTTATTAGTTGCCTGAAAAACGCACCTCTCTCGGCAATCGTGCTTTCCTGATCAGCGTAGTGGCGCTTTGTCTGTATTGCGTCCGCAAGCGTTTGACCGAGATTAAACGCTTTGGTGATCGCCGCATCAAGAGCTGCAGGATCCCTTCCAACTGTACCGGCCTCGCCCACCGACACGGCACCCAGCTGGTTAAGGAAGTAATTCATATAGCCAAGCACTTCGCTGATGCCCGAACCCCCTGCCGTGGTCACAGCGCAACCGTACTTCCCCACGAGCATCTGACAATGGATTGCGTCAGCCAGACGGTCGATCACCGTCTTGAGTTGAGCGGTGACATTATTGATGTACACCGGTGAGCCGAGAACGATCCCGTCGGCACGCATCATTTTTTCCCACAAGTCAGAGAGGTCGTCCTCCTGAACGCACTCGCCTTCGGCGTAACAAACCTGACACCCCAGACAATAGCGTATGTCCAGTGCGCCGATGTCAACGAGTTCCGTTTCTGCTCCGCGCTCCTTCGCACCATCTAGGACAGCGCTTACTAGTTTAAGCGTCCGACTGTTCTTTCCACGCGGACTGCCGTTTATTCCGAGTATTTTCATCGTTGCACCTCGATTACGTACGACGTGCGCTGCTGCTAAATAATTGTTTCAGACTTGCAGCAAACATATCTCGATATGCACTTGACTTGCGATCGCTGTGCCGCAATATTTGCGAAGAAGAAGACTGGGGCTGCTTCCAGAGGGCAATGTACGCCAGGCGCAGCGACTCGCTCAAACGGTGGTCGTATGTCGCGCTGTAGGCACACAAAAAGCCGTCTGCGACCAAAAAAGCGAGGGAGCGCAGCGATTGAGTGATACATGGGGAGCAGAATTTCCGCGTAAAGCTCTAGGAGGCGAAGAGTTGACAGAACCTTTCATGTCTTGTAAATGAAAATCTGTTTTTGGCTTTTGATAAGCTTCA
>ODAK010000510.1_pt1 | contig 44755 bp, 41 predicted proteins | sample 1539591 | NCBI WGS metagenome assembly ODAK01 (sample SAMEA3539303, study PRJEB22396) | soil metagenome | biome: tundra; feature: field; material: soil | place: USA | collected 2010-05 | depth 0.15 m
AGATCGGCTCCATCGAATGCGGTAAGCGCGCCGACTTCTGCGTCCTCGAGGACGACCCGCTGGCCGTCGATCCGGCGACGCTGAAGGACCTGCGCGTTCGCGGCACGGTGCTTTCGGGGCGCGTGTTCCAGGCATGACGGCGCGCCGCCGCACGCCGTTCACGGTGGTCGGCGGCTTTCTCGGCGCCGGCAAGACGACGCTCGTCAACCATCTGCTGCGTGAAGCGAGCGCCGACAGAGCGACGCAGCGTCTCGCCGTGCTCGTCAACGATTTCGGTGCCGTCAACATCGATGCCGCGCTGATCGAATCGAAGACCGCCGACACGATCGCCCTGACCAATGGCTGCGTCTGCTGCCAGATTGGCGACGACCTGACGATGGCGCTTGTGCGGGTGCTCGAAGCGCCCGAGCCCTTCGATGCCATCGTCGTCGAGGCGAGCGGCGTATCGGACCCATGGCGGATCGCGCAGATCGCCCGCGCCGATCCGACGCTCACGCTCGAGGGCATCTTCGTCGTCGTCGACGCGAGCGCAGTCATGGCGCAGGCAGCCGATCCGCTGCTCGTCGACACGATCGTGCGCCAGCTCCGCTCGGCCGATCTGGTGCTGCTCAACAAAGTCGATCTCGTCGATGGATCGGCGCTTGCCGCGGCGAGGGCGTGGATCGAGGCCAGGGCGGGCGCCATAGGCGTCGTCGAGACGAGCGAAGCCAAAGTGCCGCTTGCATTGCTGGTGAGCGATGCGCACGGACCCACCACGGCACTACGCGGCGCACGCTCGTTGCGCGAGGCGGGTGCCGTCCATGGGCTCGAGTTCGAGACCTCGACGCATCGACCGCAGTCGGTCCTCTGCGCCGCTTCGCTGCGCTCCCTGCTCAAGACGATGCCCGCAGGCGTGTTGCGCCTGAAGGGACTGGTACGAACCGACGAGATGCCGTGGGCCGAGATCCAGTTCTCCGGCCGGCACGGTTCGCTGCGTGCCGCGCTCGCGCCGCCGGCCAGCGGCGAAGCGGCGATCGTCGCGATCGGGTTGCATGGGCGGCTGCCGACGGCGGGGCTCGAGGACGCGCTCGGTGCCTGCGGGCGATCGACTCCGTCATGCCGGACGGGCTGACCGCGTTTGCCGCAGTGCGTCGTCCTGCGATCCCGCTCCTCGTCATGTTCCGCAGACCAACCTGCATTGCGCTTGTGCGGCAATCGGCTTGTTCACTTGCTCGCCCAAAAAGGGGATGGGCCAGCAGCCGGAGGCTCTCTAAGCTGGGCGTAGCGAGTTGGGAGCTGGGCAATGATGATCCTGAACTGGGCTGGCAGATACCTGCGTCTGCAGCGGGAGTTGCGTGCGGTGCGACTATCTCCGAAGGCCTCGCATGGCCACGTGAGGCGGTTAGAACAAGAATTGGTCGAGGTGCATCGAGAGGCGTTTGGACAAGTGGAAGGAGACGAACCCTCCGGCGACACGATGCCGGCCGTTTACCCTTTTGATGTACGCCCGAGCGAGTTCATTTACTAGTCCTGAATCGGACGCTGCCCGCGCGGTACGTTGCCGGCCCCCAGGTCTGCCGTCGAGATCTCCAAGCAGAAGCGGCGCCTCGCCTGCTCCTCGCGTATGCTTTCGTTCCCACCCCAAACACTTGGGCACGATGCCAAAGACGCGCAGGCAGCCGCCGCTAGTCCATCTCATGGCGCGGCTAACCGCATGGTTTGTCCTTACGCTAGGCGCCGGGCCAACTCTCGCGCAAGAGAACCGTCAGATAGAAGCTCTGGGAACTTTCGACCAGATCGCCCTCGAATGCGCCCGCGAGGGGGGTGAGTCCGAGATCGATACGTACCGCCTGAGGCTATGGCGCGCCTATCTCGGTGCTGACAAGACCGAATCGGATCAGGACATCAAGGACATGGTTGTCTCGCTACGCAAGCAGATCGCCGACGACGCTTCCGATGAGCTGCGGCGGCAGTACAAGTCGGCACGCGCAGCGATTCCTGAAGCGAAGAGGCTGGGTGACGCAGAGCAGGAGGAGTTCTACAGGCTGTGCGAGTCTCCCAGAGTCCAGGGATTGCCTGATCGAAGATAACGAATCGGAAGGCAAATCGATCCAACCGCCGCGGTCCAGCGTTGCCGATAGCAGCAGCTCGCCTGCACTCAGCCGAGATCGCGCAGGCAGCGGCGAACGATGGCGAGGGTGTAGCGGCTGGCGATCGACTCCGCGAAGCGCGTGAAGTCGATGTGGGCCGAATCGTCGGCGCGATCGGAAATCGTGCGAACTACCGCGAACGCCATGCCCATGTCGTGGCAGACCTGGCCGAGTGCCGCGCCTTCCATCTCGACGGCGAGCGCATCCGGCAGGCGTTCGCGCAGGGCAGCGCTTTCGCCGGCGGTGGCGACGAAGCGGTCGCCGCTCACGACGAGGCCCGTGTGCACCCGCGGCGCATCGATGCCGAACGAGCGCAGCGCCGCGGCGTCAAGCGCGTCGCCGCCGCCATCGCTCTGGTCGGGGTTCGGCCTCCGCGCTGCCTCGTCCAGCACGGCGCGCGCCGCACCGGCCACCGCAGTGGATAGCGCCGCGTCGGCGTGGAAGCGATCGACGCCGTAGAGCGGCACCTCGTGGCGCGGGAAGAGGGGCGAGGCGTCCATGTCGTGCTGCAGCACCGCACTGGCGATCACGACATCGCCGACGCGTGCGCATTCGTGCAGCCCGCCGGCCGTCCCGGTGAAGATCGCGCGTCCGACGCCGAACTCGCCGGCGAGGAGGGTGGCGGTCGTCGCGGCCGCCACCTTGCCGACACGCGAGAGCACGGCGACCACGTCGTGACCGTCGAGAGTACCGACGTAGAACTCGCGGCCGCCGCGAACGACAGGCACCTCGTCGGGCATCTGCTGCAGCAGCGCGCCTAGCTCTTCGCGCATGGCGCTGACGATGGCGATACGGGTCACGGCCAGCCCCCGGTTCGTGTCACGACACGACCTGGTAGTAGAGGTTTTGCGGGTGCTTTGCTTGCGCGAAGAAGGTCCAGCGATCGGCCATCAGGCCGGGCACCTGCACGAGGACGGCGAGGACCCACGGCCACGGCGATGGCCACGCCAGCCCCGTGGCTACCAAGATCGCTGGCAGCGCGAACCCGAGCACGACGAGCGCGAGCCGGATGCGTTTCATCGCGGCGAGCGACGCGCGGTGGAAGAACTCACGCGTGTTGAACGAACCTGCCGACATGCCCATCGATTTCTGCAGGAGCTGCGGGGCGCGGATGCCGGTCGCCGATTGCAGATTCGACTTGTGGCGTATGCCGGCATTGCGCCGCAGCGCCAGCATGCGAAACGCCCACGCCGCGAGCGTGAGCGCGAGAGCCGCCGGACCGACGCCGCGAACGAAGGCGGCCTCGCCGGCCAGCGATCCCGCAGCGGCGGCGAGCACGAAGCCGGACGCGAGCCCGGTGAGAACGAAATTGACGAAGGTGAGCGGGTGCGCCCATTCCTCGATGAAACGCAGGCAGGCGTAGATCATCGCCGTGCAGAGCCAGAGCAGGGCGGCGACCACGAGCGCCGCGATGGGCAGGGCAACGCGAGTCCACGACGGTGGCGCTTCGAGGCGGAGGGCGGCCCACCAGAGCACGACGAGGCCGATGAAGGCGGGCAGCACGATCACTTCGCGCGACAGCCACGAGGTACGCCACATCATCGCTGCGCGCCAGGCGCGCTCCGGCCGGCCGAGATGGAGGAAGGAGGCGCCGAGGCCGATGACCAGCAGCGCGGCGGCGAGGGCGAGCAGCGCCGGCGCGAAGCCCGGCGCCAGCACTACGTCGCCCAGCAGGGCGGCCGCGAGGGCGACGACGAGCCCCTGCGCCGCGCCGGCGATCGTCGTGAAGATGACGACCGAGAACGCTGGGTTCATCGCTGCGAGGCCGTCTTGGCCCTCAAAGCCGGGCGCTGGTGGGTCACGACGCGTCGCGCGCCGAAGGCATCGGCGCCGTCGCGCCGACAGCCGTCGTCGGGCGCCGCGGCAGATACTGGTTGGCGGGCTTCGTCTCCCATTCGGGCATCAGCGCATAGCCGCCACGCTCGCGGATCGCCTTCGAGACTTCGGAATCCGGATCCTTCACGTCGCCGAACAGGCGCGCCCCGGTCGGGCAGGCCTTCACGCATGCAGGCTGGCGGTCTTCCTTCGGGAGCACCGGGTCGTAGATGCGGTCGACGCACAGCGTGCACTTGGTCATCACCTGCCGCTCTTCGTCGATCTCGCGGGCGCCGTAGGGGCAGGCCCAGGCGCAGTACTTGCAGCCGATGCACTTGTCGTAGTCGACGAGGACGATGCCGTCTTCGGCGCGCTTGTAGCTCGCGCCCGTCGGGCACACGGGCACGCAGGGCGGCTCTTCGCAGTGCAGGCAGCTCTTCGGGAAGTGGATCGTCTCGGTGAGGGGGAAGACGCCGGCCTCGTAGGTCTGCACGCGGTTGAAGAAGGTGCCCGTCGGGTTCGCGTCGTAAGCGTTCTCGTCGACCAGCGGGCCGGCCGCACCCGACGTGTTCCATTCCTTGCACGAGGTGACGCAGGCGTGGCAGCCGACGCAGACGTTGAGGTCGATGACGAGGGCGAGCTGCTTGGCCAGCGTCGCCGACGGGCCCCGACCCGTGCCGATCGTCGCCGGATCGACGGTCGTCGCGGCGTCGCGTCTCGCGCCTCGCCCTCCTGCCGCCCGTGTCGGCGCCGCGGCCAGCGCGTTCGATTGCAGGATGCTTTTCAGCCACTCGATCATGGTCGACGCTTTCCGGAGAAATAGGCCAGCGGCCGGCGTCGATTGCCGAGCACGCCGGGAGGGCTGGGGACGGTCGCGATCTGCGGCGACGACGCCTGCGGTTCCTCGGGCTCGGCCGGCCGCAGGCGCACCCGCACGTCGTACCAGCCGGCCTGGCCGGTGACCGGATCGGAATTGCTGATCGTGCGGCCCGCGCCTTGCGGTAGCTCGCCCGAGATGAGATGGTTGAGCAGGAAGCCCTTCCTCGCTTCGTCCGCGCCCGGCGCCAGCTGCCAGGCGCCGTCGGCCTTGCCGATCGCGTTCCACGTCCAAACCGTGCCAGGCTCGACGGCCTCGCTGTAGCGCAGCATGCACCGCACCTTGCCCCACTGGCTTTCGACCCAGCACCAGCCGCCGTCGGCGATGCCCGCCTTCTGCGCCGTGAGCGGGTTGACCTGCAGAAAGTTGTGGCTGTGGATCTGGCGCAGCCAGGCGTTCTGCGAATCCCAGGAGTGATACATCGCCATCGGCCGCTGCGTGATGGCGTTGAGCGGGTAGGCCTCGATGTCGGTCGCCGCGTCCTCGAGCGGCGGATACCAGAAGGGCAGCGGATCGAAATAGGTGTCGATTCGCTCGCGCAGGTGCTCGGGCGGCTGCCGGCCCTTCGTCTTGCCCTGCGCGGCAAGGCGAAAACTCTGCAGCGTGTCGGAATAAAGCGCCAGCTGCACCACGTCGTTCTTCTGCCGCCAGCCATGGGCCTTGGCGAAATCGAGGTACTCGCGGTTCCAGTTGCGCATGAAGTGCATCGACTCCGGCAGGTGGTACTGGAAGACGCAGTTGTTCGCCGCGTACATCTCCCACTGCTTCGGGTTCGGCGCGCCGCGCAGGTGCTCGGTGCCGTCCTTGCCGCGCCAGCCCATAAGAAAGCCGACGCCGGGCTGCGCCTCGAAGTTGACGACGAAGTCCGGATAGTCCTTGAACTTGCGGCGGCCTTCGGGCGTCGTGAAGGCGGGCAGCTGCAGGCGCCCTGCGAGCTCGACGATTACCTCCTGGAACGGCTTGCACTGACCGGTCGGCGGCAGGACCGGAACGCGCACCGCATCGACCGGGCCGTCGAACTCGGAGATCGGCCGGTCGAGCATGCTCATCACGTCGTGGCGCTCGAGATAGGTGGTGTCGGGGAGCACCAGGTCGGCGAAGGCGACCGTCTCGCTCTGAAAGGCATCGCAGACGACCAGGAACGGGATCTGGAAATCGCCGTCGACGTTCTTGGCGTTGAGCATCTCGCGCACGGCCATCGTGTCCATGGTCGAGTTCCAGGCCATGTTGGCCATGAAAATCATGAGCGTGTCGAGACGGTACGGATCGCCGCGCGTGGCGTTCGTGATCACCCGGTGCATGAGGCCGTGCGCCGAGAGGGGGTGCTCCCAGGAGAACGCGTGATCGATGCGCATCGGCGAGCCGTCGGCGTGGATCGCCAGCTCTTCGGGGTTCGCCGGAAAGCCGAGCGGTGCTGCGTTGAGCGGCGTGTTCGGCTTGAGCATGTCCGGCGAGTTGAAGGCACGGAAATTCGGCACGACGTGGCGCGGGTAGGGCGCCTTGTGGCGAAAGCCGCCCGGCGCATCGATCGTGCCGAGCACGCTCATCAGCACCGCCAGCGCCCGGATCGTCTGAAAGCCGTTCGAGTGCGCCGCAAGGCCGCGCATCGCGTGGAAGGCGACCGGCCGCGCCTGCGTCGTCTCGTGCTTCTTGCCCCAGGCATCGGTCCACGGGATCGGCATCTCGAAAGCCTGCTGCAACGCCGTCTCGCCCATCTCGCGCGCGAGCTTCGCGATGCGCTCGGGCGCGATGCCCGTGATCGCCGAGGCCCACTCGGGCGTGCACGGCTCGACGCGCTCCTTCAGCAGCTGGAACGATGGCGCGACCTTCGTGCCGTCGGCAAGCACGTAGTGGCCTTCGAGCGCCGCGTCGGCGCCGTCGGCAATGCCTTCTGGATACGCCGCCATGATGGTCTTCGAGATCGTGTCGAAGACGAGCTTGTTGTGCGGCTCGCGGCCATCGCCCGGCGGGCCCTTGGCCGGATCGGGATCGTGCGCGAACATGCCTTCGCGATCGCAGCCGGTCTCCAGCACGACGAGCTGCGGCGCGTTGGTGAAGCGCTTGAGGAAGGCGCGGTCGACCAAGCCTTCGCCGATCAGCACATGCAGGAGCGCCATGAAGAGCGCGCCGTCGGTGCCGGGCTTGATCGGAATCCACTCGTCGGCGATGGCCGAGTAGCCGGTGCGCACCGGGTTGATCGAGATGAAGCGGCCGCCGCGGCGCTTGAACTTGCCGAGCGCGATCTTCAGCGGGTTCGAGTGATGGTCTTCGGCGGTGCCGATCATCACGAAGAGCTTGGCGCGGTCGAGATCGGGGCCACCGAATTCCCAGAAGCTGCTGCCGATCGTGTAGATCATGCCGGCGGCCATGTTCACCGAGCAGAAGCCGCCGTGTGCCGCGTAGTTGGGCGTTCCGAACTGGCGTGCGAAGAGGCCGGTCAGCGCCTGCATCTGGTCGCGGCCGGTGAAGAGCGCGAACTTTTTCGGGTCGGTGGCGCGGATCCTGGCGAGGCGTGCGCCGAGGATCTCGAAGGTGCGCTCCCACGAGATCGGCTCGAACTCGCCGGCGCCGCGGTCGCTGCCGGCCTTTCTCAGCAGCGGCTGCGTCAGCCGTGCCGGCGACACCTGCTTCATGATGCCCGAGGCGCCCTTGGCGCAGATCACGCCCTTGTTGAGCGGATGCTCGGGATTGCCGTCGATGTAGCGCAGCTCGCCGTCGCGCAGGTGCACGCGGATGCCGCAGCGGCAGGCGCACATGTAGCAGGTGGTGGTCTTGATCTCGGTCTTCGCCCCGGGCGCGGGCGAGGCGAGCGGATCGTGCAGCGGTTCGCGCGAGAAGAGCCTGAACAACGAATGCTTCATGTCGCGAGCATCGCCAGCGCAACCGAGGCGATGCGCGCCTGCAGCGAATCGGCGCGCGAAGTGAGGACGATCGGCACCCTGGCGCCGAGCACGAGGCCGGCGCATTCGCCGCCGCCGATGTAGACGAAGCTCTTGTAGAGCATGTTGCCGGCGTTGAGATCGGGCACGAGCAGGAGGTCGGCGTCGCCGGCCACCTGCGATTCGATGCCCTTGGTCCGCGCCGCTTCGGCCGAGACGGCGTTGTCGAAGCCGAGCGGGCCTTCGACGATCGCGTTCCCCCATTCGTGGTGCTCGCGGGCAAGATCGACCAGCGTCTGCGCATCCAGCGTCGCCTGGATGGCCGGGTTCACGGTCTCGACCGCGGCGACGATGCCGACCTTCGGCCTCGCGATGCCGAGCTTGCGCAGCAACTCGATGGCGTTGCTCAGGATGTCGCGCTTGGCGGGCACGTGCGGCGTGATGTTGACGACGCAGTCGGCCAGCGCCAGCAGCTTCGGGTAACGCGGCAGGTCGAAGACGAAGGTATGGCTGATCCGCCTCGGGCCGCGCAGGCCCGTGCTCTTGTGGATTGCCACCGACATTAGCTCGTCGGTGTGCAGCGAGCCTTTCATCAAGGCCCCGACGTTGCCGCCTCGCGCCAGACGAACGGCGTGCAGCGCCGCATCGTGCGGATCATCGCCGGTGGGCGCGACCTCGAACGAACCGATGTCGACACCCGCGGCGTCGGCGGCGCGGGCGATCGCGTCGCGCGGCCCGATCAGCAGCGGCCGGGCGATGCCTTCGACGGCCATGCGCCCTGCCGCCGCGAGCGCGATCGCATCGCATGGGAACACGATGCCGATCGGCGGCCGGCCGGCGCCCTGCTCGCCGCGCGCCCGGGCGACGAGCGCATCGAGCCGGGGATGCGTTGCGGTCAGACGTAGTCCTTGTACTTGTCGAGAAAGCGCACGGGCTTGCTCAGGGCATCGCGACGGAACGGGTCGCCCAGCTCGCGCGTGCACATGATCTCGATCACCGTCGTCTTGCCGTGCTGCATCTGCGCGTCGATCGCCGCCTTGAAGGCCGGGCCGACGTCTTCGAGACGGTCGACGACGACGCCTTCGGCGCCCATCGCTTTCGCGATCCCCGCGAAGCTCTGGTTCTCGAGCTCGCCGGCGACGAAGCGGCGGTTGTAGAAGTCGACCTGGTTCTTCTTCTCCGCGCCCCACTGGCGGTTATGGAAGACGATCGCCGTCACAGGAATGTCGTGGCGCACGCAGGTCATGATCTCCGACATGCTCATGCCCCAGGCGCCGTCGCCGGCGTAAGCCACGGCTGGCCGGTGCGGCGCTGCGGCCTTGGCACCGATCATCGTCGGCAAGGCGTAGCCGCAGTTGCCGAAGCTCATCGGCGCGAAGAAGGAGCGCGGCTCCTCGAAGCGCAGGTAGCTGTTGGCGATGGAATTGATGTTGCCGATGTCGGTCGAGACCATGACGTGCGGCGGCATCGCCTTCTCCAGCTCGCGCAGCACCTGGCGCGGGTGCAGCCAGTGCCCCGATTCCTTCTTCTGCTCCTCGATCATGTCGAGGCTGTAGGGGTCACGCTCGTGCGTCCACTCGGTGAGCTCCTTTTCCCACGCCGCCTTCTCGTTGGCGACGGTCTTCGCGCGGACCACCTTCGTAGCGTCGCAAGCGAGGGTCTTGCCTTCGAGGCGCTTGACGATCGCTACCGCCGCGGCTTTCGCGTCGGCGGCGATGCCGACGCTGATCTTCTTCACCAGCCCGAGGTTGGTGTGGTCGGCCTCGATCTGGATGATCTTCGCGTCCTTCGGCCAGTAGTCGAGGCCGTGCTGCGGCAGCGTGCCGAACGGTCCCATGCGCGAGCCGAGCGCGACGACGACGTCGGCCTGCGCGATCAGCTTCATCGCCGCCTTCGAACCCTGGTAGCCGAGCGGGCCGCACCAGAGCGGGTGGCTGGCGGGGAAGGCGTCGTTGCGCAGATAACCGGTGACGACCGGCGCGCCGAGGCGCTCGGCGAGCGCCTTGCATTCCTCGACCGCGTCGCCCATCACGACGCCGCCGCCGGCGAGGATCACCGGGAACTTCGCCTTGGCGAGCAGCTGCGCCGCTTGGTCGAGGCTGTTTTCGCCGCCGGCGCCGCGCTCGACGCGCATCGGCTTCGGGATCTCGACCGTGATCTCGCCGTAGAAGTAGTCGCGCGGAATGTTGAGCTGGGTCGGGCCCATCTCGGAGATGGCGCGGTCGAAGCAGCGCGCCGTGTACTCGGCCATGCGCTTGGGGTTGTTGACGTGGCCCTGGTACTTCGTGAACTCCTGGAACATCGGCAGCTGGTTGGCCTCCTGGAAACCGCCGAGGCCCATGCCCATGGTGCCGGTCTCGGGCGTGACGATGACGACCGGGCTGTGTGCCCAGTAGGCCGCGGCGATCGCCGTGACGCAGTTGCTGATGCCGGGGCCGTTCTGGCCGATGACGACGCCGTGCCGGCCGGAGACGCGCGCGTAGCCGTCGGCCATGTGCGCCGCACCCTGCTCGTGCACGACCGGAACGAGGCGGATGCCGGCGGGCGCGAAGATGTCCATCGCGTCCATGAAGGCCGAGCCCATGATGCCGAAGATGTCGGTCACGCCGTTGGCGACCATCGTCTCGACGAAGGCCTCGGAAGGCGTCATCTTCTGCACGCCCTTGACGACCTGGCGCGTTTCGGGGGCGGCGGGGATCGGGTCTCGGTTCATGTTCGTTCCTCTCGGTGAAGGCGGCGGCTCGGCCACCGCGGGTTCCGGCTTTCTGATCGTCGGTACGGTTCCCGGATGATAGGCAGGCGCCTGCGCAAGGTCAAACAGAACTTTTGAAAACGGAACTTCCTGTACGAAATACCGGAACGGCGATATGATCACCACATCATGAAGGTCGTCGCTGCGTCGCAACCCGAACTCGCCACGCTCGACGGCGACACGCCAACGCTGCGGCTCTTCGCGCTGCTCGAGGTCATCGCCTCGAAAGATCAGCTTTTTTCGCTGCAGGCCTTGGTCGAGGCGACCGGCCTGCCCAAGCCGACGCTGCACCGCATGCTGCAGCAGCTAGCAAGCGCCGACCTGCTGCAGCGCGAGGGCGACGGCCGCCACTACAGCACCGGTGTGCGCCTGCGCCGCTTGGCCGAGAACCTGCTGATGAACGACAGCCACCACGGTGCCCGCCACGCCGTGCTGCGTCATCTCGTCGAGGAAATCGGCGAGAGCTGCAACATCACGACGCTGTCGGGCAGCGAAGTCGTCTATCTCGACCGCGTCGAGACGGCGGCGCCGCTGCGCTTCTATCTGCATCCGGGTTCGCGCGTGCCGGTGCACTGCTCGGCGAGCGGCAAGATCTTCCTGGCGCAGATGACGCCGGCGCAGCGCGATCGCCTGCTCGCGCACGCGCTGCTCGAGCGCTTCACGCCGAACACGCTGACCGACCTGGGCAAGCTCGAGCGCGAGCTGAAGCGTGTCCGGCGCGAGGGATTCGCCATGGACGACGAGGAGTTCCTGCCCGGCCTGCTCTGCCTCGCCGTGCTCGTGCCGGCCGCCGGCCGGCCGTCGAATCTCTGCGTCGCGGTGCAGGCCCCGATCATGCGGCTGACGCCAGCGAAAGCGCGGGCCTTGCTGCCGGCGCTGCAGCGCGCTGCCGACGCGCTCGGCGAGATCGACGCCGACTCGGCATCCTCGCGCGTGCGCAAGGTCGCCGAAGCATGAGCTTGCGGCCGATTCACATCGCCGACGCGTCTGCGTCGATCGCAGAGCCGATGCGACAGGTCGGCGTGCGCGAGACCTTCGGCATCGACTCCGATCTCGTCGTGCCGGCGTTCGCCGAGCGCGACGAGCACGTGCCCGAGATCGACACCGCCTACCGCTTTCAGCGCGACACGACGCTCGCCATCCTGGCCGGCTTCGCGCAGGATCGGCGCGTCCTCGTACAAGGGCTGCATGGCACCGGCAAGTCGACGCACATCGAGCAGGTCGCGGCACGGCTCAACTGGCCGTGCGTGCGCGTCAACCTCGACGGCCACATCAGCCGGCTCGATCTCGTCGGCAAGGATGCGGTCGTGCTGCGCGAGGGCAAGCAGGTCACCGAGTTCCAGGAAGGCATCGTGCCGTGGGCGCTGCAGCGGCCGATGGCGCTCGTCTTCGACGAGTACGACGTCGGCCGGCCCGACGTGATGTTCGTGATCCAGCGCGTCCTCGAGCGCGAGGGCCGCTTCACGCTGATGGACCAGAACCGTGTCCTCTCGCCGCACCGCTTCTTTCGCCTCTTCGCGACCGCGAACACGGTGGGTCTCGGCAACCTCAACGGCCTGTATCACGGCTCGCAGCGTCTCAACCACGCGCAGATCGATCGCTGGAACATCGTCGCGCAGCTGAACTACCTGCCGGCCGAAGAAGAGATCGCCATCGTCCAGGCGCGTGTGCCGGAGCTCGCGAACGAAGCGGGTGGCGCGCTGGTGGCGAAGATGGTCGAGACCGCGGCGCTGACGAGAAACGGCTTCGCCGCCGGCGACCTCTCGACGTTGATGTCGCCGCGCACCGTCATCACCTGGGCCGAGAACCTGGCCATCTTCGGCGACGTCGGCACCGCGTTTTGCCTCTCCTTCGTCAACAAGTGCGACGAGGCCGAACGGCCCGTTGTCGCCGAATACTTCCAGCGCTCGTTCGATAGCGAGCTGAGGTCGTCTTGAGCGAGGTGCAGGCGGCCGCGCGCCTGCAGGAGCGCATCGAGGAGCTCTGCGCCGCCTCGATCCGTGCCCTCACCGGCGATGGCGAATTGCGCTTTCGTGGCCGGCGCCTGCACCGCGGAGCGCGCCGCCTGCCGCTTTTTGCGCCGCATCTGCATCCGTCGTTCGAGCGCGACGACTTCGCCTCCTTTCGCGGCGCCGCCGACGGCCTGGCGCTGCGCCTCATGCTCTGCGACGCGGCGCTGCACGCGTCGCTGGCGCCGGCGGATGCCGTCGAGCGGCTCCTCTTCGACTGGCTCGAGCAGTTCCGGGTCGAGTCGCTGGCGCCCGATAGCCTGCCGGGCGTCGCGCACAACCTGCGCCATCGCCACGAAACCTGGTCGCTCGGCTTCCACGATGCCGGCCACGCGGATTCGGCGCGTGGTCTTCTGCTCTACACGCTGGCCCAGATGGCGCACGCCCGCGTCACGGCAGAGCCCGTCGTCGAAGCGACCGAAGACCGCATCGAGGCGACACGCTTCGCGCTCGCGCCACGAATCGGCCATGCGCTGGCCGGCCTGAGGCGCACGCGCCGCGACCAGGCAGCCTACGCGGCGCATGCCCTCGCCATTGCCACGGTGGTCGCGGCCATGCTCCGCGGCGCCGGTGCAGGCGAACGCTCCGACGACACGGCCGTCGATTCGAAGCGAGATGACAACGCGCGCTCGGTATTCGGCCTGCTGATGGAAAAAGAGGGCGCAGCGAATGAACGCTTCGCGACTGCCGTCTCCGGCCGGAGCGCCGCGCTCGAAGCAGCCGCCGGCCGCTACCGGATCTTCACCGGCGCCTTCGACCGCGAAGCCGGCGCTGCGGCGCTGGCCCGTGCCGAGGTGCTCGCCGGCTATCGGGCGCAGCTCGATCGCAGGATCGCCGCGCAGGGCGTCAACGTAGCGCGTCTCGCCCACGACCTTCGGGCGCTGCTGGCCGTGCCGGCACAGGACGGCTGGGACGGGGCGCAGGAAGAGGGCCGGATCGACGGCCGCAGCCTCGCCCGCCTCGTCGCGACGCCTTCGGAGCGGCGGCTCTTCCGCCGCGAGCGCGTCGAACCACGCGCCGATGCGGCGATCACCTTTCTCGTCGACTGCTCCGGCTCAATGAAGGAGCACGCCGAGAACGCCGCCATGCTCGTCGACGTGTTCGCGCGGGCGCTCGAGATGGCCGGCGCGCCGAGCGAGGTTCTCGGCTTCACGACCGGCGCCTGGAACGGGGGCCGGGCGCAACGTGCCTGGCGGCACGCCGGCCGGCCGCCGCGCCCCGGCCGTCTCAACGAGCGCCTGCATCTCGTCTTCAAGGCGTTCGAGACGTCGTGGCGCCGGGCGCGGCCGGCGATGGCTGCGCTGCTCAAGGCCGATCTCTTTCGCGAGAGCATCGACGGCGAAGCGGTCGACTGGGCCTGCTCGCGGCTCGTCGCGCGAGAGGAAGCGCGAAAGATCCTCTTCGTCGTCTCCGACGGCTCGCCGATGGACACGGCGACGGCGCTGGCCAACGATGTGCGCTATCTCGACCAGCATCTGCGCGACGTCGTGCGGCGCCACGAGCAGGCAGGCGCCATCGAGATCGTTGGCATCGGCGTCGGGCTCGACCTCAGCCCGTTCTATGCGCGCAGCCACGTGCTCGATCTCGGCGGCGCGATCGGCCGCGCGATGTTCAACGAAGTGATCGACCTTCTCGGTGCGCGCCGCCGGCGATAGGGGCCGGCCCGATCGGGAAGATCGCCTCGCGCTTGACGAACAGCCGATGCGAGGCTATGGTGTGTTCCATATGTTATTCATACGTTCCAGCAGTTGGAACTATTGAACCCGGTCGTCGATCACTGTCCATGGATTCCACCCTCGCCAAAGGCCTCACCGTGCTGGAGTGGCTGGCCCGCCAGCGGCGTGAATGCGGCGTCAGCGACGCGGCACGTGCCCTCGGCCTGGCGCGCAGCAACGCGCACCGCACGTTGCAGACGCTCGTGGCTTGCGGCTTTGCCGAGCAGAACGCCGAGACGAGCGCCTACCGGCCGAGCCTGCGCCTCTTCGAGCTGGGCACGCTCGTCGGCGCGGCGGTCGACGTCGCGGCGCGGGTGCGGCCACAACTCGCTTCGCTTGCGGCCGACACGGGCGAAACGATCCACCTCGCGCGGCTCGATGGCGCCGAGATCGTGTACCTCGACAAGTTCGACAGCCCATTGCCGGTGGCCGCCTATTCGCGCGTCGGCGGCCGGGCGCCGGCCTGCTGCGTCGCTTCAGGCAAGGCGTTACTCGCTGCAGTTCGGCCTGACGAAGCGGCCTTGCGCCGACTGTTCGGCGAGTTGCAGGCGCACACCCCGAACAGCATCACCGCCTTCGATCGCCTCCATGCCGAACTCGTGCGCACGGCCGAGCGTGGCTACGCCGAGAACCGCGAAGAGTGGCGCCTCGGCGTCTGCGGTCTCGGCGTGCCGGTGTTCGATGCGCGCGGCGAAGCGCTCGTCGCCGTCGGCATGAGCGTGCCTTCGATTCGCTTCGGCCGCGCCCAAGCGAAGGCGTTCGCGGCCCGGTTGCTCGAGTGCGCCCGCGATGCGAGCGCGTCGCTCGGCTATCGCCTGGCCGGGCCTGCCAATCACGACGACAAGGCCCGCTCGGCGGGCCGCCCTACTAGGAGACGAATCGCATGAGTGTCATCCTTCTTCGCCGGGCGGCGATCGCCGCTACGGCGGCGTTTGCCCTGGCCGCCGCGTCGCACGCGACCCTGGCGCAAAGCAACTGGCCCGACAAACCGATCCATTTCATCGTGCCCTACCCGCCCGGCGGCGGCACCGACGTGATCGCGCGGATCGTGCAGGAGCGCTTCCAGAAGGAGCTCGGCCAGCCGATCATCATCGACAACCGCGGCGGCGCCGCCGGCTCGCTCGGCACCGACGTTGCCGCCAAGTCGGCGCCCGACGGCTACACCGTGCTGTTCACGCTGTCGTCGCACACCATCAATCCGTTCATCTATCCGAAGCTGCCTTTCGATACGGTCAAGGATTTCGAGCCGGTCGGCATGGTCGCGTCGCTGCCGCAGATCCTCGTCGCGAACCTCCAGTTCCCAGCCAACAACGTGGCCGAGCTCACGGCGTTGGCCAAGGCCAAGCCCGGCACGCTCGCCTACGCTTCGGTCGGCAACGGTTCGCCGGGCCAGCTCGCCGGCGAGATGTACAAGCTGCGCACCGGCACGCAGCTGACGCACGTGCCCTACCGCGGCGGCGGCCCGGCGATGAACGACCTGATGGGCGGCCAGGTGCCGCTGCTCTGGGTCTCGATCCCGGCGGCGGCGCAGTTCGTGAAGACGGGCAAGGTGAAGGCGCTGGCCGTCTCGACCGTGAAGCGCAGCGCCGCGTTTCCGGACGTGCCGACGATGCAGGAGGCCGGCGTGCCCGACTTCAACGTCGATTCCTGGTACGCGATGTTCGTGCCGGCGAAAACGCCGAAGCCGATCATCGAAAAACTCAACAAAGCGCTCAACGTCATCGTGCGCGAACCCGCCATTCGCGACAGGCTCCTGCAGCAGGGTGCCGAAGGCGCGGGCGGCACGCCGGAGGCCCTGGGCAAGGTGGTCGACAGCGAGCTGGTGCGCTGGGCCAAGCTGGTCAAGGACGCCAACATCCATTCCGAGTGACCGGCGCCTGGCAAAGGAAGCTCTCATGACGATGCTCGAGAAAGACGACACGAGCGCCGAGGTCGAAGCCTTGGTGCGGCGCGCCCGCGCGGCGCAGCGGATCTACGAGCGCTCGACGCAGGAGCAGGTCGACACCGTCGTCACGGCCGCCGGCTGGGCGATCATCGAGCCCGGGCGCAATCGCGAGCTGGCCGAGCTGGCCGTCGCGGCGACGGGCATCGGCGACGTCGAAGACAAGGTTCGCAAGAACCAGCGCAAGACCTTCGGGCTGCTGCGCGACCTGCAAGGCGCGAAGTCAGTCGGCGTCATCGCCGTCGACGCGGCCAAGGGTATCGTCGAGATCGCGCGGCCGGTCGGCGTGGTCTGCGCCGTCACGCCGTCGACGAATCCGGCAGCGACGCCGGCCAACAAGATCATCAACGCGCTCAAGGGCCGCAACGCGGTGATCGTCGCGCCTTCGCCCAAGGGCTGGAGCACCTGCGAGCGGCTGATCGGCTACATCCATGCGCAGCTCGAGCGGGCCGGCATGGAGCCGCAGCTCGCACGCGACCTGGTGCAGCTGCTGCCCGCGCCGGTGACCAAGCGCTCGACCACCGAGCTGATGCGCCTGTGCGATCTCGTCGTCGCGACCGGCTCGCAGGCCAATGTGCGCGCCGCCTACGCGAGCGGCACGCCGGCCTTCGGCGTCGGCGTCGGCAACGTCGCCGTTATCGTCGACGAGACGGCCGATGTCGAGGCGGCTGCAGATCGCATCGTCCGTTCCAAGACTTTCGACAACGCGACGAGTTGCTCGTCGGAGAACAGTCTCATCGTCGTCGATGCCGTGCGCGCGAAGCTGCTTTCGGCGCTCCAGGCGCGCGGCGTGATCCTGCTCGACGCGGCGCAGAAGGCGACGCTCGCGTCGTTGATGTGGCCCGAAGGCAAGCTCTCGCCAGCCGTCATCGGCCAGTCGGCGGCGGCGATCGCGGCGCGCGCCGGCGAGACGGGCGGCGCCGACCGCGCCGCCTGGCGCGCCATCGCGGCGCGGCAGCCGCGCATCCTGATGGTCGAGGAAGAAGGCGTTGGTCACGAGCATCCTTTTTCGGGCGAGAAGCTCTCACCCGTGCTGGCACTTTTCGGTGCTCGCGATTTCGCCGAGGCCTGCGCCGCCGTCGAACGCATCTACGCCTACGAAGGCGCCGGCCATTCGGTCGGGCTCAACACCAGGCGCGAAGAGCGCGCCCTCGAGCTCGGGTTGTCGCTGCCGGTCTCGCGCGTCATCGTCAACCAGGCGCACAGCATCGCCACCGGCGGCAGCTTCGACAACGGCCTGCCGTTCTCGCTGTCGATGGGCTGCGGCACCTGGGGCCGCAACAACTTCTCCGACAACATGAACTACCGCCACTACCTCAACATCACGCGGGTCTCGCGGCCGATCGCGGAGCGCGTGCCGAGCGAGCGCGAGATCTTCGGCGCCTTTTTCGACGCCTACGGCAAGGCATGACGCCCGCCGCGGCCACGGTCTTCGAGCTGATCGAGCGCGGCGCCGCGGCACAGCCCCAGGCGATCTACGCCGTCGCGGCCGACGATGCGCAGTCGATGACGTACAGGGCCTTGGGCGAGGCCTGCGCGCATCTCGGCGCTTCGCTTGCGGAGATGGGGCTGGCGCCCGGCGCGACAATCTCGGTGGTGATGCCGAACGGCCTGCAGACGCTTCGCCTCCTGCTCGGCTTCATGCACGCGGGACGTTGCGTCAACCCGGTCAATCTCCTGTCGCAGCCCGAGCAGATGCGCTACGTGCTCGCGCACTCGGACTGCCAGCTGGTGGTCGCTTCGCCTGAATGGGCTGAGCGCGTGCGAACGGCGCTGGCGGGGATCGGGCGCGAGGTGCGACTGATCGTTCTCGCAGCCGACGGCGACATCGAGGCGCTACGCGAATCCTTTCCGCGCACCGGAACAAGCCGTGAGCATTCGCCGCCGCGCCCCGATGCGACGGCGCTCCTCATGTACACCTCGGGCACCACCGGTGTGCCCAAGGGCGTGCTGCTGACGCAGGCCAACCTCGCCGCCAATGCGGCTGCGATCAGCCGCGAACACGAGCTCAGCGCCGACGACCGCGTCCTCGCCGTCCTGCCGCTCTATCACATCAATGCATTCGCGGTGACGATGCTGGCGCCGCTGGTGAACGGTGGCAGCGTTGCGATGGCGGCGCGCTTCTCGGCTGCGCAGTTCTGGTCGCAGGCGATCCGCCTGCGCTGCACCTGGCTCAACATCGTGCCGACGATCATCTCGTACCTGCTCGCGGGCGAGGCGCCGCCGCGCGAGAGCCTGGCGCGCATCCGTTTTTGCCGCTCGGCGTCAGCCGCCTTGCCGCGCGAGCATCACCTCGCCTTCGAGGCGAAGTTCGGCATCGGCATCATCGAGACCATGGGCCTTACGGAGACCATGGCGCCGTCTTTCTCCAACCCGCTGGCGGCGCCCGAGCGCAAGGTCGGGTCGGTCGGCCGCGCTTCGGGCGGCGAGGCGCGCGTCGTCGATGCCTCGCTCGCGCCGATGGCCGACGGCCTGACCGGCGAGATCGTCATCCGTGGCCCGCACGTCATGCGCGGCTACTACAAGAACGAGGAAGCGACGCGCGCCAGCTTCACGCCCGACGGCTGGCTGCGCACCGGCGATCTCGGCCATCGTGACGCCGACGGCTTCTTCTTCCTCACCGGCCGCATCAAGGAGCTCATCATCAAGGGCGGCGAAAACATCGCGCCGCGCGAGATCGACGAGGTGCTGCTCGCGCATCCGGCGGTGCTCGAGGCGGCGGCAGTCGGCATTGCGGACCGCCACTACGGGCAGGAGATCATGGCCTGCGTCGTCCTGCGCGAAGGCATGGCGTGCGAGGCGGGCGCGTTGCGGGAATTCTGTGTCGAGCGTCTCGGGCCCTTCAAGACGCCCAAGACGTTTCGCTTCGTGAGTGCGCTGCCGCGCGGGCCCTCCGGCAAGGTGCAGCGCCTGAAGCTTCTCGACTTGGCCGCGTAGCCGCGCACGGCCCGGCGCGCCTCACCCTGCGCTCGACCTCAGAAGTCGATCCCTAGCGCCCGGTCGCGTCCTGCGGCCGCCCGGCCTCGAAGAGGAACCAGGTCCGCCGCTCCGTCTCGTCAATCCAGACCTCGATCAGGCTGGCGGTGGCGATGTCGCGGTATTCGTCGCAGACGTTGTGCGCCTCGCGCAGGCGAGTCGCGAGCGTCTTGTTGTCCTCGCGCAGCTCGGCCAGCATGTCCGAAGGCTCGACGTAGTCGGCATTGTTGTCGGCGATGCGTTGCAGTCGCGCGATGTGCCCGATCGAGCGCAAGGTCGTGCCGCCGACCTTGCGCACGCGCTCGGCGATCGGATCGGTCATCGCGTAGATCTGGTCCGACTGCTCGTCGAGCAGAACGTGGTAGTCGTGAAAGTGCGGCCCGCTCATGTGCCAGTGAAAGTTCTTGGTCTTCAGATAAAGGGCGAACACGTCGGCGAGGATGCCGTTCATCGCAGCGCCGATGTCGCGCGTGGCCTTGGCTTCGAGGTCGGTCGGTGTACCGAGCGGGGCCTGGCGACGCTCCCTGGCACTGCGCGCGGTGGTGGTCGTGGATTTCTTCTTCATGGAGGCGCTTCCTGAATCGAGGTCACAGGAGCTTACAAGACCGCAGCGAAACCTGCACCGGGGCGGCCCACCGATCACCTCGGCAATCCGATCCTCGCCAAGTGGGGTCGGCAAAGGCGGCGCCTATGACGTGTACCCGGCGCGCGCGCTCAAGGCAGCCAAGATCGTGCGCGCGCCGACGTTGCTGGCCGGGGTCGATGCGTTCCTCGCCCAAGGCGCCGATGTCGCGGCCGGAGTCAAACCGCAGCTCGAGGCGGACGCTGCGCGTCTCGATGGCCTGCGTCTCCTGCCGGGCCGCTTCATGGTCCTCAAGCGGGCGATGGGCGTGCCGGCGAATCGAGGCGAAGCTGCGGCGCGTGCGCTGGCGAGGTTCGTCGAGCCGGCGAAATTCAGCGGGCTCGTGGCCCGGGCCCTGGCCTGCCACGGGATCGAAGGCGCGACCGTGGCGCCTGCGGCGTGATGCGCCAGCCGGGGCTCAGAACTCCGAAACGGTCGTGTCGAGCGGCATCATCATCGTCGAGCGGCGCACGCTGGCGGGCGCCGGCTCGGCTTCGAGGTCGTCCTTGCCGAAGGTGCCGAAGTACACGGGCGCGCGGCCCGGCGGCGTATCGAGCCAGGCGTCGAAGTCTTCCTCGGCGAGCAGCACCGGCGTGCGCTTCTCGTTCGGCTCGCCTTTGTCGTTGGTGGAGCGCTGAAAGCGCGCGAGCAGCGGATGCAGGTCGCAGTTCAGCGTCAGGATGGCGAAGCTGATGATCGACTCGCCGTCTTCGCCGACCCATCGGTCCCAGAGGCCGGCGATGCTGAGCGGCGAACGGTCGGCGCGGCGGATGCGCCAGCGCTCCGAGCGCTTGGCGCCGTCGGCGTAGTAAGGGACGTAGAAACACTGTGCCGGGACGATGCACCACTGCCGCCCGGCCCAGGCTCCTTTGAAAGACGTGCGCACGGCAGCCGTTTCGGTTCTCGCATTGACGGTCGAGGCGGCCGGCCGGGCGGCCTTGGCCGAGGACGGCAAGAGCCCGAACCGCGCCACCACGACTTCGCGCTGCGCCGCGGCGCCGATGCCGTAGCGCCGGATGATCGGCGCGTACTCGCCCGGGCCGATGTCGGTCTGCCAGTCGTCGGCGATCGTCAGGCCCCACTCGCGTTCGAGTTCGGCAGCCGTCGGCGCAAGGTAATTGGTCGACATTTCGTCACTTTAGCGCTGCTCGCGGCAGCGTGGAACGCCCGCGTAGTGAATTGCGCCACGTTCGGACGGCGTGAAACAGGCCTCAGACGGCGACCGGCGCCTTGATCGCGGCGTGGTGCCGGTAATCGACGACGGAAAAATCCTCGTAAGCGTAGTCGAACATCGAGGCCGGCCGGCGGCCGATCTCCAGGGTCGGGTAAGGAAACGGCGGCCGCGACAGCTGCAGGTCGACCTGCTCGGCGTGGTTGCTGTAGATGTGGCAGTCGCCGCCGGTCCAGATGAAATCGCCGACGTCGAGGTCGCATTGCTGCGCCAGCATGTGCGTGAGAAGCGCGTAGCTGGCGATGTTGAAGGGCACGCCGAGGAAGACGTCGGCGCTGCGCTGGTAGAGCTGGCAGCTGAGCCGCCCGCGCTCTGCGGCGCCGGCCGCCGGCCCGACGTAGAACTGGAAGAATGCATGGCAGGGCAGGAGCGCCATGTCGGGCAGAGCGGCGACGTTCCAGGCGCTGACGATGATTCGGCGTGAGTCCGGGTCGGTCTTCAGCTGCTCGACGACGCGCGCGATCTGGTCGATGTGGCCGCCTCCCGGCGTCGGCCACGATCGCCATTGCACGCCGTAGACCGGGCCGAGGCTGCCGTCGGCGGCGGCCCATTCGTCCCAGATCGTCACGTCGCGTTCCTGCAGCCAGCGCGCATTGCCTTCGCCGCGCAGGAACCACAGGAGCTCGAGGATGATGGAACGCAGGTGGACCTTCTTCGTCGTCACCAGCGGAAAGCCCTCGCGCAGATCGAAGCGCATCTGGTAGCCGAAGACGCTCTTCGTTCCCGTACCGGTGCGATCGCGCTTGGCGACGCCATCGTCGCGCACGTGGCGCATGAAGTCTTCGTATTGCGAGCGGATCGGCCGCTCTGATGGGCTCGGCGAAGAAGGCGCTTGCTGCATCGAACGGATTATCGGTGCTTGCGCGCTCGGTCCTCGCGGCGCAGGGGTTCGATCGGTCGGAGCAGTCGCTTCTCAGCGATCGAACTGCAGCGCCGCGAGCCGCGCGTAGAGCCCGCCGGAAGCGACGAGCTCGGCGTGCGTGCCGGTCTCGACGATCTGCCCGGCTTCCAGGACGATGATGCGATCGGCGCGTTGCACGGTCGAGAGCCGGTGCGCGATGACGATGGTCGTGCGGTGCTGCATCGCGGATTCCAGTGCGGCCTGGACCATGCGCTCGCCTTCGGCGTCGAGCGCGCTCGTCGCTTCGTCGAGGAGGAGCAGCGGCGGGTTCTTCAGCATCGCCCGGGCGATCGAGATGCGCTGCCGCTGCCCGCCCGAGAGGCGCACGCCGCGTTCGCCGAGAAAGGTCTTGTAGCTCTGCGGCAGGGCGCTGATGAAGTCGTGCGCATAGGCCGCCGTCGCCGCGGCGACGACCTCGGCGTCGCTCGCCTCGGGCCGACCGTAGCGGATGTTTTCCATCGCGTCGGCCGAGAAGATGACGCTTTCCTGCGGCACGATACCGATGCGCGAGCGCAGCGCTTCGAGCGAGACGCGATCGACGCGCGTGCCGTCGACGAGCACCGAGCCGGACTCGACGTCGTAGAAGCGCAGGATGAGTTGGAACACCGTGCTCTTGCCGGCGCCGCTCGGCCCGACGAGGGCAACCGTCTCGCCCGGCGCGACGGCGAAGCTGAAGTCCACCAGCGTCGGATGCAGCGGCCGCGACGGATAGCGGAAGGTCACGTTCTCGAGGTCAACCGAGGCCCCGCCCGTGGACGCATTCATCGGCTCCGGCGAGGGCGGCGAGACGACCGGCGAGCGCAGTTGTAGCAGCTCCATGAGCCGCTCGGTCGCGCCGGCGGCGCGCAGCAGATCGCCGTACACCTCCGACAGCACGGCGACGCTGCTGACGAGGATGATCACGTAGACGACCGTCTCGCCGAGGTGACCGGCGCTGATGTCGCCGCGCAGCACGGCCTGCGTGCCCTGGTAGAGGCCCCAGAGCAGGGCGCCGAAGGTGGCGCTGATGATGAAGGCGACGAGAAACGAACGCAGCCTCGTGCGCCGGACGGCAGTGGCGAAGGCGCGCTCGGTCGAGGCCGAGAAGCGCTTCGCCTCGCGATCTTCCTGGATGTAGCTCTGGACGACGGGCACGGCGTTCAGCACCTCGGCGGCGATCGCGCTCGAATCGGCGACGCGATCCTGGCTGGCCCGCGAGAGCCGCTGCACGCGGCGGCCGAAGTAGAGCGAAGGCAGCACGACGAGGACGAGGATGCCCAGCACCTGCGTCATGACGACCGGGTTGGTGATGATGAGCATGGCCATGGCGCCGATGCCCATCACCGTGTTGCGCAGGCCCATCGAGAGGCTCGAGCCGACGACGGTCTGAACCAGCGTCGTGTCGGTCGTCAGCCGCGACAGGACCTCGCCGGTCTGCGTCGTCTCGAAGAATTCCGGGCTTTGCCGGACGACATGGGCGTAGACGGCGTTGCGCAGGTCGGCGGTGACGCGCTCGCCGAGCCAGCTGACCATGTAAAAGCGCGCCGCTGAGAAGAGGCCGAGGGCGACGCCGACCGCGAAGAGGGCGAAGAAGTGCTCGCGCAGCGCCATGACGCGCGAGCCCGGATCGCTGGCGACGAAGCCCTGGTCGATCAGCCCGCGAAGCGCCACCGGGAACACCAGGGTGCTCGCTGCGGCAAGCACCAAGAAGACGGCGGCGAGGACGATGCGGCCGCGGTACGGGCGCAGGAAAGGCAGCAGCCCGGCGAGCGACCTCACATCGCGCGCCGGCTGGGGAGAAGGCCTCGGCGGCGCAGTCATCGGCAAAGTTTAGGCGAGCGGCCCGTCGCGCCGCGTCGCTTGATCAAGCCCGTGCAAATAAAGCACAAGCAAACAACGCATATGCATTGAAAGCCTTGACATTGATTGCCTGGGCATGTATATTTCTTTTCATGTCACGTCAAGCCGCGCCTACCAGCTTCTACCGCGCCGAAGGCTATTGCGCCGACGAGAGCGTCGGCTACCTGATGAAGCGTGTGCTGATGAGCATCGCCCAGGCGGCCGACAAGCGCCTCGAGCCGCAGGGGATCACGCAAGCGCAGTGGGGGCCGCTGTTCATGCTGCGCCGCTCTCGCGCCTCGACCGTGGCCGAGCTGGCGCGCGAGTTGCAAACCGATCCGGGCGCGATGACCCGCCTGCTCGACCGCCTCGAGAGCAAGGGCTTTTGTCGGCGAGTGCGCTCGACCGACGATCGCCGCGTTGTACGCATCGAGCTGACGCCCGAGGGCGAGGAGGCGGCTGACCGGGTTCCGGTCGAGCTGTCGCAAGTGATGAACGAGCATCTGGCTGGGTTTTCCAGGATCGAATGGACGCAACTGAAGGGTCTTCTGCAACGCATGCTGACCAACGCCGAGGTCTGCGCCGCGAAGGGGGTGCGATGAGCCGCTGCCATCCGGGCGCGCGCGCCCGCGCCACGGCGGCGGCGCGTACGATCACGACGATCGTCATCGCGCTGACATCGACCATCGTCATCGCCCTCGCCGGCTGCGCCGACCCGTCGGGCATCGCCTCGACCTCGAAGCTGGTCGAGCCGAAGAGCGTCGGCGTTTCGTCAGTGACGCCCGTAGCTGCCATCGCAGCCGACTGGTGGCAAGGTTTCGCCGATTCTGACCTGAGCGAGCTGGTCGAGAAGGCCGTTGCCGGCTCGCCGAGCCTGCGCGTCGCCCAGGCGCGTGTCGCACGCGCCGCGGCGAACGCCGGCGTGGCGCGTTCCGCCGAAGGACCGCAGCTGAACGGCGAGATCGATGTCAGCCGCCAGCGCATCACCGGGAACGGCATCTATCCGCCGCCGCTCGCCGGTGCAATCCTCAACTTCGGCACGGCTCAGCTGAACGGCTCGTGGGAAATCGATTTCTTCGGCCGCAATCGGGCCGCGCTCGACGCGGCGGTAGGCGCCGAGCGCGCGGCCGAGGCCGACGGCGCCGCGGCGCGCGTCCTGCTCGCCGTCAACGTCGCGCGCAACTACGTGCAGCTCGCCCGTCTCGTCGAGCAGCGCGACGTCCTGCGCCGCGCCCTGGCGCAGCGCGACGAACTGCTCTCGCTCATCCGCCAGCGCGTCTCGGCCGGCCTCGACACGACCGTCGAGCTGCGCCAGGGCGAAGGCGCGCTGCCCGAGACGCGGCAGCAGATCGAAGCGATCGACGAGCAGATCGCGCTCGCCCGCCACGCCATCGCCGCGCTCGCCGCACTTCCTCCCGACGCCTGCGACACGCTGACGCCGCGCCTGGCCGCGGTTCGTGCCGTCCCGGTGCCCGGCGTCGTTCCGGCCGACCTGCTCGGCCGCCGTGCCGACATCGTCGCCGCGCGCTGGCGCGTCGAGGCGGCGAGTCGCGATGTCGCTTCGGCGCGAGCCCAGTTCTATCCCAATATCGATCTCACGGCATTCGCGGGCCTGTCGAGCATCGGCCTCGACCGGCTCGTGCGCGCCAACAGCGAGCAGTACGGCATCGGTCCGGCGATCCGCCTGCCGATCTTCGATTCGGGCCACCTGCGCGCCAACCTGGGCGGCAAGACCGCCGATCTCGATGCGGCGATCGACACCTACAACGGCAACGTGATCGATGCTGTTCACGACGTCGCCGACCAGATCAGCTCGGCGCGTTCGATCGAGCGCCAGCAGCGCGAGCAGGGCGACGCCCTGGCGTCGGCCGAAGCCGCCTACGACGTGGCGATGCAGCGCTATCGTGCCGGCCTCGCCACGTATCTCACCGTCCTCAATGCCGAGACCAACGTGCTCGCGCAGCGCCGCCTCACGGTCGACCTGCGTGCCCGCGTTCTCGACTCGCAGATGCTGCTCGTGCGCGCGCTCGGCGGCGGCTACGCGGCACGTGGCGCCGTCTCCTGACGCCTGCGCGCTCGCGCCCGCCATTTCTTCGGAGAATTCCTGGATGAATTCCGCAGACGCAAAGCGTCCTTCTGACATCTCTCGCGCCGTCGAGCCCGCCGCGGCCGCGGTTCCCGTCGCTGCGCCGGCCGCGCCGCCGGCGAACGGCAAGGGCCGTCGGCGCAGGGCCCTGCTCGGTGTGACCGGCGCCGTTCTGCTCGGCGGCATCGCCTACGCGGTCTACTGGGCACTCGTGCTCAACCACTACGAGAGCACCGACAACGCCTACGTGCAGGGCAACGTCGTGCAGTTGACGCCGCAGGTCGCGGGCACCGTCGTCGCCATCGCCGCCGACGACACGGATTTCGTCAAGGCCGGCCAGCCCCTCGTCAAGCTCGACCCGGCCGACGCTCGCGTCGCCCTCGATCAGGCCGAGGCGCAGCTGGCCCAGGCGGTGCGCGAGACGCGCACCCTGTTCGTCAACAACGGCACGCTGAAAGCGCAGATCGCTTCGCGCGAAGCCGACCTGGCGCGTGCGCGGAGCGAGGTGGCGCGCGCCGAAGACGACGTCTCGCGGCGGGCGCCGCTCGTCGCCACCGGCGCCGTCGGCAAGGAAGAGTTCAGCCATGTCACGTCGCAGCTCGCCGTCGCCAAGGCCGGCCTCGGCGCCGCCGAGTCGGGTGCCGAAGCGGCGCGCGAGCAGCTCGCCTCGAACCAGTCGCTGACCGAAGGCATTTCCGTCGAGCAGTACCCCGGCGTGCTGCGCGCCGCGGCGCGCGTGCGCGAGGCCTACCTGGCTCTGCGCCGCGTCGAATTGCTCGCGCCGGTGGACGGCTACGTCGCGCGGCGCAGCGTCCAGCTTGGCCAGCGCGTGCAGGCGGGAACGCCGCTGCTTTCGGTCGTGGCGCTGAAGGACGTCTGGGTCGATGCCAACTTCAAGGAAGGCCAGCTGCGCAACCTCCGCATCGGCCAGCCGGCCGAGCTCCAGGCCGATGTTTACGGCAAGAAGGTCGAGTACCACGGCACGATCGAAGGCCTCGGTGCGGGCACCGGTGCCGCTTTCGCCCTGTTGCCGGCGCAGAACGCGACCGGCAACTGGATCAAGGTCGTGCAGCGCGTGCCGGTGCGCATCGCCCTCGACCCGAAGGAGATCCTGGCGCACCCGCTGCGTGTCGGCTTGTCGATGGATGTGAATGTCGACGTCAGCAAGACCGATGGCCGCATGCTCGCGGACGCGTCGGACCGGGTGGCGCACTCGGCGACGGCCGTGTTCGACGACTCCAACACCGCCGCCGACGCCGACGTAAGGAAGATCATCGCCGCGAACGTCGGCCACACCGCGCCCGGCGAAGCTGCGCCGCCGCGCACCGCTCGCAGCACGCGCAGCGTCCACCCGTCGGCCGTCGCGCAGGGCTCGGCGTCCGTCGCCGCACGCTGATGGCCGTTCGGGCCGGCGCCGCGCCGGCACCGCTATCGGGCAGCGCGCTCGTTCTCGGCACGTTCGCGCTCTCGCTCGCGACCTTCATGAACGTGCTCGACACGTCGATCGCCAACGTCTCGATTCCGGCGATCGCCGGCGACATGGGCGTGAGCCCGTCGCAAGGCACCTGGGTCATCACCTCGTTCGCCGTCGCCAACGCAATCTCGGTGCCGCTCACCGGCTGGATGACGCAGCGCTTCGGCCCGGTGCGCCTCTTCGTCCTCAGCATCCTGCTCTTCGTGGTGGCGTCGTGGCTTTGCGGCCTGGCGCCGAACATCAGCTTGCTGATCGTTTTTCGCGTCATCCAGGGGTTGGTCGCCGGGCCGATGATCCCGCTCTCGCAGACGCTTCTGCTTTCGAGCTATCCGCGTGCCAAGGCGGGCACGGCGATGGCGATGTGGGCGATGACGGTGCTCGTCGCGCCGGTCGCCGGCCCTCTGCTCGGCGGCTGGATCACCGACAACATCTCCTGGCCGTGGATCTTCTACATCAACATCCCGGTCGGCCTCGTCGCCGCTGCGATTACCTGGTCGATCTACCGCACACGCGACCCGGGGCCGAACAAGTCGCCACTCGATTACGTCGGCCTCGGCCTGCTCGTCGTCTGGGTCGGCTCGCTGCAGATCATGGTCGACAAGGGCAAGGAGCTCGACTGGTTCAATTCGACCCAGATCGTCGTGCTCGCCGCCACGGCGGTGATCGGCTTCGCGTTCTTTCTTGCCTGGGAGCTGACCGAAGAGCATCCGGTCGTCGACCTGCGCCTGTTCGGGCAGCGAAATTTCCTGATGGGAACACTCGCGCTTTCGATCGCCTACGGCCTTTTCTTCGGCAACATCGTTCTCCTGCCGCTCTGGTTGCAGGAGTACATGGGCTACACGGCCACCTGGGCGGGCCTCGCGATGGCGCCGGTCGGCGTGCTCGCGATCATGCTGTCGCCGTGGGTCGGAAAGAACGTCTCGAAGATCGATCCGCGCAAGCTCGCGACCGTCGCTTTCCTCGGCTTCGCATTCGTGCTCTGGATGCGCTCGCGTTTCAACGTCCAAGCCGACTTCGCCGCGATCCTCGTGCCCACCATCCTGCAAGGCGCGGCGATGGCCTTCTTCTTCATTCCGCTGCAGGCGATCATCTTTTCTGGTCTGACGCCCGATCGGCTGCCGGCGGCGGCGGGCCTGAGCAACTTCGTGCGCATCACGGCCGGCGCCATCGGCACCTCGATCTTCACGACGGTGTGGGAGGACCGCGCGATCCTGCATCACGCCGAAATTGCCGAGACGGTGACGCGAAGCAACGATTCGGCGACGCTGGCGCTCGGCCAGCTCGGCTCGAGCGGCTACGACCCCGGGCAGTCGCTCGCCACGATCAATCGCATGGTCGACCAGCAGTCGTACACGATGGCCGCGACCGATCTGTTCCTGCTCTCGGCCACGCTGTTCGTCGCCTTGCTCGTCTTCGTCTGGATGACGCGCCCGGTGCCCGCAGGTGCAACCGCAGCCGGCGGCGCGCACTGACGGCCCGACGAGCCGCTACATGACGAGTCGCGCCGCGTAGCCGGTCATTTCGAGGTAGCCGCGGCCGATCGTGCGGCCGTTCGCGTCGAAGAGCTGCGAGAGGCCTTCCCAGTAGATGGAGCCGGTGCTGGCGCGGCTGTCGAGCTCCTGGTCGTCCAGGACGGCCCTGACGTCGAAGCGGCCGGCGGGCGTCGCGATCGACCACTGCACCGGATAGCTCGCCTTCGATGCCGGGCTCGTCCAGCGCCGGCCGGCGACGAACGAAACTTTCGCTGCGGCGAAATTCTGCGTCGCCCCCGAGGCTGGCCTGAAGCTGCCTCCCGCCCAGAGCGTCGTGCCGTCGGCGCGGCGGAGGCGAAACGCCGTCAGCGCGGCGCCGACATCGAGATTCATGCCGATCCAGTCCCAGCCGACGGCGCTCGCATCGAGCAGCGAATCGCTCCATTCATGATCGAGCCAGGCGCGGCCAGTGACGGCGATGGGCGCGCCGCGATCGAGCCCGAGCGTGCCGCGAACCGCGAGCTGCGGCTCGCTGTAGTAGCGGCTCGATTGCGTGGCGCTCGGCCCCTTCTGCGAGACACCGCCTTCGCCCTGCACGAGCACCGGTTCGGTCGCCTCGAGAGTCAGGTCGAAGCGAAAGCCGGCGCTCTCGCTCGCCGCGCTCGTACGGTAGCGGCTGAGCCCCGGGCTCTGCCGGCGCTCCAGGCGCCAGCCGTGCAGGACCAGCGCCGTGTCTTCACTCGACGCCTCGGCGATGCCGAAGCCGCTGCGCGCGATGCGCTGGTCATGCCGCAAGCGCGCGTTCTCGACATCGGTGATGGCGGCATGCGCGGAAATGACCTGGCCCGCCGCGAAACGGCTGGACGCGGCGACGGCGGTGCCCGTCGCGGCGCGAAAGAATGTGATCTGGAACCCCCAGAGCCGAGCCGCCGCCTCGAGGAAACCGGTGACGTACCACCATTCGATGCGCGAATCGGGATGGGCCCCGAAATCCCGGGGAAAGGCGAGGCGCTCGAGAGATGGCGATGCATTCGATGCGAAGCCGAATCCTTGCCCGTACGCTGCGGCGAGCGCGAAGTTGATCGATCGGCGCGAAGGCATCCTGCGAGCATGACATGGCGTTCGCAGCCGCGCATTCGCACAAATGCATGTCCGCGTGGCAAGGGCGAACGCCGCTTGAAACGGGGCCGGCTTTGCACTAGTCTGACCCACCGCTGCCGCAGGCGCGGCGCGAACCACAGGCCACCGACAAGGGGTGCTCTCATGCGTCGATCGAAGCTCGCTTTCCTTCTTGCCGCTGCCGCAGCGGCGGCCGTTCTCGCGGCGTGCGGCACGATGATGACCCGGCCCGACATGACCTTTTTCGTCTCGAGCACCGGCTCCGGCAAGGGCGCCGATCTCGGTGGCCTGGCCGGTGCCGATCGTTTCTGCACCTCGCTGGCGACGGCGGCCGGCGCCAGCAATCACACCTGGCACGCCTATCTCAGCACGGTGCCGAGCGGCGGCACGCCCGGCGTCAACGCCCGTGATCGCATCGGTCCCGGTCCGTGGCGCAATGCGAAGGGCGTCGTCATCGCGCAGAACGTGACCGAGCTGCACGGCGTCAACAACCTCAACAAGCAGACCGTACTCACCGAGAAGGGCGACGTCGTGAACGGTTTCGGCGATACGCCGAACATGCATGACATCCTGACCGGCTCGCAGCCCGACGGCACGGCCATCGCCGGCAACGTCGATACGACCTGCGGCAACTGGACCAAGAGTGGCGAGGGCGCAGCCATGCTCGGCCACAGCGACCGCACCGGCCCCGACGACCGCGCGAGCTCGAAGTCGTGGAACTCCGCGCACCAGTCGCGCGGCTGCAGCATCGAGGCGCTGAAGGCGACCGGCGGCGACGGTCGGCTCTACTGTTTCGCAAGCAACTGAGGTCTGACGGCGTGGCGATCGACCCGACGACGCTGGCGGCGTTCAAGAGCGCGATCCTGCGCGCCGACGCCATCGACAAGGAGAACAAGAAGCTGCAAGCCGACTTCAAGGCGCGCTCGACCAAGCTGGTCGCGGCCGTGAAGGAAAAGGACGGGCCGCTGACAGAGCTGCTTCGCGAGCAACTGGGAACGAGCGTCGACAAGGCCGAAGACTGCCTGAGCGACATCGAGAAGTTCCTGCGCGTCGACATCGCCCATATCCAGCGCGACAAGGACTTCGCGGAATCGAAGAGCGGGCAGATCGAAAAGCTGGTCGGCGTCGTCTCGGCGGCGCAATCGTCATTGACGCGGCAGTTCGAGTTGGCGAAGCAGATCGACGCCTCGGCCGAAAAGATGCTGAAGGCGCAGGCGACGGGCAAGGCGCGGCCCTGCGCGAGCAGGCCCAGCTCGAGCGCTTCGTCGCCCGGCGCGGCAAGGAGCTGCTTGCGTTGAACGATGCCTCCCACAAGCTGGCGATGACGGCGGTCGTCGCTTTCAGGTATCGCGACGTCGCGACGCTCACTAAGGCGCGCAACGACATCGAAGGGCTCGGCATCGCCGGCGAGCTCGACGCTGCCGACCGGCTCGACAAGATGGTCGGCGATTTCCTCAAGCAGTGGAAGGACAAGGGCTTCGGCGACGATGTCGATCGCGGCTTCGATCGCGCTGCCGGCAAGCTGAGCGACGACATCGAGGGCATGCGCGCCTGGATCAGGCAGAGCAAGGATGCGCTCAAGGACACACGTGGCTACAAGCTCAGCCCACCCGACGCGAAGAAGGCGCTGAAGGCGCTCGATCTCCCCGCGAACGCCGAGGCCAAGGTCGCCAAGGCGATTGCCCTGCCGCTCGAGCCGATGGCCAGGGCCTTCGACGCCATCATCAAGGAGCTGAAGTTGAAAGGCACCGGCAAGAAGATGGTCGACGATCTCGTCAAGGCCGGCGTCGTCTGACGATGGACGCGCCGGCGTTCGCCACGCTCACCGTCGCGCACGACGTGCGCAACCGGCGCATCGCCCGCCTGCGCCTCAACCGGCCGCATCGCCTCAATGCCATCGACCCGCAGATGCCGGGCGAGATCCGGGCCGCGGTCGCCTGGGCCGAGTCCCAGGGAGAGGTGCACGTCATCGTCGTCGAAGGCGAAGGCCGCGCTTTCTGCGCCGGCTACGACCTTGTCGCGCTCGCCGAGGAGGGGTCGAACCATGGCGCGGTCGATCATCCCTTGCAGCAGGAAAGCAAACCCTGGGACTCGATGGTCGATTACGCCGTGATGAAGCGCTACACCGAAGACTTCATGGCCCTCTGGCGCTGCGCCAAGCCGACCATCGCCAAGGTGCACGGCTACGCTGTCGCCGGCGGCAGCGACATCGCGCTCTGCTGCGATCTGCTCGTGATGGCCGACGACGCAAAGATCGGCTACATGCCGACGCGCGTCTGGGGCTGCCCGACGACCGCGATGTGGACCTTTCGCCTCGGCGCGGCGCGCGCCAAGCAGCTGATGTTCACCGGCGATCTCATTACCGGCGCACAGGCGGCCGACTGGGGCCTGGCCAACATCGCGGTGCCCGCGGCCGAGCTCGACGCCGCCTGCGACGCGCTTGCCGATCGCATCTCCGGCGTGCCGCGCTCGCACCTCGCGATGCACAAGCTCGTCGTCAACCAGGTCATGCTGACGATGGGGCTCGAGCAGGCACAGACGCTTGCCACCGTATTCGACGGCGTGACACGGCACAACCCCGAGGGCCTCTGGTTCCGTCGTCAGGCCCAGGCCGATGGCTTCAAGGCCGCGGTCGAATGGCGCGACAGCGGCCGGCCGATCCCCGAGGCCGACGAGGCGAGGGCGCTTGTCGCCGAGCTCGAGAAGCGCATCGGTGAAGCAATGAAATCGCCCTGATCACCAGTCTTCCTTGACTGCGAGTGCCATGTCGCCGCCGATGGCGCCGCGCGCAGCCATCCACGCCGTGATCGTTCCTGCCGCTACGACGCCGCCGCAGAGCGCGGCCAGGCGCAGCCAGGGCAAGAGCAGTTCCATCGTCCAGTGAAAGCTCTGCGGGTTGACGACGTCGACGAGCACGGCGCTGACCGCGATGCCCAGGCCGAGGCCGAGCAGGGCGCCGACGCCGGTCCACACCGCGCCTTCGGCGGCGACGACGCCGAGGATCTGGCGGCGCGTCAGGCCGAGGTGCGAGAGCAGGCCGAATTCCTTGCGTCGCGCCAGCACCTGCGCCGAGAAGCTCGCGGCGATGCCGAACAGGCCGATCGCGATCGCCACCGCCTGCAGCCAGTAGGTGACGGCGAAGCTGCGATCGAAGATGCGCAGCGACGTGGCACGGATCTCGCGCGGCGCCGCGAATTCGAGCAGGCTGCCGTCGTATCCCAGTTCGCCGGCGATTCGGCGCAGGCCGGCCTCGACGAGGCCGGTGTTCGCGCCCGGCCGCAGCCAGAGCGCGAGGTCGTTGCTGCGAGCGTCGCCGGTGAGGCGCCGCCAGTCTCTTGCATCGAGGACGATGGCGCCGTACTGCCGGGCGTAGTCGCGCCAGACACCGCGCACGAAGACGGTCGCGTGCTCGCCATTCGGCAATGGCATGTCGAAGTTCGCGCCGGTACGTGCGCCATAGAGCGACACGACGGCCTCGCTCACGAAGACCGGTGTCGCTCCTGAAGGCGCGGCGACGAGGTCGCCGGCGAGCGGCAGGCTTTTCTCGGGGTCGTCGAGGGGCCGCGAGATGAGGGCGACGGACGGCCGCGTTGGCGCGAACGGCACCTGCACGACGCGTTGCGCTTCGATGCGCTGCACACCTGGCAACTGCGCCGCGAGAGCGGGCAAGCCCGGCGGCAGCGTCGCCAAGTCGCCGCCGACCGGGCCGACGGCGGCGCGGGCGTAGAGGTCGGCAGGCAGCACGATGTCGAGCCAGCGGGTGACGGCGGTGCGAAAGCTCGCCACCATCACCGTCAGCGCGACCGAAAGGGCAAGGCCGGCGACGACGCCGGCGACGGCGATCGTGGCGCTGTCGCGTTCGTGGCGGGCGCGTTCGACGGCGAGCAGCGCGAGCGGCTGGCGCGGCGGTCGAATGCCGGCGAGCACGAGGCCGACGCCGCCCGGCACGCAGGCGATGCCGCCGACGAGCAGGCAGGCGACGGCAGCGTAGGCCGCAAGCGGCAGGCCCTCGATCGGCGGCAGCAACGCGAGCGCGATGCCGACGCCGAAGAGGGCTACTCCGCCGGCCAGGGACCGATGACTCGAGTGCGTCACGCGGAGGCCTTTGAGTGCCTGCGCCGGTGCGATCGTCTGCGCTGCGCGCGCCGGCAGCCAGCCGCCGACGAGCGCGGCCAAGACACCGAGCAGGCCGTAGATCGCAGCGCCCGTGACATCGAAGCGAAGCGTCGGCGCGACGCCCGGGAAGTAGCCGCCGCCGAGGTCGCCGCCGAAAAGTCGCAGCGCGATCGCCGCGAGGCCGGTCCCGCCGACGATGCCGAGGGCGCTGCCGATGACGCCGAGCAGCGCCGATTCGGCGAGCACGAGCGCGAGCCGGCCGCGCGCCGGTAGTCCGAGCACGCCGAGCAGGGCCAGTTGCTGCTGGCGCTTGGCGACCGAGAGCGAAAGGATCGAGAAGACGAGAAAGGCGCCGGTGAACATCGCCACCAGCGCAAGCACGGTGAGGTTGACGCGGTAGGCGCGTGACAGGTTCGATATGCGCTCGACCGCTTCGCCAGGCGACGCGATGCGAACGCCCGCCGGCAGCGCCAGCTCGCGTACGAACACTTGGCGATCGGCGCCGGCGACGAGGCGAACGTCGAGGCGCGTGAGCTTGCCCGTCATGCCGAGCGCGACCTGCGCGCCGGCAATGTCCATCACGCCGAGCGGTGGGCCGCCCGTGGCGACGCTGCCCGCGGCGCGAAGGGTCATGCGGCCCTTTGCTGCCTGGATCGACACGCTCGCTTCACCCTTCGAAGCGACGAGACGGCGCTGCGCTTCGGCATTGAGAAAGATCGCATCGGGTTCGAGCACCGCGAAACGGCCGGCGCCGCCGCGAGGGCGCGGCACGAGCGCGGGCGAGAGCGCCGCTGCGACCAGGGCGTCGACTCCGACGATGCGGATCGGCACGCGTCTTCCGGTGGCGTCGAACACCCAGGTGTCGGCTTCGACGATCGGGCTGGCGACGTCGACCGCCGGCGAACTCGCGACGCGTGCGTAAAGCGTTTCGTCGAAACCCGCCTGCGGGCCGACGATCTCGAGGTCGGGCTCGCCATTGACGGCACGCACCGCGGCGCTGAACTCGGCGAGTGCCGAGGCGTTGATGAGATGGACCGAGAACGCGAGCGCGACGCCGAGCATCACCGCGACGAGCGCAGCGCCGTTGCGCCACGGATGGTGGCGCACTTCGGGCCACGACAGGCGCAGCAGGAGGAGGCTCGTCATCCCTAGCTAGGGCCTGTCAACGCTACCGGAGGCCTCGATGCCGTTCGGCGTCAGCGTGACGACGCGATCGGCACGCGCCGCCGCGGCCCGCGAGTGCGTGGCGAGGACGCACGCTGCGCGCTGCGCTCGCACCTGTTCGGCAAGCAGTGTCATGATGCGATCGGCCGTCGCCGGATCGAGGTTGCCGGTCGGCTCGTCGGCGAGGATGAGCTGCGGCCGGTGCACGAGGGCGCGGGCGATGGCGACGCGCTGCAGCTGGCCGCCCGACAGTGTCTGCGGCAATCGCGCCTCGAATCCGGCGAGGCCGACGGCGGCCAGCATCGATGCCACGCGCTCGTCGTCGCCCTTGCCTTGAAGCAGCAACGGCAGGCCGACGTTGGCCGCGACCGTGAGGTGCGGCAGCACGTGAAAAGCCTGGAAGACGAAGCCGAGATGGTCGCGCCGGAAGACCGCTTGCGCGGGCTCGGCGAGGCCGTGGATGTCGGTCCCGGCGACGCGCACCGAACCTGCATCGATGCGATCGAGCCCGGCGATGGCATTGAGCAGCGTCGACTTGCCGACGCCCGATTCACCCAGGATGGCGACGAACTCGCCCGCCGCGACGTTGAGGTCGACGCTGGCGAACACGGGCGATTCGCCGTAGCACTTGGCCAGCGATGCGATCTCGAGCAACGCCATGCTCGTCAGCGCGCCAGGAGCTGCGCCGCGAGGCGCACGACCTCGCTCGTCGCCGCGGGCGCGTCGCAGGCGACGACGCGGCGCCACGGCATCGAGCGCAGCCAGGTGAGCTGCCGCTTGGCCAGCTGGCGCGTCGCGGCGCTGCCACTCGCGTGCAGCGTCGAGCAATCGCCGGCGTCGAGCGCTGCCCAGGCCTGCCGGTAGCCGACCGCACGCATTGAAGGCAGCTCGGCGTTCAGATCGCCGCGCGCGCGCAGGGCCCGCACCTCGTCGACGAAACCCGCTTCGAGCATGCTCGCGAAACGCTCTTCGATGCGCGCGTGCAGCCAGGCGCGATCGCGCGGCTCGAGCGCGATGAGCGGCGGCGGCTCGTTGCGCGGCCGCCCGGTGTGCCAGGAAGACAGAGGCCTGCCGCTGATGCGATGGACTTCGAGGGCGCGCTGGATGCGCTGCGCGTCGTTGACCGAAAGCCGCGCCGCGGCCTGCGGGTCGATCGTCGCCAGCTCGGCGTGCAGGGCCGGCCAGCCTTCCTGCGTCGCGCGCGCATCGATATCGGCGCGAACGGCAGCGTCGGCCGCCGGCATCGCGTCGAGGCCGTCGAAAAGCGCCTTGAAGTAGAGCATCGTCCCGCCGACGAGCACCGGCAGCGCGTTGCGGGCCTCGATCTCGGCGACCAGCCGCGTCGCGTCGGCGACGAAGCGTGCCGCCGAGTAGCGATCGGTCGGCTCGATGATGTCGATCAGGTGATGCGGCACCGCCTCCCGCTCGGCCGCGCCGGGCTTGGCCGTGCCGATGTCCATGCCGTGGTAGATCTGCACCGAATCGACGCTGACAATCTCGACGCGCCGTCGCGGCGCCATGGATTCGGCGAAGGCGAGCGCGGCGGCGCTCTTGCCCGACGCCGTCGGCCCGGCGATGCAGAGGCAGCGGAGCGCACCGCCGCGCGATGCCGGTGCGGAGCTCACGCCAGGCGCGTCTCGGCGAGCAGCCGCGCGATGGGCGCAGGCTCGCCATGCCGCTGCACCAGTGTCCACGCGACGATGGCGAGCGCGACGCTGAAGGCGCCGATGCCGAGGGTCAGCGGATACACGGTATCGGCCAGTGCGCGGCCGAACCAGAGACCGACACCGAGTGCCGTCAGCGTCATGACGAAGCCGGAAAGCGACGCCGCCGTTCCGGCCTTCTCGGGAAAGGGTCCGACGGCACCTGCCTGGCCGCAGGGCTGGTGCACGCCGTGGCCGATCGCATAAAGGTACTGCGGCAGGAGGATCGCCCACACCGTCTGCACGCCGGCCAGGCTCAGCACGGCCATGCTTGTGCCGCCGACCAGCGAGAACCAGGCGCCGCGCTTCACGGCGCCGCGCAGGCCGTGGCGCAAGAGCAGGCGCCGGCACAGGAACGTGCCGGCGATGTAGGCCATCGACATCGAGGCGAGGACGAGCCCGAACGCCAAGCGGCCGACGCCGAGCATGCCGATGAAGACGAACGACGAGCCGGCCAGCATGCAGAAGAGGCCGCCATAGGTACAGCCCGAAAGCAGTGCCCAGGCGCGAAAGGTCGGGTCGGCGACGACCTCGACCCAGTTGCGAACGATCGTCGCCGGCCGGGTGGCAGCGAAGCCGAGGGCAGGGGCCGTCTCCGTGAAGTGCCAGGCGACGAAGGCCAGCGCGCCGCCGCCGAAGAGAGCCGGCATCAGCATCGCGCCATGCCAGCCGAACGCTTCGACGACGATGCCGCCGACGAGCGGCGCCAGCACGGCGATGACGCCGAGCCCGGTCAGGGCGCTCGACATCGTGCGTGCGCCGGCCGCCGGTTCGTAGAGGTCGCGAACGATCGAGCGTCCGCAGGTGACGGCCGCCGCCATCGCTGCGCCTTGCAGCGATCTCCAGGCGATCAGGGTGACGATGCCGGGCGCTGTGGCGGCGCCGAGGCTGGCGAGCGTGTAGAGCCCGAGGCCGCCGAGCAGGACCGGGCGCCGGCCGAAGCGATCGGCGAGCGGGCCGCAAAGCAGCTGGCCGAAGCCGAAGCAGATGATGAGCGCCGAGAGCGTGAACTGCGCCGCGCCGATGCTGGAGCCCAACTCGTGGCGCAGGGTCGGCAGGGCCGGAAGGTAGAGATCGGTGCTGATCGGCTGGATGCCGAAAAGCAGGGTCAGCAGCGTCACGACGACGGCCGTCGTCATGGGCCGCGGCGATACGTCGGTGCGAGGCATGCGCCGAGGGTAGCAGGCGACGCCGGCGGGCGCGTGGCGCCATCCCGGTAGGAGGGAGCCGACAGCGTGGCGGCACAGTCGCCGACCGGCCCGGGCCCGCGAATCCGATGGGCACGGAAGGTCCGTGCCGCCAGACTTGCGCGAGTTTCACGGAGTTCCTGTTGGGCACGACACGATCTGCCGCCGCGGACCTCTCGCGTGGGATTCAACGATCGCGCTTCGAGCATAGTCGTCGGCTCGGGGGCGCCGGGAGTCGTGTACCGTCCGGGCAGCTACCTGCGCATGGGTGGCCTGCTACGCCAGGTTTTTTCGGTGCGCCGAATCCAGTAACGGAGACATCCATGAACATGACCCTCAGCATCGGGCCGCTCGTCTCGCTGATCGCCGGCATCCTCATCCTCGTTGTGCCGAGGCTGCTCAACTTCATCGTCGCGATCTATCTGATCATCATCGGCCTGCTCGGCCTGTTCGGCGGCAACATCCACCTCCACTAGCCGCCCTGGAAGCGCTCGTTCTCCTGCAGGTAGCGCCACTGACCCGGCGGCAAGGCGCCGAGCAGCACGGCGCCGATGCGAACGCGTTTCAGCCCGAGCACGCGCAGGCCGACCGCTTCGCACATGCGGCGGATCTGGCGCTTTTTGCCTTCGCGCAAGACGAAGCGCAACTGGTCGGCGTTGACCCATTCGACGTCGGCTGGAAGCAGGGGTTCGCCGTCGAGCGAGAGGCCGTGGCGAAGCTGGGCGAGGCCGGCGGGCGCAAGTGGCGCGGCGCCGGCGGCGACGCGAACGAGATATTCCTTCTCGATGCCGCTGCCTTCGCCTACGAGTTGCTTGGCGATGCGGCCGTCCTGTGTCAGGACGAGCAGGCCGACCGAATCGATGTCGAGGCGTCCCGCGGGAACGAGGCTCTTCAGATGCTGCGGCGTGAAGCGCAGCGGCGAGCGATCCTCGCGCCAGCGTCGATCCGGCGTCACGAGCACGCGCGCCGGCCGATGCCCGTCCTCGGCCTGGCCGCTGACGTAGCCGACCGGCTTGTTGAGCAGCACGGTCACCTGCTCGGCCTGGGCGCGCCGCGCACGCGGGTCGATGGTGATGCGCTGCGTCGCGACGACCCGCGAGCCCAGTTCGCTGACGACGAAGCCGTCGACGCGGATCCAGCCGCGCGAGATCCACTCGTCGGCTTCGCGCCGCGAGGCGAGCCCGAGCTCGCTCATGCGCTTCGAGAGGCGAACGCTGCCGTCGCTGTGGCGCGGCGCATCGCCTTCGTTTCCGGCGGCCGCGGATCTCGGCGCGGCTGGATGGACCGGCGCTTTCACCGGCCGCGCCAGAACAGTTGATCGAGCTCGCGCAGCGTCACCTGCCGCCACGTCGGCCGGCCATGGTTGCACTGGTCGGCGCGCTCGGTGCGCTCCATATCGCGCAACAAGGCGTTCATCTCGTCGATCGTCAACTGCCGGTTGGCACGCACCGCTCCGTGGCACGCCATCGTCGAGAGCAGCCGGTCACGCGCGCGCTCGAGGGCGCTGCTGGCGCCGAGCTCGGCCAGGTCGGCAAGAACGCCGCGTGCCAACTCGACGACGTCGCCATCGGCGAGCGACGCCGGCACCGAGCGAAGCGCCAGCGTTCCGGCGGCGAGCGGCGAGAGATCCAGGCCGAGCGCACGCAAGGCATCGGCGCTCGCCTCGGTGGTCGCGATCTCGGCCGCCGTTGCGGCGAAGGCCGCCGGAATCAGCAAGGGCTGGATCGCCGGCGCGACGCCTTGGAGATCGGCCTTCAGGCGTTCGTACACGACGCGCTCGTGCGCGGCGTGCATGTCGACGATGACGAGCCCCGCGGCATTCTCGGCCAGGATGAAGGTACCGGCGACTTGCGCGAGGGCGCGGCCGAGCGGCCAGGCCGCGGGGTCCGGCATCGATTCCGTCGTGAGCGCTCGAGGCCTGCTGTCGGAAGCCGCCGCCACTCCCCAGAGCAGCGGCGTCGGCTCGGCGACGCGCCAAGGCGCCGAGGTCGGCCACGCGAGAGGCCGCTGCGCGAAGCGCAAATTGGCGTCGAATGCGCTGCTGCCGCTGGGCACTGCGTCAGCCTGCGCCGCTTCTTGTCGCGCCGAAGCGCCGAGCGGCGCGCCGAGCACCGCCTGGACCGCCTTGCGAACCACCTCGTGGATTTGCCGCGAGTCGCGAAAGCGAACCTCGATCTTCGTCGGATGGACATTGACGTCGACGCGCTCCGGCGCCACTTCGATGAAGAGCAGGTACGCGGGATGGCGAGCGCCGTGCAGCACGTCATCGTAGGCGGTCCGCACGGCGTGCGCGATAAGCTTGTCGCGCACCGGTCGGCCATTGACGTAGACGTACTGGAGATCAGCCCGGCCGCGCGCCGATTCGGGCGAGCCGGCGCGGCCGGCGAGCGCGAGGCCGCCGAGGTCGACGCCGACGACCCGGCTCTGCGCCACGAAGTCATCGCCGAGCACATCGCGGACGCGATCGGCGGCGGCGGCGTGCGCCCAGCGGACGATCGGCTTGCCGTCATGCCACACCGCGAAGGCGACTTCGGGGCGCACGATGGCCTGGCGGCGCACGGCCTCCAGGCAATGGGCAAGCTCGGTCGCTTCGGTCTTGAGAAACTTGCGCCGCGCCGGCGTGTTGAAGAAGAGCTCGCGCACCTCGACGCTGCTGCCGATGGCGCGTGCCGTCGGCAGCAACTCGCCACTGCGCGCATCGAGCCGCGTCGCGTGCGCCGCGTCGGCGGTGCGGCTGGCGATCGAGACTTCGGCGACCGATGCGATCGCGGCCAGCGCCTCGCCACGAAAGCCGAGCGTCGCCACGCCTTCGAGCTCGGCGAGCGTCGCGATCTTGCTCGTCGCATGGCGCCGCAGCGCCAGCGGCAGCTCGCCGGCGGCGATGCCGTGGCCGTCGTCCTCGACGGCGATCGAGCGCGTGCCGCCCTGCGACAGGCGCACGACGATGCTCGTCGCGCCGGCGTCGACGGCGTTGTCGATCAGCTCGCGAACGACCGACGCCGGCCGCTCGACCACTTCGCCGGCAGCGATCTGGCTGATCAGCTCGCCGGGCAGCTCGCGGATCGGCCGACGCAGGCGAGGCTCGGTCACGGCGTTCATCGATGCATTGTAGGAAGCGGCGCCAGCTCCGTCGTCATCGTGTCACAGAGTTGGCACGTGCCGCCGATGCGCGTGAAGCAACGCGTGCTCGTCGTGTTAGCTTCGCGACGATGAGCGCCGCCTCCAGCACCGCCGCAGACACCGAGGAGTCTCCCGCCTTCCTGCAGGCCGTGTCCGACCTCGGCCGGACACGGCAGGTCATCACCTCGCAGCCGATCTTCAATGCCCAGGGCGTCAAGCTGCTCGAGGGCGGCGCGACGGTCGACCAGGGCCTGTATGACCGTCTCGTCTCGCATCGCCTTTCGCGCCCGCTCGACGAGTGCGTCGAAGCCGAGCCGAGCGTCGATGCCAAGGTGCTGCGCGAGGCGGCGCTCGCCGCGATCGAGCGCTGGCCATTCTTCGCGCGCATGGCGCCTGTGGGCCGGACACGCGAGATCGTGCTCGAGGCGCTCGCCGCCGTGCCCTTGCCGAAGCCGGTCGGCCTGCATCTCACGCTCGCCCGCGACACGCGGCCGGCACTCTTCGCGCACAGCATCCTCATGGCGCTGCTGTGCGCGCATCTCGCCCGCGAAGGCGGCGCGACGCTGCATGACATCGCCGATGCCGCCGCGGCCGGCCTGCTCCACGACATGGGCATGTTGCACATCGACCCGGACCTCCTCGACTCCGACGAGCGCCTGACCGGCGACCGGCTGAAGCCCGTCTACGTGCACCCGCTGACCTCGTCGATACTGATCGGCCGCTTCGCCGACTATCCGAAGGAGATCGTGCGCGCCATCATCGAGCACCACGAGCGGCTCGACGGTTCGGGCTATCCGCGCGGTCTCGTCGGCAACGCGATCAGCCCGCTCGGCCGCATGCTCTCGCTCGCCGAGGTGGTGACGGCGATGTTCGACGGCGAGCGCGAGCATCCGGAGCAGCGCGTTTCGCTCCTCCTGCGCATCAACCCGCGCCGCTACGACGCGACGCTGGTGCCGTCGATCCATCGTCTGCTGCGTGCCGCCCCGGTTCCCGAGCCGGGTGCCGGCGGCCCGCCCGAGCGATCGATCACCCGCCTGCTTCGCCTCGCCGACGAGCTCGGCCGCTGGCGCTCGACGAGCGAGCAGCTCGGCCGCGAGCTCGACGGTCCGCATGCCGCCTTGCTGCATTCGCTCGACGAGCAGAACGCGACGCTGCAGCGCATGCTCTACGAAGCCGGCATCACGCGCGAGCAGCTCGGCGCGCTCGGCGCCGATCTCGGCGAGGACGGTGCCGTGGGCGTCGAGTTGTGGGCATTGGCGGAAGAGTTGCTCTGGCAGTTGCACGCCGCCGCCAATCAGCTCAAGCGCCGCTGGCAGGCGACCGAGCCGGCGCTGCCTCACCCCGAAGCGCTCGCCGCCTGGCTGAAGAGCGTCGATACGCTCGACGACACGGCCGGCCTGGCTTGATGGCCTCGAACGTATCATCGCGATAATCGGCCGAATGGATGTGCTCGGGAGCCTCGTCGACTTCGTTCTCCACGTCGACGTCCATCTCGTCAGATTCGTCGCCGACTACGGGACCTGGATCTACGCGCTGCTCTTCGCGATCATCTTTGTTGAGACCGGGCTCGTCGTCATGCCTTTCTTGCCCGGCGACTCGCTGCTTTTCGTCGCCGGCGCGATGTGCGCGTCCGGGCTGATGAGCCTGCCGCTGGTGCTGCTGCTGCTCTGGCTCGCAGCCGTGCTCGGCAACCAGAGCAACTACGCGATCGGCCGACGCATCGGCCCGCGCGTGTTCCATTGGGAGAGCTCGCGCTGGTTCAACCGCAGGGCCTTCGACGAGGCGCACGCCTTCTACGAGCGCTACGGCGGCATCACCATCGTCGTGGCGCGCTTCATGCCGTTCCTGCGCACCTTCGCGCCTTTTGTCGCCGGCGTTGCGCAGATGACGCGCCCCACCTTCACGCTGTTCGACGTGATCGGCGGTGCGCTGTGGATCGGCAGCGTGACCTTCGCCGGCTACGTGTTCGGCAACATTCCCTGGGTCAAGGAAAATCTCGACAAGATCATCTGGGCAGCGATCTTCATCCCCGGAGGGCTCGTCCTCATCGGGGCGTGGCGGGCGCGGATGAAGCGGGGCGCGAAGCCGGCTTGAGCCGGTGCACCGCGGCAGCGCCGGAGGCGGCGCTTGCGGCTTTGGTCGGGCTGCTGGCTGCGGTGGCGCCCGGCGGATTCGCCGGCTCGGCGTCGACCGGGCAGGCCTGCTGCTGATAGACCGTTCGGCCGCCGACGATGCACTTGAACATCTGTGTCGCTGCCAAGGCGCCGCTGCCGCCGATCGCAAGCGCGACGATCGCCGTCGCCGCCGCGAGTCGAGCAGTCATGCGGTTCACGCTCATTGGGCCGGTGGCGCAATCGGCAAGGCGAGCTGGTCGCCGACGATTTCGGGCTTCATGAGGCGCCAGCGACCGCGCGCGCTCATGTCGAGCACCAAGGCGGTGACTTCGTCGGCATTGGCGCAAGGATCGAGGGCGAGCACGCGATTGACGCAACGTGCGATCCATTCGGCCGTGTCGCGAACGTAGTCGATCTCCGAATCGTCGAGGCGGCAAACGAGACGGAACGTCTTCTCGAAATGATCTTCTACGGGCAGCGTCATCGCCCCCGATTTTCAGCGCCTTCGGTCACGCCGTGCGCGCCTGCGCCGGCGGCAAGTCCACGGCGAGCGCGCAAAAGGTCACGCCTGCCGTCTCGCGCAGTCGCGGCCGGCCTGCGGCAACCGCGCCGCCGGTCACCTTACGGTGTAGCCGCGCCCTTCCATGCAGGCGAAGGTCGCACGCTGGAAGATGCTGGCGTCGCTCATCGCGCCGGCCTGCGTCGTCGCCCAGCGATTGCACTCCTGGTGATCGGCTTCGGTCTTCGCCGCGGTCTGGCCATTCCTCGGATAGAAGATCGGATCGGGCGCGCGCGAGACGCTCGGTACCGGCTGCCCCGACGAGGGGGCGACGCTGCCGCCGACCGGCGGGTCGACGACGACATATCCCGGATCGGCTACGACGTACCCTGGATAGCCTGGATAGCCTGGATAGCCTGGGTAACCGTAGTAGCCGTAGTAGCCGTCATAGGCGCCGTAGTAGATCGCGCCGATGCCGAGACCCAAGCCCAGCCCGCCCCAAAACGGGCCGGGCCAATAGCCGCCCCGATGGCCCCAGCCTCCGTGAAAACCGGAACCACCACGATGCCCACCGCCGGAGGCCATTGGGCGGGCCTCGGCGGCGATCGGCGCGGCGATCGTCGCGAGCGCCGCGAGGGCTGCGACGAGTGCTTTCAGAAACGTATTCATGGTCGAACTCCTTACTGTCGCGGCGCGTCAGTGCGCGGCGGAATGTCTCCAAGAACCAATTTTGCGCTTTGGGCACGGGAAGCGCGTACGAAAGTAGCTTCACGGCTTGATCTCTGACAAAACTTTGCGTTTATCGCGCATATCATCCGGCGCCCAGATTTTCATTCCGGAGACCACAATCATGTATCGCATCGCACTTGCTTCCATCACCCTAGCTGCCGCTGCTTTCGCGCTTCCGGCCGTCGCGGCCGAATCGGTCGGTCAGGCGGCTTCCGACGCCGCGACGAAGACCGGGCACGCCGTCGGCGAAGCCGGCCGCAAGACGGGTCACGCTGTCGCCGAGGCCGGCCGCAAGACGGGCCACGC
>ODAK010000511.1_pt1 | contig 44647 bp, 41 predicted proteins | sample 1539591 | NCBI WGS metagenome assembly ODAK01 (sample SAMEA3539303, study PRJEB22396) | soil metagenome | biome: tundra; feature: field; material: soil | place: USA | collected 2010-05 | depth 0.15 m
CGAAGTTGTCCCGCATCGGCATGGACAGCGACAGGTCGAGGAGCAGCACGGTGGCCGACCGCGTCAAGGCCTCGGTCTCGATCACCTCGAAGTCGTCGGGGTGGAGCCGCACTGGGACGCCGCTGCCGGCCCTGCGCACCGCGTTGTGCACCGTCCGTGAAAGGTCGAGGTTGAAGGGGTCGCCGAACTCGTAGGGCTTGGTGGTCTCCTCGCGATCGTGCCCGGTGCCCGTCCAGGTGGTGGCATGGTTCCCCACCCGGTCCTTGGTCAGCTGCGAGAAGAGGTCGGAGAGCGCCTGTTGGCCGATCCGTCGGATCCCTTTCGGGGTCAGCTCGAAGCGCCCCTCCCGCTGGTCGATGAGCCCGGCGTCCGTCAACTGCTTGGCCAGCTTTGCCAACCGGTCGAGTGACCGGGCGGCGTCCTCGCCCAGGTTGCGGGCCACCTTGTCGAGATCGACCTCGGCCAGTGCCGCCGGCGAGTTGGCGGATCGGAGATAGGCCTCGAGCTCGTCGAGGTCGCGTAGCCGCCCGGCGGCATCGGCCCCCTCACCCATGCCCATGGGCTGGTCGCCGCTGAACCGGAACCGTTGCTCCCACCCGGCGCCCGGGAACGCCTTCTGCAGATTGCCTGCCAGGCGGTCCACCTGCCAACGCAGGTCGAGGTCCTCCAGCAGCGACTCGGCCAGGCCCTGGAGCTGGGCACGTTGCTCGGGCGACATCGAGTTCCACATGGCCTGGGCTGCGGCCATGCGGGCGGCCAGCTGCTCGAGCAGTTCGTCGAGGGAGGACGGGTTGCCAGGGAACAGGTCGCCGAACTGCTCCATGAACGTCTCGAAGCCGGGGTCGATGGGCTCGCCCGCCTCGCGTTGCTCGACCATCCGGTTCAGCGCGTCGAACGCCTCCCGCAGATGCTCCAGCTGTGCCGGGTCGGGGTTGGACAGCGCGTCGGACATCTGCTCGAAGTAGGTCCGGGCGACCTCCTCGCGCAGACGCTCGACCAGCTCCTCGAAATGCTGGCGCGCCTCGGACGACACGAACTCGTACTGCTGCAGGCCGCGCACCGTGCCGGCCAGGTCGCTCGGGAGCAGGTCGAGCTGCATGCGCCGCTCGGCAGCCACCTCGTCGGTGACCTCCCGTCGGCGCTGGTCCCCCGAGGCCTCGGCATCGGCCTGCAGCCGTTCGATGCCGGTACGCTCCTCGCCCAGCACCTGTTGGAGCTCCTCGGCCACCTCGCGGTAGGCGCCACCCAGGTCACCCCGCTCGAGCTGCTCCTCACGTTCGAGCCGGAGCTGGTCCAGGAGATCGCGCAGTCCCTGCACCTGCTCGCCGTCGGGGGTGCGCCACCCGCGGTTGAGCATCCGCTGGAGCGCTTCGTGGAGGTCGCCGTTGGCCAGAAGGTCGTCGGTCAGCTGCGACAGCACCGAGTCGGTGTCGTCGACCAGCGAGTCCTGGGTTCCGTCCCAACGGCGGTAGTCGAAGCGCCAGGTCATCCCCGGCCCCGATAGGTCGCCCGCGCGCCGGCCGACTCCTTGTTGAGGCGCTTGGTCAGGTGCAGCCCCTCGAGCAGGAACTCGACGGCACTGGCCACGACGCCGGGGTCCTCCGAACCCCCGGTCAACGACAGCACCGGGGCCGACAGCGCCGGCAGCTGGGTGAGCGTCCCCTCGTACGCACTGGTCGGCAGGTCGTCTCCGGCGTGCACGACGGTGTCGGCGGTGAACGCCCCCACCACCGCCTGGGGATCGGCCAGGTGGACCCGGCGGCGGAAGACCAGGAGCACCGCGGCGGACACCAGATGCGAGAGAATGGCCTCCTCCCGTCCCTCCTCGAGCGACTCGATCTCCACCTTCCCCTGGGTGGAGGAGACCAGCGCCTGGAGATCGGAGATCCGGGGCACCGCCTCGGACTCGCCGTTGCGGAGCGCACGGCGGGTGGCGTTCGCCACCAGCGTCTCGTAGTTGGCGATGGTCAGCCGCACCGACACGCCCGAGCGCTGATTGAGATGCGGGCTCTCACGGGCCAACTGGCTCAGCTCCGCCACCACCTCGGCCATGAATTCGGGCACCTCGACCCGTGGCCGACCTGGGGTGCCCATGGCGCCGTCACCGGGCACGTCAGCCTCCAGCACGGCGATCCTCAACTCGGTGGCAGCGTCGGGCGGGTAGTGGGTGCGGATCTGGGCGCCGAAGCGGTCCTTCAGCGGGGTGATGATCCGGCCCCGGTTGGTGTAGTCCTCCGGATTGGCCGTGGCCACCAGCATGATGTCGAGCGGCAGGCGGACCCGGTGGCCGCGGATCTGCACATCGCGCTCCTCCAGGACGTTGAGCAGGCCGACCTGGATGCGTTCGGCCAGGTCGGGAAGCTCGTTGACCGCGAAGATGCCGCGATTGAGACGCGGCACCAGCCCGTAGTGGATGGTCAGCTCGTCCGAGAGATAGCGGCCCTCGGCGACCCGGATGGGGTCCACCTCCCCGATCAGGTCGGCGATCGAGGTGTCGGGTGTGGCCAGCTTCTCGCCGTATCGCTCGCTTCGATGGACCCATGACACAGGCAGATCGTCACCGGCTTCGGCCAGGAGGTCCTTGGCGAACCGGGAGATCGGGTGGAACGGGTCGTCGTTGATCTCCGAGTGGGCCACGATGGGGAGCCACTCGTCGAGCAGGCCGACCAGCGACCGGATGATGCGGGTCTTGGCCTGGCCCCGTTCCCCCAGGAGGATCACGTCGTGACCGGCCAGCATCGCGTTCTCCAACTGGGGCAGCACGGTGTCCTCGAAGCCCAGCACCCCGCTGACCAGGGGCTGACCTGCGGCGATGCGAGCCGATGCGTTTCGCCGGATCTCCTCGGCCACCGGGATGGAGCTCCATCCGGCCTGGTGCAGCCGACCCAGGGTGGTGATGTCCGGCGGGGGGGTCAGCCGGGTCGAGAGATCCAGGGATCCGAGCGGTGCCTCAGGGTGGTCGGAACGGTCCGGCGCGGTCATGCAGTCGAGCCTACGCGGGGGGATGCCGCAGTGAAGCGTCGATGTCCGACGCTGTCCCGCCGGCCTCGCCCGGTTTCGCACCCAGCGGCCAGGAATGGAAAGATGATGGTCAACCAGCGATCGCGCGCGGAAACCTCCGCGCGAGGTGGTCCGCCGTGGCCCGATGAGCCAGATGAGGGAGAAGCGAATTGACCAGTTTGGAGGAAGCGACGAGTACCACGAGTACACCGGTCGTTCTGGGAGGGGTCCGGGGCGGTCCCTCCGTGCCGACCCTCCGCAAGGACAGATGGTGGGTTCAACAGGTCGTCACGGCCACCGTGCTCACCTTGTTCGTCGGCTACGCCAGCTGGGCGGCGTTCGTGAACAAGAACTACTACGCCGGTTCGGGCCTCCACCGCGACCTCATCTCGCCGTTCTACTCGCCGTGCCTCACCGAGAGCTGCGTGCCCGGAAGCCACCCGGGCACGATCATCACCTGGTGGACGATCTCCCCCGCCCTGCTCATCTTGATCTTCCCCCTCGGATTCCGGTTGACCTGCTACTACTACCGCAAGGCCTACTACCGGTCGTTCTGGATGGCGCCGCCCGCCTGCGCGGTCTCCGACGCACACAGCTCCTACAGCGGTGAGACGCGATTTCCGCTGCTGCTGCAGAACGTCCACCGGTACTTCTTCTATGCCGGCCTGGTGTTCAACGTCATCCTGACCATCGACGCCTTCGTGGCCTTCCGCCAACCCGGCATCGGCATCGGGTTCAGCGTCGGGACCGCGGTGCTGTTGATCAACGCCCTCCTCCTGTGGTCGTACTCGCTCAGCTGCCATTCATGCCGCCATCTGTGCGGTGGTGGGGTAAAGCAGTTCTCCCAGTCCCCCATCCGGTACAGGGTCTGGAAGCTCCTCACCCCCCTCAACGGCCGGCACATGCTGTTCGCCTGGATGAGCCTGGGCTTCGTGGCCTTCACCGACCTCTACATTCGGCTGGTGGCGAGCGGGACCATCCACGACTACGGCTTCCACTTCTAAAGGGGTATCGGACCAATGGTTGAGTACGAGACCCACGACTTCGATGTCGTCATCATCGGGGCCGGCGGCGCCGGCCTGCGGGCGGCCATCGAGGCGCAGTCCAAGGGGCTGCGCACCGCGCTGGTATGCAAGTCGCTGTTGGGCAAGGCCCACACGGTGATGGCCGAGGGCGGCGTCGCTGCCGCCCTCGGGAACGTCTCCGACGAGGACAACTGGAAGGTCCACTTCCGCGACACCATGCGCGGCGGCAAGATGCTCAACAACTGGCGCATGGCCCAGCTCCACGCCCAGGAGGCCCCCGATCGCGTGCTCGAGCTGGAGCGCTGGGGTGCCCTGTTCGACCGCACCAAGGACGGCCGCATCCTCCAGCGTGACTTCGGCGGCCACCGCTTCGCCCGCCTGGCCCACGTCGGCGACCGCACCGGGCTCGAGCTGATCCGGACGCTGCAGCAACGGGCGGTGGCCGCCGGCATCGAGGTCTTCATGGAGCTCAAGGTGCTCCGGCTCCTCCACGACGCCGAGGGCACCGTCTCCGGCCTGGTCGGCTACTGGCGGCCCTCTGGCGAGTTCGTCACCTTCACGGCCAAGGCGGTGGTGATGGCAACCGGCGGGATCGGGAAGAGCTGGATGTACACCTCGAACTCGTGGGAGTCCACCGGTGACGGGCACGCCATGTCGCTGTGGGCCGGAGCCGACCTGATCGACATGGAGTGCGTGCAGTTCCATCCCACCGGCATGGTCTGGCCGCTGTCGGTCCGCGGGCTCCTGGTGACCGAGGGCGTCCGTGGTGACGGTGGAGTCCTGCGGAACTCGGAGGGCAACCGGTTCATGTTCGACTACATCCCCCCGATGTTCAAGGACGAGACGGCCGACTCGGAGGACGAGGCCGACCGTTGGTACGACGACCACTCCGCCGGCCGGCGGCCGCCCGAGCTGCTCCCCCGCGACGAGGTGGCCCGGTCCATCAACAGCGAGGTCAAGGCCGGCCGGGGGAGCCCCCATGGTGGGGTCTTCCTCGACATCGCCACCCGGCGGACCCCCGAGGACATCCGGCGTCGGCTTCCGTCGATGTACCACCAGTTCAAGGAGCTGGCCGGGGTTGACATCACCTCCGAAGCGATGGAGGTGGGCCCGACCTGCCACTACGCGATGGGTGGCGTCCGGGTGGATGCCGACTCGGCGGCAACGACGGTCGCCGGGCTGTTCGCTGCCGGCGAGGTGGCCGGTGGCATGCACGGGTCCAACCGACTCGGCGGCAACTCCCTCTCCGACCTGTTGGTGTTCGGGCGCCGCGCCGGCATCGGGGCCGCTGAGTTCGCCTCGGGCCGCAGCGGGTCGCCCACCGTCGACAAGGGGCAGATCGATGCAGCCATTGCCGCGGCCATTGCGCCCTTCGAGCGCGAGAGCGGCGAGAATCCCTACGACATCCACCAGGACCTGCAGGAGACCATGCAGAGCCTGGTCGGCATCATCCGGACCGGATCCGAGCTCGAAGAGGCACTGGGCAAGATCGAAGTGCTCGAGGAGAGGGCCAACCAGGTGTCAGTGAGCGGTGGCCTCCGCTACAACCCGGGGTGGAACCTGACCACCGACCTCCCTTCGATGCTCACCGTCTCCCGATGCACCGCCATGGGTGCGCTCAACCGCAAGGAGAGTCGTGGCGGCCACACCCGGAACGACTACCCGAAGCCGGAGGCCGAGATGGGGACGGTCAACTTCGTCGAGCGGATTCCCGATCCCGATGCGGCCGCCGGCGGTGTCGGGGGCACGCCGTCGGTCCGGTCGATCACCGTCACCCCGGAACCGATCCCGGTGATGCCCGACGATCTCAAAGCACTGGTCGAGGAGGCGAGCTGATGGCCGAGGAAATCATCCGCAACACCGCGAAGGGCGAGGTCACGATGCGCCTGTGGCGCGGTGACGAAACCGGGGGTGAGTTCGCCGAGTACGTGATGCCCGCCCAGGAGGGCGAGGTGGTCCTCGACGTGATCCACCGGGTGCAGGCCACCGAAGCACCTGACCTGGCCTGCCGGTGGAACTGCAAGGCCGGCAAGTGCGGCTCGTGCTCCGCGGAGATCAACGGCCGCCCGGCCCTCATGTGCATGACCCGGATGGACACCCTCCCTCCCGGGGAAGCGGTCACCGTCGCCCCGATGAGGACGTTCCCCATCCTGCGGGACCTCGTCACCGACGTCTCCTACAACTACGAAGTGGCCAAGCGCATCCCGCCCTTCCACCCCCGGGAGAAGACCGACGACGAAGAGGAGGCGGGCGGCTACCGGATGCAGCAGATCGATGTCGAGCGGAGCCAGGAGTTCCGCAAGTGCATCGAGTGCTACCTGTGCCAGGACGTCTGCCACGTCATCCGCGACCACGAGGAGAACAAGACCGCGTTTGCCGGCCCACGGTTCTTCGCCCGCTCGGCGGAGCTGGAGATGCACCCGCTCGACGTCAACGACCGGCGGGAGCTCCTCCAAAAGGAGCAGGGTCTGGGCAAATGCAACATCACCAAGTGCTGCACCGAGGTCTGCCCCGAGCACATCAAGATCACCGACAACGCCATCATCCCCCTGAAGGAGCGGGTGGTGGACGCGTCCTACGACCCGGTGGCGTGGCTCGGACGGAAGATCCTCAAGCGAAGGAAGAGCACGCCGGCAGAAGCGGAGGCCGACGCGCCGTCCACCGGGCCTGCCGCAGTGCAGCCCGAGGGTGGCGTCCACGGCATCCCCGCACCGGAGCACGCCGACGATGCGCTGGTGGGCGCGTGGGCAACGGATGCGGGACCCGGCGGCGACGCACCCGCCGAAGACGCACCCGCAGAGTGAGCCCGCCGACGGAAGTCGCGTCGTGCCGCAATTCCTGAGCCCGTCCTGGGTCGGGGAGTTCAACTCCGCCCTGGAAGGGGTGGTCCTGCCCGAGGCCGGCCCCGACGCCGGACTGGCAGCCGCCGACGGTCGGTTCACCGTGGTCCAGGAGGTGCACGGCGCGCCCGACGGCGACCTGAGGGTCATCCTGCACGTCGATGCCGGCACCCTGCGTCTGTCGCGCTCGGCCGTCGGGGGCGATGCCGACGAGACCGCGGCCGATGTGACGATCGCCCTGTCCTACGAGGATGCGGTGGCCCTGTCCGCTGGTGAGCTGGCGCCGGCCGAGGCACTCAACGCCGGGCGGATCCGGGTCCGGGGGGACCTTTCCGTCCTTGTGGCCGGTCAGCAGATGCTCCAGGCGGCCCGGGCCGCCACCGCGTCGCTCCGCTCCTCGACCACCTACTGAGCACTACCGGGGATCGCACCACTGAGCAGCGGAGCCGGTGACCGGGCGCTGGCGACAGGCGCTCCGGCGTGACACCTCGTCGGCCGGGTCCGATCCAGGGAGGTTGAAAGCATGGAAGTACTGACCAGCAGGACCATCATCCACCCCCGCGACCTCGATCGCTCACTCGCCTTCTACGGGGAGGATCTCGATCTTGCGGTGGCACGGGAGTTCGGCCAAGGCGCCGGCCGGGGGGTGGTCTTCTTCGCCGGGGGCGGGCTGATCGAGGTGGTGGGCACCCGCCCGCGACCGTCCCCGGCCCCCGCACCCGACCTCGCAGGGACGGCCGATCACCCGCCCGCCATCGCGCTGTGGCTCCAGGTCCGGTCCATCGGCGCCGCCATCGCCGACCTCCAAGGTCGCGGGGTACCGGTCGTCCGGCCCCCGGTGCTCGAGCCGTGGGGGCTGATCGAGGCATGGATCGAGGACCCGGACGGACTCCGCATCCACCTGGTGGAGGTGCCTGCCGACCATCCACTGCGCCGGGATGCACGCTTCATCGAGCGGTAGGGCGGCCATGAGTGGCTCGCCGGGACACTCCGGCGCCTACTGCCTGGGTCGCCTTCCCAGGAGTCTCAAGACGTAGGACCCGACACGACCCGGCTTCCCGGCCTGATGGTGATCCGAACCATGACCGGCACGGCCGAACCCCGAACCTCCACCGGCCCCTTCGAGCTGATTCGGCTCCTCGTACTTCGGCACCTTGGCCTGTCTGCGCCTCGGCTTGCGGGGCTTGTCGCCACCGGATCCCATCTTCCCATCATGGTCGACACCCGGTCGCCTCGCCACCGGCGCTCGATCGGCGATCACCGTCCAGCCCTGTGCCCTGTGCAGTCGACCACCACCGCCACCAACCCGGCAGGCAGGCAAGCAAGCCAGCGCTACGGGCGATCGCCGCCGGACTCGTCGGCCGAACTGCCTGGGGCCGACCGCGGGACTCGAGCCGGGATGAGGCGGACCCCCAGGCGGCGGATGAGGAATCCCAGCAGCAGCACGGTGAAGACCGCCAGCGCGGCGGGGAGGACGATGGCCAGCAGGCTGAAGGTCAGCGTCCCGTGCAGGTGGGTGATGATCGAGAAGTTCATCCCGAAGTATCCAGTGACGAAGGTGAGCGGAAGGAACACCGCCGCCACGATCGTGAGCCAGTTGATCACCTCACCCTGTCGTTCCGAGGTGGCCGAGCTGAAGGCCTCCATTGCGTCTCGCGTCTCGTCGCGACAGTCGTGCGCAGCTTCGAACAGGGCCACCAGATGGCTCCGATGGGAATCGAGGTACTGCTGGGTGCCAACCTGCATCCCGGGCATCCGGTCGACGTCGCCCAGGATGCTGACGAGGTCCCGCCGGTAGGGTCCGAGCGCTCTGATGATCGGAGTGAGGATCTGGCGCACCTCGAGGACCTGCTGGAGGTAGCCGGGCATCGGCGGTCCTCCGAGGACCGCCGCCTCGAGCTCGTCGAGTTGAGCGTCCAGTCGAGCGAGAACGGACTCGAACGTCGTGGCCAGCGCATCGAGCACCATGAACAAGACGAGCGGTCCATCGTCCTGCTCGCTGTCCCGTAGTCGCTCGTAGCGGTGCCGGGCGTCGGCCAGGCCCCGGCACGGTTCCTCGTGGGCAGTGACCAGGAACGACTTGGTGAAGACGGCCCGGACCTGTGTCAGATGGCTGTTGTCACGCATCCCGTAGGACACCCAGCGGACTCCGTCATGGGTCTCGGTGAAGCTCGACCGTTGGTCGACATCCACCAGATGCTGCACGGCGTCGGCGTTCAGCTCCAGCGCCGCCGAGAACTCGACCATGCGCTCCGGAGGCACACCGGAGAGATCGAGCCAGAAGAACGAGCCACCTTCCAGGAGCCGTGCGGCGTAGTCGGCGTCGATGTCCGAATCCACGCCGGCTGATTCGACGAGCTGCGCCCTTCCAGCCTGCACCCCATGCCTGGCCATCACCGGTCTCGCTTCTTCCGGTACGTGCTCTGGCGGGACGAGGCCGCCCTTCTTCTCGACGGCCCGTACGACTCCGGCGCACCGGAAGTCTGCAGCGCCTGCACGATCCCACCGGCCGGACGGGGCGTCACTTCGAAGTGGGCGAGAACCTCGATGTGGATCTGTCGCGGGTGCGCGGATAGCGGGCAGCTCGTCCCCCGATGGCGACCGGGCCCATCGAGCGTATCCATTGGAACCTCCATTCACGGCTGTACGACCGGACCGGGGCCACGCTCACGCAATGCCGAACTCGCCCGCTTCCCGGACTCCCCATCGTCGAGCCAACCACGACCGGCACCGGCCGGGTAGAGACCAAGGTCACTTCTGCGAACCATCGCCATGGGGCTCAGCCGCGAGAGGGATGGGTCCGAACTGGGGAGCCGGGCCGTGAATGGCGGCGAAGGTCCACTTCACTCCGGCAATGACCCTGGGCATGCCGTCGATCCGGCGTGTCCTCCACCGGTCAGGGAAATCCCTCGGCAGGTCGCCACGGGTGCCCAGGAAGGGGTCAGCGGACGCCTGTGGCTACGAGGACTCCGAGAGCGGCGGCCATCGACAGCGGAACGGCGACCACCCCGATGCGGCTTGCCCTGATGATCGACGGGTATGCGCCTGCGGTCCGGGCCGCTCGTAGCCAGAGCATCCAGGCGAGCGATCCGGTCACGAAGAGGTTCGGCCCGAGGTTCAGTCCGATGAGCAGTGCGAACGGGTGGTCGGGGATGCGGGCGGCGAGCAGCGATGCGGCAGGGAGGTTGTTGACCAGCACGGAGCAACCGGCTGCGACGCCGGCCGTTCCCCACACACCGAGGTGCGAGAGAAGGGTGGCCGGCCCTGACCACACCCGACCCAGGGTTCCCAACGCCACTGCCACCCCGAACAAGCCGACAAGCAGTGGCACCCCGAGCACATCGGCCACGTGCCGAGGCTGGTCCTCGCCGGTACTCAGTCGGATTCCGATCGCCACGATGCCGACGACCGCCACCGGCAGCGCGGGAGAGCGCAGGACGAGCACCAGTACCGTGGCGGCCGCTACCGCCAGCAAACCGAGTCCGAGTCTTGGCCGTACCGGTGGCGTCAGCTCACCGGTGGTCACCCGTAGGGCGCGGTGCTCCACGGCCATGACAACAAGAGCAGTCACGACGAGGGCGGCCAGGGCCGGCGCCCACATGTGGGAGAAGAACGCCGCGCCGGTGAGCCGGAAGTGTCCGAGCACGATGAGGTTGGTCAGGTTCGAACCCGGAAGGAAGAGCGACCCGGCGTTGGAGAGCAGGAGGCAGCCATAGAGGAGCGGGGCCTCGCCCCCGCCTCGGCTCCTGGCCGTGTAGACCAGCACCGGGGTGAGGAACGCCACCGAGGTGTCGAGGTTCAGCACGGCAGTCACCACGGCGATCATGGCGGTGGCACCCAGAAACAGGACGCCTCCGCTTTTCGACATCCGGGCGAGCTGGTGACCGGCGGCGGCAAAGAGTCCGTCGTCGTCGGCCACCAAGCCGATGAGGAGCAGTCCGGTCACGAGCACGAACGGTGACCAGTCCTGGGACGCCGCCGCTCTCGCGTCCGTAGGGCTGACCGCGGTGGCGGCTGCCAGCCCGGCCAAGCCGATGCCGGCGAGCATCCAAGGGAGGTAGCGCTCGATCGGCGCCGGGTGCCGGCGCGGACCGGAGGAGCGTTCCACCACCCCAAGTCTGCCAGAGGCCGGCCCGACCACCCGAAGGCAGGAGATACGACCGATCGGGCACCCGGCTACGGCCCGAAGGCCGTCCTCCCCACCGGCCGCCGCTCGGGGAGGAGCCGGTGCGACCGGCACGGGAGTACGCTGCACCCAGGGAAGGGGGTTGACATGACCGACAAGTCTCCCCGCAAGACCGCCTCCAAGAAGTCCGGCAAGACGCTCAAAGAGAAGCGCCAAGCCAAGAAGGACAAGGAGCAGACCCGCAAGGGACTGATCCGCTGACCGCTCATCCCGGTCCTCCGACGCTCGCTCGCTGACGGCCTACGTTGCCGCACACGCGCTCTGCCGACCCGTGCGGCAACGTTCGCGGGGCGGCGCCCACGCCGATCGGGGACGCGTCAAGGCGATGCCGAGGACTCCCTGGTGCGTTCCTCGGCGAGTCTTCTAAGCACCCGAGTCACCCTCTGTTCGATGCTCCAACGGCCGGACCCCGACATTGGCGCTGATCACCAAGCGAGCCCGCTCTTCGGCTTCCTTCCGCTCGGCTTCGTGAACCCCGGACTGGACACCCTTGATCGCCGTATCGGGTCTGTCCTCGAGGCCGAGCAACTCGCCTTCGTCCAGCCCCCGTTTGGCGATCAACAAGGCGTCGAGCTTCGTTTGCATGGCTCGGCTCTCCCTGTTCTGGGTCGACTGGATGATGAAGACCATGACGAACGTGATCAGGGTGGTGATCGAGGTGATCAGCATCTCGTAGTGGGCATTGAAGAGACCACCCTTGACGAACAGCAGCCCAACGGCCCACATGACCACGACTGCCACTGCAATGCAGATGGCCGTGAACGAACCGAGCCATGTGGTCGTGTTGGAAATGGCATGACTCGCCTTGTGGTGCATTCTGTGGCGGTCGTACGGCACGGGCACCTCCGATCAGTGTTCGACTCCGGCCGTCCTGGCTCGGCAGACCAGCCCGCAACGGAGCAGACCAGCCCGCAACGGAGAGGCCTTCCGCGCGTTTCCGGTCGACACCCCCACCCTACGGGGGAACCCGCCCCGTCGACCACCGCCGGGTCATGGTCCCTGCGTCCGCAGGGTCGTCGTCTGCAAGCAAGCCGAGGTGGCGCCAGTCGGAGCTGTCAAAGCGGCAGGTGGCATGATCGGGGCCATGGAACCAAACCTCGGGGCAACGTTGGATGACCTGGTCCAACAGGCGCTCCGGTGCCAGGTTCCGACCAGGGAGCAGGCGCTCACCGTGCTGGGGAGCAGCGACGACGACCTGTTGGACGTGGTGGCCGCCGGGGGACGGGTGCGCAGACACTTCTTCGGCAACCGGGTGAAGCTCAACCTGATCATCAACCTGAAGAGCGGACTGTGCCCGGAGAACTGCTCGTACTGCTCACAGCGCAGCGGGTCGCAGGCCGACGTCCTCAAGTACAACTGGATCGATCCGGCGGCCGCAGCCGAGACGGCCGATCGGGCCGCGGCCAGCGGGGTCAAGCGGATCTGCCTGGTGGCGAGCGGGAGGGGCCCTTCCGACCGCGACATCAGCCGGGTGGCCGAGACGGTCCTCGCCGTCAAGGAGCACCACCCCGACCTCGAGGTGTGCACCAGCCTCGGCCTCCTGACTGCGGAACGGGCCGAGCGCCTGCTGGCGGCGGGCGTGTCCGCCTACAACCACAACCTCAATACGAACGAAGCGAACTACCCGAGGATCTGCTCGACGCATACGTTCGCCGACCGGGTCGACACTGTGGGCGTCGCCCACGCCGCCGGGCTCTCCCCATGTTCCGGAGCGATCTTCGGGATGGGCGAGACCGACGACGAGGTCGTCGACCTCGCCGTCGACCTGCGCAGGCTCGGCGTCGATTCCGTGCCGATCAACTTCCTCATCCCCTTCGAGGGCACCCCGCTGGGCGAGGAGTGGCAGCTCACCCCCCAGCGCTGCCTGCGCATTCTGGCCCTGTTCCGCTTCTTCTTCCCGGACACGGAGGTCCGCATCGCCGGCGGGCGCGAGCTCCACCTCCGCACCCTGCAGGCGCTCGGACTCCACCTGGCCAACTGCATCTTCCTGGGCGACTACCTGACCAGCGAGGGCCAAGCCGGATCGGACGACCTCCAGATGATCTCCGACGCCGGGTTCGTGGTCGAGGGACGCGACCAGGAGACCTTGCCGAAGTCACGCCCCGACTTGGTCGCCCTGCGGCGCAGGGGCCCGGGCACCGAGGTCGCCGCCAACGCGTGAACGGGGGGCGGCCGCCCCGACTCAGGGGCGCCACGCGCCGGCCGGGTACCGGTCGCGATCAGCCGTCGGTGGCGTCCACCAGCGCGGACCGGGCCAGGTCGCGGACGTCGGGCACGCCGGTGAGGCCCAGCGCCACCTCCATCTCGCCGCGCAGGATGCGCAGCACGTGGGCCACCCCCTCCTGCCCATTTGCGGCGACGGCATAGGCCCACGGCCGGCCGATCAGGCACGCACGTGCACCGAGGGCCAGGGCCTTCACCACGTCGAGGCCGCTGCGGATCCCGCCGTCGACGAGCACTTCCGCCTGATCTCCGACCGCGTCGACGATGGCCGGGAGGGCCGAGATTGTCGAGGGCACACTGTCGAGCTGGCGGCCTCCGTGGTTGGAGACCACGATGGCGTCCGCTCCCCTGGCCACGCCCTCCCGGGCGTCCTCTGGGTCGAGGATCCCCTTGAGCACGAGCTTCCCGAGCCAGTGCTCGCGGACCCAGGCGAGATCGTCCCAGGTCACGCTGGGATCGAACTGGCTGTCGGTCCAGTACCGGAAGGCGTCGGGCGTGGTCGCCCCGGGCACCGCCTTCTCGAGGTTGCCGAACGTGAGCGGCTTCCCCCCGACGGCCACGTCACGCACCCAGGTCGGGTGGGAGGCGAGGTCGTATCCCCGCACCAGCTTCCTGGCGGCGGACAACGGGCCGACCAGGCCGTTGCGCACATCCCGGTAGCGGGCACCGACCACGGCGAGATCGACGGTGAGAACGAGTACCTGGCAACCCACCGCCTGGGCACGGTGCATGAGATCCTCGGCATAGGAGCGGTCGCGCATCACGTACAACTGGTACCAGAACGGCCGATCCGTACCGGCGGCGACCTCCTCGATCCCACAGATCGACACGGTGGACTCGCAGAAGGGAATGCCGCAGTCGGCGGCGGCCCGGGCGGCCTGCACCTCGGCCCGCCTGGCGAACATGCCCGCCAGGCCGACCGGCGCCAGCACCACCGGCAGGGAGAGCTGCTCGCCCAGCACCGTTGTCCCCAGCATCCGCTCGGAGACGTCGCGCAGCACCCGTTGCCGCAGGCGGATCCGGCCGAGGTCCGCCGCGTTGGCGGCCATCGACGTCTCCTCGTAGGCGCCCCCGTCGATGTAGTCGAACAGCTGGCGGGGCAGCCGGCGGCGGGCGAGCTCGCGGTAGTCGCGCACCGAGGCCGGGGCGAGCCCGAGTGGGCGATCACGTCCGGTGAGGTTCATGCCCCCATGCTTCCAGAGTCCGGCCGGCGAAGCACGAGGCGGCTGTCGCCTATTCGACCTCTGCCTTGATGCGTTCGAGGGTGGTCCGCATGCCGTTGCGGTTGGTCCGGCCCCGGGCCCAGCCGAAGAGCGCCCAGTAGAGGCGGAGCATGTGCGTCCGGGCCAGGTCGAAGGACTCGGTGACGTCGGTGCCGTCCGCGGCGGGCTCCAGACGATAGCGCCAGACGTTCAACGGCTTGTCGGCGGGGCCCACACCGAAGGCGAACTCGTTCCCTGGTTCGGAGACGAGCACCGTGCAGGTCGTCCAGTAGGTGGGGCCCTTGCCATTGCGCTTGACATGGCCGCGGAAGCGGGCACCGACGGCCGGACCCGTGGTGCCGTCGAGCCACTCGGCCCCGAAGGTCTCGGGGCTGTACTCGCCGATCCGGGTGACGTCGCTCACCAGCTCCCAGATCTGCTCCGGAGGAGCGGCCATGTGGACGGTCACCGCGTCGTGCATGGCGCAACCCTAGGCGCGCGGCCTCACGGGGGCGCCGCGCCACCGGGCCCCACCGCGCACCGAGCGCGGCCGCTTCAGTCCTCGGTCGGCGATGGGTGACCGGCTGCCGGGGCGGTCTCCTGGGACGCGGCGTCCGGCCGGGGCGGACGGCGGCGGGGCCGGGCGGCGGCGGTCCGGGCGGCGGCGGCGGCCCTCAGCCTCGGAACGAAGATGAGTACGTAGCCGGTGGACAGCACCCCCAGCACCACGATCACGCTGATCGGGGCGATCGAGAAGTGGTGGGCGTTCTTCGGATCGGAGAGTCCGGTGGCGAGGAACAGGATGCTGAAGAGCACGATCCCGAACACCGCCAGCGGCTTGCCGGCGATGAGCCGGAACGGGCGCTCACGCGTCTCGCGCCTGCGCAGGACCACGAGGCACAGCGAGGCGATGGCGTAGATGCCTGCTTCGATGGTGGCGCCGACCGCCACCAGCAGCAGCCACTGGCCGGTGGCGAACACCACCGCGGCGACCGCGGCGGACACCACCGCCAGCGTGGTCACGGCCACCCAGGGGACCGCCCGCAGATTCAGCCAGGCGAACTGGCGCGGGAGGTTCCCCTCTCGGGCGGCGGCGTAGATGAAGCGAGAGGCGACCAGGAAGCCCCCGTTGAACGTGTTGAGGGCCGTGAGCACGGTCAGGGCCAGCATCCACAGCTCACCCACGGTTCCCAGCGCCGCCTGGCCGAGCAGCAGTTGGGGATAGGCGCTGCCGTGGAGGCTGGAGTAGGGCACCAGGTGGGCCAGGGCCAGTGCGAACATGCTGGACACGATCCAGATCAGCACCGGGGCGATGAAGAGTGCCCGGGTGATGACCGGCGGGGTCCTGGCCTCCTCCGCAGTGGTGGTGACCCACTCGAAGGCGGCATAGAGGAAGAGGGCGAAGGCAACCGCCTGGATCCCCGAGAAGCTGCCCTTGCCGAACAAGTTGAACGGGTGGTGGAAGGCACCCCCCACGTGGAACAGGGCGACCACCGACAGCACCACGGTGCCGGTCAGCACGGTGTAGGTGACGACGGTCTGGACCCAGCCGGCGAGGCGCACTCCCAGGAGGTTGGCGGCCAGCGCCAGCCCGAGCAGCACGGCGATCCATACGTAGGCCAGCACCGCAGGCTCGTCCAGCACGTGGCGGACGGCTGCACCGATCAGGAAGGCATCGGCCGCGATGACCAGGACCACTGTCGTCATGTAGGTGAAGGTGACCGACAGGGCGGTCCTGTTGCCCACGGCCCGGCCCAGGTAGAGGCGGATCCCGGCCGCAGTGGGGTACAGGCCGTTCAGCTCGGAGAAGATCCCCGACACCAGCAGGACGATGAGGCCGCCGATGAAGATGGCCACGGCCGCCGTGGCGCCCGGGGCGTACGCCAGCACCGACACCACCCCCAGGTAGTCGATGGCGGCGAAGGCAAGCCCGGCGGAGGTGGCCGTTGCCGTGGCCGTGCCGACCGACCGGCGGAGGGCCACGGCGACGGGGTGCGCCGGGTCGGCGCCGGACATCAGGAGTCGGGCCAGATCACATAGCTGATGGCGTCCAGGCGCATGATGTCCTCCTGAGAGCCCTTCACTGCGATCTCACCCCTCAAGTACTTCTGCACCGGGTTCAGGTCGCCCCAGAACATGTCGCAGAAGATCTCGGACTCCGCGGTCACCACGATGTCCGGCGTGCCCACATGGCCTTCGGGGACCGAGAGGATCTCGCCCCGTTCGACCATCATCGAGAAGGTGACCCTGGTGTCCGCACAGATGAAATGCAGGGTCCTCGACCAGTCGCGCTGCATCTTGCGCAGCCGCTCGTTCTCGTTGCAGCTGACCGTGTAGTCGGCCAGCGCCTCTGCCAGCTCGTCCCAGCTCGCCATGGTCCCCCCTAACCCGCCGTGGCCGCTGTCGGTCGAGCCGGACGGCGGCGGGGTCGGGTCGGCGCAGACTCCTCGGGACCAGCTCCCGACTCCAGGTCGCCGATGGCCCGGTCGAGCGCCTCGAGGAGGAAGTCCACCTCGGCATCCTCGATGACCAGCGAGGGCATCAGGCGCATTACGGCGGGCTGGTTCCCGCTGTAGATGGCGAGGACGCCGTGGCGGGCCAGGTGGTACGACATGCGCGGCCCCATGGAATCCTCGGCGTACTCGATGCCCGCCATCAATCCGAGCCCTCGCACGTCGGAGATCACCTCCTGATGGGCCTCGGCGATGGAGTCGAGCCCGGCGAAGAGCCGGTCTCCCATGGCGGCGGCGTGGGCCACCAGACCGGTCTCCTCGATGACGGCGATCACCTCGAGCGCCACCGCACACGCCAGGTCCGAACCTCCGAACGTGGACAGGTGGATGAAGGGATTGGGGATCAGGAACTCCCGGAGCTCCTCGGTGAACACGGTGGCCGATATCGGCACCAACGACCCCCCGAGCGATTTGGCGATGGTCATGATGTCGGGCACCACCCCGAAGTGCTCGCCCGCCCACCAGCGCCCGGTCCGGCCGAGGCCGGTCTGGATCTCGTCGAGGATCAGGAGCGCCCCGGCCCGGTCACAGGCGGCGCGCACCGCCCTCAGGTAGTCCGGCGGCGGCATCACGATCCCCCCTTCGCCCTGGATCGGTTCGAGCAGCACCGCGGCGGTGTGCTCGTCGACCACATCGGCGAGGGCGTCGGGGTCCCCGAAGGGCACCTGGACGAAGTCGGGCATCAGGGGCTCGAACGGCTGGCGGAACGCGCTCCGGCCTGCGGCCGACAGGGCGAACCCGGTGTGGCCGTGGTAGCCGTTGACCGACGAGACGATCCGGGGGCGCCCGGTCGAGCCCCGGGCCAGCTTGATGGCGAAGTCGACTGCCTCGCCCCCGCCGGTGCCGAACATGGTGCAGGACAGGTCCCCCGGTGTGATCTCCGCCAGCTTGGCCGCCAACTCGGCCTTCTCCCTCGAGCAGAGCAGGAAGTTGCCATGGTCCAACCGGTCGACCGCCGCATGCGCGGCGGCCACGACCCGGGGATTGCGCCGGCCGACGTTGAACGAGCCCGCCGACGTAAAGCAGTCGAGGAACCGGCGCCCGTCGAGATCCCAGACCCAGGGCCCGGATCGCTGCGCTTCGATGATGTCGAGTCCGGCCGCCCGCATGACCCGGACTTTCTGGGGGTTCAGATAGGTGGCGAACTGCTCGAGGGCTTTGCTCTTGGCGGCGGGGTCCGGGACGAACTCGAGTCCCTCGGCCCAACCTCCCTCGGGGCGGTCGTTGTCCATGGCCTGACCATACCTCCGGGGCCGCCCGTGCCGCCTACTGCAGGCCGCCTACCGCAGGAGGTCGATGACCTCCGAGCGCTCGGCGACGAGCTCCTCGGTGGTGATCCGGATCCGCTCTTTGGCGAACTCGTCATGGCCCAGGCCCTCGACCACTTCCCAGGCGCCGGAGCCCTTGGCCCGCACCGGAAAGCCGAACTGGAGTCCCTGGGGCACGCCGTACTCCCCGTCGGAGACGACGGCGAGTGAGGTGAAGCCGTCTCCCGGGGTGGCGGTGCGGATGCTCACCACCGAGTCGATGGCGGCGTTGGCAGCAGACGCTGCCGAGGACAGCCCGCGGGCGTCGATGATGGCCGCCCCGCGCTTCTGCACCGTGGTGATGAACTCTCCCTGCAGCCACCCGTTGTCGTCGATGACCTCGGGGACCGGCGTGCCGTCGATGCGTGCGTTGGCGAAGTCGGGGAATTGGGTGGCGGAGTGGTTGCCCCAGATGGCCAGGTTGGTGACCGAAGAGACCGGCACGCCGGCCCGCTTGGCCAGCTGGCTCTTGGCGCGGTTCTCATCGAGCCGGGTCATGGCGAACCAGCGGTCGGTCGGCACCTCGGGCGCGTTCGAGCGGGCGATCAGGCAGTTGGTGTTGCACGGGTTGCCGACCACCACCACCCGTATGTCCGAGGCGGCATTTGCCGCGATGGCCCGGCCCTGGGGTCCGAAGATCCCCCCGTTGATGGTGAGCAGGTCCCCGCGCTCCATCCCGGCCTTGCGGGGGACGGAGCCGACCAACAGCGCCCACGAGGTCCCGTCGAAGGCGACGTCGAGGTCGGTGGTGGTGATGATGTCGCTGACCAGGGGGAACGCGCAGTCGTCGACCTCCATGACCACGCCTTCGAGGGCCTTCATGCCGGGCTCGATCTCGAGGAGGCGCAACACGACCGGTTGGTCCGGACCGAGCAGCTGACCGGACGCGATGCGGAAGAGGAGGGCGTAGCCGATCTGGCCGGCGGCGCCGGTGACGGTGATGTGGATTGGTGGTTTGGCTGCCATGGGCCGAGGCTAACCCGGTCGGTTGCGATCGGTCGAACCTGGGAACCGGGGGCCAGGGTGGGACCCCGCTACAGGTGGTCGACGATGGCCGAGGCGAACTCCGAGCACTTGACCTCGGTGGCACCCTCCATCAGCCGGGCGAAGTCGTAGGTGACCACTTTGTCGGCGATGGTCGCCTCCAGCGCGGCCACGATGTCGGCGGCGGCCTCGGTCCACCCCAGGTGCTCGTACATCATCACGCCCGAGAGCAGGATGGATCCGGGGTTGACCTTGTCCTGGCCGGCGTACTTGGGAGCGGTGCCGTGGGTGGCCTCGAAGATACCGTGGCCGGTCACGTAGTTGATGTTCCCCCCGGGTGCGATGCCGATGCCGCCCACCTGGGCGGCCAGGGCATCGGAGAGATAGTCGCCGTTGAGGTTGGTGGTGGCCAGGACGTCGAACTCCTCGGGGCGCGTCAGGACCTGCTGGAGGGTGATGTCGGCGATGCTGTCCTTGACCAGCAGCTTGTCGCCGGGCCGGCCTCCGCAGTCGTCCCAGCCGACGGCGACGTCGGCGAACTCCTCGCGGACCAGTTCGTAGCCCCAGTTGCGGAACGCCCCCTCGGTGAACTTCTGGATGTTCCCCTTGTGGACGATGTTCACGCTGGCCCGATCGTGGGACAAGGCGTAATTGATGGCCGCCCGGATCAACCGCTTCGAGGCGAACTCCGAGATCGGCTTGATGCCGATGCCGGAGCCTTCGCGGATCTCCCATCCCATCTCGTCGCGCAGGAACGCCGAGAGCTTGGCCGCCTCGGGGGTGTAGGCCTCGACCTCGAGGCCGGCGTAGATGTCCTCGGTGTTCTCACGGAAGATGACCATGTCGACCTTCTCGGGGTGGAGCACCGGGGAGGGTACGCCGGCGAACCACCGCACCGGGCGGAGGCAGACGTAGAGGTCGAGGATCTGGCGGAGGGCCACGTTGAGGGAGCGGATGCCGCCGCCGACCGGCGTGGTCAGCGGGCCCTTGATGCCGATCAGGTGGGTGCGGAACGCCTCGACGGTCTCGTCGGGCAGCCAACTCCCGGTCTCGTCGAATGCTTTCTGGCCCGCGAGCACTTCCTTCCACGCCACCGACTTACCGTGCTTGGCGGCCGCGGCGTCGAGCACCAGCTTCGCCGCCGGCCAGATGTCCACGCCGGTGCCATCCCCTTCGATGAAGGGGATGATGGGTACGTCGGGTACGTGGAGGGCGCCATCGGGCCCCGGTGTGATCAGTTCGGCCATGGGCAGCAGCCTATCGGCGCCCCCTGCCACCATCCCAACCGGGCCGGTGCCTCACCCGCGTCGGGGGACGAGTGCGCCGGCTCAGCGGAGGCCCGGCTCAGGGTGTGGCGAGGCCCAGGGCCGAGTAGATCTCGCGGGTGGCACTCGACCGGTTGAGCGTGTAGAAGTGCAGGCCCGGCGCGGTCGTCCCGAGCAGCTCCTCGCAGAGCTCGGTGGCGATGACGACGCCCTCTCGGCGAACCGCCGCCGAACCCCCCCTGCCGTCCGCTGCGTGCAACCGGGCGGCCATCCAGTCCGGCACGGCGGCGCCCATGGCCGCCATGCGGGGGATCGAGCTCAGGCTGGTGACGGGCATGATGCCGGGCAGTACCGGCTTGTCCACCCCGCGGTCGGCGAGGTCGGCCACCAGCTCGCGGTACTCCTCCGCCTCGAAGAAGAACTGGGTGATGGCGAAGTCGGCCATGGACAGCTTCTCGGCCAGATGGTCCCGGTCCGACGCACGGTCGGCGGACAGCGGATGGCAGCCCGGCTGGGCCGCCACTCCCACCGAGAAGCCCCCGATGGCATGGGCCAGCTCGACCAACTCGTAGGCGTGAAGCAGCTCGCCCGGTCCCTCCCCGGGCTCGGTGGGCGGGTCCCCTCCCAGCGCCATCAGGTTCTCCACGCCGGCGGACCGGTAGGCCACGAGGATCTCCGCCAACTCGAGCCGGGTGTGGGCCACGCAGATCAGGTGGGCCATGGGCACCAGGGTGGTGGTGCGGAGCATGCCGGTGACCAGGTCGAAGGTGCGCTTGCGCGACTCGGCGCCTCCCCGATAGGTGACGGACACGAACGACGGCCCGAGCGGTTCGAGGTCGCGGAGCGTAGTGACCAGTGTGGCCTGCTCTGCGTCGTTCTTCGGCGGGAAGAACTCGAACGAGTAGGTCCGGCCCTTGGCCAGGAGGTCGGCGATCCGGGTCATAGCCGCATCAGCCTACTGCCGTACATCGTCCCGGAAGGTCCGGCCGGTACGACCGGTGCGGGCCGCCCCTCAGCCTGCTGACGGAGCGCCTCGGCCCGAACGGATGCGGGTCGAGAGCCTGGCCAGCGCCGTGTTCAACTCGGTGGTGCGGGCCCGGCGGGCCTCGTCGGCCTGCGCCAGCTGCAGCCCCGTCGGCGGGGTCGAGCCGTTGCGCAGCAGTCGGTCGGCCTCGACGGCGAAGGCCAGCCCTCGCAGAGAGCCCGCTGCGGCAGTGGCCGTACTTGCGGCCTGTGCTCCGGGTGCCGACCCTGCCGCCTTCTCGAGGGCGACCGCCGCCTTCTCCACCTGCGCTGCCGCCGCCCCGCGGACCTCCGGGTCGTCCGACGCGGCAGTGCCCGATACCAGCGACTCACGGGCCAGCTGGGCGTCGCTGAGGGCGGGGATGGCGGCGTGGCGCCACCCTGTCTCGACCGCCCGCTTCTTCCGGGACCGGTACAGCAACGCCACCGCCACGATGGCGATCACCAGCACGGCGATGAGGGCGATCAGGCCCCACGGGGTCTTCGACGCCTTGGCGGCCGTGGCGGGCGCCGTCGTCGACGTCGTGGCCGGCGTCGTCGTCGTCGTGGCCGGCCGCGAGGAAGTGGTCGAGGCCGGGGTGGTGGTCGACGTGGTCGGTGGCACCGTCGTGGTGGTGGGCGGAACCGAGGTGCTCGTCGCTGCCTCCGTGGTCGTGGTCGCGTCCGCCAGGGCCGCCCGGGCGCCGGGCACGGTGCCGCCCGCCGGTGTGGCGAGGCCCACAGCCGACACGCACACCACGGCGGCCAGGGCGCCCAGGTGTCGGGCGAGGCGGTGCCGGCGCCGGAGAGGGGCCCGCATCAGCTGTCGCTCCGGCCATAGTCGTCCTCGAGCCGGACGATGTCGTCCTCACCGAAGTACGCGCCGTGCTGCACCTCGACGAACACGACGTCGGCGTCGGTGGCGTTCTCGATCCGGTGGGCGGTGCCCGCCGGGATGTCGACGGACTTACCGGGCAAGAGCTCGCGCTGCACGCCGTCCAGCGTCACCAGGGCGGTGCCACTGACGATGAACCAGTGCTCGGAGCGCCGGGCATGGCGCTGGTAGCTGAGCCGTTTGCCGGGCAGCACCTCGACGCGCTTCACCTTGTGCGCGGCGGCATCGTCGAGGACGGTGTAGCTCCCCCACGGGCGCTGGTCGGTCTCGAGCGGCACCTGACCGCTCACGACGAGCGTTCCGCAGCACGCACGGCATTGCGCAACAGCATGGCCCGGGTCATCGGACCCACCCCGCCGATGCGCGGGGTGATCCACCCGGCCACCTCGGCAACGGACTCATCGACATCGGACATCAGCTTCTTCCCTTCCCATGAGGTACCGGCCCCGACCACGGCGGCGCCCGGCTTGACCATGTCCGGGGTGACCAGACCGGCCCGACCGGCCGCGGCCACCACCACATCTCCCTGGCGGACCAGGCCGGCCAGGTCCTCCACCCCGGTGTGGACCACGGTCACCGCGGCGTTGCAACCGGGCCGCTTCATGGCCAGCAGCAGGGCCAGCGGCCGACCGATGGTCAGCCCCCGTCCGATCACGACCACGTGCTTTCCCTCGACGGGCACGTCGTTGGCGTGCAGCAGCTCGACGATGCCCGCCGGCGTGCACGGCAGCGGTCCGTTGGCCCCCATGACCAGCCGGCCCAGGTTGACCGGGTGGAGGCCGTCGACATCCTTGTCGGGGTCGACCGCCATCAGCACCCGCTCCTCGTCCAGGCCGGCCGGCAGCGGCAGCTGGACCAGAAAGGCATGGATCCCGGGGTCGGCATTGAAGCGGGCGACGACCGCCTCGAGCTCGGCCTGCGACACGTCGGCCGGCAGGTGCTCGTGGGCCGACCGGATACCGACATCGTCGCAGTCGGCATGCTTCATGGCCACGTAGCGGGAGCTCGGGCCGTCGTCACCCACCAGGATGGTCCCAAGCCCCACCGTCACGCCGGCAGACCGCAGCCGGGCGACCCGGTCGGTCACCTCGGCACGGACCTTGGCCGCCAGCAGCTCACCGTCGAGCAGAGTCGCCGTCATCGTCGTGTCCTCCGTGTCCTCCGTGTCTTCTGCGGTCGGCGTCCCGTCGGGGCAGCCTCGCTCCGGTGTCTCAATGTCGGAAGTGACGCTCGCCACCGGCGAGGACCATGGCGATCCCCGCTGCGTCGGCTGCGGCGATCACCTCGGCGTCACGGATCGATCCACCCGGCTGCACCACTGCCGCCACACCGGCGTCGGCCAGCACCATCAGCCCGTCGGGGAACGGGAAGAACGCGTCACTGGCCGCGGCCCCCCCGCGTGCCCGGTCCCCCGCCTTGCCCACCGCGATCTCCGCGGCCACCACCCGGGACTGCTGGCCGGCACCCACGCCGACAGCCTGGGCGTCGGTCACGATGGCAATGGCGTTGGAGGTCGTGCGGGCACAGACCTTCCAGGCCAGGGCCAGATCGCGCCACTGCCCGCCGGTCGGCTGCGCCGTCGTCACCACCTCCCACTCGGAGGGATCGATCACGAAGCGGTCGGCATCCTGCACCAGCATGCTGGCGCCGAGCCCCCGGTACTGGCGCACCAGGGGCTCGGGAGCAGGGGCCGACAGTAGGCGGGTCGCCTTGCGCTTCGAGGCCAACTGGGCCAGCGCCGCCTCGGCGTACGAGGGAGCGATGATCACATCGGCCTGCGGGCCCGAAGCGATGGCCTCCGCCACCGCCATGGTGACGTGCCCCCCGATGGCCACGATGCCCCCGAACGCGGACTGCGGATCGCACTCGAGGGCCCGCTCGTAGGCACGGACCAGGTCGGTGTCGAGCGCGGCCCCGCACGGATTGGCGTGCTTGATGATGGCTACGGCCAGGTCAGCGCTGCCGGGGGCGGGAAGCTCGTGGACCAGGCGCCACGCCGCATCGGCGTCGAAGACGTTGAGGTACGAGAGCTCCTTGCCGCCATGCTGCACCACGTCGTCCCACCACGTGTGCCGGCCGACGATCCGGTAACGGGCCCCGTGCTGGTGGGGGTTCTCGCCGTACCGCATGGAGCCGGCCCGCTCCAGCGTGAGGTGGATGGTCGGCGGGAGCAGTGCGACCGTGTCGAACACCGCGGCACCCTCCTTGATCTCGGCCTCGCTACGGCCGGGTCCTTCGCGCTCGTCGAGCCACGCCACGATGGCTGCGTCGTACCCGGCGGTGTGGGCGAATGCCTCGCGGGCCAGCCGGCGCCTGGTGGCGAGCGAGAGGGAGCCGGAGCTGCGCAACTCGGCGAGGATGCTCCCGTACTCGGCGGGGTCGACGGCCACACCGACGTGGTCGTGGTTCTTGGCCGCGGCGCGCACCATCGTCGGCCCTCCGACATCGATCAGCTCGACCGAGGGGTCCGTGCTGAACGGATAGAGATTGCACACCACCAGGTCGATCAGCCCGATGCCCAGGCGGTCGAGGGCGTCGAGGTGGTCGCTCTTCGAGCGGTCGGCAAGGATCCCCCCGTGGATGGCCGGGTGGAGGGTCTTGACCCTCCCGCCGAGCATCTCGGGTGTCCCGGTGAGGTCGGCCACCTCCACGTGGTCGATGCCGGCAGCGGCCAGGGTGGCCGAGGTGCCGCCACTCGAGATGAGTTCCCAGCCGAGCTCGGACAGCCCCCGGGCGAACTCCTCGATACCGGTCTTGTCGTAAACGGACAGCAGCGCCTTCATTCCGTGACCTCCTGTGCTGATCCTCGCCCATCGCCGACCTGGGCCGCCAACCCGTCGATGAAGGACCGGATGGTGTCGGGGTAGAGCGTCCGCTCCACCGACTTGATGCGCTCGTGCAGCGTGTCCACCGTGTCGCCGGGCAGGACGGGGACCGACTGCTGGGCCAGCACCGGACCCGCATCCATCTCCAGGGTGGCGATGTGGACCGTCGATCCCGTCTCGGTCACTCCTGCGTCGAGGGCGTCGGCCACTGCGTGCCATCCGGGGAACGCAGGCAGCAGCGCGGGATGGGTGTTGAGGATCCTGCCGCCGAAGGCGGTATGGATCGACTGGCCGAGCACGGTGCCGAACCCGGCCATCACCACCACCTCGATGTCCGCGTCGGCCAGTGCCCCGGTGAGCGACCGGGTGTACCGCTCTCGCTCGAACGCCGGGCCGAATCCCCCGAACTCGGCACGGTCGACCAGGACGGCCGGGATGGCGGCGTCAGAGGCAACTTCGAGGGCACGGCATCGCCGGTCGGCCACCACCAGCCGGACCGGGAGGTCGGCGCCGATGATCGCCTCGAGGATGGTGCCGCTGCCGGAGGCGAGGACGGCGATCCGCACGGATGGGGAGTCGCGAGGAGGAGTGCCGGGGCCCACGGGCGAACGCTACCAGCGACGTTCACCGCCCATGCCCGGTGTGGTCCCGCTGGCGCGCGCCGGTGAATGGCAGCTTCCCTGGGAGAGGCGACCCAAGCGACGTAGCCCGACCGGCCTGCCACCGGTACGGGCACTACGTCGCTCGGTCCCCCTGCCCAGGGAACGCCCCTCGTACCCCTTCCATCGGCACAGATGGAGCAATTCCGAAGCAGAAATCTCAGATGTCCCGGCGTTCGAGCGAACGGATCAGCGCTTCGTCGAACCCGAGCAGCGAGTTCAGCTTCCGGTCGCAGAATCCCCAGCGTGGGGAGTCGAACGTCTCGGCCTCGGGAACCGCGATCACCCGCATGCGGGCAGCCTTGGCCGAGAGCGCACCGTTGAACGAGTCCTCGAGGGCCAGGCAGGCGACCGGGTCGACACCCAGCTTCGCCGCCGTCGACAGATAGGACCCGGGGTGGGGTTTGCCCAGTGGCTCCCACTCTGCGGAGTGCCACACCGAGACCTCGGACTCGATCCCGAGGGACCGGAGGGCGGCCTCGATCACCACCGCACGCGAACCTGAGCACACCGCCACCAGCAGCGACAACCGCCGGCACAGGGCCACAGCCTCCAGGGCTCCGGGCATCGGGGTGGCGGATACACGCACCAGCTCCGCAACCCGGGAGGTGATCACCGCTTCCATCTCCACGAGGCTCATCCCGCTCCACGGGAAGCGGTCCCACCAGTATCGGACGGCGTCGTCGATGCGCAGACCCATTGTGTGGCGGACATCGGTCTCCGACAGATGGAGCCCGACCGAGCCGAACACCTCGATCTCGGCCTGGCGCCAGAGCGGTTCCGAGTCGATGAGCAGACCGTCGAGATCGAAGACCACTGCGGCGATGGGCCAGGTGGCCGACGCGGCCACCGAAGGTAGCTCCGCGCTCAGCCGAGGTTCCGGACGACGTCGACCATGGCCTCGCCTGCCGCGGTCGGGTTGTGCGCGACGGTCACCCCGGCGCCGGCAAGCGCATCCATCTTGGCCTGGGCCGTGCCCTTCGAACCCGAGATGATGGCGCCGGCATGGCCCATCTTGCGCCCCGCCGGTGCCGTCACACCGGCCACGTAGGAGACGACCGGCTTTGTCACCGATGAGCCGATGAACTCGGCAGCCTCCTCCTCGGCGGATCCGCCGATCTCCCCGATCATCATGATGGCCCGGGTGTCCGGGTCGGCCTCGAAGGCCCGGAGGCAGTCGATGAAGCTGGTGCCGGGCACCGGGTCACCACCGATGCCCACACAGGTGGTCTGGCCGACCCCCTGCTGGGAGAGCTCGTGGAGGGCCTGGTAGGTGAGCGTGCCCGAGCGGCTGACGATCCCGACCGGGCCGCCGGGCATGGCGATGTCCCCGGAGGTGATGCCGATGTTGCACTTCCCCGGCGAGATGATGCCCGGGCAGTTGGGGCCGAGGAGACGGGTGCCGGGGAACTCCCGCACCAGCCGGTTGTAGGCCAGGGCCTCGTCCTGGGCGGGGATGCCCTCGGTGATGCACACCACGAAGGGGACGCCGGCGGCGGCGGCCTCGATGATGGCGTCGGCCGCGAACTTGGGCGGCACCGATATGAACGAGGCGTTGGCTCCGGTGGCCTCCACCGCGTCGGCCACGGTGGCGAAGACGGGAATGCCCTCGATCTCCTCACCCCCACGCCTGGGGTTGGTACCGGCCACCACATGGGTGCCGTAGGCCCGGTTGCGGAGCCCGTGGTACAGGCCCTGGCTGGTCGGGCTGATGCCCTGGATGACCACTTTGGTGTTCTCGTCCACGAAGATGCTCACGACTGGCCTCCAGCAAGGGCAACCGCACGGCGTGCGGCGTCGAGCATGGTCGGCTCGGCGACCAGGCGATCGGACAGATGGTCGGCCAGGATCTCCCGGCCCGCAGCAGCGTTGGTGCCGTCGAGGCGCAACACGATGGGCGAGCTGATCTCGACCCGGTCGAGCGCCTCGAGCACGCCCTTGGCCACCTCGTCGACCCGGGTGATGCCACCGAAGATGTTGACCAGGATGGAGCGGACGGCAGGGTCGGCGTTGATCACCTCGAGCGCTGCTGCCATCACGTCGGCATTGGCGCCGCCGCCGATGTCGAGGAAGTTGGCCGCCGCCCCGCCGCACTGGTTGACCACGTCCAGCGTGCTCATGGCGAGGCCGGCGCCGTTGGCGATGATCCCCACCGAGCCCTGCAGGCCGATGTAGTTGAGGCCGCGCTCCTTGGCCCGGGTCTCGCGCTCGTCCTCGACCTCGGTGCCGGCGAACTCCTCCCACTCGGGGTGCCGGAAGGCGGCGTTGTCGTCGAGGGTCACCTTGGCGTCGAGGGCGTGGACCCTCCCGTCGGGTGTGAGGATCAGCGGATTGATCTCCGCGAGGTCGCAATCGCCCTCGGTGTAACACGTGTAGAGCTTCACCAGGAGCTCGGCCGCCTGGGCCCGGGCCGGCTCGTCGAGGTTGGCCCGGTCCACCCAGGCCCGGGCCGCCTCGAGGCTCAGCCCGTCCACCGGGTCGACTTGGAGGAGGGCGATGGCATCGGGGTTGGTCACCGCCACCTCCTCGATCTCGACACCGCCCTCGGCCGAAAGCATGCCCAGGTGCTTCTTGGCACCGCGGTCCAGGGTGAAGCTGGCGTAGTACTCACGCTCGATGTCCGAGGCGTGCTCGACCCACAACCGCTTGACCACGTGGCCCTTGATGTCGAGGCCGAGGATGTTGCCGGCGTGGGTGCGCACCTCCTCGGCGTTTTCGGCGAGCTTGACGCCGCCCGCCTTGCCACGGCCGCCGACCTTCACCTGGGCCTTGACCACCACCGGGTATCCGGACTCATCCGCCTGCGCGACGGCCTGGTCCACGGTGTCGGCCACCCCTCCCTTGGAGATGGGGATGCCGAACCGGGCAAAGTACTGCTTACCCTGGTACTCGAAGAGATCCACTGGGTCAGTTCCTCTCTAATCTCTGTGTCGCGTGGTCTGGGTGCATCGGTCGGTTGCTGCCTGAATCTGCGGGGCAATGCCGGGTCGGGTCGGGCCGCCAGGGAAGGCCCCCGGCGTCACCGGTTGCCGTCGTGCCGGTCGTGTTCGACCCAGATGGCATCTGGTCGGCCGGCGCCGAGGCGCAGGTGCGGGGTGGTTCAGGCGTCCACTCCACTCTCGCGCTCGTCGAGGGCGGCGCCGAGCCAGGCCCCGATGGCCGGCAGCGGTGCCCCGGGCGTGAACACCTCGGCCACGCCCAGCTCCTTCAGTACCGGGATGTCGGCCTCGGGGATGATCCCCCCCACCAGGACCAGGACGTCGTCGCGGCCTTGCTCGCGCAGTCCTTCGATCACCCGGGGGACAAGGGTGAGGTGGGCGCCGGAGAGCAGGGAAAGCCCCACTGCGTCGGCATCCTCTTGGATGACGGCCTGGACCACCTGCTCGGGGGTCTGGTGGAGGCCGGTGTAGATGACCTCGAACCCGGCATCGCGCAGGGCCCGGGCGATGACCTTGGCGCCGCGATCGTGCCCGTCAAGTCCGGGCTTGGCCACAACCACTCGATAAGGGCGCTTCACGGAGGCAGATACTAAGCGCTGACAGACCGTCCGGCCCACCCGGGACCACGCACACGAGGTCCGGCGGCCCGGGGGGTCCACGCAAGGGCCGACGAGGCCCTAGCCTTTGGGGGGTCAGTGGGCCCCACTCCACACCGGCACCGGCGGGCCCGGACAGACGACGCAAAGGACGACGTGACGACATCGGCTGAAGCCGTGGACAGACCAGACGAACACGCTGCCCGGCCACCGGGACGACCGGCGCCCTCCCTCGCCAAGGGGCTGGTCCGCCTGGCCCGACCGCGCCAGTGGATCAAGAACCTGCTCGTCTTCGTGGCCCCGGGCGCAGCCGGCGTGCTGCTGCACTGGACCATCCTGTGGCACAGTGCCGCCGCCTTCGGCATCTTCTGCGTCGCCGCTTCGGGCACCTACTTCCTCAATGACGCCATCGACGCGACGCCCGACCGGCACCACCCCACCAAACGCCACCGGCCGGTCGCCTCGGGAGCGGTACCCGTCCCCCTCGCCATCACCATCGGCACCGGCCTTCTCGCGGTCTCGATCGGGTCCGCCTCCCTGTTGGCCGGTTGGCACCTGGCCGTGGTCATGGCCGTCTACGCCCTGGTCAACGTCGCCTACTCCCTCGGGCTCAAGAACGAGCCGATCCTCGACCTGGCCGCGGTGAGTGCCGGTTTCGTCCTTCGGGCCCTGGCCGGTGGGGTCGCCACCGGGGTCGCCCTGTCCAACTGGTTCATCATCGTGGCGTCGTTCGGCTCGCTGCTGATCGTGACCGGCAAGCGGTCGGGCGAGAAGCAGCTCCTCGACCACCACCAGGCCGACCACGGTACCGTCCGACCCACCCTGGCCATGTACACGCCTTCGTTCCTCCGGTCGGTCCGGACCCTGTCGGCCGCCGTCACGATGACCGCCTACTGCCTGTGGGCGTTCGAACGGGCCAGTCAGGTGCACCCGGGACACGACCCCATCTGGTTCCAGCTGAGCATTGTGCCCTTCGTGATCGCCCTGCTCCACATTCTGCGCCTCCTGGATTCGGGTGCCGGGGCGGCTCCCGAGGACCTGGCCGTCCACGACCACCGGCTGCAGATCTACGGTCTGTGCTGGGTGGCCCTCTTCGCCATCGGCGCCTACGCGCGGTGAGCGCTCCGCTCGGCCAACGGGGCCTGCTCACCGGATGGGGGCGCACCGCACCGACCTCCGCCGAGGTGGTCCACGCCGTCGACGAGGACATCGTCGACGCCGCCATGGAAGCGGCCGGGGCCTCACGGTCGGAGCGGGGACGGGGCATCGTCGCCCGCGGCCTGGGCCGCAGTTACGGCGATGCCGCCCAGAACGCCGGCGGCACCGTGCTGGACGCCACCTGGCTGGACGCCTTCCACAAGGTGGACCTCGACTCCGGTGTGGTGACCGTGGGGGCTGGGGTCAGCTTGCAGACCCTGATGGAACGACTGGTACCGCTGGGCTGGTTCGTACCGGTTACCCCGGGTACCCGTCTGGTGACCGTCGGAGGCGCGATCGCCGCCGACATCCACGGGAAGAACCACCACATCGACGGTGCCTTCTGCTCCCACGTCCTCGAGATGACCCTGGTCACCCCGACCGGGAAGGTCACCCTCTCGCCCGCCTCGGACCCCGATCTCTTCTGGGCCACCGCCGGCGGCATGGGCCTCACCGGGGTCATCACGGACGCCACCATCCAGATGATCGCGGTCGAGACCAGCTACATGCTGGTGGACACCGAACGGGCGCCCGACCTCGACAGTGTCATGGAGAAGATGCTCGGTGGCGACGACGCCTACCGGTACTCGGTTGCGTGGATCGACTGCCAGTCGACCGGACGCCGGCTGGGCCGGTCGGTCCTGACCCGAGGGGACCACGCCCGACTCGAGGACCTTCCCGAGCGCCTCCGGCGGTCACCGGACCGGGCCCGGGCATTCGTGCCCCGCACGCTCGCCCGGGTGCCGTTGACCCCACCCAACGGACTGCTCAATCCGCTCACCGTGGCGGCGTTCAACGAGTTCTGGTTCCGCAAGGCCCCCCTTCACCAGGTGGCCAAGCCTCATCACATGACCGGATTCTTCCATCCCCTCGACGGTGTGGGTGAGTGGAACCGGCTCTACGGCAGCAACGGGTTCCTGCAGTACCAGTTCGTGGTCCCCGACGAGCACGGGGAGACCGTGCGCCGGGTGATCGAGCGGCTGACCGAGGTGAAACTGGCCTCGTTCCTGGCCGTGCTCAAGCGCTTCGGCCCCGACGACCCCGGCCCGCTCTCCTTCCCTATGCCCGGCTGGACACTGGCCCTCGATCTCCCGGTGGGCCACCACGACCTGGACCTTCTGCTCGATGCGCTCGACCAGAAGGTGATGGAGGCCGGCGGCCGGGTGTACCTGGCCAAGGACTCGCGCGTGGCTCCGGCCGCGTTCCGCACCATGTACCCGCGGGTCGACGAGTGGCTCGCCGTGCGGAACCGGGTCGATCCCCTCGGGGTGCTCCGATCCGACCTCGGCCGGCGGCTCGGACTGTGCTCCGACCGCCTGCCGCCCGCGCCCGGCCGGCGCACCAGGCGGGCGAGGAGCACAACGGCCGCTCCGGAGAAGGCCGCACCAGTGCGCGGCGCCGGGGCATCCCCCGTCGCCAGAGGGACCGCAGCGACCCGCACCCCCCGCACCGATACCCCACCAGAACGGACAGGAACATGATCGACGCCATCGGACGACCCCAGTCAGTGCTCGTGCTCGGAGGCGCTTCCGAGATCGCCCAGGCCATCGTGGCCAAGCTGGTCCCGGCCCGATGCCGGACCGTGGTGCTGGCCGGGCGGGAGAGCGCACGGCTGGCCGAGGCGGCCGAGGCGGCCAGGGCGGCCGGAGCCGACGTGGTCGAGACGGTGGCGTTCGACACCACGGACGTCGACCACCACCTCGTCTTCGTCGACCAGGTCTTCGATCGGTTCGGGGACTTCGACGTGGTCATCGCCGCAGCGGGCATCCTCGGCACCCAGGGCATCCTCGAACGCGACCCGGTGGCGACGGCCTCGTTGCTCGCCGCCAACTTCACCGGGCTGGCCGCCGCGCTGGTGGCGGTGGCCGGGCGCCTGCGCCAGCAGGGACACGGTCGGCTGGTCGTGCTGTCCTCGGTGGCCGGCATCCGTGCCCGCAAGGCCAACTTCGTCTACGGATCCTCCAAGGCGGGGCTGGACGCCTTCGCCCAGGGCCTCGGCGACTCGCTGGAGGGCACCGGGGTCGGCGTTACGATCGTGCGCCCCGGGTTCGTGGTCGGGCGGATGACCGAGGGGATGGCGCCGGCGCCGTTCTCGACCACCCCGGACGCCGTGGCCGACGCCGTGGTCAAGAGCATCGAATCGGGCGCCGGCGTGGTCTACGTGCCCTCCGTTCTCCGTTGGGTCTTCGCCCTCATGCGTCTGCTCCCCCAGGTCGTCTGGCGGCGCATGCCCGGCTGATCAGCGGGGCGGCCCCGGCTACAGCGTGAGGGTGGCGGCGTAGTCGGGCACGTAGGTGTAGAGGTCGCGCGAGGGGCGCTGGTAGGTGTCGTCCTTGACCCGCTTGGGCAGCTTGAGCCGCGTCAGGTCGACCGCCTGGTAGGGCACCTGGCCCAGCAGGTGGGCGATGCAGTTGATGCGGGCGTTCCGCTTGTCCTCGGCGTCCACCACGAACCACGGCGACTCGGGGGTGTCGGTGTGGAGGAACATGGCGTCCTTCGCCCTCGAGTAGTCCGACCAGCGCTGCCTGGCCTCGAGGTCGATCGGGCTCATCTTCCAGCGCCGCAGGGGATCGTGCAGGCGGCTCTGGAACCGGCGCTCCTGCTCGTCGTCGCTCACGGAGAACCAGTACTTGACGAGGATGATCCCGTCGTCGATCAACTGGTGCTCGAAGACCGGGCACTGCTGGAGGAACCGGTGGTACTGCTCGGAAGTGCAGTACCCCATCACGTGCTCGACCCCGGCCCGGTTGTACCAACTGCGATCGAACAGGGTCAGCTCGCCCGCGGACGGGAGATGGCTCACGTACCGCTGGAAGTACCACTGGGTCTGTTCGCGCTCGGTGGGTGACGGCAACGCCACGATGCGGCAGGCCCTCGGGCTCAGGTACTCGGCGATCCTCTTGATGACCCCGCCCTTGCCGGCTGCGTCACGGCCCTCGAAGACGACCACCACTCGGGCTCCGGTCTCGCGGATCCACTCGGTCATGGTGGTCAACTCGGCCTGGAGTGCCAGCAGCTCCTCTGCGTAGCGCTCCCTCGGCATCCGGTGACCCATCGATCCCCCCCTCGGCCCGTCGACCCGACTCAGCCCACCTTAGATCGGGACGTCGTGGCCGAAGTGGTGCGGACCGACTCGGTGATGAAGTCACGCGCCGACGGCGAGAAGTAGCGAGACGGGGAGTTCACCTCGTCGTAGGTCAGCTTGGTTCCGTCCGCGCCCGAGGCGGGTTGGCCCGCCGGTGGGTCGAAGCTGAAGAAGTTGACCCAGGACGTGTTGATGTCCATCTCCATGGCCCGCACCGCGCCGGCACGGGCCAGCACGTCGGCCAGGTCCACGATGGACAGCCCCGACCCGCCGGCGTACACCAGCGCGCCGTCGGCGGTGATGCCGAGCCCCGAGCGCCACACCTGCACCTGGCCACCGAGCGTGGCACCCCACCTGCTGTGGTCGTTGGCGTCGAGCCCGGGGACGGGTTGGCCGTTGTCGACGATGAGATCCAGATTCTGGCGGACGGCCACCACCGAAGGGGACATGGTGACATCGGTGCCCCAGGCCCCGATGTCGGGTGTCCCGTCCTTGTGGATCACCAGGGAGGCCGACCCCGCCTGGAGCGGGTACCCGGCCGAGGTCACGCCGTCGAGGTAGAAGCCACCGTTGGAGTCCTGCATGCGGAACCCCGAGTTGAAGGCGGCGTCCAGGGTGTCGAGCGCGGAACCGGCGATGGGGGGGCTGTTGGTCCACGCCGGCCCGGGGGACGGGATCATGGATCCGGCATACAGCGTGGTGGAGAGCAGCTTGGTGTCCATCCAGGCGACGCCGGTGACCAGGCTGGTGTTGACCGCGTTGGGACGCAGGTAGGCCGCGTACATGGCCGGGATCCCGGCCACGGTGCGGCCGATCGGATGCCACTGCCCCTCACCGGGGGTGGGGTCCGAGACGAAGGGGGTGACGGCCGCCGGGACCGGAAGGTGGGCGGACCCCGCGGCGACCGTCGTGCTCGTGCCCTGTGTCGGGGCCGGAATGGCACCGGCTGCCGGCTTCCCGCCCTTGGGCGGAGCGTTCCAGGTGTACCAGGTGTTCTCCGCCCAGGTGACCAGGCCGCCACCGCCATGGTCGCGGACCCACTCGGTGAGCCGTGCCCCCACGGTATTGCCCATCGCCTGATCGGTGGCTGCCGACCCGGCCGAGAGCCACACCGGCGTCAGCAGCAGCAGGACGACCAGGGCCACCGTCGACTTCGGGTGGCGGCCGAATACCGTCCTCCGGCGGCGGACTTTCTCGCGGCGGCGCTCCCTGCGCTCCCTCCGGGTCGGGCGGAGCAGGGCGTGGTCGCGGCGCGTTGCCCCTGCCGCCCGGTCGGTGGGTGTGGTGACGATCAGGGGGATGCCGGTGACAGGTCGAACCGACCCCCCCGCCCGGATGCCGTCCTCGGTGGCGGCGGCCGGATCGACGTGCTCCCCGACCACCCCGGAACCCGGCGCAGGTGTCAGGCCGTCCTGATCGAAAACGATGTTGCCTCCCAAGGCGCTCTCCGAACCTCTTTCTACTCGCTGCACTGCGTTCGCACGCTCCACAGGGCCGGCTTGGTCCACCGGGATGGCCATCACGGCGGGCGCGGAGCCGTGCACACGCTCCCGGCCCCACCACCAGTAACCCAGGTGGGGCTGACAACTTCATGAACCGCGGGAACGTCGGGTCAAGCGCCCCCGGGCCGACCATCAGCTTCCCACGGGCCGGCACACGAGTGTGGGCACCACCGGGCCGTCCCGGCAGGCCAGCCTGTGCTCCGGAACGGCCCGGTGGGCCACCGGGCCGTTCCGGCAGGTCAGGCCCGCTTGAGCGGAGCCATGCGGAGCAGGAGCTTCTTGCGCCCGACCGTCCCGAACCGGACAACCGCTTCGGCATCCTCGCCGGCGCCTCCGGTCTCGAGCACGTTCCCCTCGCCCCACTGGCCGTGGACCACCTTGTCCCCGACCGCCAGCCCGAGGAGCTCGGCACCACTGGAGGCCGGGGGCCGTCGGCGTCTACCGGTGGCATCGAATCCGCCGTCCGGCTGCGACACCCCACGGCCGAAGACGCTCCGCCCGGGTGTCCCCCCGTCGTCCGGTGTCGGGTACCGGCTCCCCGACGACAGGGAGCGCCCACGAGCCGGAGAACCGAACCCCGTCGTGCCGGCATCGGCGCCCGCATCCCGCACCAGCTCGCCCGGGATCTCGTTGAGGAACCGGCTCGGAATGTTGCTACTGGTGCTCCCCCAGAGCATGCGGCTCCAGGCATGGGAGACATAGAGGTGCCGCTCGGCCCGGGTGATGCCCACATAGCAGAGCCGCCGCTCCTCCTCGAGCTCCACCGGATCCCCCAGGGAGCGCAGGTGGGGGAAGATCCCGTCCTCCATGCCGACCAGGAACACCGCGGGGAACTCGAGGCCCTTGGCGATGTGCATGGTCATCAGGGAGACCTTGGTCCCGTCGCCGTCGAGCTGATCCGAGTCGGCAACCAGGGCCGCTGCCTCCAGGAACTCGGCCAGCGTGCGGTACTCCGCAGCCACGCCGACCAGCTCGTCCACGTTCTCGACCCGACCGAGCGCCTCGATGGTCCCCTCCGACAACAGTTCGCTCCGGTAGCCGGTCCGCTCGACGATGGCGGTCACCAGCTCGCCGGGTCCCAGTGCCCCCTCGTCGCCACCGGTGGGCCCGTCGGCGGGCACGGCGGGCCCACCCCACGGCCCCGCCCCGTCCAGACCGTCGGGGGCGATGGCGTCGCCGTTCTCGTCGACCAGCGGTGGAACGGCCATCTGCGCCCGCAGGTCGTCGAGCAGTGCCGAGAGATCGATGAGGGCCTTGCCGGCCTTGCCACCCACCCCGGCGTCATCGGCGTGGGCCACGGCCTCCCCGAACGACAGGCCCCGGCCGCCCGACCACCCGGCCAGCTTGGCCACCGAGGTGTCGCCCACCCCACGCTTGGGAACGTTGACGATGCGGCGCCAGCTGACCTCGTCGTCCGGGTTGACCAGGACGCGGAGGTAGGCCAGGACGTCCTTCACCTCGCGGCGGTCGTAGAACTTGGTGCCGCCCACCACCTTGTAGGGCACCTCGGCCCGGACCATGGCCTCCTCGAGGGCGCGGCTCTGGGCGTTGGTCCGATAGAAGACGGCCACATCGCCCCAGTGGAGGCCCTGGTCGCCGCGCAGCCGGACGATCTCGTGGGCGACCCACTCCGCCTCGTCGTGCTCGTCCTCCGCCCGGTAGCGGGTGATCCGCTCGCCCTCCCCGCGATCGGTCCACAGCGTCTTCGGCTTGCGGGAGACGTTGTTGGTGATCACGGCGTTGGCTGCGTCGAGGATGGTCTGGGTGGAGCGGAAGTTCTGGTCCAGGGTGATCGCGGTGGCGTCGGGGAAGGCCTTTTCGAAGTCGAGGATGTTGGAGATGTCCGCACCGCGGAACCGGTAGACCGACTGGTCGCTGTCCCCCACCACGACGATGTTCCGGTGCTCACCGGCCAGCAGGACGGCCAGCGCGTTCTGAACGGGGTTGGTGTCTTGGTACTCGTCGATCAGGAGGTGGGTGAACCGGTTCCGGTAGTGCTCGAGGACGTCGGGGTGCTCTCGGAACAGGCGAACCGTGTTGAGGAGCAGGTCGTCGAAGTCCATGGCGTTGGCCGACAGCATCCGCTGCTGGTAGAGGTCGAACACGTCGGCCACCCGCCGGTCGAAGATGGTTACGGCTGCGGCCCGGTACTCGGCTGGGCCCTGCTGCCGTGACTTGGCCTGGCTGATCTGGCCCAGGATCGAACGGGGGGAGAGCTTCTTCGTGTCGATGTCGAGCTCGCGGCAGACGATCTCGATCAGCCGGCGCGAGTCGGCGTCGTCGTAGATGGTGAACGAGCCCTTGTAGCCCAGGCGATCGCCGTGGGCCCGAAGGATGCGCACGCAGGCGGAGTGGAAGGTGGACACCCACATGCGCCCGGCGCGGGGCCCGACCAGATCGGCCACGCGCCGGCGCATCTCGTCCGCCGCCTTGTTGGTGAAGGTGATGGCCAGGATCTGCCAGGGTGCGGCATCACCGGAGGCGATCAGGTGGGCGATGCGCCGGGTCAGCACCCGGGTCTTGCCCGAACCGGCCCCGGCCACGATCAGCAGGGGGCCGCCCCGGTGGACCACCGACGCCCGCTGGGGGCCGGTGAGCCCCTCCACCAGGTCCTCCCCACCGGCCGGCTGCGTCTGCCCGGGGGTCCCACCCGAGCCCAGGCGGAGCCCGCCGCTGTCGTGAGGGAGCCGGTCGGCGCTCCCTCCCCACGAGGTCATTCCCACTCGATGGTCCCGGGCGGCTTGGAGGTGATGTCCAGAGCCACCCGGTTGACGCCCTCCACCTCGTTGATGATGCGGGAGGAGAGGCGTTCCAGCAGGTCGTAGGGCAGGCGGGCCCAATCGGCCGTCATGGCGTCGTCGCTGGAGACGGCGCGGATGACGATGGGGTACGCGTAGGTCCTCCCGTCGCCCATCACCCCCACCGTGCGAACGGCCGGGAGGACGGCGAAACTCTGCCACAGGTCGCGATAGAGGCCGGCACGGCGCACCTCCTCGACGACGATGGCATCGGCGGCCCGGAGGATCTCGGCCCGCTCCGATGTCACCTCTCCGACGATGCGCACGGCCAGGCCGGGACCGGGGAAGGGCTGTCGCCACACGATCTCGTGGGGGAGCCCCAGCTCCTCCCCGACCGCCCGGACCTCGTCCTTGAACAGCAGGCGCAGCGGCTCGACCAGGTCGAAAGCCAGGTCCTCGGGCAGCCCGCCGACGTTGTGGTGGGACTTGATGGTGGCCGCAGAGCCCGAGCCCGACTCGATGACGTCCGGGTAGAGGGTACCCTGCACCAGGTAGCCGGCCGCCTCCTCCACGGTGTCGCCGGCCCCGTCCTGGCCGGCCGGGCTGAACTTCTCGATGACCAGGTCGCGGGCGACCTCCTCGAAGATGCGGATGAACAGCTCGCCGATGATCTTGCGCTTCGTCTCCGGATCGGTGACCCCGGACAGTGCCTCGAAGAACCGGTCGGCCGCCTTCACGTGGACCAGGTCGATGTGGAACTGCCGGCGGAACGTCTCCTCGACCTGTTCGCTCTCATTGGCCCGCATCAGGCCGGTGTCGACGTAGACGCAGGTGAGCTGGTCGCCGATGGCCTTGTGGACCAGGGCTGCCGCTACTGCCGAGTCCACGCCGCCGGACAGCGCGCACAGCACGGGCGAGGACCCGACCTGGGAGCGGACCGCCTGCACCTGCGATTCGATGATCGAGGTGTGGGTCCACGACGGCGGGCAGTGGCACACGTCGTAGAGGAACCGCTCGAGCAGATCGCGGCCCCGCTCGGTGTGCGCCACCTCGGGGTGGAATTGCACCCCGTAGATGGCACGCTCGCCGTCGTGGAGTGCGGCCACCGGCGCGTCGGGGCTCGACGCGGTGGCCACGAAGCCGTCGGGCACCCGGGTGATGGCGTCGCCGTGGCTCATCCAGACCTCGGCGTCCTCCGGCCAGTCGACGAACAGAGGTGAGCGGCCGGTCAGCGTCAGCGGCGTGCGGCCGTACTCGCCCCTCCCGGTGCGGGACACCTCGCCCCCGAGCTGCCGGGTCAGCAATTGGGCGCCGTAGCAGATACCCAGAATGGGGACGCCGGTGTCATAGATGGCCGGATCGATGGTCGGGGCCGGCGTCTCGTTGACCGACTTGGGCCCCCCCGAGAGGATGATGCCCGAAGGATGGCGGGCCATCAGCTCCGACGCGGTGGCGGAGTGGGGGACGATCTCCGAGTAGACGTGGGCCTCGCGCACCCGGCGGGCGATCAGCTGCGCGTACTGGGCACCGAAGTCGACGACCAGTACCGGCCCCTCGCCGCGCTCGCCGGCATCCGTGGTGTCCGGGCTCAATGGCCCATGCCGACACCCTGCGAGCGCTGCAGGTCCTTGCCCTCGGTCTGCAGTGCCGGTGCCACCATGACCTCGGCCTTCTGGAACTCCTTGACCGTCTGGTAGCCGCATGTGGCCATGGCCGTGCTCAGCGCCCCGAACAGGTTCATCCGGCCGTCGTTCTCGTGGGCGGGCCCGAGGAGGATCTCCTGGAGCGTGCCCCTTGTGGTGGTCTGGACCCGGGCGCCGCGGGGCAGCGTGGGATGGAATGTGGCCATGCCCCAGTGGTAACCACGGGCCGGCGCCTCCACCGCGGAGGAGAGCGGCGAGCCCAGCATGACCGCGTCCGCACCGCAGGCCACCGCCTTGGCCACGTCCCCGCCCTTGGACATGCCGCCATCGGCGATCACATGGCAGTAGACGCCGGTCTCGTCGAGGTGCCGCATGCGGGCGCCGGCCACATCGGCGATGGCCGTGGCCTGGGGAACCCCGATCCCCAGCACGCCCCGGGTCGTGCAGGCGTTACCCGGCCCGACCCCTACGAGCACGCCCACCGCGCCGGTGCGCATCAGGTGGAGGCCCGCCTGGTAGGAGGCGCAGCCGCCGACGATCACCGGGATCTCGAACTCGCGGATGAAGCGCTTGAGGTTGAGCGGCTCGGCCGTCTTCGACACGTGCTCGGCGGAGACCACCGTCCCCTGGATGACCAGCAGGTCCAACTCGGCGGCCAGGACAGCCGGGGCGAAGGTCTCCGTCTTCTGCGGCGTCACCGAGGCAGCGGTGGTGATGCCCGCCGCCTTCATCTCCTTGATGCGCTCGGTCACCAGCTCCAACCTGACCGGCTCGGCGTACATCTGCTGCATCCGGGCCGTGGCCTTCTCCGCCGGGAGCTCCCGGATCTCGTCGAACAGCGGGGTCGGATCCTCGTAGCGGGTCCACAGCCCTTCGAGGTTGAGCACCGCCAGGCCGCCGAGACGGCCGATCTCGATGGCGGTGAAAGGGCTCACCACCCCGTCCATGGCCGACGCCATCAGGGGGAGTTCGAAGCGGTAAGCATCGATCTCCCAGCTGATGTCGACATCCTCCGGATCGCGGGTGCGACGGCTCGGGACGATGGCGATGTCGTCGAACCCATAGGCCCTCCGGCCCGACTTGAAGATGCCAATCTCTAGCTCAGCCACGTGAATGTCCTCCGGACGATGATCGCAGTTCTCCGAACCTCCCATCGATGGCAGCCCCGAACACCGCGTCCACCGACTGTCCCCACGATACCGCCTGGGCTCCCCTCGCCGACTATCGCCCGCCGGCGCTCGGAACGGCATCCGGGGCGTGGGCTGCCGGAAGCGCCCACCGGCTCTCAGGGAGACTGCAACGTGGTGGGAACGCGCACTTCGAGCACCAGGCAGAGCAGCTCCACCAGCGTCCGGGCCGTGGCCCCCCACACCGTCTCGCCGGCCACCTCGAAGAACCATACGGGGAACTCCCCGTCGGGCAGGTCCGAGAGATGTCGGCGACCCGGTACCGACCACCACTCCTCGTGGAAGGCGTGCGCCGCCACCAACTCGGAGAGGGCGACGTCGAAGACCCGGTCCACCTCGTCGGGGTTGGCCACCAGCGAGGGGCGTCCCTCCAGGGTGGCCACCACCGGCGTCATCACCGTGTTCGACGACACCGTGGGCATGGCGGTGAGGGCGGCGACCACGGTGACCAGCCCGGGATCGAGCCCGACCTCCTCGTGGGCCTCACGAAGCGCACCCTCGGCCACCTCCTCGCCGGGGTCGAGGCGACCACCCGGAAACGCCACCTCTCCCCGGTGGGACCGGAGCCGGTCCGACCGGACGGTGAGGATCACCCGGGTCTCGCCGTCCTGCTCGAACAAGGGGACCAGCACCGCGGCGGGCCGGCCGTCGACGGCCTCGCCGGACAGGGAGCGCCATGGCTCGGGTGACCCGCTCTGGCCCCGATCGGCCCGGTCGGCCCGGTCGGCGGCGAGGGCGCCCATGACCCGCTCAAGGGTGATGCCGCGCCGTCCCTCCACCGGCAGGTGGGCCCACGGGGCGGGCTGGCCGGTGCGACTGAGTGGCGGCCGCGGGATGGCCTTCCTGGCGGCGGGAACCGGTGGATCCGAGGTGTTCATGGAGGAGATCAGACTAGGGCGGGCAGCGGCCCCATCCGCCGGTTCGGACCGTTCGCTAGCCTTCCCCCGTACACGGTCGGCGCCGGGCCGGAACAGGCGCGGCCCGCAGCGAGGAGGAGCCCCATGACCGATACGAGCAGTGCCCAGCCTGCTGCCTCTCAATTCCCGATCACCACCGCCCTCGAGTTCCCCGAGTGGCCGATCGACCGCAGCCTCGGCATGGTCTTCGGTGTCGTGGTCCGGTCGATGGGCGCGGCCAAGGGGATCACCGCCGGATTCCGCTCCCTCGCCGGCGGCGAGGTGAAGCAGTACACCAAGCTGGTCGAGGACAGCCGCCGCCACGCCCTCGACCGGATGATCGAGAACGCCCGGATCCAAGGGGCCAATGCCATCGTCTCCATGCGGTTCGACTCCTCGGAGGTCGGCCAGACGCTGACCGAAATCGTCGCCTACGGCACCGCGGTGGTCGTCGGGCCGCGCCGATGATGGCCGGAGGCATCCGGTTCGATCGGCGATGCTCGAGGTGATCCTCTTCGCGCTCCTCGGCATCGCCGTGGTGGTGATCGTCGTGATCAGCCTCTTCGTCAAGCGCCACGGCGAGTCATCCGACCCGCAGGCGGGCTGGACGCCGACCGACGAGGTGTTCAAGGACCCGGGCACCGACCGCACCATGCGGGTGTGGGTCGATGCCGCGGGCGAGCGCCACTACGTCCCCGAAGCAGGTCGCTGACCGACCGTCCCCGGGACGGCAAACCGGCCGGGCCCGAGGGCCCGGCCGGTGCACACGTCCACTTGCCAATTGCGCCAGGGCGGCGCCTCCGGCTCGAGAACGAGCCGGAGCGGATCTACATCATCCCGCCCATGCCGCCCATGCCGCCCATGCCGCCGCCCATGGCGGCAGCGGCAGCAGCAGCGGCGGCGGGATCGGCCTTTTCGGGCTTGTCGGCCACCAGCGCCTCGGTGGTCAACAGCAGCCCGGCGATCGACGCCGCATTCTGGAGTGCGGAGCGGGTGACCTTGGCCGGGTCGATGACGCCCGCCTTGACCAGGTCCTCGAGCTCTCCGGTGTCGGCGTTGAGGCCGACGGTGCCCTTCTTGGCCTCGACTTCGCGAACGAAGACGGTGCCCTCGAGGCCGGCGTTGTTGGCGATGGCCTCGAGCGGGGAGGCCAGGGCCTTCAGCACGATCGACGCTCCGGTGGCCTCGTCCCCGGTGAGGGAGTCGACCACGGACTGCACGGCGGCGCGCGAGCGCACCAGTGCGGTCCCACCACCAGCCACGATGCCCTCTTCGACAGCGGCCCGGGTAGCGGAGAGTGCATCCTCGATGCGGTGCTTCTTCTCCTTGAGCTCCACCTCGGTGGCAGCCCCGACCTTGACCACGGCCACACCGCCGGCCAGCTTGGCCAGGCGCTCCTGCAGCTTCTCGCGGTCCCAGTCGGAGTCGGTGTCGTCGATCTCGCGCTTGATCTGCGCGATCCGGCCCTTGACTTCCCCCTCGGCCCCGCCACCCTCGACAATGGTGGTGTTGTCCTTGGTGACGATGACCCGACGGGCCTTGCCCAGCAGGTCGACGGTGGTGGTGTCGAGCTTCAGGCCGATCTCCTCGGAGATCACCTGGGCGCCGGTGAGGACGGCCATGTCCTGCAGCATCGACTTGCGGCGCTCGCCGAAGCCGGGAGCCTTGACGGCCACCGACGTGAACGTGCCGCGGATCTTGTTGACCACCAGAGTGGCCAGGGCCTCGCCCTCCACGTCCTCGGCCACGATGAGCAGCGGCTTGCCGGTCTGCATGACCTTCTCGAGGACGGGAACGAGATCGTGGACCGCGCTGATCTTCTGATTGACGAAGAGGATCACCGGATCGTCGAGGACGGCCTCCTGGCGCTCGGCATCGGTCACGAAGTACGGGGAGAGGTAGCCCTTGTCGAACTGCATGCCCTCGGTGAATTCGAGGTCGATGCCGAATGTGTTGGACTCCTCGACGGTGACGGTCCCGTCCTTGCCAACCCGGTCGATGGCGTCAGCGAGCACCTCGCCGATGGCGTTGTCGGCCGCCGAGATCGAGGCGACCTGTGCGATCTCGGTCTTGGAGTCGATCTCCTTGGCCTGCTTCTTGATGGAGGCGACCGCGGCGGTGACCGCCTTGTCGATGCCCTTGCGCAGCCCGAGGGGGTTCGCACCGGCGGCGACGTTGCGGAGCCCCTGGCGGATGAGGGCCTGGGCCAGGACGGTGGCCGTGGTGGTGCCGTCACCGGCGACGTCGTTGGTCTTGGTGGCGACCTCCTTGACCAGCTGGGCGCCCATGTTCTCGAAGACGTCCTCCAGCTCCACCTCACGGGCGATGGAGACGCCGTCGTTGGTGATGGTGGGGGCACCGAACTTCTTCTCGATGACCACGTTGCGGCCTTTCGGCCCGAGGGTCACCTTGACCACGTCGGCCAGCTTGTTGACGCCCGCCTCGAGGCCGCGGCGGGCGGCTTCGTCGAACTTGAGAATCTTGGGCATTACTTGGTCACCTTGGCCAGCACGTCACGGCTGGAGAGGATCAGCAGATCCTCGCCGTCGGCGCTGATCTCGGTGCCTCCGTACTTGGAGTAGACGACGATGTCGCCCACGGCGATGTCGAGCGGTACCAGATCTCCGGTGGACTCGGCGCGGCGGCCGGGCCCGACGGCCAGGACTTCACCCTGCTGGGGCTTCTCCTTGGCGGTGTCGGGGATGACCAGGCCGGAAGCGGTGGTCTCCTCGGATTCGCCGGGGCGGACGACGATGCGGTCGTCAAGGGGGTGCAGACTCATGTGATCGGGCCTCCTGTGGCACGCGTTGGCAGTCGAGAGTTGAGAGTGCCAACATACCCGCCCGAGCGGCGTTTGGCAACCGGCAAGCGAGAGTGCCAGCAGGGACCCACGGGCCGCGGGCCGTGCGTCAGCCGGCGGCCACCAGCCGGAGATTGG
>ODAK010000512.1_pt1 | contig 44601 bp, 38 predicted proteins | sample 1539591 | NCBI WGS metagenome assembly ODAK01 (sample SAMEA3539303, study PRJEB22396) | soil metagenome | biome: tundra; feature: field; material: soil | place: USA | collected 2010-05 | depth 0.15 m
GATGGTGCAAGACGCTGATAATAAGGGGTTTATTTTGGTGGGTGCTAAACATGGGTTAACGTCCTGAAAACCAAGGGCTACAACCTGGAGCACAATTTCGGCCATCGCGAACAGCATTTGGCGACGGTGCTCGCGATCCTCAATCTGCTGACCTTCGCCTGTCACACCGTTTGCGATTTGGGGGACAAGGCCTGGCGCGCGGCCAGGCGGGAACTGGTGACCCGCCAGGGATTCTTCCAGAATCCGCGGACCATCACCACCTATCTGGTATTCCCGTCATGGGATGACCTGCTTGGGACATTGGCTTGCTGCCGCCCGCGACCGCTCGGGCCATGAGGGTTCCGCGAAAAACATCAGCCCGGTGGTCGGGATCAGCGCGTCAGACCAAAATGAGAACTGCTGGTTCGATTTCCACATCGACGCCAAACACCGGATGCGGTCAGTATCGATGTCGCCGCGGATACCAACAATCAACGGTACAGCGCGAAACAGATCATTAACCAGTTTGCGGCAGTATGAAGTTCAATCGCCGGTCGACGATTCCCCATGGCGATTTACGAGATCGACAACATGAGCCGCCGCCCCGGTGAATTAGCTACCATTGTCTCGGCATCGTCGCCGAAATCCGATGGCCTCGACCATGTTCTGGTCGAGGCCATCAGCCGCCATCACGCCGGTGATGCCCCCGAGGCGGAGAGACTTTATCGCGAGATCCTGGAGTCGCCCTCGGGTCATGCTGTCGCAAGCTATGGTTTCGGCCTGCTTTGCACCACGCAGGGCCGGCTGCCGGAGGCCATCGACGCTTATCGCCAGGCAATCGTCATGCGGCCTGATTTCGTCGATGCATACATCAACCTTGGAACGGCGGTTCTGGCACTCGGGCGGCCCGAGGAGGCGTTGGCACTTTATCAGCGGGCCACGGAAATCAGTCCAGGAAATGCCATGGCGCATGGCAACCTTGGAAAGGCGTTGCAGGATCTTGGTCGAACCGATGAAGCCATCGCCGCGTATCGCACAGCTATCGCCCTCGAGCCGGACAACGCCATCACCCACGCGAACCTTGGCGCCGTGCTGCTGGAGCGCCAGGTCTGGGGCGATTCAGAGACGATAACGAGACGGGCCATCGATCTGCGGCCAGACAACGGGATGGCGCACGCCAATCTTGGAACGGCGTTGATGAATCTCGGGCGCCATGAAGAGGCTTTGGCCGCATGCCGCCAGGCTATCGCACTGCGGCCACAAGGTGTCGCGATGCTCGCCAGCCTGGGTGGCGCGATGCTGGAACTGGGGGCATTGGAGGAAGCTGTAGCGCTCTGTCGCCAGGCCATCACTCTCGATCCGGCGCTGTCGAGCGCCCATTTCAATCTAAGCCACGCGCTCAAGGCGATGAATCACCTGGAGGAGGCGACGCTCGCCGCACGCGAGGCGATCGCACTGTCCCCCGGGTCGGCGGAGTATCATTTCCATTTGGCACATATTCTTCTGTTGCGAGGCGATCTGGCCGCGGGCTGGGTGGAATATGACTGGCGATGGAAATTGGCCGATTTTGCCTGGATCAGACAGCTGCACGGCGGCTTTTCGCAGCCGTTGTGGATTGGTGAGGACATCGCCGACAAGACACTACTGATCTACACGGAACAGGGCCTCGGCGACATCATCTTGTTCGCACGGTACTTGCCCTTGGCCGTGAGCAAAGCAGGACGCGTGATCGTGGCCGCTCACCCGCGAATGCGCCGATTGCTGGAATCAATTGAAGGAATCACAATCGTCTCGATCCGGGCAGTTCCACTGCCAGATTTCGACGTGCATTGCCCGCTTTTGAGTCTACCGAGGGCGTTCGCGACCAGGCTCGACTGCATTCCGGCGACCGTGCCGTATTTGCGCGTCAACGCCGCGGAGCGGGCGCGATGGGATCGACGGATCGGTGGCGACTCACTGCGGGTCGGCATCGTCTGGGCCGGCAATCCCGCGACCAAACGCGATCGGTTTCGCTCCCCTGGCCTGACCAGCGTGGCGCCGCTGTTCTCAGTACCGGGCGTCGATTTCGTCGTCCTGCAGGTGGGCGAGGGCCGCGAGGAACTCGGTGCCAGCCCGTTGCCGTCTCATGTTCTCGATCTGGGCGAGGAGGTCGTGGATCTGGCTGACACGGCGGCCATTATGTCCGGACTGGACCTGATGATCAGTTCCTGCACGGCTCCCCTCCACCTCGCGGGGGCCTTGGGCGTGCGAACCTGGGCAATGATACCTTACGCGCCCTATTTTCCGTGGCTGCTGGAACGCTCCGATACACCCTGGTATCCGACTGTATGCTTGTATCGACAACAGCGAAGCGGGCTGGACTGGTCGGGAGTTGTCGATCGCATCGCCGCCGATCTCGCCGCTCTGGTGCGATCCAGGCCCCCCCGTTCTGGACCGCATTCGACCGAATTTCAGCCGGCCGCATCCCCGCGCGAACGGATCCAGTTGGCCGGGACCACGACTTCGAGACAGCAATCGCCGCACCTTCAGACCGGCGGCTTTAACGAGCTGGCGTCCTGCCGCGGCGGTCTTATGCTCTACAATCGCAACGATACCTATATCGGCGCGAGCCTGCGCAAATACGGCGAATTCTCCGGTGAGGAAGCCACGCTCTTTCAAATGATCGTTCAGCCTGGCAGGACGGTGCTGGATATCGGGGCGAACATCGGCGTGCACACCGTCGACATGTCACGTCTGGTGGGTGTGTCCGGAGTGGTGCATGCGTTCGAGCCGCAACGACTGGTTTTCCAGGTGCTCTGCGCCAACGTGGCACTAAACAGCCGCGGGAACGTGTTCACTCACCATGCGGCGGTGGGCGCTACCAGCGGCACTCTGCTGGTCCCCGCGCTGGATCCGGACGAGCGTCACAATTACGGTGGACTGTCGTTGCTTGACTCGCGGCCGGGCGAGCCGGTGTCGTTGGTCACTGTCGACAGCCTGCGGCTTCCCGACTGCCAGTTCATCAAGCTCGATGTTGAGGGCATGGAGACCGAGGCCCTGCGCGGAGCGGTCGAAACGATCGGACGGTTCCGGCCGGTTTTATACGTCGAGAACGATCGTCAGGCTCGCTCGGCGGAACTGATCGGCCTGCTTCAGGAATACGGCTACCGACTCTGGTGGCACCTGCCGCCGATCTATGGCGCGAACAACTTTCGTGCCGACACCGAAAATATCTTTGGCAACAAGGTCTCGGTCAACATGCTCTGCATCCCGGCGGAGATACCACGGGTCTCCCTGACGAACCTGCGCGAGGTAACAGGCCCGAGCGACAGTGTAATTAAGTGGTAGCAGTGATCGCCATTACACGGCGGGACCCATCGGCCACCTCAGAACGGAACCAGGCACCATGCATGAGATCTTAGCAGAGCAATTCGCTACGCCACAGGTTCATTCGATCTCCGCGTCCGAGGACGCGGTCGGGATAACAGTGCCGCCCTCCGAGCAAACCGAGAGCGAACGCCACCACATCGTTCAGTCCACCGGCTACCAGTACGGCGTGCCGCTGACCGAGGTGCTCCGCACCGAACAACGGGATACGGCGGAAGTGCTTCATGTCGGATGCGGCGTCCACGACCCCGAAAAACTGCCGCCGGTTTTCCGCCACCAGAGCTGGCGAGAAATTCGATTGGACATCGACCCCGACGTGCGCCCTGACTTCGTCGCGAGCATAACCGATATGCGCGTGATCGCCGACGGCGTGGTCGATGCGGTATATTCGTCCCACAACATCGAGCATTTGTATCCCCACGAAGTGCCCGTGGCTCTGCGGGAGATGCACCGCGTGTTAAAGCCGGCCGGTTTCGCATTTATAAAGCTGCCGGATCTGCAGGAGGTAGCCCGTCACGTCGCCGAGGGACGGCTCGAAGATCCGCTTTATATGTCCCCCATGGGTCCGATCGCGCCGCTCGACATCCTTTACGGTCATCGGGCATCCCTGGCGCGTGGCAACGTCTTCATGGCCCACCGCACTGGCTTTACAGGCGATACGCTGGGGGCCGCCTTGATTAAGGCCGGGTTCGCCGCCGTGATGGTGCAGCGCGATCCGTCGGCTTTCTGCCTGGACGCCATCGCCTTCCGAACCCGACCTGGCGAGGAACAGATAACAGCGGCACAGGCGCGAATGCTTCCCGCCCCGGATCGGCCCGCCGTCCTCTACACGTCCGTCGGGTGACGCCCCAAACGGGGTCAGAGAGCTCCGGGTATCCGTTAACGGACCCAGAGAAATCAGTAAGTCGCACACCGAACCGGATCCGGCCCAGTGGTCGGCGCACAGGCTGTTGAGGGCCATGCCACCTCTTTAAGAGCCTGGATGACCCGCGGAAAGCCCGCTCAATGATGAGCCGCCTGGCGATGGCATCTCACCTGACGCACGACGTCCTCAGTGTTAATCCATCGATGACACGAAGCCAACCGACATGATCCGACATGATCCGAGCACTCTGGCGCACGACTCCGCTCGGTTCTGACGGCTCCACGCATGAAGACCAAAAGTCGCGATTTAATACCAAAACACCTAATTATTGATTCGTTCAATCCCCGTCATGGCCTGGTCAGACCAGGCCCAACGTGGAGGGCGACAATGCCGTCCTGGAATTTTAATGAAGATGGCTCATTATCGTCCAATGAGCGTGAGGCATTATCGCCCTGTCTGCCTTTTGATAAGATTGACTCCTAAACGAAATGAACTGGCAATGAAAACCGATCGACATCGTGACATGGCCGTGAACCGGTATAACCGTTCGCATCGATCAAGGTCCTACCCATGCCGATGTTCCCGCGAAGGCCGTATCGGTCGGAAAAAAGACCCGTCCCGGCATCACACAGGCGGGCTTCGTGATGACAAACGAACGCGACCACCCACGCTTCCCGCTGTTGACTGCTACGTGAGGTCCGCTGACCCAGTACTGTAACCGCCGCGACCTTTTCCGGTCGTTCCGGGTCATGTTCCATCTGTTCGTTACGGCTTCTTAGGAAAAGATTAAGAATTCGCCGGTATTTTGGGCCTCCGTCCACCAAAAAAGTCGAACGGAAAAGGCACAGCATGACCATTTACACCGTGACGTCGGGCGCCGTCAGCAGCGGCATCGTACTGAGTGGCGGCGATGAACTGAATGTGTTGTCCGGTGGCCTGGCCAGCTTCACCGTGGTGAGCAATGGCGGCGTCGCGAATATGTCCGCTGGCGGCGTGGCGAACGGAACTGTGGTCAGCAGCGGCGGTGCCGCGAACGTCTTCAATGGTGGGATCGCCAACTCCACGATCGTCAGCGGTGGCGGTGTCGCAGTCGTTTTCCGCGGCGGTGTGGCGAGCCTGACCCTCGTGAGCAGCGGTGGCATCGCGAACGTTTCCTCTGGCGGCGTGGCGCATGGCACGGTGCTCAGCAGCGGCGGTGCCGAATACGTCTACAGCCGCGGGCTCGCCAACTCCACCGTCATCAGCGACGGCGGCGCCGCGTTCGTCTACAATGGAGGTGTAGCCAGCGCGACCGCGGTTCGCGGCGGCGGCGTGGAGTACGTCTACACCGGTGGCCTGGCCAGCGCCTCCGTGGTCGACAGCGGTGGCGCCGAGTTTGTTTACACTGGCGGCGCGGCGCGTGGCGCCATGCTGCTCGGTGGCGGATCGGGCTCCGTGTTCAACGGCGGCCTTGCCAGCCTGACCGTGGTGAGCAGCGGTGGCGTTGAAACCGTGTTCTCGGGCGGCATGGCCAACGCCACCATGGTCACCACCGGCGGCACGCAGGCGGTGGTCGGCGGCGTGGCCACGGCCACGGTGCTGAATGGCGGCCTTCAGGTCGTGACCTCCGGGGGCGCGGCCAATGGCACAATGGTGAACCACGGCACTGAGGTGGTTGCGTTCGGTGGCCTGGTCAGCGGCACGGTCCTCAACAGCGGTGGCACGGAGGTCGTGTCCTCCGGGGGGACCGCCAACAACACCGTGGTGAACAGTGGTGGTTTCGAAACCGTGTCGGCTGGCGGTGCGGTGAGTGGCACAACCGTGAGTGGCGGCGGCACCCAAAGCGCGGCAGGCGGTGTGGCCAGCGCTACAATCCTGATCGGGGGCACTCAGATCGTGGCCGCCGGTGGTATGGCCAACGCCACCGTGGTGAACAGCGGTGGCAACGAAATCGTGTTGTCCGGCGGTGTCGCCGGCGCCACGATCGTCACCAGCGGCGGATCTCTGGACGTATCGGGTGGCTTCGGCAGCGGCACCATACTGAATCGCGGCGTCGAGTTCGTGGTCTCTGGCGGTTCTGTTGGTGGGACGGTGGTTAACAGCGGCGCTACCGAGACCGTCTCGTCCGGCGGCATGGCGAGTTTCAGCACCGTCAGCGCCGGCGGGATCCAGATCGTGTCCGGTGGCATGGCCAGTGCCACCATCCTGAACGGCGGCGTACAGACCGTGGCCGCGGGCGGCGTGGTGAACGGCACCGTGGTCAGCAACGGCGGTACCGCGACGGTTTCCTCGGGCGGAATGGCGAGCTCCACGGTGGTCAGCGCCGGCGGTACCGAGGTCGTGGCGTTCGGTGGAGTGGCCACCGGAGCGGCATTAACGGGTGGCCAGCAGATCGTCGCCTCCGGCGGAACCGATGCATTCGTCGTGGTGAGCAACGGCGGCACCGAGACAGTGTCCTCCGGCGGAGTGGCCAGGTTCACAACGGTAAGCAATGGTGGCAATCAGATCCTGACGGGCGGCGTGGCCAGTGCGGCCATCCTGCGCGGCGGTGTTCAGACGTTGGCATCCGGCGGATTCGCCAGCGGTACCGTGGCGAGCAGCGGTGGTGTCGCGAATGTCGACGCCGGCGGATCGGCCGCCTTCGCCGTGATCAGCTATGGCGGCGCCGAGTTCATCTTCAGCGGTGGCGTGGCGAGCGGCACCACCGTGAGCAGTGGCGGGTCAGAGACGGTTGAGATCTTTGGCGTGGTCAGCGCGACGATCGTTGGCAGCGGCGGGGCGGAGTCAGTGCACTACGGCGGAACGGCGGGCGCTACCATTGTTCAGAGCGGCGCGAACCAATTTGTCTACTCGGGAGGCGCGGTCACCGGCAGCGTGATAGACAGCGGCGGTACTCAGGTTTTGATTTCTGGCGCCACGGCTGATGGCACGGTGATCGATGTCGGCGGTGCGATTGATGTACTCGGCCTTACTCTTAGCGGCGGCGGGTCGGCGACCCTGGACATCGGGACGGACATCCTGACGGTCACCGAAGGTGCCAACCAATATCAGCAGACCTTGGCGGGAACATACGCGAATGTTTCGTTCCGTGTCGGTCCTGACACCGGCAGCGGCACTCTGGTCACGATGGACAGCACATTGCCCTGCTTCGTCACGGGCACGCGGATCGCGACCGATCGTGGCGAGATCGCGGTCGAAGCCCTGACGGTTGGCGATTCCATACGGCTGGTTGACGGACGGCCCGCTCCGATCAAGTGGATTGGCCATCGGCGGGTAGACTGCTTCCGCCACCCCAACCCGGAACTGGTCTGGCCGGTGCGGGTGGTGGCCGGCGCATTCGGGCCGGGAGCACCGCATCGCGATTTATTCCTCTCGCCTGACCATGCGGTGTTCGTCGAGGATGTGCTGATCCCGGTGAAATATTTGATTAACACAACGAGTATAGCCCAGATGAAGGTGCCGGAGGTAATGTACTATCACGTGGAACTGGCAGTGCATGACATTTTGATATCGGAAGGACTACCAACGGAATCTTACCTCGATACCGGTGACCGTTCGAACTTCAGCAACGGTGGTGGCACAGTGATGCTGCATCCGAATTTCTCAACCCATGTTTGGGAGGGGATGGGTCGCGCGAAGCTGGTCGTGGTTGGTCCAGAAATAGAAATTGTAAGGCATCGACTAAAGGAACGTGCGCGGCTTGTTTGTCGGAATACCCGGAGAAGTGATGCGGCCTGAGCATTTCGTAACGTCTCCCACCGAAATGGCGCGGCGCTTCGAACGCCCGTGCGATTGACGAGGCCGTGACCGGCTGCCAGTCTGATCCGCGCAAGGTGAACGGCCGGCCTGATACGCCCGCGGCCTGCTGGAGGGAATGATGACGAGTCCGATCCGACGGATCATGGCTGGTTTCGCACTGGCCATGTCAGTGTTTTGTGCGTGCCCGGCTGTGGCGGCCGATACGATCAAGATCGCGTATATTGATCCGTTTTCTGGCCCGTTCGCGTCAGGCGGCGACGAATTTCTGAAGATATTCAAGGTTCTGTTCGACCGGGTCAACGCGAAAGGCGGTGCGCTTGGCCGTCAGTTCGAACTGGTGCCGTTCGACGATAAGCTGCAACCGGCCGAGGCATTGATCGCGCTCCAGAGCGTCACCGATCAGAACATTCCCTTTGTCATGCAGTGCACAGGCTCGAACGTCGGGGCGGCCCTGATCGATGGCGTGTCGAAGCACAACGCACGGAATCCCGACAATCGGGTCCTGTACCTGAACTGCGGCGCATTGGCGACCGAGCTCACCAATGAAAAATGCGACTTTTGGCAATTCCGTTTCGCCGGTAGCGTGGAGATGCGTGCGGCGACCCGGATCAAGGCTCTGCCGGAGTCGGTCAAAAAGGTCTATTTATTGAACCAGGATTACCTCTTCGGGCAGTCGATCCGCGACGACACCATGAAATACCTGGCGAAACTTCGTCCAGATATCGAAATCGTCGGCAATGAGTTGATGCCCTTTGGCAAAGTGCAGGATTTCTCGTCCTATGTCACCAAGATCAAGGCATCGGGCGCGCAAAGCCTGATCACCGGCAATTACAACCGCGACCTTAATCTGCTGATCAAGGCGGCGGTGGATGAGGGGTTGAATGTGCGGTTCGACACCTTTTTGGCGCATTTGATCGGTGGCCCGACCGCGATCGGGGCGGCGGGGGAGAACCGGCTCAGTTCAGTCATGGAATACAGCGCCAACGTGGCGGTCGATCTGAAAGCGACTGAAGCCGAGCAGTTCAGTGTCGAGTGGCGGAAGAACCACGACACGGATTTCTCGACGATGAACTTTATGACGATGCTGGACATGCTGCAGACGGCGATCAACAAGGCTGGTTCGACCGATCCACTGAAGGTGGCTCTGGCGCTGGAAGACCTGCACGCGAAGGATCTCGTGGGCCAGGAAAACATCATGCGCAAGGACGACCACCAACTGCTGATGCCCTTTTACGCAGGTGTTTTCACCAAGGACGTGAAATACGATTCCGAGCATACCGGATTTGGCTGGAAAACCATCGCAACGGCCTCGGCGGCTGATCTGACACTGCCGACAACCTGCAAGATGAAACGGCCCACGAGCTGAGCCCAGTACCGGTAGCGATCCGATGGAGATCGTCGTCATCTCGCTGGTGAACGGGCTTGTCTACGGCATGTTGCTGTTCATGCTGGCCAGTGGACTGACGTTGATTTTCAGCATGATGGGCGTGCTGAATTTCGCCCATGCGAGCATTTACATGCTCGGTGCCTATCTGGCATTTCAGGTGAGCCAGGTGCTGGGATTTTTCCCGGCCCTGGTGATCGCGCCGATCCTGTGCGGCCTGATTGGCGCGGGCATCGAAGTGTTCGGTCTGCGCAAGGTGCATCACAACGGCCATATCGCCGAGTTGCTGTTCACCTTTGGTCTCGTGTTCATCATCCAGCGTCTGGTGCAGATGACCTGGGGCATGCTGCCGATGGCGTATCGTGTGCCAGCGATGCTGGATTTTCCGTTATTCACGCTTTATGGCGCGAATTTTCCGGCTTATCGCGGCTTCATGCTGCTGGTCTCAGGCGGAATGCTGCTCGCGACCTGGCTGCTGCTCAAGAAGACACGCATCGGATTGATCATCCAGGCGGCGCTGACCCATCCCGGGATGGTGTCCGCGCTTGGCCACAATGTGCCCATGGTGTTCACCACGGTCTTCGCCGGCGGCTGCCTGTTGGCGGGCCTCGCGGGGGTGATCGGCGGGAATTATCAGACCACGGAACCGGGCATGGCGGACTCCATGGGTCCCATCGTCTTCGTCGTCGTTGTATTTGGTGGTCTGGGCTCACTCGCCGGGTGTTTCATCGCATCGATCGTCATGGGCATGATTCAAACCGTCGCTGTCGTCATCGATTATTCGATCCTCGATCTCGTCCGTCCGCTTGGCATCACAACTCTGCCCGACAATCTTCTCGGCGAGTTCCTTTCGGTGCCGGTCGCGCGCATCGGCGCTTTGCTGCCCTTCGCGATGATGGTGCTGATCCTGCTGTTCCGGCCGCGGGGCTTGATGGGGACGCGTGATACATGAAAGCGCGTGGCCTGTGGATCTTCGCCATAGTGCTGGCACTCGTGCTGCCCTGGCTGTTTTACGACTGGGGACATCATCGCCACTCCGGCTTCATGATCTCCATGCTCAGCCAGATGGGGATGATGATCATCCTGTCACTGTCCTACAACATGCTACTGGGCCAGGCGGGTCTGTTTTCGCTGTGCCACGCGACGTTTTTCGGCATCGGCGGTTATGCCACGGTGCATTTGCTGAACGGTATCGGCGATGGCGATGTCCCGCTGCCGATGGAAGTCGTTCCGATCGCGGCGGGCCTCGCCGGCCTCGCACTCGCCGTCGTGTTCGGCTACATGGCGACCAAGCAGCGCGCCACCGCGTTCGCGATGATTACCCTCGGCATTGGCGAGTTGGTCACAACGTCGGCCTTGATGTTCCATCACTTTTTCGGTGGCGAGGGCGGCGTCACCACCAACCGCATGATCGACCACAGTCTGTTCGGTCTTAATTATGCGTCCGGCATTCAGGTCTATTATCTGATTCTCGCCTGGACTTTGCTTTCGGCCGCCGCGATGCTGTTCCTGACCTATACACCGTTGGGGCGCATGGCAAACGCGACGCGCGATAATTTCGAGCGTGCGCAGTTCATGGGATATGACCCGCGCATGGTACGGTTCCTGCAATTCGTGCTGTCGGGTCTGTTCGCCGGGATTGGTGGCGGGCTCTATGCCATCACATATGAGATCGTGACGTTCGACGCGTTGGCCGCGCCCTTGTCGGCGAATGCCTTGTTGATGGCTTATATCGGCGGCACGACGGTTTTCGCCGGACCTGTGCTCGGTGCGGTGCTGATCACCCTGTTGCAAAGTGGCGTAAGTCTGCTGTCGAATTCCTGGTTGGTTTATGTCGGCGTGATGTTCATCGCCATGGTGATTTTCGCGCCCGAGGGGCTCTCGGGCATGATCCTGGCGCATGGTCCGCTGGCGCGCGGCGGAAGGCTCGGACGCCTGACGATCCCCTATCTTCGGCTGGTTCCGTCCGGTGTCGCGGTTCTGTTGGGGTTCGTCGGATTGGTGGAACTGATGTCGTTCCTGACCATCGGCGCGGCGCAGGGTAAAAAGCTCGTGCTGTTCGGCGGCGCCATCGATGTCCATTCGTCGGTCCCTTGGGCTATTTCGATCGGATGCCTGGTGTTTGGCGGCGTGTGGCTGCGCTTCGAAGCCGCGAGCTTCCATAAGATCTGGGAAGCGCTCACCGCGGATCTGAAACCCGCGGACGCGCGGCGGTGACCGTCCCGGCGATCAGTCTACGGGATGTGCGCAAAAGCTTCGGCGCCACCGAAATCATCCGGGGTGTGACAATCGATATCGCGCCGGGCGAACGTCATTGCATCATCGGGCCAAACGGCGCGGGAAAAACCACCTGCTTCAACCTCGTCAGCGGCCGATTTCCCCTGTCCTCCGGCGAAATCCTGCTGAATGGCGAGCGGGTCGATCACCTGCCCCCGCACCGGATCAACCGGATGGGCCTGTCACGCAGTTTCCAGATCACATCGATTTTTCACCGCATGTCGGTGTTCGAGAATCTGCGCTGCGCCTTGCTCTGGAGCCGAGGTTATCGGTACTCCTTCTGGTCGCCGCTCTGGCGGCAGAAGGCATTGAACGAGGCGGCGGATTATCTGCTGGAACACCTCAACCTCGAAGATCGCCGCGATGTGCGGGCCGGGCTGCTATCCTACGCCGAGCAGCGCGCGCTTGAGATTGGTATGACGATCGCCGGCGGGGCCTCGGTTATTCTGCTCGACGAACCGACCGCCGGCATGAGCAACACCGAGACCGACAACGCCATGGCGCTGATCCGCCGTGTCACCGAGGGCAAAACGTTGCTCATGGTCGAGCACGACATGAAAGTCGTTTTCGATCTGGCGGATACGATCACCGTGCTGGTCTATGGCCAGGTCATTGCCTCCGGCCCACCCGCCGACGTGCGCGCCAGCCGCGCGGTACAGGAAGCCTATCTGGGAGCGCTCGAAGGATGATGCTCGAAGTGCGCGGCCTGCATGCGTATTACGGACAGAGCCATATTCTGCACGGCGTCGACCTGTCGGTGGACGAAGGCGAGATCGTCAGCCTTTTGGGGCGCAATGGCGTTGGCCGATCGACGACGTGCAAGGCGATCATGGGGCTGGTGCCGCCGCAAGGAGAAATTCGTTACCGCGGCAAGGATATCGTGGGGATGCGCAGCGACCTGATCGCGCACTCCGGGATTGGATACGTGCCCGAGGATCGTCAGGTGTTCCCGACGTTGACGGTGCGGCAGAACCTGGAACTCGGTCTGAAGCGCGCGGGCAAATTCGGCCGCTGGACCTTCGACGATGTGTTCCGGTTGTTCCCCAATCTCGCCGGGCGCCAGAACGTTCCGGCGGGCGTGCTTTCCGGCGGTGAGCAGCAGATGCTGACAATGTGCCGCACGCTGATGGGCGATCCCGATCTGGTGCTGATCGACGAACCGACCGAGGGGCTGGCGCCACTTCTGGTCGAGCAGGTCGGCGTGCTGTTGGCGGAAATCGCCAGCCGGGGCGTGGCGATTTTACTCGTGGAGCAGAAGCTTACGATCGCACTGAAGATTTCCCATCGGCTTTACGTGATGGGTCACGGTCATATCGTGTTCGAGGGCACGCCGGCCGACCTCAACGCCAATGCCTCGATCCGGCGGGAGTGGCTGGAGGTTTGACGCCTCCCCGTCGCATCGCCCCCGGCCAACGCAACCGAGGGCGACCCATCGGCGGTCAGGCTTGCAGGATCCGCTGCGTCTGAATCCCCAGCCCCTCCACGCCCAACCGCATCACATCCCCTGGCTGCAGGAACACAGGTTCCGGCTTCACGCCCAGACCGACGCCGGGCGGTGTGCCGGTGGCGATCACGTCTCCGGCATGCAGCGTAATGAAATGGCTGACATAGCTCACCAACTTCATCACGCCGAAGATCATGGTCGCGGTGTTGCCGTTCTGCATGCGCTTGCCGTTGACCTCGGTCCACAGCGCCAGCGCCTGCGGCTCCGGCACCTCGTCCTTGGTGACCACCCAAGGGCCGGTCGGGCCGAACGTGTCGCAGCCCTTGCCCTTGTCCCAGGTGCCGCCGCGTTCCAATTGGTACTCGCGCTCGGACACATCGTTGCAGACGCAATAGCCAGCAACGTGATCCAGCGCATGGCTCTCCGGAACCGAGCGCGCGGTCTTGCCGATGACGATGCCAAGCTCGACCTCCCAGTCCAGCTTCTTCGACCCGCGCGGTCGCAGCACGTCGTCGTTCGGACCGCTGAAGGCGCCAAGGGCCTTGAGGAAAATGATCGGCTCCTTCGGCACCGGCATGCCGGCCTCGGCGGCATGATCGGCATAGTTCAGTCCGATGCACACATGGTTGACCGGTCGCACCACGCAGGGGCCGATCCGCGGATTGCCCTCGACGCGAGGCAGCGACACTGGGTCGATCCCGGCCAGCATCTTCAATGACGCGGGTGACAGCGCGAAGCCGTCGATGTCTCGCAGCACGCCCCCGAGGCAGCGGATCGCCCCATCCTTATCCAGCATCGCGGGCTTTTCGGCTCCCGCTGGGCCATAACGCAACAGTTTCATGACGTTTTCCCTGGTTCTCTGTAACGATCAAATGGTCAGCCCGCCGTCGATCACGACGGCCTGGCCAGTGATGAATTGTGCCGCATCCGAGGCCAGATAAACAGCCAGCGCGGCGATTTCCTCCGGTGTGCCAAGGCGCCCCATCGGCTGCCGTGCGACGAACGCCGCCCGTGCCGCCTCGACGGATCCCGCCGCCGCCGCGTTCACCGCGATCCGTTCATCCAAACTCGGCGTATGCACCGTTCCTGGGCACAGGCAATTGGCCCGAATGCCCCGCGTGACGTAATCCGCCGCCACCGAGCGGGTCATCCCGATCACCGCCGCCTTGGTGGCTGAATAGACGAACCGCGACGGCACGCCCTTCAGGCTCGACGCGACCGAGGCCATGTTCAGGATGACCCCGTGCCCGCGTTCCAGCATGCCCGGCAGGAAGGCGCGCATGGCACGGAACATCGAGCGGCAATTGAGCTCGAATGCGAACGACCACTCGTCCTCGGTCGCCTCCAGAACCGTGCCCTGATGCACGAACCCGGCGCAGTTGAACAGGATGTCCACCGCGCCGGCATCACGCGCGGCCCGCTCGATGTCGGCGGCGTGCAATACGTTCAGGCTGGCGATCCGGATAGTATCGGTGGCGAGACCTCGCACCTTCGCCTCGTCGACATCGGTGGCGATCACATGCGCCCCAGCGGCGGCGAAGGCGAGCGCGGTGGCCCGGCCGATCCCCTGGCCCGCGGCGGTCACGAATGCGGTCTTCCCGGCGAGTGTGGCGGTCATGACGGTCTCCCTTTGCCTCGGCGAGATGCTGGCTGCGCCGTGATCCACCGGCGTTATAGGGCGCGATGGCCGGTTGGCGGAATATGGCTATCGCGGCTATCACGGATCACGGCCGGGATTGAACGGACCGTGTCCCATGCGCCTCACCAGTTCGAACAAACTCGCCGATCGTTCACCGGCGCCGGATCATTTTGATTTAACGTTGACGACCGTGAGCCGTGGCGTGGCGGCGGACACGATCGCCGAGTCCAAGGAAGCCGCGAGACAGGCGTAACCGCGGTCGGAATGATGCAGGCCGTCCGGACCAATCATATCGCTCGCGGTTGGATCGGCCGCTTGCCACGCGCGCATCAAGGCAGCTCTGGAGAACAGCGGGACCGAATGTGCCTGCGCCTCCCTGGCGATGATGGCACCGTAAACACCACGCGTCGCCTCGGGCGGCATCCTTGGCGCGATCTGATAATCCATCAGGACGACATCGCTCCCGATCGTCGCGAGCCGTCGGAGACCCTCGTCCAGTAGCGCGTCAAACCGCGCCGGGTCCATGCCGCGCATCGCTTCATTGGTGCCAACCTGCCAAATCACCAGTGTGGGCCGGACGGCGATCACGTCGGCCTCAATTCGTGGGAGAACGGCGTCGATGGTCTGCCCGCCTGTTCCGCGGTTCAGAATGATCACGTTCTTACCTGGCCAACTCGCATTCAGCAGGGCTTCAAGACGGGCCGGATAGGTCCGATCCGGGGTGCTCGCGCCCGCGCCCTCGGTGGAAGACGAACCCAATGCGACGATTGTGATGGGTTGGTCATGGGCGATCACGGCCCGGGTGACCGGTAGGTCGAGGCGTATTGGCAAAGCGTCGGGACATGGCGGTTCAGAGGCAAATGCTCCGCCCGCCATGAAAAGGATCAGGACGACGCGTCCGACCAGGAGCAAGGTGGAGATTATCCCAGGCCGGGTCTCAACGGACGGCATCGACGATTCCCTCGGTCAGTATTTCAGCCATGCAGTCGTAAAGCTTACGGGCTACCTGGACCCTGTCGTCGGCCTTCGTGCCGTCCAGGTCAAGGAAGTCGTTATCGCTCCAGAAGCGCATGAGTTCATAGCGGTCAAGCACCGGTACGCCGGCCATTTCGCCAGCCCGCGTGACAGCCGACCGGTACGGGAAAAGGTTGATCACGCGCGCCACGCTTGGCGCGTATTGCAACGTCATCAGGATGAGGTCGGCGCCGGCCGTTCTGATTTTATTGATGGTCCCGGTGATGTCGCTGATGAACGTATCAAGATCGTCACCACGCCCGGCGGCACTGGCACCAGGCCCCCAAATCACCAGCGCGGGCTTCGCGGCCACCAACGCGGCATTGAGTTGTAGTTCGAGGTCGGCATTGGGTTGGCGAGCTACCGCGACCATTACGATCTTGACTGAGAGGCCGGGAAGCGCCTCGGTCAGGCGTGCCGCGAGCCGCGACGGATAGGTAAACTCCGCCCCACGCGCCGGCCCGCCCAGGGTGGCGGCGCCTCCCAAGGTCAGGATGGTCAAAGTGTGTGTCTCGATCGCGGCTTTCGTCGCGGGGAGGGCACCAGATGGAATGACGAATGCGTCCGGCGCCGGACAACTCGCGGCCTGAACCGGCCGGACGATGCCAAAAAGCCCGGCTACCAGCAGCGCGCCAGCCCACTTCCTCACGACACCTCTCGCGGGCGTGGAGCGTTCGGCAACCGGCCGCCCGCCTTGAACCAGGCCAGCAGCAGTCCGGCGCCAAACATGGTGACGATCCCGCTCAGATTAACAAGACATTGAACGAGGAGCCCGTAACCCGCAAGGTTGAGCACGAAATTCGCCAGAACCGCGAGCAGGATGCTCAGACAGAACACCTGTAGCGAGTTCTGGCCGCACAGCACGATCCACCAACCCGCCCGGGACGTGAGGAATCGTGCCTCTCGCGGGACATAGGTTCCCACCAGGACGGCCAGAGCCAGAACGCTCAACAACCGCGCCGGCGGCAGCATCGTTTTGTCGAACCACATTTCCGGCAGCATGATGAACTGAGGAATCCGATTGACCGCGTCGTGCAGCGACGACGACAGACTGAGCACGGCCGCGATGACCGCGAATACCAGGGCGCCGCGGGGTAGCCAACCCGAGGGCACCAGCAAGCGGCGTTCCGTCGCCCGGGTAAGCCCCAGGCCGACCGCGATGGCGAACAGGAACTGCCAGGCGAATGGATCGAAGTACCACAGCCGCCCCTCCGGGAAGCCGGGCATGTTCCAGCCGAACAGGATTGCCGCGAGCCAGAGAATGCCCGACGGCACCAGACCCAGGAGAACGTGCCGCCTGAGCAAAAGGACGAAGAACGGCAACGCCAGAAGCAGTGCGATATACAGCGGCAAAATGTTCAGCAGGGACGGTTGGAACTGCAACAACAGCACATGGATGAACGCATCGCCCGGATCATTCAGATAGTCGCCAACCTGGAGTTCATCCGCGAACAATGGATTGTACAGGAACTTCAACGTGTAGCCGACTTCGGCGTTGAAGATCATGAACAGGCAAAGATGGGCGACATACAGCTGCCACACGCGGCGATAGATACGCGCGAACCCCATCGCCACCCCCTCTCTGTCGAATGCCGGAGCATAGGCGAGGGCAGCGGTGTAACCGGAAATGAAGATGAACACCTCAGCGGCGTCGCAGAAGGCAAAGGATCGCAGGGTAAAATAGCTGATCGTGTTGTCAGGGATGTGATCGATGAAAATGAAAAGCAGAGCGAGGCCGCGGAAAAAATCGAGGCGATAATCCCGATTGCCTCCTTTGCTGATCCTGGGCGTGGGAACCGCGTCGCTGTTGGTTCCGGATGCGGGCGCCGATTGGTCGGTCATTGATCCGACCGAATGTCATGGCAATGCTGGCGCCAGGCGGCTTGTGGCGCGGCGAATGAGGCGTCGTACGAAGCAGCACAAAGACGCTTACTCGCTGACGACATATTTTATTTCACTCGCAAACTTACTCGTGCCACGCCGCCGTCGCCGTCCAGTACGGTCAGTCGATAAAACCCAGGTGCCGGCGGCAGCCACGAAATCTCGCGCCGCGCGGGGTCGGTGCGCAACGGGGCACCGTTCATCAGGAACGTCAGTGGACGGCGTCCGCCCATCGCCCGCAGCGTCACCGGGCCATCCCCGCTCACCACCGCGTTCGGTGGCGGAAACAACAGCCGCAGCGCGTTGGAAGCTGACACCGAGCCCGCCGCCGAGGGCCGGGCGATCACCGGGGGGTCACGCGGCGCGGCGGGCAATATCTCGAACACCCGGGCCACCAGCGGCAACGCGAGCGCCCGCCCGGTCGCGCCTGGCAGCGGTGTCCCGTCCGGCCGCCCAACCCACGCCCCGACGACCTGGGTCCGGTCAAACCCCACGGCCCAGGAGTCGCGGCCACCCCAACTCGTGCCGGTTTTCCAGGCGATGCCGGGCAGGCTGGAGTCCGGGAACGGCTGCGTCAGCACCGCCGCGATCGCCTCCGCCGCTCTGGTCTGCAAAAATGGTCCGCCAGGCACCGTCCCCTCCGGCAGAATCCTCGGCGCACCCGCTGACCCGTCGGTGGCCAACGCAGCGTACATACCCGTCAGGTCCCGTAACGTGATGCCCGCGCCGCCCAAAGCCAGTGGCAGAGATGGCGCCGCGCCAGGTGGCAGATGCAACGCGACTCCGGCCAGCTTCAGTCGAGCCGCGAACTGTGCCGGACCAAGTTGGTCCAGCAGCGCCACCGCCGGCAGGTTCAACGATCGCCGCAACGCCTCGCCCGCGGTCACGCCACCGGCGAAGCCTCGATCGAAATCCTCGGGCGCGTAGGCACCGAAATGGCGGGGCAGATCCTCGACGTTGGTCTCTGGCCCGACGATCCCGCCTTCAAACGCCATGGCATAAATGAACGGCTTCATCGCCGACCCGGGCGAACGAACCGCTCGCGTCAGGTCCAACGCGCTCGAGCGCGCCTCACTCGTTTGTTCGCCGCCGGAAACGGCCGCGCGAATTTCCCGCGTGCGCGCGTCGACGACCAGCAGCGCCAGCGAAGCCCGTCCAGGTAACCGCCGCAGTTGGTCGGAGGCCAGGCGCTCGAGCGCGAATTGCAACGGCAAATCGATTGTCGTCGTGACCCGCGCCGGCCCGGCAAGCCGTGCCACCGCCTGAGGTGCGTGACGCGGGAACGGCAAACGCGACCGCGGAACGTCACCTCCATCCGCCGCCAGAATTCGGTCCCGAACGGCGCGCGCCGCATCGCGATGGCGATCCGGCCGAAGCGCTTCCGGCCGCCGCGGAATTCCCACCAGCAACGCCGCCTGGGCCGCGTCGAGGTTCCGGACCGAGGCGCCGAACCATGCCATCGATCCCGCCCGGACGCCCTCCAGGTTTCCGCCATACGGTGCCAGTGTCAGCCAGATGCCGAGGATCTCGCGCTTGGAATAATGCCACTCAAGCTGGAAGGCACGCGCGATCTCGATCAGTTTCGACCGCACCGTTCTGGGCCGCGGCTCCAACAGGCGCGCCGCCTGCATGGTCAGCGTGGAGCCGCCGGAAACAATTCGACCCGCGCGCAGGTCCTGCACCGAGGCGCGCAACAGCGACAGCGGGTTCACTCCGGGATGATGCCAGAAATGCCGGTCCTCGGTCGCCACCAGCATGTGCAGCAGTACCGGCGCGACGTCGTCGGCGGCGGTCCGGAACCGCCACACGCCACCAGGCGCGGGGAACAGCGCGACCGTTCGCCCCTGACGATCCAGGATTTCCGTGCCGGTCGTAGCGATGCGGCTCAGGTTCGGCGGGAACAGCCGGTCGAGGGCAAGTGCGGCACCGGCCATCGCGACCAGCGCGAGGGCGGCACCGAGCCCCAAACGGATCGCAATGGTGCGGGTGCCTGGCGAGAACCCGCCGAGGCCAGTTGCATGGTGCTCTCGCCGTTCCGTCACGGCGCGGCTCTTCCGTGCGACCCGACACGGCAGGTTGCGGATGGCCAAAACGACCCGCACGACGTCAAGAGGAAGGTCACTAACGCCGTGATCGTCATTCCGCGGACAACACCGTGATTCGTGCCACCGCCTGACGCGCGAACACGCCCGGTCGATACATGTCGCTCGCCTCCGCGCCGGGAAGCTCGAACGCACCGGGCGTGACCGCGCGCAGGCGAACTGCCACCCGGAACCCAGGAGCCTCCGATCCCACCGCCACTACCGCCGCGTAGCGATCGTCGGCGGCGGGCTGCGCCTCGGTGGCCGACAGCTTATCCAGCCAGGCCATGCCGGGCACCGCCCCCTCGTTAAAGCGTCCGACCACCTCCCATCCGGCGGGGAGACCTTGGACGATCAGAGCGCGATGGTCCTGACCGTCCTCGGCGCGGCCCTCCAGCAGCAGCACGAAGGTGTTGTTCTGTCGTAACATGTCCAAATCGATCGGCGTGCCGTCCTCGTGCAGGAATTTTCGGGTGATCCGCATACCCGACCGGGCGGCCGGTGGCGCCTGAACCAGGACGCCGGTCACGGAGACCGACTGCCAGACCGCCCGCTCACCCAGATTGCGAATGGTCACCGGGCCGGTCAACGCCGAGGTCACGGACGCCGCCGCCGGCAGCTCTCGCGCGTCCATTTGGATCCGCGCCAATTGCCCGTCCTTGCCGAGCGCGGCAGCCGCCGCGACCGCCCAGGCGGATTCCTGGGTGGAGAGGGCGTTCGGCGAAAGATCCGTGCCCGGTAGCGCGGCCGTCAATGCGGCTAACCGGTCCGGCGGCAATCCGCTCTCCTTCAGCAGAACCACGGTCGCCAATTGATCGCGCAACGCGGTGCCATAATCCTTGTACCACCACTTGCGTGCCGGGGCGGCCAATGCCGCGGTAAACGCGGCCTCCGCCCGCGGCCGGTCGTGTGCCAGCATCAGCGCCGCGGCGAGTTGTGCCCTCGCGAGCGGTGTCGGCAACTGATCGAGGTCTTCGGCCAGCACCCTGGCGGCGCCGGGGCGTCCCTGGCCGGCACGCGCCAGCACGTACAGACGGTAAGCCTGGGCCACTTTGGCCTCCGGTTCGGAACTCTCCTCATCCGCTGCTTCCCGAAGGAATTTCAGCGCGTCCGCGAGGGCCTGATCCGGCACCACCGCGCCGGCGGCCTTCGCGCGCAGCAGGAAATCCATCGCATAAGGGGTCAGCCAAGGCTCAGCCTCACCCGAGGCGGTCCACAGCGCGAACCCGCCATCGAAACGTTGCCGGTCCAGCACCGAGGCAACCGCCCTCTGCAAACGGCCAGCCCGATCGTCGCCGGCCATCGGTCCGTCCGGCAGCACTGCCAGGGGAAAGCCTCGGCTCGTGGTCTGCTCCAGACACGACCACGGATAATCCGCCAGTTCCTGGGCGATACCGGCGGCGTCGTAACGAACCGGCCCGCCAAATCGCGCTGAGGCATGCCAGGTGCCTGGGATGAACTGGTCGGTGGCCGGCGCGACGCGTGCGCTTGCCCCTGGCGCCAGTTCCCCACTCAAGACGATCGAAGAGAGTCCACGCGATGGCCGCACCGTGATCGCCGTGTCACGCAACAGGTTGAAGCCGCCGGGGCCAGTGATCGAAAGCTTCACGATACCGCGGCCCGCGCCGGTGGCATGCAGGATCGTTCCCGGTACAGCACGCTGACCCGGTTCGAGCACGGCGGAGACCGTATTGGCGCCCATGATCGTCAACGGTCCTTCCGTGCTGATGACGGCCTTCGCCTCACCCGCCGGCAGATCGATATTGTGAAGCAGGACCGCCAGCCGCGCGTCGTCGCCTGGGGCGAGGAACCGTGGCAGAAGCGCTTCGGCGATCAATGGATCGCGCACCACCAGATCCACCGCGGCCGCGCCAATTCGACTGCCATGCCAGGCGACGACCATCAACCGCACCTGACCGTTGAAATCCGGGATTTCGATCGGGACCGTCGCGGTGCCATCCGCGCCGGTCTGTACCGGCGGCGTGAACAGCGTGACCGTCCGGATCGGAATGTCTGGCAATGGCGTGCCATCATCGTCGCCGCCCTGTTTCAGCAATGTCGGCTCCCCGTCCCCGGGCGCGATCAGCCGGCCCCAGTCGTCGCGAATATCCAGACCCAATCGCCGGCGAGCCAGATAATGCACCGCGGGATCAGGCGACGCGAAACGCGTGAGGCGTAGAATTCCCTCATCCACCACCGCCATTGTCAGCCATGCGCCCGGCTCGGCTTTCACCGGCACCAGCAAGCGGCCGCGCGGCAGCGTCTTGTCCGGCACATTGATATTGACCGCCATCGTCCTCGCCGAAGGATCGACCCCGACCCATGTCAGGCCCAACGCGCGGGCCGGGCGCGTACCCGCGCCACCGCGGAAGACATGCACGGCGACGTAGGCACCCGGCCCCCAATTCGCCTCGACCGGGACATCGACGGTGATTCCGCCCTCGGGCACCGTCAGGTTGCGCGACGCCAGCACTTTGTCGGACAGCACCAGCAGCGTTGCCTCACCCGCGAACGGCGGGGCGATGTGGATGCGAACCGATTGTCCCACCGGCACCGACTTCCGGTCGGCGGACACGTCGACACGGTCCGGCACATCGGGACTGTCGGACGACGCCCAACCGGCCCGGAAGCGATACGATGTGATCGCCATCCCGCCGGCCTGCGCGACCTCGATCCGGTAACGGCCGAAATCCAGCTTTTCAGCGAAGTGCAAAGGCTGACCGTCCGAGATCGTGACATCCCGGGTCTCAACAGGTTCGTCTTTCCAGACCGTCTCGTACCGCGCGAGCGAGCCGCGCATGACCATCCGCCAGTCCGGCCGCTCCCGCACCAGGCGCAGTTTCGCCGCCATCGTGGTGCGGCTGCCATCCGGATTCACCGCGACGACGTCGAATGCCGCTTCCGCCTGAGCGTTCACCGCATTGTCGGGGAAGAGGGGCTTGATCCCGATCGACGGACCCGATGGCCGCACCGGGATCGATACGCTGGTCCGCGACGCTCGTCCGGAGGGATCGTCGACCTCGATGTCGATATTCGCCTTCACCGGCCGCGTCACGTCGGGCGCCTGGTCGATCGCGACCGGGAGCGTCGTGTGACCTTCGGCGTCGGTATCCGCCATCTCCAGTTCGCGCGAATCAGGAGCATAGGTCTCGCTGACCAGGCCGATGTGGTACCCGGTCAGCGCGGGAAACGGATCCGGATCCAGCACCAGCCGCATCGTCGCCTTGCCGGTAAGGCCCGAGGCGGGCGCGCCATACAGAAACCGCGCGGAGACTGGAATCTCAGCCGTTTGGCCTGGGATCAGTACCTGCGGCAACGGCCCGGCCTCGACGGCCATGCGGTCGGGGACGAAGGCGTCGACACGAAAGTCCATGGAACCGATCGGCGGCGCCTTTGGATCGGCGTTGATCTCAACGTGCCAGGTCCCCGCCGCCGCGCCGGATGACAGGGCCACCGGCAGAAACAGTGACGCATCCCCGGTTCGCGGCGGCGTGGCCCGCAGGAACACCTGTCCATTCGGCCGTTTCACCGTCACCGTCGCGGGAATATCCAGCGGCATGCCCGCTGAATCGCGCAGCATCGCCATGACCTGAATTGTCTCGCCGGGCCGGTAAATCCCGCGATCCAACCAGACAAATGCATCGAGAGGACCGGGATGCGGCACGCCCTCCACGCCGCGGTCGGACAGGTCGAACGACGCGACATTCAGGTCCAACGCCGCGAAATCATCATCCGCCCCAAATGCATGCAGGGCAGCGGGAGCCTGCGGCCCTTCGCCCAACAACAGTGGCGCCGGGAAACGGGCGAAACCCTGGGCGTCCGTCCGCGCCTCGGCGAGAATGTCGTTGTTGTGTGCCAACAGCGCGAGCCGCACATCGGCGCGCGGTTTCGCGTCCGAGTAACCGCGGACCTGCACAGTCAGGCCATCAGAACCACGCCACACCGTCGGTGCCAGATCGGTGCGCAGGATCATCTGCACCGCTGAGGAGTCGTCGTCTTTACTGGTCCCATCGCCTGGCGCGGCGATCAGCGCGTACAGGCCCGGCCCCGCTGAGGTGAGTGCGTCGGGGAACGGCAGCGCGGTGCGGGCGGGCTTGTTGGCATCCCATTTCGTCACTTGCGCCGTGCCGGTCCAAACCTCGCGGCCAGACTCATCGGCGAGGTTGTTCGCTCGCCAAATGTCGAGCGCCTCACCAAGTTTCGCTTCGCGGAGGTATTGCGCGACGTTGCGCTCGGTCAGCCGGATCAGCCGCAGCGAAACCGCGGAAAGGTTAACCGTCGTCAGCGTCATCGACGGCACCTGACCGCGCGGCAACACGAACACGCGCGAGTCGAATACGATGCGCCGCGGCAAGTTGGGGATAGCGATCGGCAACGCGGTCTCTTTGACCAGCGTGAGCCCGCCCTCTCCTGGCATTCCGGCACGCAGCGTGAGCCGCGTCGTCGTGCCTGGCGGAAGGCCGGAGACACAGATCTGATCGCCCTCCCGCGTCACGGCGCTGTCCGGCACCGGCGGGGTCAATCGAACCCAATCCTCCGGCGCGAAGTCGGAGCGGCGGACAGGCGGGACGGTGAACTCCACGCAGGCGCGGGCCGGATCGGCGGCGGTGTCGGTATGCACTTTGCGTACGAGCACGCCCACCGCGCGCCGCATGTCATTCAGCGCCTTCTGATACGCTGGGTTAGCCGGCGCCCGGTCCACCACCGCCTGCCAAACCAGCACCGCCTGGCCGTCGCGATCCAGGGCATGCAGCGCATCGGCCACCAGGAGAAGCCCAGGGATTTCCGCCTGTCCGGCCTGGCTGTTGGTGACGGCCTGCCAGGCGGCGAACAGTGACAGGCGCGGGTTGGGGGGCGACCGCCGAGACTGCGCCGTCGCCAGATCGAGATACTGCTTCGTCGTCGCATCACCCTGGGCGATGCGCGCTTCAAGCGCGGTCACCGCGGTCGGCCAGTCCTGTTTCGCGATGGCGGCGGCGGCCTGTTGCTCCGCGGTGCGCCGCGCGGCGGGCGTTCCTCCGGCGGGAACGCGTTTGGTCAGGCTGGCGACATACGCCTGCGAGTCACGCTGCAGACCAGGAAGGTCGAGGTTTTCGGCGCGCGACGACGCGAGACCCAACAGAATAAAGCTGAGCACAAGCAGAATGCGCACGTACATCACACGTCTCCCCGGTTGGATCGCGCGTCCTATAGCAGAGCCTGAGATCGTCAGGGGAACGAACCTGGTGCCGCGCGCGCCTTGCCGCGGGATGTAATCCAAACGACTTCGCCGAGGTCGGCATCATCGGCGCTGTATTCGATACCGGTGGGTGCGACGCGCTTGTCCGCGGCCCTCGCTTCAGTCGTTCACCGGCGTTGGAGCGACCGGTGTCGTTGGCAATCCGGCGGCCTGCCAAGCATCACGGCCGCCGCGGTACCAATAGACATTGGTATAACCCAGGTCGAGCGCGCGCAACGTGGCGTTGTGCGCGAGCCAGCACATCCGAGACGCGCAGAAGAACACCAGCGGGTGCGACTTGTCATGGCCGGTCAGCTGTGAAAGGTGAAAGTCAAACCAGGCCTGGACGTCGTCATCGAGATGGCGGCCCACGCCGGCGTCCCGCAACCAGATCGCGTTGGGCAGGCTGGCGCTCTGCTTGCCACCAATGACATCGACCAGCACCGGTGGCCGGTCAGAGGCCATCAAGTTTTCAAGTTCGAGCGTCGTGATTGTGTTGGCACCCTCGATCCGCGTCGGGGTCGGTGCGTCGAAATCCCGCAGGTGCAATGTATTGGTCGGTGGGATCCCGTAATCGACCGCTTCGTCGGCGAAAGTGGCGCGCGGATTTCTCGGCTCGGACGGAGTGTCGTTGCCTGATTGTGGCGGGTTGGCTTCTGGTCCTTGGGACCAGGACGCGGGTTCAGGTGGCCAAGAAGCCGGCTGTGGTGCGTAGAGCGCCGGGCGAGCCGACCAGGGCGCCGACGGAGGTGCGGAGAACCGCGTCTCAGACGCAGGCGGTGTGTTCCACCGTTGCGTATAGACCGACGGGTACCCGGCCTGGGCATACGGCGAAGGTGTCCTACCCCAATAACCGGGTGGAGGCTGGACGACACAAGCAGAAAGGGTGAGGCTGGATACGACCACAAGAAGATAGCGCGGCATCTTTGTAACCCCCCGGTTCGCTCTGCGCGCGAATGTATCAGGAATTCAAGCGGTCAGCACGATATTTCGCGCCGAAAAGCTAAATGGTGATCGCCGACTCCCCAGATCCCGCCTGCTTGCGGTGAGAACGCAACTTCTCGTCTCAGGGGAGCCTTGTCAGCCGTACATTAACATCGAGTTGCCTTCAGATACATTGTGTTTCCCCCTGGGCGGTGCGGATCTCGGTGCCGGAGGGTGGCGTTATCCCGGTCAGCACCGGAAGCGAAGACCGTTGTTTAACCAATATGAATTATCTCGAAGGCAAAACGCTGCCGGTGTAAGGCAGCGTGTAGAATTATATGGCGGTTCTTGTTTGGCCCCGTGTGCTCTCCGGTATCCGCGGAACAATGCATATCCTGCACTCCCGGTTGCCGCGCGGCGCCAGAGGTGCTGTAGTTTCACACGACGCGGCCGTTCTGACCCTCCATCTGGGGGAACCCGCACAACAAGTGTCGGGGTCCGCCGATGCGACAGGGAGAAGACGTATGGCTATCAAGACAGGATTGACACGCCGTCATGCCATGGCGGGAGCGACAGGGCTGTTGGCCGCGCCGCTGATCGCTCGCCACGCGCTTGCCGCCACGCGAGGTGTCAGCGACACCGAAATTATCATCGGCAACATGACCGACCTGTCGGGCGTCACCGCGGTGCAAGGGACCAATAACGCCCAGGCGATGCGTATGGCGTTCGATGACGTCAATGCCAAAGGTGGGATCCACGGCCGCAAGATCCGCTTTGTCAGCGAAGACATGGAATACATCGTCCCGAAAGCCGTGCAGGCGATGAACAAGTTGCTCAATCACGACAACATTTTCTTCGCGCTCGCCAATGGCGGCACACCGCACAACGACGCGGTGATGCCGGCGATGCTTGAGAAGGGCGTGCCGAATGTATTCCCGCTGACCTGCGCCCGGTCGATGTATGAACCGTTCAACCGTCTTAAGTTCGGCCAGTTCGCGTCGTATTACGACCAGATGCGCGCGGGCGTGAAGTATTTCGCCGAGAAGCGCGGCAAGAAAGTCATCGGCTCGATGTACCAGGATACGGATTTCGGCAAGGACGTGCATGCTGGCGTCGTGGCGCAAACGGAAGCCATGGGGATGAAAGTCGCCGGCATCGCCGCGTCCCGGCCAACGGATACCGACTTCAACGCCCCGGTGGCGAAACTCCGCGACGCCGGCTGCGATCTGATCTGCATGGGAACCATCGTCAAGGATACCACGATCATTCTGCAGACCGCGCGGAAGATGGGCTGGAACGTCGACTTCTGCGGTCAGTTCGCGAGTTACTCGACGGCGGTGGCGGAAGCGCCTGGCGAGCCGGCTGAGGGATTCTATTCGATGTCGCCGGGTCTTTACTCATATCCGGATGATCCGCGTCCCGCGGTGCAGGATGTCGGCACCCGGTACCGTAAACAGTTCGGGATCGATATTAATTATCTCGGCGAGGCGGGTTGGTCGGCCGCCACCTGCGTGATCGACGTTTTGCAGCGTGCCGGCCGCGACCTGACGTTGGACACTTTCATCGCCTCGCTGGAAAGCATGAACAAATGGCGGGACATCTTCGGTTCACCGCCGCTGAGCATGAGTGCCAGCAATCACCACGCATCCAACCAGTCCTTCCTGTCGGTGGTGAAGGCGAAGCGGTGGACCCCTGTTGAACCGGACCCGTTGAGCTACTGACGCCGCTTCGTCTCCTCCACGTTCTGACCCGGCCGGAACACCACGCCGGGTCAACACGGGGAGCTGGAGTTAATCGTTACGCGCCGTGATAGCCGGCTGCCATTGCTATCCGGGCTCGAACGTCCGCTTCAGTGCGGCGACACCGGTGTCCATAAGCGGGCGAATGCGTTCCGCCGCCGCGTTTGGAAGCACGTCGCGGGTCCACACGAATCGGCACGTGCCGTTATCTCCCGGCACAACCTGCATTGACGCGCCGTGGTGTTCAAAACCGCCGCTCAGCACCGTGTAGGCGATCCGACCATGCGCGGCATCGATGCTGATGATCCGCTCCCTGGCCACAAGACCGTTCGTGAACGTCGCGATCCGCATGTCGTCCGCTTCGAGCCGGCAATCGGACAGCACGCCCGTGAAGACACGGTGCGCTTCACCGACATTTGACAGCGCGTTCCAAACTGTCTCGGCGGACGTCTGGACGCTGACAGCGATGATGATCGACGCCATCAGCGTGTTTCCTCGTGGCAGACCGCCTCGACATTGTTGCCGTCGGGATCGATCAGAAACGCGACGAAGTAGGTTGGCCCATAGTCAGGACGCAAGCCGGGCGGACCGTTGTCCCGGCCGCCCGCGGCGAGCCCTCGCACGTGAAACGCTTCGACCGCGGCCCGCGTCGGGCTGGTAAATGCGATATGCACGCCATTCCGGGCCTTTCCGTGGCCGAGCCAGAGAGCGGGTGCCCCCGGCGGACCAAAACTCGCACTCGCCTCATCGCCTGGGCCTGGAACAAGACCCAATGGCTCCAGCGCGGCCGCGAAGAAGCGAGCGCTCGCCGCGATGTCGCTCACTTTCAATCCGATATGATCGAACATGGAACCCTCCGTCGGTTTGGACGGTCAGGTTATGGCGGTCGCTGCCAGACGATCTTGGAGAATCTTGCGGTCCCCGCGGGAAAGCCGTCGATAGCGGCCAGGAGAGACCCCGGCCGCGCGTTTGAATGTGCGCTCGAAGTTCGACAGATCTTCAAACCCGGAGTCGAGCCCGATTTCCGTCACGGAATGATCCGGCCGCGCCAGCAGTTCCGCCGCACGCCGCAGCCGGCAGAGGATCAGGTACCGATGCGGCGTTGTTTGCATCACCTGAGCGAACAGACGCAGGAAATGGAGAGTGCTGAGGCCGACTTCCGCCGCGACATCTTCCAGTTTGACAGGGTCGCCCGCATGACCGTTGAGCCACATCGCGGCCTCGACACAACGTCGGCGGTCTCGGTCCGTGGCGCGCACCGGGATGCGCCGCTCGCCACGTGTCACGTCAACGAATCGGGCCGCCAACAGCATGCCGGCTTCATCGAGGCTGAGTTCCGAATGTCCATCAGCAACCGACTGCGCGAGCGCTCCGAGCATGGCAAGCGGGGCGATCGGCGGTATGGTGACGCGACGCCAGGCTTCCGTGTCCGCTCCAATTTCGTCCGCGAGTTCCGGCGAGAACTGAAACGACAGGCACTCGTCGCCGCCGTCGTGGTGGTCGTGCGTGCAGGTGAACGCGTCGCCGGGGAAACCGATGAAAAAACCGCCGGCCGCGAGTTCGAAACTGGAGCCATGCGCCCGGCAGCCGAAACTGCCGCGACGAACGAACGACAGCGAATGGTACTCGTGGACTTCTTCGAAAGGTGGATCCGCCGCGTTCGCCAGGCACCGGTAATCGATCGCCATGAGATCACGTCGTCGCAGAAGAACTGTCATCGCGGGAAATTATCCAGCGACCGCCTCGTCGAGATCTTCGCCCCACATCTTCTCCAGCCCGTACATCGCGCGGGCGTCAGGTTTGAACAGATGCACGACGATATCTCCGGCATCAATCAAGACCCAGTCGGAACCGCCCAACCCCTCGATCTGGACGCGCTTTTGGCCAGCCGTATGCAGCTTTTCCCGCAGATGCTGCGCCATCGCGGTGATTTGCCGGTCCGCGAGGCCCGAGGCGATCACCATCCGGTCGCAGAACATCGCTTTGCCGGTCAGATCCAACGTGACGACGTTCTCCGCCTTGTCATCCTCCAGGCTGGTCACGATCAGCTTCTGCATCGCGTCCAGCCGCGACGGCTCCGTCTTCGCCTTCGCCGACCGAGGCGCCGCCTTCTTTGGACCGGCGGCGATGGTTTTCTTGCGCGGGGAGCCTGGCGACACAGGGGCCTCCGCCAGCACGGGTTTCACGGCGCGCTTCCTCGGTCTGGGCTGATGGCGCGCGGGTGAGGACGGCGGTTTGGGCGTCGAGGCTATGATACGGCTCCTTTGATCCTCGTGGGGCGGCTGGCTTCGCGGATGGCGGTAGCGGAGGTGGCATTCTGAGGCGTGGGCAGGAACACCCATCCGGATCGCGAACGCGACAGGATCGGCGCTTCATGCGCCGGACGGCGGCTCCCGCGCAAGCACCGCGCCGCCTGGCCGGCCAAAGCGGGCGACGTGTAGCCTGGCCGCGGCAGCACCACGAACGCCAGATCGCGGGCGATCTCCCGCCAACGACGCCAGCGTGGCAGTTGTGTCAGGATATCGGCGCCCATGATCCAGACAAAGCGAACCCTCGGAAAGCGCTGGCGCAGAACCCGCAGCGTGTCGACGGAATAGCGGGTGCCGAACGCAGCCTCGATCGCCGTGGCGATGACGCGCCGCCCATCGCCGATCGCCGCGGCGCCAGCGAGACGATCGGCCAAGGGTGCCATGCAAGTACGGGGCTTGAGCGGATTGCCGGGAGAAACCATGAGCCAAACCTGATCCAGACCAAGCCGTGCCAGCGCCAGTTCCGCCACGTGGCGGTGGCCTTCGTGTGCTGGGTTGAAAGACCCTCCCAGCAGCCCCACCGTCGTCCGCCGGCGGTCGCCGAACCGAGGCAGAGGATCAGGCACGCACCTGGCCGTTCCCGCGGATCGTATAGCGATAGATGGTCAACTGCTCCAGGCCGACCGGGCCGCGCGCGTGAATGCGGCCAGTGGCGATGCCGATTTCCGCGCCGAACCCGAATTCCCCGCCGTCGCAGAATTGCGTGGAGGCATTCCACAACGCGACCGCACTGTCGACGCTGGCCAGGAACCGCTCGGCGATGGCCGTGTCCTCGGTGATGATGGCGTCGGTATGGGAACTACCATGGCGGACGATATGCGCCAGCGCGGCGTCCAGCCCATCCACGACGCTGACCGAGATGATCGCGTCCAGCCATTCGGTGTCGAAATCGGTATCGTTGGCGGCCGTCAGGTCCGGCACCACCGCGCGGGCCGCCGCGTCAGCGCGGAAATCGCAGCCGAGCGCGCGAAGATCGGCGACGATGCGCGGCAATTGTGCCGCGGCGATGGCGTGATCGATCAGCAAGGTCTCGGTAGCGCCGCAAACGCCGGTGCGGCGCATCTTGGCGTTGGCGACAATCGCCCGTGCCATGTCCGGATTCGCGGCGGCGTGGACGTAAGTGTGGCAGAGCCCCTCGGCATGGGCGAGAACCGGAACCCGCGCCTCCCGCTGGACCCGCTCGACCAACGACTTGCCGCCGCGCGGGATGATCAGGTCGATCAGGCCCGCCCCCGCCAGCATCGCCGCCACATACGTCCGGTCCGCGCTGGGTGGCACCTGGATGCATGCGGGCGGGAGACCCGCGGTCTCCAGCCCTCGCACCAGTGCCGTGTTGATCGCGCGCGCCGAGTTGAGACTGTCCGACCCGCCACGCAGGATCACCGCGTTGCCCGACTTGAGGCACAGCGCCGAGGCATCCGCGCCCACGTTCGGCCGGCTCTCATAAATCATGCCGATCACTCCGATCGGGGTGGCGATCCGCCGGATGCGCAGTCCGTTCGGCCGGGTCCAGTCGGCGAGGACTCGGCCCAGGGGATCGGGGAGGGCGGCGACCTCTTCGAGGCCGCGGGCCATGGCCTCGACGCGCGCGTCGTTCAGGGTCAGGCGGTCGCGGAACGCGTTGGTGCCATTGTAAGCTGCGAGGTCGGCGGCGTTGGCGGTCAGGATTTCCAGGCGATGATCGCGCAACGACGTGGCCATGATGCGTAGCGCGGTGTCGCGTCGCTCCGCACTCGCTCCCGCCAGCACGTGCGATGCCTCGCGCGCCGCGCGGGCTGCTCGCTGGAGATGTGCGGTGGCTTCTGTTTCGTTGGACATACACGGATAATGGCGCGGAAGGCGGTTCGTTTCCAGAGGGTTTTGTTGACGGCGGGGACCGGCGCGTGCTGCGATGCCTCAAAACGCACGGGAGACCCGCCATGAACGCGCCTGTCCACTACGATCCGAGCAGCGACGCCTGGACGAAGCCTTTGGACCAGTTCGACGTCAGCGACCCGGTGCTCTACCAAAATGACACCTGGTATCCATATTTCGAGCGGCTGCGCCGGGAGGCGCCGGTGCATTACTGCCGCGACAGCCTTTACGGCCCGTACTGGTCGGTCACGAAATATAAAGACGTGATGAGCGTCGAGGTGAATCATCAAGTCTATTCCAACGAAAGCGGCGGCATCCAGATCGAAGACCAGCCGAAGGACATGCAGCGCCCCAGCTTCATCCGCATGGATCCGCCAAAACACGACGAACAGCGGAAAGTGGCGAGCCCGATCGTGGCGCCTGGCAACCTCGCGAACATGGAAGGCCTGATTCGCCAGCGCACCGGCCGGGTGCTCGACAGCCTGCCGCGTGGCGAGACGTTCGACTGGGTCCAGCATGTGTCGATCAATCTGACGACCATGATGCTGGCGACATTGTTCGATTTTCCGTTCGAGGAACGGTCGAAGCTGACCTACTGGTCCGACGTCGCCATCTGCAATGTCCGCTCCCCCGATGCGCTGGTCCATTCGGAGGAGGAACGCCTCGTTGAGTTGAAGAAGATGGCCGAGTACATGCTCGGGTTGTTCGAGGAACGGAAGAAGCTGCCACCGAAGTTCGATCTTCTGTCGATGCTGGCGCACGGGGAATCGACCCGTGACATGCCGTTGATGGAGTTCATTGGCAACGTCGTTCTGCTGATCGTGGGCGGCAACGATACGACAAGGAACTCGATGACCGGCGGTCTGATGGCGCTCAATCAATTCCCGGACGAGTATCGGAAGCTGATCGGCGATCCGGACCTGGCGGAAAGCGCGGTATCCGAGATCATTCGCTATGTGACGCCGGTGATCCATATGCGCCGCACCGCGCTATGCGACGCCGACCTCGCCGGCCAGAAGATCAAGGCGGGCGATAAGGTGGTGATGTGGTACGTTTCAGCCAATCGCGATGAAGACGCCATCGGCGATCCGAACCGGCTGATCATCGATCGCGCCCGCCCGCGCCAGCACGTGTCGTTTGGATTTGGCATCCATCGCTGTGTCGGCAACCGCCTCGCGGAATTGCAGTTAAAGATCCTGTGGGAGGAAATTTTGAAGCGCTTCCCAATGATCGAAGTCATGGGAGAGCCGAAGCGCATCTACTCCAACTTCATTCACGGGTTCAGCTCGATGCCGGTGCGAATTCCCGTTTAGCCCGCTCAGTTCTCCAATCGTGTCAAGGTGAAGTGTAACCCGCACTGGCCATCCGTGACATCGCCCTGGATGATCGTGGTGTCATGGGTTCCCGTCAGTTGCACGCCGGGAAGCGAACCCGACACCGTGCCGTTATTCAGAATCGATACCTGGATGAACTGGCCTGCCCAGGGATAGAACAAGGTGGCGTTGCGAACGCTGAGGCGTAGCAGGCCGGGCCGCGGGCAGGTCCGGCGCAGCACCTGAAATCGCGTGGTGCTGCCTCGATAATCGCCATCCGCTGAAATGGTCGGGGCAACCGGCGTTACGCAGGCTCCCAGGGAAAGCAATGATGCCAGGACGATGGCGCGCACGGATGACTGGCGTTTCCGAAACGGCCGCTCACGAGCCGGCATGATTGGCTTCGCGATCATCAAGACTCACCTGCACATAATTCGTGTTGTATGTTGTCGCCCCGCACGGCGCGGAGCGATCCATGGCCAGCGCGTTCGCACACCCATTGGTATCGGTGCCCGTTTCGTCCGGCGCGAACCATGCGCCTTCCTTGATCGAGACGACGCCGGGTGCGATCCGGTCCGTCACGACGGCCGGCAGAACGGTGGCGCCCTGATTATTAAAGATGCGAACCAGTTGGCCGTTGGCGATGCCGCGCGCCGCGGCATCGCCGATGTTCAACCAGACATCGTCGGGATCAACCCGCGCGAGGCCCGGCTGATTGCCGTGCGTCGAATGGGTTCGTGCCCGTGATTTCGGCGAGCAAAGCATCAGCGGGAATGCCACGTTCGGCCCAGGAGGTGCGATCCAGGTGGGAATTGGCGGCATGGCGCCGAGGCCATACAAATCCGGTTTGGCGGCGAGAGTTGTTGAATAAACCTCGATTTTTCCGGATCGCGTGTTGAACCGATGATGTTCCGGATCGCGGATTTGCGCCGCGAAGGCGACTGCGCCCGACCACGGCACATGCACGTCGTTGCGTTCCCAGAAGGTGGTCGCGGGTAGCACGATATCGGCCATACGCACTGTCGGCGTCAGAAAGTGATCTTGCCCAACGATGAACTCGACCCCTTCGAGCGATGCCGCGATCTTCCCCGCGTTCGGTGCCTGATTGAACAATCCGCCACCCGCCGAGTAAATCAGTTTGAGGTCGGCCGGGTAACCGCCCGCCTTGCCGCGCGCCAACGGATCCGCATCCAGTGCTTCGTCCCAGGTAATGCGTTCGAATTGTCCCGATCCGCGAGGGCCGGTTCGCCGCATCGGGCATCGCAGCCGGTCCGGGTGATACGTCCGCTCCATCTGCCCGACGCCGTGGGCGCAGGCGGGCAACGGAGGATGTTCCGGGTTCCAGCGTCGCATGTCGGTGCTGATACGGGTGATGCGCCCGTCGGTCACGTGCGCGTTGACCATGCAACGGCCACCGCGATTATGGCCGCAGGTGCTGGTGATCACCGTGTCACCAACTTTTGGGTCGATACGCGGGGCTTCGTAAACCATGGTCACCCGGAGATCGGGTATGAAATCTGGCACTGTCCGTTCTCCAGGTACATCGTCTTCGCCCGGCTCGACCGGGTCGTCACTACTCTCAAGGTCGATGGCCCAGTCGAGCCGGGCGAAGACGAGGTTGGTATGCAAGCATCAAGCGGCGATCAGGCGGTTTTGAACGCCGGCATGACGCCCTTCGCGAACCATTCCAATTGTTCAAGGCAAAGTGACAAAGGCAAGCCGAGAGGTTGGGCGACCGTGACGCGGCTGAGGCCAGGGTAGCGCTTTTCCAGGGCCTTCAACTGCTCGATGATGTCGTCCGGCGTGCCGGTCAGGAAACCACCGGCTTTCACCGCGTCTTCGATTCGTGGCAGCTTCACATTCGGGACAAGGCGCGGATCACGCATTGCCTCGATCTGTTCATCCGACAGAGCTTTCACCAGCCGCAATTCGCCGAACATCTTCATGTTCTCTTCGTAATATTTCGCGGCCTCCTTCATGCCGTCCTCTTTGCTTTTCGCGATGTGGAACTGGAAGCCGACGGCCATGCGCTCGCCAAGCTCAATATTCATTCCGATCCGTTCGTGCGCCGCCTGCCATTCGCGCATGATCCTGTCGGTCGCCCCGCCTTCGGCCGAACCGCCGCCAATCACGCCCTGGATGCCGTGTCCCGCCATGAAGTCCAGCGCACGCGTCGTCCCGCCCTGGATCGGCTGCCAGCATTCGACCGGCAATTTCTTCGGCCGCGGCACCAATGTCAGTTCCTTCAACGTGTAGCCGCGATACGGCACCTCCGGCGGCAGCGTGTAGTACTTGCCCTTGTGCGAGAACGATTCGTTGTTAAACGCCTTGAAGATGATGTCGACCTGTTCCTCGAACAGTTCGCGATTCGCCGCCTGGTCCAGCAGGGGTGAGCCAAAGGTCTCGACCTCTCGCGAGTGGTAGCCGCGGCCGACGCCGAATACGACCCGGCCGTTGGTCAGGATATCGGCGACCGCGAAGTCCTCGGCCAGGCGCAACGGGTGCCACATCGGCGTGATGTTGAACCCGGTGTGAATCTTCAACCGCTTCGTGAGGTGTGTCAGGTGCACCGCCAACAGGATGATGTTGGGCAGGCATTCGGTGCCTTCGGGCTGGAAATGGTGCTCGGCCATCCAGAACGCGCCATAGCCCAAACGATCCATCGCCTGCGCCTGGGCCTCGGCTTTGTGATGGGCGGTGATCAGCTGGTCGTTGCTGTAGTGCCGGGAATTCACCGGCGTGCCAAGGTAACCAACGTTTTCCAGGTCGACGTGACCGGCATAGGAACTGTCGAATTGCTTGATCATGGTGTTTTCCTCCGGGCGACCTCGCCCGCCAATCGTCTCACGGGTCCAATCTTCTCACGGGTATGGTACTCCGCCTGACCGGGATGGCAACTCCGAAGCACCGGCATGCGTTATAATACTGGCGTCAAACTGCGCCGCGCCGCGGCAAGACGTGAAAAATCAATGAATTGAACAGAAATACTCAGCAACAATCCTTGAATGGCCTGACCGGCCGGGGTGGCCTAGACAGGCTTTGAAGGCTGGAGACGGCTCAGGATCTCCGGCTACCGGTGGAACAGAATGGGATCACGGTATATGAACGGACCGACGGGCCATACCGTGCCGGAGACCGGATCGTCGCTGTGGACGCAGCGCACGCTGAAATCCCGTATTCCCTGTGTCGGAATCGCCGTGCACTCTGGCCGCCGCGTCAGCCTCACCCTGCTTCCGGCACCCGCCGATCACGGCATCGTCTTCCGCCGCACCGATCTCGGCCGCGATATCCCGGCGACATACAATCGCGTGGTCGACACCAAACTTTGCACAACCATCGGCGAAGGCTCCGCGCGCGTTGGCACGATCGAGCACCTGATGGCGGCCCTCGCCGGCGCTGGGGTCGATAATGTGCTGGTTGAGGTCGATGGCCCGGAAGTCCCGATCATGGATGGCTCCGCCGCGCCCTTCTCCTTCCTGTTGGAGTGTGCGGGCATCGTCTCACTCGAGACGCCGCGCAAAGTGATCGAGATCGTCCGCCCCGTACGGGTCACCGACGGCAAGGCCATCGCCGAGTTGCGGCCCTTTGATGCAAGCGACGGTCGCATCGCGGTTCCCACCTTGAACCTTGAGGTATCGATCGATTTCGCCGAGGCGGCGATCGGCCGTCAGACCCGTACCCTGCGCCTGACGCCAGAGAACTTCCGTGAGGCCGTGGCGCCGGCGCGCACGTTCGCATTGGCCAGCGATATCGATCATCTACGGGAACTCGGTCTCGCCAAGGGCGGCAGCCTGGACAACGCCATCGTGGTGGACGGCGCGAGGGTCCTCAACCCAGGCGGCCTGCGCATGAAGGACGAGTTCGTCGTGCACAAACTGCTCGACGCCGTGGGCGACCTCGCTTTGGCCGGGGCGGCGCTGCATGGCCGGTTTATCGCCCATCGCCCAGGCCACAGTCTGAACAACAAGCTTCTGAGGGCTTTGTTCGCACGACGGGACTCCTGGGCCGATATCACCCGCGCGTCGCCGGCTGAGGCCGTCGCGGCCTGAAAGCGGCTCTTCGCGTCGCGCCAGGGCGTGATATAAGCGCCCCGATGAGCCGCCCCATGAACCCCCGTCTGAGTCAGGGTTACCGACCCTTTCGCAACCTGTCGCTTCTTTTCTGCCTCGCCGCGCCGCTGCTCAGTGGCTGTGGCGACTCGGACAAGGATAAGGCCGCCGGCGGCCCGGCGCCCCCGGTCGAAGTGTTGTACAACAACGGTCTCGATGCGCTGAACACGCGTCGCTATTCGGAAGCCAACGATCAGTTCAATTCGCTTGAGCAAAATTATCCCTTCTCATCCTGGGCGGTAAACTCCCAGGTCATGCAGGCTTATTCGGAGTATCTGCAGAACAAATACTCCGACGCGATCGCGACTCTCGACCGATTTATCCAGTTGCATCCGGCGCATCGAGAAGTCGCCTACATCTATTATCTGCGCGCGCTTTGCTATTACGAGCAGATCGCCGACATTCAACGGGATCAGAAAGGCACTGAGCAGGCCATGGCCGCGCTGCAGGAGGTCGTGACCCGCTTCCCGAACAGTCCCTACGCCAACGACGCGCGCCTGAAGATCGATCTCTGCCGCGATCATTTGGCGGGGAAGGAGATGGAGATCGGCCGCTATTACCAGGGGCAGCACTTGTATCAGGCAGCGATCGGCCGCTTCCAGAAGGTGGTGGACGACTATCAGACCACCGCGCATGTGCCCGAAGCGCTGGCCCGAATCGTCGAAGTGTATCTGGCCCTGGGTCTGCGCGATCAGGCGAAGAAAGCGGCCGCTGTTCTAGGGTACAATGACCCCGGGAGCGTGTGGTATCAGTACGCGTATAACGACCTTGCGGCGTCCGGCGTGGTCTCGGAGGGGTTGCCGGCCCCATCGAATGAGTCACGCGGATTCCTCGGCCGTGCGTGGCACGCGCTGTTCTGATGTCCTGACCGGCGCCGCGAAATGCTGACGGCGCTTTCCATCCGCGATGTGGTGCTGATCGATCGGCTGGACCTGTCCTTTGGTCCCGGATTGACCGTCCTGACCGGAGAAACCGGCGCGGGCAAGTCGATTTTGCTGGACAGTCTTGGCCTCGCGCTTGGCATGCGGGCCGAATCGGGCCTTGTCCGTGCCGGCTGCGACCAGGCCAGTGTCGCGGCCAGTTTCTCCTTGTCGGTTGATCATCCGGTGCATGCGCTTCTGACCGACCAGGGGTTGGAAGCGGAGGACGAGATCGTATTGCGACGGCTGCTGACGAAGGACGGTCGCTCCCGCGCCTTCGTTAACGATCAACCGGCCGGGGTCGCTTTGCTGCGCCGGATTGGCGCTCTGTTGGTCGAGGTACAGGGCCAGCACGACCAGATGGGGCTCGCCGATCCGGCCAGCCACACGACGCTGCTGGATATGTTTGGGGTGCCGGCCGACTGCCGGGATGCCGTGGCGGGGGCCTGGCGAGCGTGGCGACAGGCGGCGTATCGGCTGGATTCGGCGCGAGCCGCGATCGAGGCCGCACGCCGCGACGAAGAATGGTTGCGTCATGCGGTGGATGAGCTTGCAACGCTGGCGCCTCAACCGAACGAGGAAGACCAGTTGGTCGCGGACCGCCAACGTTTGCAACAGAATGAACGGCAGGCCGAGGCCATCGCCGCGGCGATCGCGGAGCTGACTCCGCGTGACCGGCGCGGGGGGGCGGGCCCGGCGTCGGTTCTGCGATCAGCCTCGCGGCTTCTGCAGCGACTGGTGCCGGCGCATTTCGTGGACCAGACCAACCCGGCGCGGGAGGCGCTTGCCGCTCTTGAACGCGCGGAGGAGGCGCTGGCCGAGGCCGACATGATCCTGGGCCGTCTCGCCTCGGACGCGGATGCCGATCCGCGGCTGCTGGAACAAACGGAAGAGCGGCTGTTCGCTTTGCGAGCCGCCGCGCGCAAACACAGTGTCGCCGTGGCGGAACTGCCGGCGTTGCTGAGCACCCTCAGTGGACGGTTGACGCATCTGGAGTCGGGAGAGGCCGAACTGATCGAACTGGATCGCGCCGCCCGTGAAACCCGAAGCCACTACGTTGTGTCAGCCAAGAACCTGACTTCTGTCAGGCGCGAAGCTGCCGCTCGGCTGCGTGACGCGGTGATGGCCGAATTGCCGCCGTTGCGTTTGGACAAGGCGCGGTTCTTCGTCGAGGTGACGGAGACAGCGGAAACCGGTTGGGGCGCGGGCGGCGCCGATCAGGTCCGTTTCCTGATCGCGACAAATCCGGGACAGGAGCCCGGTCCTCTGGCCAAAATCGCCTCTGGCGGCGAGTTGTCTCGACTGATGCTGGCTCTGAAGGTTGTGCTTTCGGCGGGCTCGACCGTTCCGACATTGGTGTTCGATGAGGTCGACTCGGGGGTTGGCGGTGCCACGGCGGCCTCGGTGGGCGAGCGGTTGGCGCGAGTCGCCGAATCGGTACAGGTGTTGGTGGTGACCCACAGTCCCCAGGTGGCGGCGCGTGGAGCCGCGCATTTCCGGGTATCGAAGGCGGCCAAAGGCGCGCGGACGGCGACGACCGTGGAACCACTGACCAGGCGAGATCGGCGCGAGGAAATTGCACGGATGCTGGCGGGGGAAACGATTACCGCGGCGGCACGCGCGGCAGCCCAGGATTTGCTGGGCGCGGACTGAGCGTCGCGTGCGGCGACCGATACGCAGCTCACCGTCGCACATGATGATTTGGGTGATCGCGCGCGGACCTGAAACGGAAATCCTCTTGTTGGCGATGAGCCGGTCCGGCCGTGAAGTTCCCCGCTGAGGGCCAGCCTGATCCGGAACCCCTAGCCCGCATTTCTCACCGGACTTCACCCGACCGTCCGCGCGGTTCCTTTTGAGAAGGTTGGATGGTGCGCGGGTGAGCTGATCCATTGGGAATGGCGGTTCTGACGGTTTCCGCGCGAGCGCTGTGGCCCGCGGCTATGTCGGCGGGAGCGGCGCGGTGATGTGGCGGCTCGCGGTGTCTGGTTCGCGCGGGCTCAGACCGACGCCTCTCGTAGTCGAAGATGCGCGGTGGCGAACGCCGCGCGCCATGGAAAGGCGGAAGCCATCGCCACACGCACGCGCCGGACGCTGACGGTGACCAGGGCGCCGATTTTCAGAAGCGCGGTGCGGATCGTGCCACATGTCGCCCTGGCGAACCGCGTGTCATCGAGCCCGATCCGGCGCAGCCCGTGCATCAGCACGTAGGCGAAGGACGTCAACCAAAGACGGAGCTGATTGGCCCGCATCGTCGTGGCCGAGGTGCGATCGGCGAACAGATCGAGCTGGCATTCCTTGATGCGGTTCTCCATATCACCCCGGGCACAGTAAACCCGCTCATACGGCCAGCGTGCCTTCACCTCGGACTTTTTCAGCGAGGTGACGATGAAGCGAGGATTGGCCTCGCCTCTCGTCCATTCCGCCTTGGCGATGACCCGGCGTTCGCGGCTCCAGCTTTCACGCGTCGACCAGCGGAAGTCACGGAAGCGGCGGGCGGGGTCGTGGCGCAATGTGTCGTGGTCGCACAGGTCTTCGTAGCCCAGCGCGATGCCGGTGATGCGTTGCATCAACAGGGTTTCCACCGGGTGCGCGATCAGAGCCTCGTTCCTCGCGTCGGTGAAGCAGGCCGCCAGTCGGCGGGTCAGATTGAGCGCCCGATCCGTCTGGCCCAACAACAAGGCTCCGGGATCGCTGGTGATCCGACCGCCACCGAAGTCGGCGACCACGGCACGGGTCTCCACGCGTGGAAATTCAAACAGGTCCGGGATACACTCCGTGGGCATCGGGCATTCCCCCGCGTGACTGATATGTCGCAGAAGAACTTTCGCTCATTCGGAGGCCCGATGCACCTGATTCGGTGAGAAATGCGGGTTAAGACCGACCTCGAGTGCAATCCGCTCGATTTCCACCTGACCGGTGGCGAGGTGAGCGACACGACGCAATTCGAAACCTCCCTTGATCCCGGTCCTGACATCACGCCGCGTGTCGTGATGACCGACAAGGGATACGACAGCCGGCCAAGCGCGCGGCAGCCCGGACGCGAGGATCACACCAATCATCCCGAGGAAGGGAAACTCAAAGGAGCGGGGGCGCTTCTTTCCGAAGAAGCTCTACAAGCTCCGGGCACGGATCAAGCAGACGATGGGCAAACTCAAACGCTTCAAGCGCATCGCCCTTCGATGCGAAAAAACCGCCATCTCCTTCTGCGCTCTCGCCAGCTTCGCCTGCGGCCTGATGCTTATCAAATCCGTCCACAGGGCCTACAACGCCGAGTGTTGCCAATTGCGCCCTCCTGAACCAAGATGCGGGGCCAGAGGCGACGTTCATCTGGAAAATGTCAGCCATTGGAGGAGACAGTCGTCCACATCGCGAAGCCGGGGAAGAAATGCATGACGTTTGTAGCAGTGACCGCCTCTTTGTTGGAATCCGGTGTACTGACGAATCACGTGGATTTCGCACTGCCGTTCAGATCGGCGAGAGCGATCAAGGATCCCGAGGTGTTGCACTTCCTCGACGAGGTCGGTCGAGGCAGCAATTTGAGTCTCTATGCCGATGGCGACGAGAGTAGAATTAAATTTTTGAGCGATTTTCCAGCCTGGCTCTGTTCTTCATCGGTGAATAAACTGATAAACATTGATATGTTTCGATTCTCCTCCTTCACGCATGGTACGATTCAGGCATTCGATGCTTTCTATTCGAGCAATCGGAAGCGCCGTTTCCGTTGCTTCAAGGGCGAATTTATGTATCACGTCGCATGCTGGCGCGTCGGCTACGACTTCGCCTTCATCGAAGACGCTCCCGTCCAGCGGGGAGACGCGATAGTAATCTCGCTGCCTTTTTCCGACTCCGGGGGAAGGCATCCGTTGATGGATGAAGTTATCGCCGTCTGTAACAGGCTAGAGGTTCCCGTTCTGGTCGATTGCGCCTACATGAATATCAGTAAGGGCGTCGAATTCGACTTCAACCAGCCTTGCATTGATGTCGTCGCTTTCAGCCTCAGCAAGACATTTTACGGGCTGGCCAAGATGCGAATTGGCGTCCGATTGAGCAAGAATTTTACCGACGACTTTGTCCACGTCTTCAATACCGCTGGGATGGTGAACCAGTTTTCCTGCGCCCTTGGGTCGGCCTTCATCGAAAAGTTCGACGTCGATTTCAACGTTACGAAGTATCGCCAACGTCAGATCGATGTGTGCCGCCAGTTGAATGTCGAACCCAGCGACTGCGTCATATTCGGCCTTGGAGGCGATGATTGGGCCGCTTACAATCGTGGTGGCGCATACAATCGGATTTGCGTGAATAGTATTCTCGAACAGGAGGGAAGCCATGAGTGACGCAGCCTGTGTCCCGCATTCTCGGGCTTTGGACCGAATTGTCCGAGAAGAAGAGGGATATTGGCATTTCGATCCTGGTAGGACCGGCCAGGACTACATCACGATCGGAAATATCCGGGATCAGGTTGGTACCCATTGGATGGATGTCGTGCGGTTCGCCCGTGAGATGGACCAGACAATAAAAAGCACGTCAGTGTTCGATTTTTCTCCTGACAGCGATCACGAAATTATAAGGACCGCTTCACAGATCAGGGAGATGGGATACGATGACATCAGTACATCCCATCACAAGACGTATTCAGATTCTTGTCCTGATATATTTGATCCGATATTTCGTATTTTCCGAATAAAAAGTCCGATGGGAAGTATAATACATCAGAAGCCCGGGAAGGTTCTACCATGGCACTATGATAGTTGCGCTTTTTACGCGAAAAAATTTAATGTGCCGGATCGCTCCAAGATTTCCCGCTTCCTCATTTTCCTGGAGGATTGGAGTTGGGGCCATTACGTCCTGATCGGGAATTCCGTAGTGCATCAGTGGAAGGCGGCCGACACGGTCACGTGGCCTTACCGTATGCGACATCTCACAGCGAACGCAGGATTGACGCCGAAATTGACGATGCAGATCACTGGCCTGGCTCGGCTTCCCGCGAGCATCGGTTGACTGAGGTGCCTGTGGTTTGTGACTGAATGGGACTCGCAGCGGTGGTCGCTGAAGCAGGTAGCAAATCGTGCCACCAACCCGATCGCTCGGTCTCTCGCTCCCAGCAGTAACCCGCCGGCATCCGACGTGATCGTGCCGCCATCGAATGCCGCCACCACCGCGCGGCTCTGTACGGGTGCAAATTCGAACAGCGTCGGGTTACCCTCTTTCGGCATCGGGGAACGCCTCCGCTTCAGCAAAAGTCCTTCCTGCAGAAGAACTTTCGCCAATTCAGAGCCCCGATGCACCTACCCAGTGTGAGATATACGGGCTAGCCGCGGGCTGAGGCGATCGCCTGTAGGCCAAAGCCCAGAAAGATCACGCCGGACGCGCGCGTGACCCATAACGCATGCCGGCGATACCATCGGCGTACCAGGCCGGCGCCGATGATTGTGACCAGAATGATGTCGGCAGCGACGAATCCCGCGCAGGCTGCCGCGAGCAGGCGTGGCAACGATGTCCAGTCCAACTCCCTCGCGTGCCCGGCCAGCAGCGCGGTGAACATTGCCACCGCGACCGGATACGCCTTCGGGTTCAACATCCCGAAGGCAAGCCCTCGCCGGAACGGATCGCGCGGCGCGAATGTCGTCGATCCGTCGTCGCGCCGCTTTGTCGTCACCGCGCGATAACCCAACCAGCAAAGATACGCGCCGCACACCAGATCGAGCACACTGAAGATCGTCGTGCCAATCGTTTTGGCCCCGATGATCGCGACCAGGGCGAGGGTCGCCCAGCATACGTCACCCGCGAAATGGCCGGCGAGGAACCACGCGCCGGCGCGCCGCCCACTGCCGGCACCAATCCCAAGCAGCGCGAGGAACGCCGGACCCGGTGCCAACGTGTAGGCACCGCCCGCGACGGCGGACGCGAGCAGCAGGGCCGGCGTCAACCGCCGAACGCCTGATCCCAGGGCTCAGGCAGCATCCGGTAGCCGTCACCATCGCGCACCAGCCGCGCGAAGCCCGGGAAATGCACGTGCATTCCCGCGATCAACTGGCGGTCGGTGGCGACCATGTCGAACGTGCGTTTGCGGGTCGCGGCGGCTTGATGCGGATCAGTATCGAATTCAATCGTGACCTCAGGCCGCGGCACCTGGATTTCCGGCACATGGATCATGTCACCCCAGATCAGCAACGAATCCTTGCCGGAGCTGACCATATAGCCGCTGTGGCCCGGCGTGTGGCCGTGCAATGGCACCGAGGTCACGCCGGGAAACACTTCCTCGGCCCGAGCGAACGTGCGGGTGACGTTGTGATACGGCGCGATTTGCTCGCGTGCACATTGGAAATATAGCTTCTTCGCACGTTCGCTGGCGCGGCTCATGGCGCCGTCATCGCGCCAGTGTTTGGGTTCGTTTTCGTGCACGACCAATTCGGCGTTGGGAAAGAACTTGCGGCCGGTTTTCGGATCGGTCAGCCCGGCGGAATGATCCGGGTGCATGTGCGTCAGGATCACCGTGTCGATGTCGGCCGGATCGACGCCGGCCGCCTTCAGGTTCTGTTGCAGCTTG
>ODAK010000513.1_pt1 | contig 44592 bp, 43 predicted proteins | sample 1539591 | NCBI WGS metagenome assembly ODAK01 (sample SAMEA3539303, study PRJEB22396) | soil metagenome | biome: tundra; feature: field; material: soil | place: USA | collected 2010-05 | depth 0.15 m
GATCGGCGCCGACGTCCGCGCCTTTGGTGAAAATGCCGCCGCCGAGACGGGCGAAGATGGAGATCAGCGAGCCGCCGAAGCCCAGGGCGACCATCGCCTCCAGGAGCTTACGCAGTTGGTCGTCCGTCATCGGGCCGGTGTAGCCGGCGCGGAGCACGAAATAATACCCGGCGACGCCCAGAAGCCCGAGGCCCACCACCAGCATTCCGGTGATCGCACCGGCTTTGAACGCCACGTCCAACCCGGCCGCGAGGCCATTCCTCGCGGCCTGCGCGGTGCGGCAATTGGCCCGGACCGAGACGTTCATGCCGATGTAGCCGGCCGCCGCCGATAGCACCGCCCCGATGACAAATCCGATCGCCGTATGCAGACCAAGGATCGCGCCGAGAATGATCAGGATAACAACGCCGACTATGCCGATCGTCGTGTATTGCCGGTTCAGATAGGCGCGGGCGCCCTCCTGGACCGCGGCGGCGATCTCCTGCATCCGGGCGTTACCGGGGTCCTGCGCGAGCACTTGCCGGCTGGTGATCAGGCCGTAGATCAACGCCGCGATACCGCAGGCGAGGATCAAATATTGGGCCGCTTGCATCCGAGGTATTCCCCTTGACTGTCTTTATGGACGGGCCTTGGACATACGCGAATGCGTCCGCCCAGGGCCCTGGGTGGAAGTTGGCGCGGCGGTATGCCAGTTCCTTTGCCTGTAAGCAAATGGCGGTGTGCTCGCCAAAATTGATGGTCAGGCGGCCGCCTGATCCTGGCTCAGGTGCACGTAGTTCCGCGTCGCATACCAGAGCGCGTACTCATCGTAGGTGATTGGCTCGTATTTCGCCGGATTCCGCGTCGACTGGCATGTGGGCAGGCAGCTGATCACCGTGTCCGGGTGGGTGTCGAAGAAGAATGGAATCGCGTACCGCGCCTGTCCCGAGGTGTTGATCGCCCGATGCGGCGTCGCAAGGAATCGGTCGTTGGTCCACAGCCGCAAAATGTTGCCGCCGTTGACAATGAAAGCATCCGGGTCTGACGGGGCATCGAACCATGTCCCATCCGGCAACCGTATCGACAGGCCGGGCACGGCCGAGGGCGCCAGCAGCGTCATGAAACCGGAGTCGGTGTGCGGCGCGATGCTGAATTGGTTGTCCTCGTAGTGCGGTTGAGGCGGATAATGAGTGAACCGCTGAATCATGTTTGGCTGTTTGAACATCGGGTCGAAATAATCCGCGGGCAGATCGAGCGCGACGGCGTAAATGCGCACCAGTCGTTTGCCCAATTGCTCCAGCGCCGCCATGTAGGCCAGGGCGGTTTCATGGAAGCCTGCCAGGTCGGCGGGCCATTGATTGAGGCCGCGAAAGCGCTTGCCGGCGATGACGTCCGGGTCGTCCGGGGTCCGCTCGCGGCGAAGGAAGAATGCCTCATTCACACTGGGCTTTGTGTTATTGTTGACTTTCGAACTGCGCGCGATCGAACCGCCCATCGCCATGTAGCCGATGTTATGTTCGTTGATGCGGACCGCGAGTTTCTTTTCGGCCGGTTGCGCGTGAAACCGTTCGCATTCGGCGAAGGCGGCGTGGATCAGGGAACGCGGGACACCGTGACCCCGGAGGTAATAAAAGCCAACGTTCTCGAAGGCGTCTCGCAACTGGCCACCCAGGCGCGGGAGTTCGTCCATGTCGCCGGCGAAATAGCGAGAGACGTCGAGGATCGGGATCATGCGCGGCTTTCCTTCGCGAGACGTGGCGACCATGGCGGAGGCGTCCAGTGCCGGCAAACTCGGTCATCGGCCGACGGGGAATGCCAAACACGGGGAATGCCAAACATGGCGGACCGCGCGAGCCCGCGCTACACTTGCGGCAAGCTTTGCCTCAGGAGGACGTCATGCTCACCGCCGCGCGGATCAGGGAATACAACGAGGTCGGCGCCATCGTCGTGCCCGACGTGCTGACGGCTGAGGAAGTGGCGCGGCTGAGCGCGGTGACCGATGGCTTCGTCGAGCGCGCAAGGGGGCTGACCGGGCATACCGAGATCTACGACCTCGAAGACAGCCATTCAGCCGACAACCCGCGCGTCCGGCGCATCAAGGCCGCGCATGCCCACGATCCGTCATTTGCGGCGCTGACCCGGCATCCGAAGATCCTCGCGGTGCTGAAAGATCTGTGGGGCCCCGACATCCGGTTCGACACGGCGAAGCTCAACATGAAATGCGCTGGCTTCGGTGCTCCGGTGGAATGGCATCAGGACTGGGCTTTTTATCCGCACACGAATGACGACCTCGCCGCGGTCGGCGTGATGTTCGACGACATGGCGATGGAGAACGGTCCGCTGATGATCATTCCGGGCAGTCATCGTGGGTCGATTTACGACCATCATGCCAACGGGGTGTTCTGTGGCGCGATGGATCCGGAGAACAATGATGTCGACTATGGCAAGGCGATCCCGCTGCTCGGCAGGGCGGGCTCGATCACGGTACATCATGTGCGGGCGGTCCATGGTTCGGCGCCGAACGTTTCGGATCACGACCGCCGTCTGTTGCTATTTCAATTCCGAACCGCCGACGCCTGGCCTCTGCTTGGCTTCCCTGGCGGTATCGAGAAATTCAACGGTCTGATGGTGGCGGGGCAGCCGCGTCAGCCCAGGCTGGAGCATGTGCCGGTAAGGTTGCCGTTACCGCCCGCGGTGAAACAAGGGTCGCTGTACGAGAATCAAAAAGGGATGAAGAACCGGTTCTTCGCCATTCCTGAAACCGCGCGAGCATCCGAGATGGCGAAATGAGCGGACGCCTCCCTGTCGAACCGATCTTCGATCAATCGCAGCGGCTGTTTGGGGACGGGCCGCCGGATCCGGTGGTTTATGACGCGTCGGTGCGGGCCCTGCGCCAGCGCACCGTGAACTTCGCCGCGAAGCGTTATGCGGACATGATGTTTGTTAGTGGCCTGGATCGCGCCACGGCGGATCGGCATTTTCGGCCACGGGCAGCATTGATTCCAGGGGGCCTGAGCGGGCGCCCCGTTGGGCCGACCGTGCAGGACGCTCTGCTGGCCGCGTACCGGGATGGGCGTTTCGCTATCGAGACCGATGGTGTTGGCCGCTGCGTGACAGTGACGTGGAGCGATCCGGCCTTCGGCGACCCAATCAAGGGAAGTGCCATCGCCAGGCCCGGTTACGGCGGCATCGTACTGGGCGAGCACCACGTGCCGCGCTTCGAGCCGACAGCCATTTCTCGCGAGAACGCCGACGCGAGGCGTGGTTGGCCGATTGGCGGCGCGGTGGAAAAGCCGCCAACCGCTTCGCCCACGATGACTGCCGCGCTGGATGCGTTCTTCGCCAGTTCGCCGGGCACTTATGGTGTGCTGATCGGCACGCCGGAGCGGGTTCTTGTCGAGCGTTACAGCGAATTTGGCACTGCGGATCGGGCGACGCCAAGCTGGTCCATGACCAAGGCGATCACCTGCACTTTGTTGGGACGTCTGCTGCATGAGGGATGGTTTCATTCGATGCATGATCCCGCGCCGGCGCCACTATGGCGCGATCCGCATGGGACACATCGGCTGATCACGCTCGATCACCTGGTGCGCATGCGTTCAGGGCTCGGATTTCCGGTGCGGCATGGGGACGGCTCAACAACGCTTGGGTTCGAGAACAGCGCCGTTTATCAGGATGGGACCGATGCGTTCGAGATGGCGCAGCGGATGATCGTCGCCACGATACCGGGCACGGTATTCCGCTATGTGAACAGCGGGATGAATGCTCTGGGCGCGGTGATCCGCGCACAGATCGAGCGGCGAAAGTTGCCGTATCATCAGACCGTGTATGGCATGTTCGCTGACCGGTTGGGTATGACCAGCTATCAGCATTCGGCCGACATCGCCGGAAACTTCATTGGTTCAGGCGCGGGATTCGCGACGGTACGGGACTATGCCAAACTCGGCGTGCTTTACCTGAACGATGGCGTCTGGAACGGGGAGCGGTTTCTGCCAGAGGGCTGGGTCGATTACGCGACCACCGCGACACATACCGGCACCAGCTATGCCGCGTGCTTCCGCACCAACATCGACCGGCGCTTCCCCTCTCTGCCGCCGGAAACCGCCTGGGCCGCCGGTGCATCGGATAATCGGGTCTTCATTCTGCGCCGGCATCGTCTGACGGTCGCCGTGACCAATGAAACCGACCATCCGATGGACCTGGCCGCGCTCGACCGGATGATCGCCACCGCCATCGACACTTTCGCCTGAGGAAACCTGCCATGATCGTTCGCAACGTCGCCCGTGAGAAACTCGAGAAAGACCAGCTCTCGCTTGGGGTTGGGGTTCGCATGACTCGTAGCGTGGAAATCGCCGCGGCGATGGCCTCGGCCGGGTTCGACTGGCTGTTCCTGGACATGGAGCATGGGACGATGTCGCTTGATGCTTGCGCGCAGATCGCGGCCGCGGCGCTGGATGCGGGGATCACGCCAATCGCGCGAGTGCCGAATGGTCAGTATTCCATCGCGACGCGGGCGCTGGACAATGGCGCGCTTGGCATCGTCATGCCGCATGTCGACACCGCCGCCGAGGCACGCGAAGTCGTTGAGAAGCTGAAATACCCTCCGGTTGGGCATCGCTCCATGGGCGGCTCGGGTCCGCATTACGGGCTCCGCAACGTCAGCGTGGGGGAGGCAGCGAAGGCGCTGAACGCGGCGAACCTGACCGTGGTCATGCTGGAAACGCCGACCGCGATCGCCAACGCGGATGAGATCGCGGCGGTGCCGGGTGTGGATGTGTTGCTGATCGGAACAAACGATTTGTGTGCCGAGATGGGGATCCACGGCGATTTCGGCAATGATCGGGTCGCCGACGCGTATGGTAAAATGATCGCCGCGTGCAAAAAGCACAATAAGTTCCCTGGGATGGCGGGGATTTATAACGAGTCGATCATGCCCCGCTATATCGAGATGGGCGCTCGGTTCATCCTGTCCGGGCAGGATGCCAATTTCATGCTGGCCGCGGCGAACGCGCGGACGGGGTTTTTGCGAAAATTGCATGGATGAGGGAAGGCGGAGATCGCTCGCTCGGGCCTCAGCCAACCGATGGCGGGCATGGTGCCAGGCCCACCCGGCGCCCGTCACTCCGCCGCCACCACAACCGTCTCTCCGCGCGCGGAGGCCTTCGCTGATCCGCCGCACAGCAGGCTCGCGAACAAGATCCCCGCCACCAGCATCAACACCATCTCCGGGTGTCCCCGATCGATCAAAAACCCGAATGGCACAGGCGTGATCGCCGAGCCGAGGGGCAACCCAGCGCTGACGAATCCAAATACTTTGCCGATCTGACCAGGCGGTGCGGCGTCCTTCAGCATCACGTCGCGTGGTGTGCGGGATGCGCCAAGCGACAGGCCGGAGACGAAGGTGAACGGAATGATCGCCAATCCAGGCAGATTGACCCAGTCAATGATCAGCATCATCGACGCGGAAACGATCACCAGGACGGTCACGAACGGCAGCACATGTGCCTTGAACTGATCCGCGAACCAGCCGCCCACCAGCACGCCCATCGTCGAGCCAACCATGTAGGCCGTCAGGGCGGTCGCGGCGAGCTTCAGGTCGATGCCTTTGACGGTATGCAGCACGGTCACCAGCCAGGCCTGGACTCCGCCACTGGCCATGGCGCCGAACAGGAAGAACAGGAAAAACAGCAGCATGGTCCGGCTCGTCAGCAGATCGCGGCCCGAAAGGATGACGCCGCCGACTTTCGGAACCGTACGGATCTGATCCCGCAAGATAGTGCTCTGGACCAGGATGGAGAGCACCACCGGAATTCCCAGCAAGCCCTCGGTGGCCAATGTCTCGCGCCACCCGACCGCCAGCATCAGGAACGCAGTGACCGGCGCACCTAACGCGAAACCCACGTTCCCACTGAACGTATGCAACGCGAAGGAGCGTCCAATCCGGTCCTTGTCGATCGAGCCTGACAAGATCGCGTAGTCCGCCGGATGAATGACGGAATTGCCGATCCCCGACAACACCGCCAACAACTGGATTTGCCAGAACGCGGTGGCCAGCGACATGGTCGCGATCGACAGCGACATCAACAGCGCTCCGCCCACCAGGAACGCGCGCGAACCATATTTATCGACCAGGAAACCGACCGGGGTTTGCAACAAAGCGGTGGCGCCCGACATCAATGCCACGGTCAGGCCGAGTTGTGAGAAACTGACCTGGAACGCGTCCTTCCAGGTCAGGAACATCGTCGGCAGGCACAACACGTAGAAATGCGACAGGAAGTGCCCGTTGCTGATCAGCAGATTGACCCGGATCGTGCGGCTGAGCGCCATGCGTCGTCGTCCTCGTTCCGCCCGGTAGGGGCCGCCAGATGGGTCTGCTCGTATCGAGAAGGCTCTCTCGAACGATGCCGGTCTCGGTTGTGGTCCGTCAACCTGGAATGCCGCATGGCGGCATTGATTTCCGGCCTGACATGGCGATCCTCGTTTGACACACGCCGCTAACCAGGCCAACGTCCCGCTCTACCGAGGGGAGCCCCGCCGATGGGGCTGAGAGGCCGCGAGACCGGAACCAGCCGGCGGTGCGGAAACCCTTGAACCTGAACCGGGTCATGCCGGCGGAGGAACGGGAGCCAACGCCAGGGACTCTCCTTCCATCCGGCATGTCCGAATGTGACGATGAGGAGACGCCAATGACGGTCCAGTCGAAGTCCGCCGCTCGCCCGAGTGAAGTAACCACCGGCCCGATTGTCGGCTCTCACAAGATTTACAGTTCGCCGCCTGGCCGGCCGGATATTCGTGTCCCGTTTCGCGAAATCCCGCTCGATCCCTCGGCGCGGGAGGAACCGTATCGCGCCTATGACTGTTCGGGCCCCTATACCGATACCGGGGCATCTATCGACCTTGAGGCTGGACTGCCGCCGGTGCGCGCCGAATGGCTCGCGAAGCGTGGCTTCGATCGGATCGCTGCCCGTGCGGTGAAGCCGGAGGACAACGGCAATATCGGCGACGACAAACTGGTCCCGGCCTGTCCGGCGGAGCTGTCCGTCTATGGCGGAAAGCCAGGTCAACTGGTGACCCAGTTCGAGTTCGCCCGCGCCGGCATCATCACCGAGGAAATGATCTACGTCGCGCACCGCGAAAACCTCGGCCGCACCCAGGCACTGCAAGACGCCGAGGCGCGCATCGCTGACGGTGAAAGCTTCGGCGCTGAAATTCCGCCCTTCATCACCCCGGAATTCGTCCGCTCCGAAATCGCCCGCGGCCGCGCCATCATCCCGGCGAACATCAACCATCCGGAACTCGAGCCGGTCATTATCGGCCGTAACTTCCTGGTGAAGATCAACGCCAATATCGGCAACTCCGCCGTGACGTCCGGAGTGGCGGAAGAGGTAGAAAAGCTGGTGTGGTCGACCCGTTGGGGCGCCGATACCGTGATGGACCTGTCCACCGGCCGGAACATCCACAACATTCGCGGCTGGATCATGCGCAATGCCGCGGTGCCGATCGGCACCGTGCCGATCTATCAGGCGCTGGAGAAGGTGGACGGCGATCCCGCCAAACTGGATTGGGAAGTCTTCAAGGACACGCTGATCGAGCAGGCTGAGCAAGGTGTCGACTACTTCACCATCCACGCCGGTGTCCGCCTGAAGTATGTGCCTTTGACCGCGAAACGGGTCACCGGGATCGTGTCCCGCGGCGGCTCGATCATGGCGCGCTGGTGCCTCTCGCATCACAAGGAAAGCTTCCTCTACGAGCGCTTCGATGAGATTTGCGACATCATGCGCAAGTACGACGTTTCGTTCTCGCTCGGCGACGGCCTGCGGCCTGGCTCGAACGCCGACGCCAATGACGCGGCCCAGTTCGGCGAACTGGAGACGCTTGGCGAACTGACCAGGGTCGCCTGGGACAAGGGCTGCCAGGTCATGATCGAGGGCCCCGGCCACGTGCCCATGCACAAGATCAAGATCAACATGGACAAGCAGCTCCGCGAATGTGGGGAGGCACCGTTCTACACGCTTGGTCCGCTGACGACCGACATCGCGCCGGGATATGATCACATCACCTCGGCCATCGGCGCGGCGATGATTGGCTGGTTCGGCACCGCGATGCTTTGCTACGTGACGCCGAAGGAACATCTCGGGCTGCCTGACCGCGACGACGTGAAAACCGGTGTGATCACATATCGGATCGCCGCTCATGCCGCCGATCTGGCCAAGGGACATCCGGCCGCGCGGCTACGCGACGACGCGGTCAGCCGGGCACGGTTCGAGTTCAGGTGGGAGGATCAGTTCAACCTCGGGCTGGACCCCGACACGGCACGCAAGTTCCATGACGAGACGTTGCCCAAGGATGCGCACAAAGTCGCGCACTTCTGTTCCATGTGCGGACCGAAGTTTTGCTCGATGAAGATCACCCAGGATCTGCGGATCGAGGCCGAGCGGATGAGCGGTCTTGAGGCCAAGAGCGAGGAATTCATCGCCAAGGGCAAAGAAATCTATCTGCCGGAACAAGCGGCCGAGTAAGCGGCGAGCGACCAGCCAAGGGCCCGCCAATGATCGATCCCAGGGACGCTCTTGATGCGATCGGGACGCTCCCGGACACGGAGATCGACATTGGCGATGCCGCATTGCAGTTCGCGCGCATCGACGCGCCAGAAGCGGACTGGGAAGCGGCCCGGATACACCTGAGCGATCTGGCGCGGGCGGCGAGTGCTTTGGCGGACACTATTGACGAAACCGACCTCGCCGCGCGCGCGGTTGGTTTGTCCGGCCTGCTGGGTGGACGATTCGGCTACAGCGGCGACAACAAGACCTACGATGACCTCGCCAACGCCAACCTGATCCGCGTTATCGAGCGCCGGCGCGGGCTGCCGGTCGCTCTGGGCGTGCTGTGGCTGCACACCGCGCACGCCGCCGGTTGGGCCGCGCATGGCGTCGACTTTCCCGCGCATTTCCTGGTCGCGATGCCGGGGGCGGGCGGACAGTCGGTGCTGGACGTGTTCCACGGCGGCACGCCGCTCACCAGCAAGGACCTTCGCGCCCTGCTGAAACAGGTCGGAGGCGATACCGCGGAGCTCCGTCCTGGGCTTTTGCGGCCCATGAGTTCGCGGCGTGTGCTGCTGCGGCTGCAGAACAATATCCTCACGCGGCGGCTGATGGCCAATGACCCGGACGGTGCACTGATCTGTGCCGAGGATATGCTGCGAATCGCCCCGGATCACGCCAGTTTGTGGCATCAGGTGGCACTCCTGAACCAGAAACTCGACCGGTTCGCGGCCGCGCTCCGGTGTTTCGATCGCTTTCTCGCGTTGGTGCCCGAAGGCGAGGCGGCGCGCGAGGCGAGAGCAATCGCGGGAACCTTGCGAGGCCGGCTGAATTGAGGCCTATACGACCGGATGCATGAGACCTTCCCCCGCGAGGCCGCCGCGAACCCGGAGCCCTTCACGGGTGAGCGTCTGACCGGGTCCGTTCATGGCCAGGTTGAGATCGAGCATTACCATCGGTATTTGTTCTCCCGCGGCTTCTGCCGCGACCGGGACGTGCTTGATGTCGCCAGCGGAGAGGGCTATGGCGCCGCGCAACTGGCCCAGGTGGCAACACATGTGGTGGGGGTAGAATATGCGGGCGCGACGGTGCGGAACGCAGCGGCGAATTTCCCGCGCCCCAATCTGTGCTTTGTTCAGGCTGACGCGCGGTCCCTGCCCCTGAGCGATGCGTCGTTCGATGTGGTTACGTCATTCGAGACCATCGAGCATTTCGACCGCCAGGACCGCTTTGTCGCCGAGGTCCGCCGGGTATTGCGGCCTGACGGATGTTTCATCGTCAGCACACCCGACCGGGATGTCTACAGCCCCCTTGGCGCGCCGCCCAATCCGTTCCACGTGCATGAATTTGATCGGGCCGAGTTCCTTGAGTTTCTGCATCGCCATTTCCGATACGTTTCGCTTATCCGACAGCGGCCAATGCTGGTGTCCGGGCTCTTTCCGGAGGAGCCGGCCTCGATCTCCCCATTGATCTTCGAGCGAGTGGAGGATCAGGCGTTTTCGTCGGATACCGCTTTGCCCAAGGCGCCGTATTTGATCGCGATCGCCTCGGAACTTGTCCCCAAACTGGCCCCGGTCAGTTTGTTAGTGGAACGAAGCGACATCGACAACGTCAGGTTCGCGGATCAGGAAGCCGAACTGGTCCGTCTGCGCCTCGCGGAGGCGGCGGCGCACCTCGCGGAGGCGGCGGCGCGACACGCCGAGGAGAACGAACGCGAAGCTGCGCGGGTAGCGGTTGAGGCCGCGCGCAGGAACGCCGAGCAAGCCGAAGCCGATGCCCGGGCGGCTGCCGTGACGCTTACGCACACGCGCGCGGCCCTCGTCCAGGCCAACACCGATTTGGACCGGGTGAGCGGCTCAATACGACATTTTTTGCGTCAATACGTGCCACGGCTTTGGCGGCATTTGGTTCGATAGAGGATCTATTGTCAGGCATTTGTTAAGAAATACCGTTCATGGTGCGCGCGTCACTGGATGGACCTGACGACGGTCATGCGCGAAAAACTAAGCGCCTTCGTTATTGCCCACAACCGGGCGTCGCTGCTCGAAACCTGTCTGCGCGCGGTGTCATTCGCGGATCAACTGATCGTTGTTGACAAGTCGTCCACCGATGGGTCGGCGGCTGTCGCATCGCGGTACTCGGATCGCGTTGAGATCGTTCCCTGGTCGCCAACGGTGGAGGAAACCCGCGCCTACGCGTTATCGCTTTGTCAGCATGAATGGATCCTGTTCCTCGATGACGACGAGATACTGTCTCCTGAAACCGGGCCATATTTGCGACGGGCCATGACCGAGTTGGACACGGAGATTTTCGCTATTCCATTGCGCCATTATATCCTCGGCATGCACGATGAGCGGGCATTCTATTGGCCGGAGGCGCATCATCGTCTGTTTCGCAAGGGAGCGATCGATTTTATCCCAACTGTGCACGGTGGGACCATTCTGCACTCAGATCGTATCTCATCCATTCCATCGGAAAGCGGTGTTTGCATACACCATCTGTCGCATCCCGATGTCGCAAGCTTTATTGAACGCACCAATCGGTATACCGGCCGCCCAGACAGAGCCAAGGTCACTGGCGATGAAGGCGATCTGATTGGTTTCGCGCATGGCAGGATCGAGTACTGGTTGGACCACACCGATGGTCGATCACCCAACGATTACCCGGCCGCGGTCGCGCTATTGAGAGCGGTCTACGACATTGTGGACCGGTTGAAGACGTGGGAGGCGGCACGCGATGTGGATGGAGCAGAGTTGTTTCGGCTCATTCAGGGCAAATTCGCGGAATTGGCTGACGCCGGAAACTAAGTGATCTGGCTGAGGTGTACGCGACCCCCGTCCCGATCGAGCACCCTGCGTCCCCAACGTGCCTCAAGGTTGGCCCAGACGAGCCGGGCAATGACGGGGAGAAGCCGGATGACGAACCGCGATCACGCGAGGCTGACCGAACCGTGTCAGCCGACCAATTTGCCACCGTCGACAGGGATCACGATCCCGGTGCTCGACGTCAGAAGAGTTACCGCCGCGATCACCGCCTGGGCCACCTCATCGGCCCGGACGACACGCTTGAGCGGCGTGGTCGCCGCAACCCTTTCAACCATCGCGGTGGTCCTGCCCGGCACGAACGCCGTATCGACGGCAGCTGGAGAAACAGTGAAAACGCGGATTTCCGGGCCAAGTACCCGAGCCAGCGACAAGGCCATCGTGTCCAGTGCCGCCTTCGATCCGCCATAGGCGATGTTGCTGCCGGATCCGGTGATCGCCGCGACCGAGGAAATGTTCACGATCACCGCGTCGCCCGACTTTTTCATCAGCGGCGCGAATGCGCGGATCATCGCGAACGGTCCCCGGACGTTGGCGGCGAATATGGCGTCGATCAGATCGTCATCCAACGCCTCCAGATCGTGATGCGGCACCATGCGGGTGAAACCGGCGGAGTTCACCAGCACGTCGCAGCGTCCGAAATCACGCTCGATCGTCGCGGCGACCTCACGAATGACGTTGGTTTCCAGCATGGGAATACGCATCGCGCGATGTCCCGTTCCGGGCAACGCGGCGGCGATTTTCGCTGCCTCGGCGGACTTGCCGTTGTAGCCGACAATAACGCGCGCTCCAGCCTCGGCGAGGCGTTGCGCCGTCGCGCCACCAATACCGCCGCTCGCGCCAGTCACGACGGCGACCTTGGCTTTCAGGTTCATCTGGCCTCTCCCCGCTTTGTCGCGGCCAGTTTATCCAGATCAGCCGAGCGTCACCAGCGACGGGCGAAGGAGTTGTCCGATCAGCCAATTCCCGGGCGACGGCATTGGACGGGCCAACTTGCGAAATGTCGTGACCTGTCACGCCGCGGGATGCGGTCGCATCGAGTGCCAGCGGTGTTTTAGCCGCTCAACCCCACGGCGGGACAGGTCTCGGGACGCGCTCTCATCCCGCCCGGCACCGATCTGATCGGGGCAAATCTTGGATAGATTCCGGCGGCGAGTTCATCCAGGCTGCTGGCTCGCAGCCGAAGTGCGGCGGCGTATTGCCACTGATACACCAGGACATCCTCAACAAACTGGCGCATGAATGCACTTGGGATCGCTTCCAGAAAGACAAACGGATCGTTATGATCACGAATCCCCGCGGCCCAGTGGCTCATACCTGTGGGACCCTGGCCGTAGGCGGCGATGAGTTTCAGGAGGTCGTCGCCGACCAGCGGATTGTCGCTCAGCTGGATCAGGTAGCGCTGGCCTATCGCCAGATTGGTCGATGGGTCATTCAGCCGATCGGTCTGGCCCTGACCGATGGCACCGATACTGATAGCGGTTGCCGGCATGACCTGCATCAGGCCGCGTGCACCAACCGATGAAACGGCGAGCGGCTGAAAGTTCGATTCGTGGCGAACCACCGCGTAGACGAAGGCCGGATCCATGCGGAACCCGCCGGTAGGTCGCAGCATCGGTAGTTCGAACTTCCCAAGCGCGTTTTCGGCGGCATCGGTATCGTCGCGCAATTCGTCGGCGAACTCATTAAAGCCGACCGCCTTGGCGACCAGGAACAATGAACGACCCAGAGTCGGTCGCGGTCCAGAGTCGAACCACAGTGTGCGCAACTCCGCCTCGGCTCGTTCGCGCTCTCCCACCTGGAGCAATGCGAAGCTTCTGCGGCCCGGCGCCGTCGCCATCAGAGCGTCGACATCAGCATTGGTTACCACTGATCTGCTGGCGGAAGAGGACGCCATGCAGGAAACGGACGAGTTTAACGCGTGGCGAGCAATCAGGCCATAGAATGTGTCGCTTTCCCTCGCCGCACGGCGCAGCCAAAAGATATGGCTACCGCGGTCGTGCGCTTTCTCAGCCAGCCGCGCGGTCCAGAATGCCGCGGCGGCGCGCGAGGACGCGGTTTCAGCGTTTTGCCAGGCTGCCTCTAACAGGGGCTTCGCGGTGACGAAATCACTCAGACGCCAGGCGGCGATTCCGCCGGCAAACAGAGAGTCGGCGACTCCTGGTGCGGACCGCGTACCGGCCAGAAGCAATCGCGCGGCTTCGATCGCCGCCCGATCATCATTTTGCACCAGGAGGGTGCGGGGCGGAACCGCGCTGGCTGCTTTTTGGCCCGGCCAGGCTTTGGATCTGGCGACGCCCGGGGTGACCGGCGGCTCGCCCACGGGCTGGGCCAGGGTCTCCAGCAGTCCCAGGATCGCCGGAGCGTCTGGTTGGTCGCCAAACCGGGCGAGCCAGGAGGTAAGCTCCGCGGCGTCCGGGATGTAGGCGGTATTGAGATAGCGGTCGGCGAGAACCGCACCGCGCAAAACGTCGCTTTCGAGGTGATCCATCTCCTGCGTAGCATCTGTGACGGCACCGGCTCGCTGCAGGGCGAAGATGCGCTTAATGCGGGCCACGTCACCGGGTGAGAGTGGTTGGGGCAAAGCGACGCTAGGGGCGCCGGGCATGCCGATGCGGGGGATCGCCAGGGCGGTTTGTTCGACCGCGTCGTCCGCGTTCTTAGCCCAGATGGGGGCGTTGAAGCCAGTCGCCGAAAGCACGGCGAAGGACAACATAAGTGAACGCAGCCGGTGGCGTCCCGACATGGGGCGTCTCGTTTGCATCGTCTGTGAATAGAGCCTCAATCCAGGCGATGCAAGACTTTAAGTTAACCTCGCCTGGATTGTGCCGTGCGCCCAAGGTGATTGTTCTTCACTGTCATGATGCTGATTTATCATAAATCTCCGTGGTCAGAACTGCCTGAAAGTTACTGTAATACTTAGATTTCTTGATCGAGATGTCCACCCGATCGCAACCCGATCTCTGGGTCAGGAAAGGCCGGGGCGGCCAGAAGTGTTTCGTCTCTATTTTGCGCGCGCGTCCCGACAACTGTCTGCCGAGCGGCCCCCTTTCACCGTTGGGGATCCGCTGCCATGTTCGCCATGTGCTGCGTCTGCATCGTCTGATTCTGACCGACTTCCGCAATTATGCGACGCTGACATGGCGACCGCGGGCGCCAGTCAGCGTCCTGATCGGACCGAACGGCTCCGGCAAGAGCAACCTGCTGGAAGCCCTGTCGCTGCTGGTGCCGGGCCGGGGCCTCCGCGGAGCCCGGGGCGCCGATCTGCCACGGAGGGGCGGCCCCGGCACATGGGCCGTCGCCGGGAAATTCTCAACGCTACAGGGTGAAGTTGATATCGGCACCGGTACCGCACCGGACGGTGGTAGTGACCGGCGGGTGTTCCGGCTCGACGGTACCACGCCGCGCAATCAGGCTGAGATCGCCAGCCGTGCCGCCGCGATTTGGCTGACCCCCAGGATGGACCGGTTGTTTCAGGAGGGTGCGTCGGGCCGCCGCCGCTTCCTGGATCGCCTTGTGTGGGCATTGGACGCCACACATGCACGCGAGGTCGCCGCACACGATGGCGCCATGACCCAGCGCAACCGCCTGCTGGCGGAGGGACGCGCCGAGCCCGCGTGGCTCTCTGGGCTGGAGGATGCAATGGCGCGCCATGGCGTGGCTGCGACGGCGGCCCGGATGGCCCTGGTGCGCCGGCTGAACGATGTTCCCATCCGCGGTGCGCTTTATTCCGCTTTTCCTCCGACAAGGATTGGCCTTGTTTGCGCGATCGCCAACCGGTTGGCTATTTCCCCCGCGCTGGAGGCCGAGGACTGGTTGCGCGCGACGCTGGCCGCGAACCGAGCCCGCGATGCCGCCTCCGGTGCCGCGGCGCTCGGCGCCCATCGGGCGGACATGACGCTTACCGATCTGGAAACCCGTACCGAAGCCGGGCTGGCCAGTACCGGGCAGCACAAGAGGTTGCTGATCGGTCTCATCCTGTCCCATGCGCGGCTGATAGCCGAGGTGCGGGGGTTCGCGCCATTGCTGCTGCTGGACGAGCCGGCGGTACATTTGGACGAGGATCGTCGTGCTGATCTGTTTCGGGCACTGCGCGTATCGCCCGCGCAGGTGATTATGACGGGAACGGACGCGGAGACATTTCTCCCCCTCGCCGATCACGCGGAGGCATGGCGGGCGAACGCCGGAGAATTGCGTCGCGAGCCGGGGTTTTCGACTGGGTCTCCCCTGTCCTCCGACGGCGGTACGTGCTAAGAATCTATAGTACTCAGAACACGCTCAGGAGTCTCTCGTCGGCATGTCAGACAACGCCGGAACACCCCCCGATTCCGTGCCCGAAAACGGAGATGCTTATGATGCGGCGTCGATCTCCGTCCTGAAAGGATTGGATGCCGTCCGCCGCCGCCCAGGAATGTATATTGGCGATACCGATGATGGCTCCGGCCTGCATCACATGGCATTCGAAATCATCGATAACGCGGTGGATGAGGTTCAGGCGGGATACGCGACCAGGGTCGAACTGACCTTGAACGGCGACGGGAGTGTCACGGTCCGTGATGACGGGCGAGGCATCCCCACGGACATCCACCTGGAAGAGGGTATTTCGGCCGCCGAGGTTGTGCTCACGCGACTGCATGCCGGCGGAAAGTTCAACCAGAACTCGTATAAGATCGCAGGCGGATTGCATGGCGTTGGCGCCGCCGTGGTCAACGCTCTGTCGGAGCGAATGGAGGTCCGCATCTGGCGTCACGGCGTGGAGCATCGCATCCGCTTCCGTCATGGCGACACCGAAGAGCCACTGACCATCGTGGGACCTGACCCGGATCACGTCAACGGGACAGAAGTGACGTTCAAGCCCAGTCCGGGCACCTTCACCCGGACAGAATTTGAGTTCCCTCTGCTGGAGCGGCGGCTCCGAGAACTGGCTTTCCTGAACTCTGGGATGACCGTCGTCTTGCGCGACGAACGCCATACCCCGGCGATCGAAAGCGTCATGCGGTATGACGGCGGCCTCGTTGCATTCGTTGAGTGGCTGGATCGGTCGAAGACTGCCGTATTCACGCCGCCAATCAGCTTGCGGACGCCGGCCGAGCAGGCTGGGATCCGGGTGGAATTCGCCCTGTCGTGGAACGACAGTTTCCACGAGACGATGCTCTGCTTCACCAACAATATCCCGCAGCGCGATGGCGGCACGCACCTCGCGGGCTTCCGCCAGGCGTTGACCAGGGTCGTGTCCAAATACGCCGAAGGGATGGGTAAGAAAGACAGCCTGGCCCTGGTGGGTGAGGATATGCGCGAAGGCATGACCGCTGTGCTGTCAGTGAAAGTGCCGGACCCGAAATTCTCCTCGCAAACCAAGGAAAAGCTGGTCAGTTCCGAGGTGTCGCCGGCGGTGCAGGCCGCGGTGGCGGACGCGGTGGCGCATTGGTTCGAAACGCATCCGAAAGAGGCCAGGGGGATCATCCAAAAGGTCATGGATGCGGCCGCCGCGCGTGAGGCGGCGCGCAAAGCGCGTGAGCTGACGCGTCGCAAAGGCGTGTTGGACGTCTCAACCCTGCCGGGCAAGCTTGCGGATTGCCAGGAGCGGGACCCGGCGAAATGCGAAATCTTCATCGTCGAGGGTGACAGCGCGGGTGGTTCGGCCAAGCAAGGGCGGGACCGCAAGTTCCAGGCGATCCTGCCGTTGAAAGGCAAGATACTGAACGTTGAACGCGCTCGTTTCGACCGCATGCTGGGGTCGCAGGAAATCGGCACGCTGATCACCGCGCTTGGCACCGGCATTGGGCAGGGGCCAGTTGAACAGGGCGGGTTCGACGCCGGCAAGCTGCGCTATCACCGCATTGTGATCATGACGGACGCGGACGTGGACGGATCGCATATCCGCACGCTGTTATTGACCTTCTTCTTCCGCCAGATGCGTGAACTGATCGAGCGGGGACACCTGTTCATCGCGCAACCGCCGCTGTATCGGGCGAAACGCGGCAATGATGAACGATACCTGAAGGATGATGATGGGCTCGAAACATTCCTGCTCGACAAGGCGCTGGCGAACGCACGACTGAGCTATACCGACGGCCGGGTGCTGGAGGGGGACGAACTGCGGCAAGAGGTGCGTCTGCTGCGCGAGGCGACGCTGCATTTACGGCGGTTGGCGCCTTCCATTCCAATCGCGCTGCTGGAACAGGCGGCGATCGCGGGCGTATTGACCTCGGATCGGATGCGCGCCACCGCCAATGCGCCATTGCTCGCGTCGCGGCTGAACGCTGTCTCGTTACCCACCGAGCGTGGCTGGATCGTGAGCGCGGACAATGGTGTCACTTTATCTCGCACCGTGCGCGGCGTGGTTGAGAAACACAGCCTGGAGCCAGTCGCGTTGCGCAGCGCAGAGGTGCACTGGCTGTCGGAACGTGCCGAGGCTCTGGCAGGACGATTTGGCGTGCCGGCGGAATTAAAGCTGGAACAGCAAATGGTTGAGGTCGCAGGTCCGGCGTCGGCGTTTGAACGGATCATGGCGCAGGGGCGGCGAGGATTGAGTATCCAACGGTTTAAGGGTTTGGGCGAAATGAACCCGGATCAGCTTTGGCAGACTACGCTGGATCCGGCGGCACGCTCGATGCTGCAAGTGAAAGTTGGGGATTCGGAGGATGCGGCGCAGGTTTTCAGCACGCTGATGGGCGATGTTGTAGAGCCGAGGCGGGAGTTTATTGTGGGTAATGCGTTGAAGGTGGCGAATCTGGACGTTTGACATCGTGTCAGCGCTCTGATGCGTGAGGTCCGTAAGCAGGTGAACGCTTCGATTGTCGATCCGGCGTTCATCGTCGCGGTGCGGAAGAAACTCGACCTGGATCAGCGCGAGGCCGCCGAAATTTTCGGTGGCGGCGTCAACGCGTTTGCGCGCTACGAGAATGGCAAGACCAAGCTGCCGCTGGCGCTGGTCAAGCTGCTTAAGTTGCTCGACCGGCATCCCGATCTTTTATCGGAAGTACGAGAAGCACGGGTTGACGCCTGAATGTGAGTTCACACGATTTCGTAACAAAGGAACCATCGATCCGGAACATTGGCATTATCGATCGGACCTGGTTGCCCCCCGGCCTCGCCCATGCCACGGTCCTCGAACCCCTCGACCGTCAACAGTGAGCGCAGCACGTGACCCTTATCCTGGCCAGCCGCCCGAACGTTTACTCCTCCTCGCCACTCGACCGTATCGCCACGCGGCGGGAAGATCATGCCTGGATCGAGCAGCAACTGCTTAACCCGGAAAGCCTGTTCGTGCCGGTTTGGCGCAACCGCAATCTGGTCACCGGCATGGACGCCGGCACGCCGGAGGCGGTTTACATCTCCGGTGAGGCGGCGGCTCGATTGCGAATGAGCAACGGTCCATGGGCATTTCTCGGGTTGCTCAATGAACAGGCGGTGTTCGCCATCGACATCAGTTCCGCCGAAGATCCGGTCCCGCTGCTGCCGGAATCGGTTGGCACATTCGTCGATCTTCGTTCAGTCGGCTGGGGTGTGCCGAAGCCTGAGGCGTCCGTACTGGCGCATGCTCGCGGCCTGATGCATTGGCGTGCCCGCCATCGTTTTTGCGGCGTATGCGGCGGTGTGTGTACCATCAAATCGTCGGGCCACATGATGCAGTGCACCGCGTGCGATGCTCAGCATTTTCCGCGCACCGACCCAGCTGTCATCATGCTGGTGCACAGGGGCGACATGGCGCTGCTCGGCCATTCCACCCGGTTCCCGCGTGCGACGATGTATTCGACATTGGCCGGCTTCGTCGAACCTGGTGAAACGCTCGAAGAAGCGGTCCGGCGCGAGGTGCTGGAGGAAGTCGGCGTGACGTGCGGTGACGTTCACTATCACTCCAGCCAACCCTGGCCGTTCCCGGGCAACATCATGCTCGGTTTCTACGCCGAGGGCCTGACCGAAGAAATCACCATAGACCCTGAGGAACTGAAGGACGCACGCTGGTTCACCCGCGAGCAGATGCAGAATTGCGACCAGCATGGGTTCCAGTTGCCGCGTGTCGACAGCATCGCGCGGCGTCTGATCGAGGACTGGCTGGCGCACGGCTGACCGCGTGCCTTCCGACTTGCTGACCATCGGGTATGAGGGCTGCACCATCGACGGCGTGTTAACGACGCTGCGGGAAGCACGGGTTGGCCTGCTGATCGACGTCCGCGCGGTGGCCGCCTCCAGAAAGCCGGGCTTCTCGAAACGCCAACTCGCGGCAGGTCTTGACCAGGCGGGAATCGGCTACCTGCACCTCCAGCGTCTCGGCACCCCCAAATCTGGGCGCGACGCGGTCCGGTCCGGGCATCCAGAGCGGATGGTGCCGATCTTCCGGGCTCACATGGAAACGCCCGAAGCCCAGTGGGCGCTGACCGAAGCGAAAGCTTTGGCGGTGGAAAAGCGATGCTGTTTGCTGTGCTTTGAACGCGACCATCACCACTGCCACCGTCACCTGGTGGCGGAGATGATCGCCGCCGAAACCGGTCAGACGATCGACCATCTGGAGGTCCCTGTCCCGCGGCCAGGCACTCTGTTTCCCTGAGATGCCTGGCCGTTCTCCGTTATTGAAGTCCGTTGAGCCGAGTTCGTGACGCGCAGGCGCAAGGGTACGGCATCGACGCGGGATCAGTCCCATCGGGCTTGCCTCTGGACAACCTTGAACCGCGTGGCGCATAGGGGCGCCCGTCACAGGGAGCCGCCAACACAACACCATGATGTACTTCAGCCGCCTGAAGGCCGCCGCCATCCTCGGCGTCTGTTTGCTCGGGCTGCTGGTCAGCCTGCCTAACGCGTTTCCCGCTCCGGCCTCCTGGGTGCCATGGCGCACTGTGCATCTTGGGCTCGACCTCAAGGGCGGCAGCTACCTGCTGATGGAGGTCGACATGAAGGCGGTGATCAAGGAGCGGTTGGACAGCCTCGTCGATGCGGTTCGCCAGGCGTTGCGGCCCGGAGCGATTTTCTACCAGACTCTGGAAGCGCAACCGGATCAAAACCGTGTCGTGCTGCGTTCTCGCGATCCCGCGAAGACCGATGCGGCGATGAGCGCGCTTCTACCGCTGGTGCAGCGAGACGGGCCGAACAACGCGCCCGACCTCGACATCGTGACCGCGGCGGACGGCGCGATCACGCTTACTCTTTCACCGGTAGCGCTTCACGCGCGGGCGGCGGGGGCCGTGCAGCAATCGATCGAGATTGTCCGCCGCCGCATCGACGAAACCGGCGTCGTCGATCCGCAGATCACCCAGCAGGGCGACAGCCGCATCATCGTACAGCTGCCCGGCATCGAGGATCCGAACCGCATCAAGCAATTGCTCGGCAAAACCGCGCACATGACCTTCCGCCTGGTGGATGAGACAGCGAACGCCGGTTCGCCGCCGCCACCCGGCGTCGAGTTCCTGCCGATGCAGGAGGGAGGCGGCAAGATCGCGGTCCGCAAGCGGGTGGATGTCGATGGCGGCGATCTGACCGATGCCCGCGCCGGCACCAACGGTCAAACCGGTGAGTGGATCGTCAACTTCAAATTCAATTCCAATGGGGCCCGCCGCTTCGCCGACATCACCCGTGCCAATGTCAACCATCGCTTCGCGATCGTGCTCGACGACAAGGTCATCTCCGCCCCGACAATTCGCGAGCCGATCACCGGAGGGTCTGGCCAGATCAGCGGTGGCTTCACCGCCAACAGTGCCAACGACCTCGCGGTGTTGTTGCGCGCTGGCGCGCTGCCGGCTCCGTTGACCGTTGTCGAAGAACGCACCATCGGACCTGAGCTTGGCGCCGACAGCATTCGGGCCGGAGCCATTTCTCTGTTGGCCGGCTTTCTGTTCGTCATCGCGTTCATGGCATTCTTCTATGGACTGTTCGGCTGGTTCGCTAATCTCTGCCTGGTCGTGAACCTGGTGCTGATGCTGGCGTTGATGTCGTTGCTGGAGGCGACCCTGACGTTACCGGGCATGGCGGGCATATTGCTGACCCTTGGCATGGCGGTCGACGCCAACATCCTGATCAATGAGCGTATCCGTGAGGAGCAAAAACGTGGGCGGCCGCCGCTGGCCGCGCTCGAACATGGGTTTCAGCGCGCTTATGCCACGATCTTCGACTCTAACGCGGCGACCTTTCTGTCCCACGTCATGCTATTTGTGTTCGGGTCAGGCCCGGTCAAAGGTTTCGCCGTTACCATCACGATCGGCATCGCGACCTCGATGTTCACCGCCTGGATGCTGACCCGGCTGCTGGTGTCGCAGTGGTACGTCGCGGTTCGCCCCAGGCTGTTACCGGTCTGAGGACGCCCCATGTTCATCAAGCCAAGGATGCGCCTCGCCCCCGATAACACGACGTTCAGGTTCATGAATGGGCGCATCGCCGGACTCGTCGTCTCCGCGATCCTGTCGACTGCTTCGGTGATCCTGTTCTTCACGCCAGGCCTGAATTTGGGCATCGACTTTTCCGGCGGGATCGTCATGGAGGTTCGGACAGATGGTCCCGCCGACTTCCAGAAGATCCGCGGTGCGCTCGCGGAAGAGCATATCGCCGATCAGGGTGTGCAACGATTCGGCGACGCCTCCACGGTGCTGATCCGCCTGCCGACCCAGCCCACCGAGGCGGGGACGCAGGTCGCGGTTTCCAAGGTCCGGACCGCTCTGGAAAAGTCTCTCCAGGGTGCGAAGATCGTTCGTGTCGACGCGGTCGGCGCCAGCGTTTCGTCGGAGTTGTTCCGCAACGGGCTTCTGGCGCTTGGCATCAGCCTGTTGATGATTCTGGCGTATATCTGGTTCCGGTTCGAATGGCAGTTCGCCGTCGGTGCGGTGGTGACATTGATCCTCGATGTGACCAAAGCCATCGGATTCCTGGCGATCACTCGCATCGAATTCGATCTCGTGATGGTCGCGGCGATTTTGACAATCCTCGGTTATTCCACCAACGATAAGGTCGTCGTGTATGATCGGGTTCGGGAGAATTTACGCAAATACAAGGTGATGCCGTTGCGGGACCTGATTGATCTGTCGATCAACGAGACACTCAACCGCACTTTGGGAACATCCATGACGGTGTTCCTCGCCAGTCTTCCGCTGGCGTTGTTTGGTGGGGCATCAATCTCCGGCTTTGCCTGGGTGATGTTGTTCGGCATTGTTGTCGGCACATCGTCGTCAATTTTTATCGCCGCGCCAATTCTCTTGTTCCTTGGTGAAAGGCGCTTGCGGCGCGATACAGTGGCTGTCGAAGCGCCGGAACCAGGCGTAGCGCGACAACCTTGATCGCGAGGCGCCCTTTACTGGCCGGCCTGGGCGCGGCGGTGTTCGCGCACCGGCGCGCCCGGGCCCGGCGCTTCCTCACGATGCTGACAGCCGCGCCAGCCGGAACGAACGGCGATGAAATCGCGCGGTCTTTCGCCCATCATTATGAGCGTTTCCTTGACGGACCCGAAATACAGGTCAGGAACCTGCCCGGCGATGGGGGACGGACCGCACTTCGGGCTCTGGCCGATGCTCCGCCCACAGGCAGCACGTTCGGCTGGGTGTTGACACCCGTGCTTCCCGCGCGCGCCGTGGACCGCGGGGATCCGGGTCTCCCATCGCGGCTTGATTTGCTCGGTTCCGTATTGCGGGAACCGATTGCATTCGTGGCTTCCCCCGCTGATCCGCTGGATTCTGTTCGGGATATGATTGAGCGCGCGAACCAGGATACAGGCGGCCTGCCCATGGGCACGCCACCACCCGGCAGCCCGTCACATCTGGCTGTGTTGCGATTACAGGTCTTGACGCAAACGCGTCTTAATATCATCCCTTTCCCGTCGGCGGCCGCCGCGCGACAGGCGTTGCTTGGCGGCAATGTCATCGTCGCCGCGCTCGGACTTTCCGACGTTATCGTGGCGTTGCGCGATGAAAAGCTCGTTGGTCTTGGCATCGCCGCGCGTCACCGGTCGGGCATCCTCCCCGATATGCCGATCCTGAGCGAGGCCGGTGTACCGTTGGCAGCGTGGATAAATCGCGGTCTCGCGGTGCCGGCGCACTCGCCGCGGGACGTGACCGAGCCCTTGGTCGCGGCGTTGCAGGCGGTCGCCGATGACGCGGCGTTCCGGAAACAGGCCGAAACTCTTGGCCTGCTGGGAGCCTGGAGCGACGGAACGACCTGGCGTGAGCAGATGGAACAGGAGAGTGCGGAACTCGCGGGATTGTGGGCGACTGACCCTTGGTTGAACGCCGCGGGCCAATAACATCTCCCGCCGGCCGTCCCCAGGAAGTCGCGTGGCCTTGTTGATAAGCAGAGATTGCGAGCACTCGGATTTCTGACCAGAAGGGGCGGATCGGCTGTATCGGCGATTTCCGCCAGCCGGCAAATGCGGTAAGTCCCCCACTGTATGCTGACCGACCTGCCCAACCTGCTGACATTGTCCCGGATCGCGGCCATTCCGTTACTGGTTGGTCTGGTGGCCGCACGATATCCGGTGACGGACTTCGTCGCATGCGTGGTATTCAGTGCCGCCGCGATCACGGATTATTTCGACGGCAAATTGGCACGTTCGCGCCGGCAGCAGTCTGACCTTGGCCGTATGCTCGATCCTATCGCCGACAAGCTTCTGGTCGGGGCCGTACTGATGATGCTGGTGGGGACTGAGCGTCTTTCCAGGCTGGCGCTTTATCCGGCCGTTGTGATCATGCTCAGGGAAATCCTGGTCAGTGGGCTGCGAGAATACCTGGCGGGAATTCGAATCGGACTACCAGTGACGAGTCTCGCCAAATGGAAGACCGGATTTCAGATGGGCGCGCTTGGCACTTTGCTCGCCGGCGATGGTTCGGCGCATCTCCTGCATTTGGATTATCTACCCGTCTCCTGGATTGGGGAGGCCATGCTGTGGATCGCCGCGGTGCTGACCCTGGTGACCGGGTGGGATTATCTGGTCGCCGGCTTGCGGCACGCGTCCGCGCCTAAAGTGCCTGGGCCCCAGGGGCGCGGTTCGATGCCGCGTCCGCCAGGCTGAAGGCCGTGGCTTGAAAGTGAAGGCCAGGTCTTGAAAGTATTGGGCATCGTCGGATGGTCGGGCAGTGGAAAGACGACGTTGCTCGTCGCGCTCCTGCCGTTACTGCGCGCGGCAGGCCTGGCAGTGTCCACCATCAAACACGCCCACCATGGCTTCGACATGGACCGGCCGGGAAAGGACAGCCATCGCCATCGCCTCGCGGGAGCACATGAAGTACTTGTCGCCTCCGCGCGTCGTTGGGCCTTGCTGCACGAGGTCGAGGGACCAGAGCCAGATCTTTCCGCCCTGCTGGCCCGTATGGAACCGGTCGATCTGGTCCTCGTCGAAGGGTTCAAGTCCCATCCGTATCCCAAGCTGGAGGTCTACCGCCCAATGCTGGGTAAGCCTTCACTCTGGGATCAGGAACCGGAGGTTGTAGCGGTTGCCAGCGATTCTACTCCCGATATAGGGCGGAGGATCCTGTTACCATTGAACCAACCGGAAACTATCGCCACCTGGATTCGAACCCGTGTCGTTACCGATGTTCGACCAGGTTCTTGAGAAGAAGGTTAACTGGGGGCACAGTCCCGCCCGCGCTCGCTGTTCCCGCGGGTTGATTTCATGGAGCCTGTTCTGATGCGGCGTATCGCCCTGGTAAGCCTGACGATGCTCAGTGGCTGCGGCTACCACACTTGGTGGAATCCGCCGTTCACTTCGGGTTACAGCCCAAATACGCCTGTCACCAACAGCGTGAACATGAGCCGCGTCAAAGGTGGGGACGTGGCCGTCACACCGCTACAGACGGAGCCTGGCGATATTTGGCCCGGCCCGCTGCCGCCGCCGAAGACATTGCAGGACCTGGAGCGGCAGTCGCCGACGAGTTCGCAGGCTCCGGTGAAGGGATCGCCTCTTGAACGGGCGGGGAACCCTCTGCTGGCGCCATTGCCCAATGGGACGCCTGGGTCAACAACTGGTGCGTCTGGCGGTGGCAACCAGACGACAACGCAACCGGCGCCTGGCCAGCCGCAGGCCGACCGGCGCATCATTGTGCCGAACGGCAATGGTACCAGCACCGTTATTTATCCGGACGGACGTATCGAAACCATCCCAACGCCGAAGTGACGGGGGCACGATTCCCATGGCCGCGCCCCTGTCCATTGTATACTTCGCCTGGGTTCGGGAACGTGTCGGCGTGTCGGAAGAAAGTCTTTCCCCTCCGGACTCCGTGGCGACCGTGGCCGATCTGGTGACCTGGCTTTCCAACCTCGATCAACGGCACGCCGCCGCGTTCAAAGACCGCGAAACGGTACGCTGCGCGGTGAACCACGAGTTCGCCGATACCTCGACCGTGCTGCGTCCTGGTGACGAGGTTGCGTTTTTTCCGCCAGTGACCGGTGGGTAGAGCGGGGTGGGCAGAGTGGAGGGAGCCAGACCGAAATGACGACAATCAGTGTTCAGACAGAAGATTTCGATGTCGCGGCTGAGATCGGCCGTCTGACAAATGGCCGCACCGATATCGGGGGTCTGGGCTGCTTCATCGGCGTTGTGCGCGAGGATACGTCGCACGAGTCCCCCGAGCGCGCGATCCGGGCGCTGACGCTGGAACATTATCCATCAATGACAGTGCGTGCCATTGAACGCATTACCGCTGAGGCCGAGCGGCGTTGGGATCTTATCGGGTGTACTGTCATCCACAGGGTCGGGCGGATGCTGCCCGGCGAGAACATTGTCCTGGTTCTGACCGCCGCCGCGCATCGACAGGCTGCGCTTGACGCGACCGCCTTTCTTATTGACTGGCTCAAGACGAAGGCCCCGTTCTGGAAACGCGAGGAATTTCAGAACGGTGAAGGCGTCTGGGTGGAGGCCAAGGACACCGATGACGCCGCCACAGCACGTTGGTGAATCCACCATCGCGCCTTGACCCATGACGATTTCATCGATGAAGTTGAGGGTGACCGCACGCTGCCTGGCGACGTGCGCGGCTCGTCGGGCTTATCGCCCGGTAAGCGCCAAGGTTTCCCGCACTGGCATCTTCAGAGCTTTACAAAGGGCCGTGAGATTTGTATCACGGGGCCGAACTCGGCCGCTTTCCCAATAATAAATCGACACTTGTGAGACGCCCAGGCGGTCCGCCAGTTCGGCCACGGTGAAACCTTTGACCTCCCGGGCCTGGCGGATTTGCTTACTTAAACTTTTTGTCCGAGCCAATGTCGTCACTCCTTCCTTTGAGACCCGCGGCCATTCCCTAAATACTGGACGGTGTGATCGAGGTCAGGTGGGTTTGAGGTCTGTTGCACCACACTTTAGGCATCAGCATGATAAATGAACTCAAATTGCATATCAACCGTGGTTGGTGACATTTTTTCGGATTGTGCGAAAATGAGGCCTATCACGACTCAAGGCTATCCAACGGGTGGAAAATGTCGGGAGGAACCAGGGTGTGAATGTCGTCATAACGAATCTCACGGACCATACAGGTGCCGAGGTGCACGGAACAGACCTCGCCACCGCGATTGACCCGGAAACGCGCGCGCGGCTCAATGAGGCCTTTGTGGATCGTAGCGTTCTGGTGATTCGCGGTCGGGCACTCTCACCGCACCAAATGCTCGATGCCGTCCGCATGTTTGGGGATGTTTTTCCGCAGCATAACACGCGATTCGCGCTTCCTGACTGTCCGGAAATTCATTACATCTCGAACCAGGACAAGTTCCCGGACGGACGCCGCTATATTCCAGGGGAGGGCTGGCACACCGATCATTCCAATGACGTGCGTCCCCCTAAAGCGACGATTTTGCACGCGGTCACCTTGCCGAGCACCGGTGGTGACACGCAATTCGCCAACATGGCCGCCGCGTATGACGCTTTGTCCGAGGCAGTCCAAGAGCGTCTGCGGAGACTGATTGCCATCCATGTCTATCAGAGCAGCCACAGCGCCCGGCGATTGATGGCGCTTCCTTCAGCGGCGAAGGAGCGGGTCCCAAACGCCGTACTGCATCCGATAATCCGCACCCATCCCGATTCGGGCCGCCGGTCAATCTACATCAATCCCATCCGGATCGAGGGCATTCTCGGCCTTGATCACAAAGAGGCGCTGCCCTTGCTCGATGAATTATTGGCGCATGCGACGGCGCCACGCTTTCATTACCGGCACAAATGGGAACCGGGCGACCTGGTTATGTGGGACAACAGATGCCTCTTGCATAAGGCAAACGGTGATTACGACATGAACGAGGTGCGCTACTTATATCGGGTGATGCTGAAGGGCAGTGTGCCAATATGATAGGCTCATTGGCACGTGCGACGACGCCCTGAATTATAACGCAGCGCCTGTTTCCGTTATCCCTGGGCGGTAGGGCGCTTCGCCTCCGCCAGCACTTCGCGCGCCAGCGGCGGCATCCCACAGTCTACCATGGCGCCCTGATATTTGACCGCGCCAAGACCGGTGTTCTCGGCATCTTCAAACGCTCGCGGGAGGCCTTCGAAATACCGGATCTCATCCGGCGTGGGGCCGAACACCGCATTGGCAATCGCGAATGCGACGGATGCATCACTTCCACTCCGGTGTACACGAAGTCGCGCGCACGTCGAAAGAGGCGCTCGGTGGCATCGAGATCTTCGATCGGCGTGCCAACAATCCCGGCGATCGGATACATCGCTCCGGCTGCTCGGCTGTCCAGGACGAGTTTCGACGCGAAATAGGGTTGCTCAATTCCATCTGAGGTGGCGCGAAACCCAAATGTGCGCGCGAAATCTCCCGAGACCGGGCCGCTCAACGCGCCATGAATACCGCGCACCCGATCGCTGGCCCCCGCCGGTGGGCGCACGTCATGCATCCGCTCGGCCGTTTCCGGCAGCGGAAGGGTCCCGACTGTTCCATGCGGCAGGTCCGCGCGGCCCCCATGATGGCTCAACAGATCGTGCAGGCGCTTGACGTCTGTCACGGATTGAGCTTTTGGCAGCACGATGGCGGTCAGACCATCGGTCACCGCCGCGGCGAGTTCCTCTTCTGTTCGCTCATGCAGCGGACTAATTTGCACGAAGGCACCGACCTTCGCCGCCTTCAATTCGGCGATCTCATCCTTTAAATATTCCATCGCCTGGGCTTTGAACTCGGGCGGAACCGAGTCCTCGATGTCGAGCATAGCGGCATCCGGCGACTCGGATGGCCTTGCCGACCCAATCGCGGCGATGCGCTGGCACGAAGAGCGCGGAACGGATGGGCCACATGGGACGTCTCTCCCGATCGTTGGAACTGGCATGCGCGGTCGCGCACCATCAATAACACCAACCTTGTCATGATCGGCAACTGCGCCGCTTGCGTCTCCCCCATCGACGGTGATTTCTGTCAATATCAGCTGACAACGCGGACCAGGAGGAAATCCATGCCCTATCCCACGCATTTGCTTCCAACAACGGTTGTCGGCAGCTACCCCCAACCAGCCTGGTTGGTCGACGGGGATGCGCTGAAGCATCATGGCGTGCCAAGAGTGCATGCGCATGGGATATGGCGGGTTCCGGAGACGTTGCTGGAGCAAGCCCAGGATGACGGCACCATTCTGGCGATCCGGGAGATGCAGCTGGCCGGAATAGACATCGTCACGGATGGCGAAATCCGCCGCGAGAGTTATTCCAATCGATTTGCTCTCGCGTTGGACGGCATCGACGCCGATCAACCCGGAGAGGTTCGTTCCCAGGCTGGGCGTGTCACGCCGGTGCCCAGGGTGGTGGGCAAGATCCGCCGGCGTGGTCCAGTGGAGGTGCGCGATGCCGAATTTTTGCTGCGCAATGCCACTCACGCCACCAAGATCACGCTGCCGGGCCCGTTTACGATGACGCAACAAGCCCGCGACGATTTCTACAAGGACGAGGAAGAGTTGGCGATGGATTATGCCGTTGCCGTCAATGAGGAACTGCGGGCGCTGAAAGCCACCGGTGTCGATGTCGTGCAGTTGGATGAGCCCTGGGTGCGGACCGCACCCGAAAAGGCGGCTCGCTATGGGCTGCGCGCCATAAATCGCGCGCTCGAGGGAATTGAAGGTCCGACGGTCGTCCATCTTTGTTTCGGTTACGCGGCGGTGGTCGCCAACAAACCGACCGGTTACAGTTTTCTGGCGCAACTGGCCGACACCATCGCGGATCAGATCTCGATCGAGGCGGCACAGCCGAAACTGGACCTCGGGGTGCTGCGTGACCTCGCTGGAAAGAAGATCATGCTTGGGGTTATCGATCTGGGTGACCTGACCGTGGAGTCAGCTGAAACGATCGCGGGCCGCATTCGCGCGGGACTGAAATATGTATCGCCGGAAAACTTAATTCCGGCTCCGGATTGTGGGATGAAGTACCTGCCGCGCGAAATCGCTTTCGGGAAATTGAAAGCTCTGGCCGCGGGCGCGGCGATTGTGCGGCGGGAACTGACGGGGGTCGCCTGATCGCGCGAGATCAGGTGTGTGGCGCGTGGTTCGAGGGGCTCAACCGCGCCGGCATGAGACAGGCGAACAACAGCGCCAGTAGTGAAAACAGGCCGGCGAGTAGCCAGGCGTTGTGCAGACCGCTGGTTATGACATCTGTGAGGTGCGCGACCTCCGGCGGTGGCAACGCTGCTCGGCTAACCGGATTGAGCATGCGGTCCAACGCGCGGCCCGCGCCTGGATCCATCTGAAGTATTGTCGCGTTCAGCACCGCCCCGCAGCCACTGACCCCGATGACCTGGCCCAGAAAGCGAAGAAACATGGTTGAGGACGTCGCCGCACCGCGCTGGTGCCATGGAACCGACGCCTGGATGGAAACAATGAACACGTTCGTGCAGAAGCCCATTCCAATTCCGACGATAAAGGAGCCGAGGGCAGTGAAGATCGCTCCCGCTGCCGGTGGTGCCAGAATAAGGATCAGGCAGCCGGCGACGAGTGAGACGCCACCCATGATAGCGCCCAGCCGGTAGGTCGTCCGAGCCACGATGCGGGCGCCGAAGATGCTGGCGGCGGCCCAACTGACCGACATCGCACCCAACACGATGCCGCCGGTGAACGCGCTGAGCCCCATCGCGCCTTGCACATAGGCGGGGAGATACGCCGATATCCCCATCATCATGGCACCTGAGGCACAGCTGCCGAGGGAACCGACCACGATGACCCGGTTGTGACGCCAAAGCTCGAAGGGTAGCATCGGTTCGCGTGTGGTGCTTTCGTGCAGCGCCAGCCAAATGCCGGCGCCCGCGCTGATCGTCAAAACCAATCCCAACATGACCGGCGTAAAGCCGCCGCCCTGCACGAGTGCCAGGATCAGGCCGCCGGCGGTCACCAGCATGAGCAACGCACCGATCCAGTCGATTGAGCGGCGGCGCGGCTCCGCTGTCTCATGCAGGAACGCGGCGACCATCGCCGCCGCGGTCAGGCCGATCGGAACATGGATCCAGAATACGACAGACCACGACACGTGCTGGATCAGAAACACGCCAAGCGAAGGGCCCACGACAGCTGAAACACCAAAGACGGAGGAGACAAGGCCCTGGACGTGGCCTCGCTCGGTTGGGGTGTAGATATCTCCAAGAATTGTCGCGGCGATCGGTTGCACCGCGCCGGCGCCAAGACCCTCGATCGCCCGGAAGCAAATCAGCGGGACCATGCCCCAGGCGAAGCCGCACAGTATGGCGCCCGTGATGAACAGTGCGACCCCAGCGAAGAACACTTTCTTGCGGCCGAACATGTCGGCGAGGCGCCCGTAGATTGGGATGCTGACCGCTTGGGTCAGCAGGAAAATGGTGAACACCCAACTGAACAGGTCAAACCCGCCGAGGTCGCTGACAATCGTGGGCAACGTCGTCGCGACGATCGTGCTTTCAATCGCCGCCATGAATGTCGCCATGAGGCAGGCCGCGAGAACCAGCGAACGGCCAGGAACCCTGGCCTCGTCAGAAGGCAAGACGACGATCGTGTGGCGTTGGACGGCCTCCGCGCGAGGTTCGCGCGCGGCTTCCGTGACGTCATCGGGCATGGACGGTTTCCAGTTTGTGTCTGTTCTGTCATTCCACGCGACGTATGACAACCAAGACGCTGGCCCAGAGGCGTGCTTGACGCTCCAGGGTGGTCCTGCGACCGTCCGGTCGATCAGCCCCGCGAGGCAGCCACGCCAAGGCAGAAGGAACGGCCATGAAATTCGGCATTTTCTATGAGCACCAGTTGCCGCGACCCTGGAATGCAAACAGCGAATATGAACTGTTCCAGAACTCGCTCGCGCAGGTCGAACTCGCCGACAAACTTGGTTATGATTATATGTGGGAAGTGGAGCACCACTTTCTTGAGGAATACTCTCACTCTTCCGCGCCTGAGGTGTTCCTGGCGGCCGCCAGCCAACGCACGAAGCACATCCGACTTGGCCACGGCATCGTGCAAATAACGACCAATCAGCCGCATCGTGTCGCGGAACGGGTCTCGACACTGGACCAGATATCTGGCGGCCGGGTTGAACTGGGCCTGGGTGAGGGAGCCGGACCGGCGGAGTTGCATCCGTTCGGCATTCGCGTGCGCGACAAGCGTGATCGGTGGGAAGAGGCGGTCAGGGCGATCATGCCGATGTTCACCGAGGAAAGTTGGGAGTTTCACGGCCAATATTACGATTTTCCGGCACGTAATGTGATTCCGAAACCGTTTCAAAAACCGCATCCGCCGCTGTGGGTCGCGTGTTCCAACATCCGAACGATTGGGGAGGCGGGGCAGTGGGGCATGGGCGCCCTTGGTTTTAGTTTCGTATCGCCAGACGCCGCGCGGGCCTGGGTACACAAATATTATAATATGCTGCTGGATCAGCCGAAGCGGCTGAGCAACTATAAAGTCAACCCGAACGTCGCGATCGTGAATGGTTTTATGTGTGCGCCGACGGATGAAGAAGCTCTGGAGAAGGCCGCGGGTTGGACGTTCTTCATCTTCGCTCTGTCATATTACGGACGGAAAGGCATCGACGCGCCAGGCAAGGGCGACCTGTGGCGCGAGTACCAGGACTGGCGCAATTCAGATAAGGCGCGGCAAGCACTTCGAAATGGACTGATCGGCTCGCCGGACACCATCCGTAAGCGCTTGCATTTGTTTGAAGAGGCGCATGTCGATCAGGTGATCCTGCTCAATCAGGCGGGCAAAACGTCGCATCAGGATATTTGTGACAGCCTCGACCTGTTCGCGAAGGAGGTGATGCCAGAATTCCACGATCGCCAGCCGGTGCAGGATCAGTGGAAGCAGGACGTGCTGAGCCGTAAGATCGTGTTGCAGGATCTCGATACCGAGAAATACGATCTCTACTCGCACCAGAACGAGGATATCGTGCGCCTGACGCCAGAGCAATTGCGCCTGCGCATGGCAGAGAAAGAGAAGTTGGCGGCCGCTGGCGAATAGACGGCACAGGAGACGGTCGATGCGACAAATGGTGATGGTGGGATTTTTGCAGGCGCAGAATTGCACGAATCTCGTCAGTTCATGGCGACATCCAGGATCGCGCACGGACACATGGAGCCCCGAATATTACGCCGACCTCGGCCGCGTGCTGGAAGAAGGCAAATTCCAGGTGGCCTTCTTCGACGATCGGCTCGCGATGCCGGACCGCTATGGCAATGATCATAAGCATACGGTTGAGCACGGCATTCGTTGCGTGAAGATGGATCCTATCGTGGTCCTCATGGTCTTGGCCGCCGCGACGAAGCGCCTGGGTCTGGGGGCGACGCGCACCACCACCTATTACGAGCCATTCGACGTCGCTCGAGCCTTCGCCACCATCGATTTGATGACGCACGGACGAGCCGCCTGGAACGTCGTGACCTCGATGAACGACGGCGAGGCCCTGAACATGGGTAAGGAACTGCATCCGGAGCACGATGGCCGCTACGATCAGGCCGAGGAATTCATGGAAATCGTCATGGGACACTGGACGTCCTGGGATGACGACGCGATCGTGCAGGACAAGACAACCGGCTTGTTCGCGCACGGTGACAAAGTGCGCCGCCTCGATTACCGGGGAAAATATTTCAATTCTCGCGGCCCCTTTACCGTGCCTCGGTCGGAACAAGGTCACCCGGTGGTCATCCAGGCCGGGCAGAGTGCCCGGGGGAAGAGGTTCGCGGCGAAGTGGGGAGAACTGCTGTTCGTCGGCAGCCCGCCAACGCTGGATATCGGCCGCCAGAACTACAAACAAATCAAGGAATCCGTCGCCGCCAATGGCCGCGATCCAAACCATGTCATCATCGCACCGTCCGCTTACATCATTTGCGGTGAATCGAAGATGGAAGCCGAAGATAAAATGGCGCTGACGGAAAAGCTTACGCTGGAAATTGACGCATTGTCGCTATTGTCGGAAGCGATGAATTTCGACTTCGCGTCCAAAGGAATGGACGAACCATTCACGGACGAAGAGCTGGACAATATCTCTGGCACGCAGTCGATGCGCGACCGGGTGGTGGCGGCATCCGGCATTAAGAACCCGACGCCGCACGATTTTATCAAATTCAGCCGCCGTGCTCGCCCCAACAAACCTTTCATCGGCGGACCGAAGGAGATCGCGGACGGGCTGGAGGAATGGTTCTCCACTGGTGTTTGCGACGGGTTCGTGGTGGCCGCGACGCATTCCCCGGGCACCTATATCGAGTTCGTGAAATACGTCGTGCCGGAGCTGCAACGGCGCGGGCTTTACCATAAGGACTACAGAGGCGCCACGCTGCGCGAAAACCTTGGCCTGCCCACTCCGCGGGTTGGCGTTTGAAAGGAGGGAGAAACCATGATCTTCGAAATGCGAACCTACACGTTCCACCAGGGTAAACTACCCGCTTATCTTGACCTCGCCCGTAACGTTGGGCGTCCGGTCCGGGGGCAAAACTACGGCACTAATCATGGCTATTGGACGTCGGAGTTCGGCTCGCTGAACCAGATCTGGCATCTATGGAGCTATACGAGCCTCGACGAGCGCAAGCGTTTGCAGGGCGAATTGGCCAAGAACGAACGTTGGACGAAGGAATACGTGGCCATTGTGCGGCCGTTGATCGCGCGCCAGGACATTCGATTCCTGAACCCGGTGAACGGGGTCAATCCGCCGGCGAAGGAAGGTGGTTTCTACGAACTCCGCATGTATCGCACGAACCCTGGACGTGCCGCCGGTTGGGCTGCCGCTTTCCGCGATATCATGCCGGTGCGAGAGAAATATTCTCGCAACATCGGGATCTGGACCGGCGAGGCGCCGCAGCCGAACGAAGTCTGGCACATGTGGAACTATCAGGATACGAAAGAACGGGCCGCGGCACGGACGGCCTTATTCAAGGACCCGGAGTGGCTCGCCTTCCTGGCAAAGAACACCGGCGCGGTTGTCGAGATGAACAACATGATGCTGATGCCAACCGATTACTCAGGCCTGAAGTAGGCATGCCATGAAACTCGGCCTGTCAATCGGCTATTCCAAAGCGCACCTCGATGTCCCGGTGAACCTGGTGCAACGGGCCGAGGAACTTGGTTACGATTCGGTCTGGAGCGCGGAGGCGTATGGCTCCGATGCCGTGACACCTCTGGCATATCTGGCGGCATTGACGAAACGGATCCGCCTCGGCACCGGGATCATGCAGCTTGCCGCCCGCACACCGGCGAACGCGGCCATGTGTGCCGGCACGGTCGACGCACTTGCTGGCGGCGGCCGCTTCATCGCCGGTCTTGGGGTTTCCGGGCCCCAAATTGTTGAGGGATGGTACGGTGAGCCCTGGGGAAAGCCGTACTATCGGATCCGCGATTATGTCGCGATCATGCGCAAGATTTTCGCCCGCGAGGAACCGGTCACCCATGACGGGCGGGAGATCAGCCTGCCCTATAAGGGCGAAGGTGCAATGGGCGTGGGCAAGCCTCTGAAGTCGATCCTGCACATGAACCCGCACATACCGATTTATTTGGCTACCGGTAACGAAGCGACCGTGAAGCTGACCGCCGAGATCGCCGACGGCTGGGTGCCGATGGGGTTTTTCCCGGGCTCACTGGAGTTCTATCGCCCTTGGCTGGAGGAAGGATTCCGCCGTGCGGGCAACGGCAAAGGTTTGAAGGATCTGGAAATCCAGGCTTCTGTGCATGTCGAGGTCAATGATGACGTCAAGGGTGCACTGGCCAAACTCAAGCCCGAGGTCGCGCTGTACGTTGGCGGTATGGGCCATCGCGATAAGAACTTTCATAAGGATATCATGGTTCGTTACGGCTTTGCTGATGCCGCGAACCGAATCCAGGAACTCTATCTCGCGCACCGCAAGGAGGAGGCGACCGCGGCCGTACCTGACGAATGGGTGGATTTGAAATCACTGGTTGGCCCGCCCGCCCGGATCAAGGAGCGCTTTCGCGCCTGGGAGGACAGCGGAGCCAGCGGTGTGACTGTGCGCTCTCGCCAGCCCGAGGCGATCGAAGTCATGGCCGAAGCCGCGCGCCTGAACTGAAAAAGGAGAGAAACGATGCGATACAAAGACAAAGTCGCGCTGATCACCGCGGCGGCAAGCGGGATCGGCCGCGCCACCTGCGACATTATCGCACGGGAAGGCGGTATCGTCGTCTTGGTCGATAATAACCAGGGACGGCTGGATGCAGCTGTTGACGCTATCAACAAAACTGGCGGTAGCGCGCACGGGAGGCTGTGTGATGCTCTCGATCCGTCACAGGTCGACGCCGTCGTGGCCAGTGTGACCAAGGAGTTTGGTCGGATTGACATCCTGGTCAATGCGGTTGGCGGCAGCACGATCATTCCACGGCCGGCGGCGAAGGTTGACGAGTTGTCGCTGGATGAATGGCATCGGTTGATCAGTTTCAATCTCGATGGAACGTTCCTGTTCCTTCATGCGGTCGTACCGGTGATGAAGGCCCAAAAAAGCGGCAAGATCGTCAATCTCGCGTCGATTGCCGGGCGGGGCCTGAGTGCATCATCCTCGGTTGCCTACTGCGCGGCCAAGGGCGGGATAATCGCGCTGACTCGTAAATTGTCCATCGAACTGGGTGAGTTCAACATCAACGTGAACGCGATCGCGCCCAGCCTGACCTTGACCGAGCGCATTCGCCCTCACTGGAACCAACGTTCGCCCGAGGCGCAATCCGCCGAGATCGAGCGAACACCTTTGAAGCGCGTTGCTGAGGCAACCGACCAGGCAAAAGTCATTTGCTTCCTGGCTTCAGGCGATGCCGATTTTGTTACCGGTCTGACGATCGACGTAACCGGCGGGCTGTGAGCGCGCGTTAACCGTTTCATTATCTTTCGGCGATAAGGCAGATCACGAACCCAAAGGGCGTGAGCGTTCCAATGCTGCCACCGATCGATGATGTCAAAAACTGGATGAACATGTTCCGCTGGATCGTGAAGATGATCCGCGATGAATACGAGGTAGATGAGTCGATCCTGACGCGTTCCGCCGCGTTGGAGACGGATTGCGGCCTGATGATCGAACAGCTCGAGGCCATACTCGGCGTCGTCGGCGAGAGCTTCAGTCTCACTTTTCCACCAGACACACTGAATGAGGTGTTGAGACTGGAGGAGCTTTGCATGCTCGCCAGCTGGATGAAGGGTCTTTACAAGCGCCCGTCGTTCATTTCCGACGAGTTTGAAGCCGCTTGCAGGGGCATGAACCCGGGCTGTTCGTAGGACACGCCTCGAACGCCCGCTTGCCCGTCAGTCGTCGGCCCACAAGCCATGATGGCTTCAGGCATGGCCGGTAAAAGGACCCCTCTGCGATGGCTCGGTGGTTGGCCAGAGCCACCGCACGTTGGATACGGGCGTCGCACCCGCTTGCCCGTTAGTCGTCAACCCTCGAATCTGGGCAGCTTCAGCGCGAGTTCGGCGAATGCATCCTCGTCGGTGCGGTCGTAGCGTAATGGTGTAACCACGATCCGCCCAGATCGCATCGCGGTGTAGTCGGTTCCCGGGCTTTGCTGGCGGTCACTTCGATGGAAATTAAGCCAGTGGTAGGCCAGTCCGCGGGGATCGATCCTGGTATCGACATGCATGCCGCTGATCACGCCCTCGCCCTGCTTCGCGAGCGCGATCGGTCCCGCTTCGTCGGCCGGGATGGGCGGAAAGTTGACGTTCAGGCAGGCGCCCTTCGCCCAACCGATATCGACCAGTTGTTGTATTGTTCGCGCCCCGAGGGTGCGTGCGGTATCCCAGGGCACGTTCTGGCGATCGGTGAAGGCCTGGCTCAGTGCGATCGCCGGCACACCCAGCATCATCGCGGTCATCGCGCCGCCGACGGTGCCGGAAAACACGGTCTCGATGCCAAGGTTCACACCACGGTTCACGCCGGACAACATGAGTTGCGGTGGCGCGTCCTTCATCAGGTGGCAGATGCCCATCGCCGCGCAGTCCCCCGGCGTGCCGGTGACACCAAAACGGTGATGGCCCCGCTCAGAGACACGGATCGCGTGATGAAGGCTGATCGCGTGGGACTGGCCACTCTGATCGTGCTCGGGTGCCACAACCCAAACTTCCGTCGCCAACTGGGCCGCGATTTCCTCAAGCACCGCCATGCCCGGGGCGTCAATGCCGTCGTCGTTGGTCAGGATCACGCGATCAAGCACGGGGCGGTCTCCAACATCGTGAGAGCAACCCTGTTTGCCCGGTGCCAGCAGCCGCGTCCAGGGCCGAGTGGAGGTTGCGCCGATCGTGGCATCGGCTCAGCATCGGGTCCAACGAAGGGGAGTGTATGGCGATGCTGATCATCGACGCGCAGGTGCATATCTGGGGTAGTGGGAAACCCAGCGCCCATCACCGACAGACCTCCGTTTACACCGCCGAGGAACTGATCAAGGAGATGGATGAGGCGGGCGTGAATGGGGTTGTTCTGCATCCGCCGAGCTGGGACCCCGGCTCCAACGAGATGGCGATCGAGGCCGCCAAAAAATACCCCGACAAGTTTTGCAGCCTCGGCTGGTTTCCCCTCGACGACCCATCTCAGCGCAAGCGAATCGAGACCTGGAAGCAGCAGCCCGGGATGCTGGGGCTACGCTGGTCCCTGACCCGGCAGGGACAAGAAACCTGGCATGAGGACGGTACAATGGACTGGCTGTGGCCGGCCGCGGAGAAAGCAGGCACGCCCATCGCGACAATGGCATGGCGGTTCCTGCCGTTGTTCGGCCAGATCGCCGAACGGCACCCGAATCTGAAACTCATCATCGATCATCTGGGCGTGATTCGGTCGGCGAAGGACGATGCGGCCTTCGCGAATTTGGCGCCGTTGGTGGCACTGGCAAAGCATCCGAACATCGCGGTCAAGGCGACGGGCGCACCGAGTCATTCCTCAGCGCCCTATCCATTCAGGAGCATCCATGACGGTCTGCATCGGATCTACGATGCATTCGGGCCGAACCGGTTCTTCTGGGGAACGGACATCACGCGAATGCCCTGTAGCTATCGCGAATGCGTGACGATGTTCACCGAGGAATTGCCATGGCTGAAAGGCCGCGACCTGGAGTTGGTCATGGGCCAGGGAGTGATCGATTGGTTGGGGTGGAAGCGCTCGGCTTAGGGACTCTTGGCCTCGCCATGCTGTGTTGTAGCCTTTGAACGGCGTCGGAATTCGCTTGATGTCCTGCAACAGATCTGGAGGAATGTCTTTCTCTGACGTCGGTTCGGATGGGACGGTCGAACGTTGCGTGTTGACCTCGCCGGTGCGCATGTTCACCGCATCGCTTAGGCCGCCGAAGCGTCCTTCGAGCCGTTTGGCGATTTCCTTATGAGTGCCCACGGCAGTGAAGAGATGAACGACATCATCGGAGACGCGGGTTGCCATCTCGGCCCATTTGCACTGTTTGGACATCACGTTGAGTTCGCGGCCCAGATCGCCAAGGCCGTATAGTTCGAGAACGCCCCAGTAGCCTGGAGTAGAGCCATGGAATGCGAGGCGGCCGCGGATCACCTCGAAGGCCCGCGCTGTAGAAGCCTCGTCAGGTCCGGTCGCGATGAAGCCACCGCCGGTGATTTCGAAGTGAGCGCGGGTGCGGTTGGTGCGCACCATGCCTTCTTGCACGTGTGGAAGGATGAACTCAGCCAGATAACGCCGTGTGCAAAAGCCATGCAATCGCGCTCCGTCTCCAACTTCTCCGGCCAAACGTAGCCCATGCGGACCGACCGCCGCCAAGGTGATGGGCACCATCTTGTGGCCCATCGAAGGTGGCATGAAGTATGGCGGCATCAACTTATAGTATCGCCCTTCAGAGAGGAGTTTTTCGCCGTTCTCCCAGGGGGTCCAGATCGCGCGCAGAGCATTGACGTATTCGCGGATCCTGGGCGCGGGCGCGGTTCATGGCACACTGAAACGGCGCTCGTTATGAGGACGAATTTGTGGTCCGAGACCTAGGGCCTGTCGTCAATTAGCCAATTTCGGCGTGATCGGACCCGTTTCATAGTAGATTATTCCAAAATTGGGGCCACCCGGGCGACGGGATGGCCTACCGGATGCCGATGAGGCCCGATTCAGGGCCTGTTTTCGGGTCACCAATGCCGTTTAGCTTAATTGACGACAGGCCCTAGAACAAATCGTCCCTTCGACGCGTTTTGGATATCCCACGAGGCGTTCGCCACCACCATGGGACTGCGCGGAAAAGCAATCGCCACTGACGTGCCGAGGTGCAATCGCTCGGTGCACACGTACGCAGATCAGCCTGCGGCAGGTTGTTAGGGACACGCATTGGTTGGGTTCCCTGTCACCGGCCGTGGAACATGGGCTTGCGCTTCTCGACGAAGGCTTTGACGGCCTCGCGATGATCCTCGGTCTGCGAGCATCGGGCCTGATTGAAGGCTTCCATGTCGAGGACAGTCTGAAAATCACCGGTCTCGGCGGCATGTAGGTTGCGTTTCGCATATCCGACCGCGATTTGAGGCAGGTCCGCTATCCTGCGCGCGATCGCCATCGTAGTCGTTACAAGATCGCTATCATCGGCGACCCGGTTCACCATGCCGTTCGCCAGAGCCTCTTCCGCGGTGATCATGTCGCCGAGAAGATAAAGTTCGCGTGCCTTGGCTGTGCCGACCAGTCGGGTCAGTGTCCAGGTGCCACCCCAATCGCCCGACAGGCCGATTTTGAGAAATCCCGTTCCGAAACGCGCCGACCGTGCGGCGACGCGAAGATCGCAGGCCAACGCCATGCTGAGCCCAGCCCCAACCGCGACTCCATTGACCATGGCGATGATGGTTTTCGGGATTGTCCGCATCAGCCTGGGGATCCGGTTGGACAACTGGATGCCGGCCGCGCGCGGTTCGAAACCGGACGCTGAGCGCTCCCCCATCGACTTCACATCGCCTCCGGCACAGAAGCCGCGACCGGCGCCGGTCAGGACGATGCAACCCACGTCATTGTCGTGTCCAAGTCGTTCCAGGGCTTCGAGAAGCCCGGTGCGGATGTCCATGGACAGTGCATTCAACCGCTCCGGTCGATTCAATGTCAGGGTGGCGATGCCGTTTTCAACGGTCTCGATCAGGTCGGGCACGGGGTCCTCCGATGGGATGGTATCGGTGACCTTGGCGTTGGCGGGCTTTGCCTGCAACACTGGCGCCGCGCTTAGTTGAGGAGGACGGCGATGAATCTGGTGTTGGGCGAAGGGCTGCGGATCGGCATTCAGACAATCCACCGGCGAACCGAGCCCGCGACCGGACCATGGCTGCCGACGATCGATGAATTGGTCGCCTTCGTGGAACTGGTCGATCGTTGCGGTTACGATTCACTTTGGGTGGGTGATCATATCTCCTTTCCAGTCCCGATTTTCGACCCGTTGCTGCAATTGGCCCAGGCGGCGGTGGTCAGCCGGCGGCTGATATTGGGAACATCGGTTCTGTTGCTTCCGCTGCGGCATCCGACCCCGGTGGCGAAACAGGTCACGACGCTGGATCATCTCACCGAGGGGCGTCTGATCCTGGGCGTCGGTGTGGGCGGCGAGTTCCCAAGGGAGTATGCGGCCTGCGACGTGCCGCATAACGAACGCGGCGCCCGACTGGCCGAGGGTGTCCAGGTGCTGAAAAAATTCTTCAGCGGCGAATCCGTCAGCCACCAAGGGCGGTTTTATGGTCCATTCGAGGATGTGCCGATGCGGCCGCCGCCGCGTCAGCCTGGCGGGCCGCCCGTCTGGTTCGCCGGTCGAAAAGAGTCCGCCCTTCGGCGGATTGGACGGTTAGGTGATGGATATCTCGCGTACGTGATCACTCCGGATATGTATCGCACAGCATTGGAGAAGATCGCGGCCGCGGCGGATGAGGCCGGGAGAACCCCAAAACCATTCGGCACCGGGCATTTGCTGTTTACGCGCCTTGATAACACGTACGAAACAGCGCTCGATCGAGCGACAGAAACATTAAGCGTCCGCTACGCGATGGATTTTCGCATGGCCGCGGCAAGATATTGTGCACTGGGGACGCCGGCGCAGGTGGCGGAACGTATCCATGAATTTCATGCCGCCGGCGTGCGGCATGTGGTGCTCGACCTGCTCGGCCCTTATGAAGAGAGGCGGCGGCAGATCGAGTGGTTTGCGACGGACGCACTCCCGTTGCTGCGAGACCTTGGAACGAGCTAGGCTAGGGCCATGGAACCCGTAGTGGGAGGAACCGATGAAGCTGGCGTTTTTCGACGATTTCAAACTGGGTGTCGTCAAAGGGGATTCGATCGTCGACGTGTCGGCGGTCGTCCAGGATATCCCGCACACCGGTCCCGGTGACCTGATCAGCGGCCTGATTGCCCGATTTGACGCCTACCGCGGCAAAATCGAGGCAGCCTCGGCGGGGGCTGGCGTCGCCTTGTCGGGTGTGCGCATTCGGCCTCCGCTGCCGAAGCCCGGCAATATCGTTTGCATGGCGGTGAACTACATGGAAAACGGAACGCTGGCGAAGCCGGCGCCGCTCAACGCTTTCCATAAGGCGCCGACGGCCATCATCGGTCCGAACGATACCATGGTGCTGCCTGACGTACCCGCCACGATCTTCGAAGGCGAGGCGGAAATGGCCGTGGTAATTGGCAAGCGGGCCACCAGTGTCCCGGCGTCGCGAGCGATGGATCATATCTTCGGGTATATCAACTTCATCGACGGTTCAGCGCGTGGATTGCCGCCGCCCGGAAACGTGTTTTTTCAGATGAAGTCGCGCGACACGTTTGCCCCGATCGGTCCATATTTGGTGACCAAAGACGAGATCGCTGACCCACAAAAGGTGCCGATCAAGCTCTGGGTGAATGGCGAATTGAAGCAAGATTTCAACACCGACGATATGGCTCACAGTATCGCTCGGTGCATCGAATGGGTCAGTTCGATTCACACGCTTGAGCCTGGGGACATTCTGGCGACTGGAACCAATCATCGCGGCTTGTCAAGCTTTATGGATGGTGATGTTGTCGAACTGGAAACGCAAGGACTTGGCAAGCTCCGGTTCAATATCAGAGACGAATTAAAGCGAACCTGGCTACGTGAGACGCGCCTTGACCGTCAGCAGAAGAGCCTTGAAGGGCCGACTCGGCAGGTTTCGGGGAAATACGCGAAGGACGCCTGACGATGGCGGGAGCGTGGCTTGTGGTGCGCGCGGTTGTGGCTGATCCGGCCGACCGCGCCGCTTTCGACCAATGGTATCGCGTCGAGCATTTGCCGGATGCGGTGAAAGCATTTTCAGCGCGTAGTGCGTGGCGTGGATGGAGCGCGACCGACCCATCCATCCACTTTGCACATTATAGATTTGACTCGCTGGATGTACTGGGTTCGGTAATGGCTGGGCCCGAGATCGCAAATCTTATCGCTGAGTTTGATCGGTGCTGGCACGGTCGCGTGACCCGAACTCGCGAAATCCTGGCGGTGGCCGATGAGATTGTGGAACTGAAAGGCAGCTGACCTGGATATTGTGTCGTTTCACGCTCTGATCGTTTCCGGGTTTTGCGCGATGGAAACGGGGCAGCGACGAATGGGCGTCGGTGAGCGAAAGGCAGTTGCCGGCCCGAAGGGGACTATCGCGGAAACAAAAACCACGGTCGGGTTCAGGCGAATCGGGTGAAAAAATCATGCCGTGACGAGGCTTGCGAGAAACTCGTCGTCCCACCCGGCGACCTTGCGGCGGAGGCGAAACGAATCCTTACCGGAAGGCCTCCGAAGCAGGTTATGCGCCATGTGTTTGATGGTGGTGAAGTTGGCCGGGGCGTGATTGGTTCTGACCCTGCACTCGTCGTCACGGAAGATCATGTCCATGACCCAGTGCAGACTGTTCTCGATCGCCCAATGGCTACGCACCACCGGTCCGAGGAGATGCGCCAGCATCACGAGTGAGGTTATATAAAACCGCGTCTCCTGTTCGGCTTTGCCGGCGATTTCACGTGTGCTTTCGACCATCACCACAGCTTTCAGGCCCGGCCAGTCATGGCGTTTTCGCAGCCACTCGACATCGTGGATGACGGTGGTGGTTCTGGTTTCGATCCGGCCATGATCGGCATCGATCGTGGTCGCCTGACTGATCTCTGAATCCACGAAATCGCGTGCCTTCCGCTCGGTGATCAACAATTCGACATCGTCGCGCAACGAGCCCTGGTTGCCTTTCAGCCCGAACACGTAATCGGCCTTCTTCTCGATGATCTTTCGCGCGATGGCGCGCTGGCATCCCATGGCATCGATCGTAATGATCGCCCCCTCGATCACCAACATGTCGAGCAGCTTTGGGATCGCGACGATCTCATTGGATTTTTCCGCCACCTTCACCTGCCCGAGCACGAGGCGCTGACCAGCGGCGAAGGCGGACACCATATGAATGGCGCCTTTACCGGCTTTTTTGCCGGATCGGCGCACGGTCTTGCCGTCGATCGCGACCACGCCCTCCGGCACACCGATCAGCGACGCGACCCAGCCGACGAAGCCGCGCTGGAATTGCTCCGCGTCGAGGGCGGCGAAGATATCGCCGAGGTGGTCGTGCGACGGGGTGCCATCGAGAAACGGCCGGAACCGCTGGAGAAGTTCGAGTTTCCTGCAGCCGAACCGGGCGATATCGACGAAGGATTCCGCACCCGCCAGCACCGCGAGCAGCGCCAAGAGCAGCACCTCATCGAGCGGATACATGACCTTGCCGCGTTGGCGATGGTATGGCATAGCCTTGAAATGATTGAGAAATGCGACCGCCTCGAAAAGCGCTCCACAGTCCGGTGCCACGTCGTCCACAGCCGTCCTCCACCAAACGAATCCAGAGGATCGGCATAGATTCAACGTTTTAGTGATTTGTCGAGGACTTCTTCACCCGATTGCCCTGCGGTCGGGTTGCCGGGGAATCGATCACGACTCGTGATATCAAGTGGAGCCGTCAA
>ODAK010000514.1_pt1 | contig 44572 bp, 34 predicted proteins | sample 1539591 | NCBI WGS metagenome assembly ODAK01 (sample SAMEA3539303, study PRJEB22396) | soil metagenome | biome: tundra; feature: field; material: soil | place: USA | collected 2010-05 | depth 0.15 m
TCGCTGAGTATGTATGTGCACTGATGCGCCACCACCACCCGTCTCCCCGGTTTCCAGCCCGGGAGGGGAACAGAGGAGTACAAGGCCGTTGTTCGTCGGTTCATGCACGAGGTGCTGGCCGATGGGAACCTCGATATGGCCGATGAAGTGCTTGCGCTCGACTACTTGAACCTCGCAATGGGGGGCTCTGATCTCGCTGGCGTCAAGGCGATGGCCGCTGCCACCAATGCCGCATTAGAGGGAGAGCGGTTCGAGGACGAGGAGCTCGTGGCCGAGGGGGATGCCGTATTCGCCCGGTTCAACTACATTCTCACTCTCCCCGACGGGAGCACGACGACGGCCCGAACTCTCGCGTACTACCGCCTTGCCGATGGCAAGATCGTGCTGAATGACGTGATGTTCGACCCAGACCTCATGCAGGTACTCGGCCAGCTCCTGGCACCGCCGCCTGAGGCACAGTCCTAACGCTCCCATTGGCGTTGTGGGACACCTGCATGATCCATCCCGCCCGTCTCATGGAACGCGGCCGGGCTAACTCCCGGAGTGCCACCGAGGAATGTGCGACGTGACTAGCCGTAGCTGACCGTGCCGCTTCCGGTCACAAATCCCTCCTGCGCTGTCGGGTTGGCATTGGTATTCGGATTGCACTTCCCGTTCGTCAACGGTAGGACCGCTGCGTAGGAGATGGTCACACTGATTGAGCCAGTGATCCCGGCGTAGGCTTTCGTGCCGCTGATGATCGTTGCTGGCTCCGTGACGACGAAGGTAAACGAACAGGTCGTGTTGTTCTCCGTTGTCGGCTGCGTATTGTTGTTGTTCTCGGCAGCGTCAACCTGCTGTGTGTTGAAGAAGATCGTTCCCTTCTTCATGACAAAGAGCCGATATCCGGTGTTCTGCTTCTTCGACGGCTTGCCTTGCGATGTGGCCGGAATGGACACTCCGTGGTCGCCAATCGTTCCGGTGAAGATCGCATTAAAGCCCTTTCCGCTGCCGACATTGCCCCACAACTGAGTTGTGCCGCTCACAGGAGTCTGTCCATAGGCTGTAGTGCCGCCGAAGACCAGACCTCCCAGCAGCACAAGGCCCACTGCAACCGCCTTCACGAATCGAGTCATGATTCCCCCATTTGAGTGTTGACATTGAAATGGGAGTCAGCGGGGATGGCTGTAGCGCGTGAACACCGACTTGGACACGTCCACAGTCGCTTCCCGTCACAGCGGACGATGACCCCCCAGGGCAACGTTCTCCTCCACGACCCGTTCTAAGGAAGTCTGGGGGAGAAGTCAAGGGGATCGTTGGCCGCGGTGATCGGATCTGGCGGCGATGAACTGGGATCGCCGTCAGACGAAGTCAGCATCTAGGCACATCCGGAGGGTCTATAGCTCTCGATCCGATGCTTCTCTGACGGATCTGGGTATCCCAGTCGTGCCGGGCGCATGCAACTTTCACGAGCAAGGAGTCCGCATGGCACGGTCGCGACGCACTCAGAATGGTTGCCGGCGCCTGGTCGGATGGGTGCCGCCAGCCCGGCGTCGCCAGCCCGGCGTCGCCAGCCCGGCGTCGCCACGCAGAGTCGGCGCTCAGCGGTCACGGACCGTACGGAACCTCCGCACAGATCGTGCGCACCGAATCACGACGTTTGATCATCACCGGGCAGCGCATGACGACACGTCTCGGCGCGGTCACCAGCCGGTCTTGAGGTGTCATTGTACGAACACCCTTCCGGGAACAAAAGGCCAGTTCACGGCCATAATCGATGGCGGAGCCATCGGCCTCATGGCGTCCAACGCGGTCCCACGGACAGGAGATGGTGACCGGTAGGGCTTCCGCTTCAAGGGACTCCGTCTCTTGAGAGAATCGGCTGTGCGGAGTCAGCCATCGAACGGGGTTCGAGTCCTCTTGGGTCCACGTAGCCGCCGGAACGCAGGCCGAAGGACGCGCCGAGCTGCTCGGCGTCATCGAGCAGCTCCAAGGCCTCGAGGTGGCGGCCGGCGAGTGGGAGCGTCACGTCTTTCCGGCGCGGGTCGCCGGGTACGACCTCCGTTGGCTGGACGAGCTGTGCCTGGCCGGGGAGGTGACCTGGGCGCGCCTCACCCCACCGCCAGGTCCCGACCGGCCGTGGACGGTCGGTCGGGACCTGGCGGCAGCTCCCCCGGGAGGAGAGGGTCGTCCACGCCGTCGCCGGCCACGCCGTTGGCCATCACCGCCCGCCGGGATCTGCCGTGGATGCTCGCCGCTGTGCGCACCGAGCCGACCGGGAACGAGCCGACCAGGGGGACTCTCGGCGGACATCCTGGGCGCGCTGTCATCACGCGGGGCGTGCTTCCGTTCGGGAACTGGCAGCCCCGTCGGGACGGCTGCCCTCCGAGGTCCACGGAAGGCCTGTGGGACCTGGTGGCCCGAGGCATCGTCACTGCGGACGCGTTCTCGGCGGTGCGGTCGTTGCTCTCGTCCCGGGGCCGTCGGCCATCGGGACTTCGACGGGTCCCGGGACGGAGGTCCCCCCTCGGACCCCGACGGGCTCTCGCCGGCTCCGGCATCGGTGAGGGAAGCTCACTGGTGCCCGATCCAGACGACGGAAGCAGCGGCACCTCGACTGCTCCGGCCGCCGAAGAGTTGGCCGAGGCGGTGCCTGGACAGATGCTGGTGCGATGGGGCGTCGTGGCCTGGGATCTGTGGTCCCACGAGTCCTACCGGGTCCCCTGGCGTGACGTGGTTCGTGCCTTGCGGAGGTTCGAGGCGAGGAGGCAGGCCCCCCTGGGGGGACGCTTCGTCGCGGGCGTCTCAGGCGAGCAGTACGCCCTGCCGGAGGCCGCCTCGCTGCTTGCCGACGTGCGAAGGGACCTCGACCGTGGTGCCGATGTGGTGGTGGCGGGCGCCGACCCCCTCAATCACGCCGGCGAGCTGATGGGCGGTCCCCGAACTCCGGCCATCCGGCACCGGAGCGTCCATTACCTCGACGGTGTTCCGGTGGACCCGACCCCGGTCGCATCGGCAGGCTGACCGTCTGCAGCCGGCCGGCTCGCACTCGACGATTGTTGGGCATGGGCGGCCCCGGACCCAGCAGATCCGCCGCCCGAGGTCTTCCCCTTGGGCGCCTCGTCACTCCCCGGATCGTGGACGCCGCCAATCAGGGTGGAGTTCATGGTCGAGCGCTACCTTCTGGGCTCGCACGGTCTGCCCGTTCTCGACCACCTCGGGTACTTCGGGTGCCTCGGCGAGCCAGACGATGGCGGCAGCTGGCACGGAGGCCGGGGCGCCGCGATAGTGACCCGTCAGGCCGAGCGCAGCTGCATTCACCTGCTGACGTTCCGTCTCCACATAGCCAGGATCGACGTTGTACGAGCGGATGCCCGCTTCCCCGAGTTCCACGGCGAGGAGCGGAGCGAACCGGTGGAACGCCGCCTTGGAAGCGGCGTAGGCCACCCCCCACCCTCCCTGGCCGACGGGGCCCGTGGGATCGGCGGTGGCCGTGTGGGAGGTCACGTTCACGATCGTGCCCCCGCCCGCCTCCAGCATCGCCGGCAACACGGACTGGATCAGGACCAGCTGGGCAACGACATTGGCGTCCAGCTTGGTCTCCATCTGCTCGACCGTCAGCTCGAGGAAGGGCACCATGCTGCCGGGTCCGGTGTCGACGGCGTTATTGACCAGCAGATCAAGGCCACCCCACTCGCCCAGCACGTCCGAGACGGCGTTCTGTAAGGCGGGGTGATCGTGGAGGTCGGCAACCAACTCGATGACGCTGGCTCCCGACTCGCGCACGAGGGTGGCGGTCTCCTCCAAGCTGCCCGGCAGGACCCGTCCGCCCCCGGTGTCCGAGTCATCCCGACCTTCGCCGGCCCGCCGGGTGCGCCCGAGGACGGCCACGTCCCAACCGGACTGCGCCAAGGCGATGGCGGTCGCCATTCCGATACCTCGGGTGGCACCGGTGACCAAGGCACGCCTGCGTGCTCGAGCGGTGCCCATCTCCCGCTGTCTAGCAGAAGAGCGTGTGGCCACTCTGCTTGGTCGCCACAGCAACGGCTACGCGAAGAGCTTCGAAGTGGCGAGAACCCCGTTCACATAGACGACGGTCGAGCGCAGCATCCCCTTGTGCCGCACGGAGGTCAGCCCTTGGTAGTAGCTGGCCAGGCCTAGGCGCTCGCTGCCCGCGCTCCGGACGATGAGCTGGTGGAGGTAGTACGCCGCCATCTCGATGTTGTCCGACGTGTTCGCCGGGTCGAGGGACCGGTCACCGAGTTCATCGCGAACGGTGCTCACGGTCGCCGGCTCGAGTTGTCCCACCCCTATGGCTCCGGTGGAGGAGACGGTTCCGGTCTGCCATCCCGACTCCCACCAGCACATGCCTTCGAGCAGGGACGCTGGTATCCCGAAATACGCGGCCCAATGTGAGAACAGGGGGATCAGGGTCTGGCGGTCCGGACGGGCGGTCAGCGCGGCAGGGAAGATCGAGATCGGCTTCGACGCCGTGCCGGGGATCGCGGAGGCCGGGCTGGGCTTGCCCGCCGGAACGACCAGCATGGCTCCGATGAGGACATGCGCGGTGTTGATGATCCCGTTGGCTGCGGCCAGCGCAGAGACGGTGGTCCCGAAGCGAGTGGCGATGTCCCACAGGCTCTCCCCCGGTCTCACCGCAACGGACGTGGACCCGACGCTGGCGGAGCCCATCGAGGTTCCGCTCCCCGACGTCGGGATCTGCAGGACGGTGCCGGCCTCGATCTTGTTGGAGTCGGTGATGTCGTTGGCCGCCGCCACCTGCGAGGTGGTCGTGCCATAGGTGTGGGCGATCTGGCTGAGCGTTTCACCGGCCGAGACTCGCAGCGTTGCCGCTCCGGCCGCATCCGGCCATGCAACACCGAGCGTGCCGACCAGGGTTGCGAGGAAGAGGACCGCTCCCGCGGTCGACCTCCCACGCGCCGCTGTTGCCACCACGAGGTCGGATCCCCAGGTTCGATGCACCTTCGACACCATCCACCACGAGGCGAGGCCGAGCGCGGTAGTACAGGCGCCTGCAGCGGCTGATGTGGAGGACACACTCATGTTGTCGACGAAGCGGAGCCGTCACTTGAGTGTTCGTCTGGGATCTCGTTCGGTCTCGGGCATCAAACGCGTCTCGCACGCGTCCGCTCAAGAGCAACGCGTGATGACCTTCTCTGGCGTCGGGCGATCAGTCCCCGAGGTACTGATGCGTCACGAGCTCGATGCACGTGACGCCCGAGGGTGGCCCGGTGATGCCGCTCTTGGCGAGTGCTTCACTGAGCCGGTTCTCCATGAACCTGGCTTGGTGCTCGGGCGTGTCCCACACCTCGATCACGACGAGGTGGCCGTTCTCGTTGAGCCCGGCCGAGTGGGCCACCATCCCATCGGGCCAGTCGCCCTCGCCACTGGCGGGATCGATGCCCAGTACGACGGCGAAGTACTGCTCCGTTGTGACGCCTTCGAACTCCAGAATGAGCTCAGCAGGCATGATTCGTTTCTCCTCGTTCGATTCCGATTGGAACGCCTGCCAGCGTCTCGAAGTACTTGTCTGTCCCACTCAGTCGGCGTTATCCACACGCCCACATGTGCCTGGTAGAGGAGGGTGTGAATCGGCCCGAGCTTCATAGAGCTCTCCAGGACTCCCGGGCCGATTCAGTGTGGGCCGAAGCGCGTAACGCTTCATAGGGGCCCGCAGAAAGGCCCCATAATCCCAACACGCGTCCCAACAATTGAGGCTCACCGTGTCGTGTGCCGTCGCACTCAAGTGAAAGACGTTGGCTCTCCGTAGTCGTTGACCTGGGAAAACGAGAAGAGTTGCGACGGGCTGCTACCCCCTGCCTCTAGCCGGTTCCGCCTTACAACCAGCAGGTCATCGGTTCGAGTCCGATAGCGCCCACTGGGAGAGTCCGGGAGAGAGAGCCGCAGCTCGGCGACCCCAAATACCGCCGCGCAAGGCCCCACGGCGAGCGCCGAGCACCAGGGGCCGAGCCGGGAGTCTGCTGGCGGATGGTCGGTCGAGGCCCCGGCTACCGGGACGACATGCCCACCGATTGCCCGGAGCCCGTGCGGTGGGGGGACGGGCCATGGCCAGCAAGAGACGAATGCGCCCTTGGTCCTGCGAGGGGCACGTCGAGGAGCTCGAGGATCTCCTGGCAATCGGCTCAGCAGGGTAGTCCCGACCTGGCTACGCTTCGATGAGCCGTCAGAAGGACGTTGGAAGGTGGCGCTCATGAGTCTGGAACTCAAATATGACGAGTTGAAATACGACTCTTCGATCACCAGGGCGGCGCTTCGGCCCAATGGCAGCGACTGGTATGTCTGGCTTGAACACGCCGACGCCACGCCGGTGCACCTCTTGGTCTTCACCCACGATGACGTTGGCAATGCCGTTGGGGACGACCGGCTCTCGGATGAGGAGGCCGTGATCGAGTACATCGAGCAACGTCTTACCGCGGCGGGCTACTCGGCAGCTCGCGAAGACGGTCCCCTGCCTCGACCGTTCATCGGGGCTTGGACGCTCGGGCCGCCGAAGGGGTAATCCACGCAACTCACCCTGTGGCCCCGGAACATCGGATTGTGGGGCAAGGTGCGGTGCAATCAGCCATCGGGGGGAACCCCATGCCGGTTGAGCCGGTTGGCAAGCCCTAGTGATGGGGTCGCTACGGGCCCCCGTCACCCCACGGCCGGTCTCGAGGTCGATGAGGGCGTTGTGTCGCAGTTGAGATCCTTGTTCAACCTGATGACCGTGAGGGTATCCTCGACGTCTTCGGGATCCGGGACGGGATGAAGATATCCACCGAGCGAGACATGGCCGTACTGGACTCCACCGCCGTCAGACGGCCGCCATGTGCCCGCTTCGCCTCCGGTCCATCGTTACGGCGACCCCGGCGAGTTCCAGTAGGACATGACGTGCAGTAGGGCCAGAACCAGATCTGTCATCATCCATGCTCCGAACAAGACCAAGACGACGCGGCCGAACACCTCGGCAGTGGGCCGGAGCACATGTGCAACGTCATGCAGCCGTTCGTCACTATTACGCACCATGTCCCCCCACCAATCTTCACCATGATTGTGAGCCAAGTCACATACGGCGATCTCGCCGTTCACTGTCCATACGAATCCTACGCCAGCACTGCCTCGCTGCCTACCCCTGGCGCATCCTTTCGCTACCGTCCTCTCGTGGGCTGCTACGCCAATGCCCTCTCACGCATCGATGGCCAGTGCTTCCGGCTCGTCATGGCTAGCGAGCCTTGACGGACAGGAGCACCGACCCACTATCCGCACCAAGCCGCTTAGCGAGGCAGGATCAAGGATCGGAAGGGGAGTGGCACGAGGTCCAGTCCTGCGTCCGGCATCGAAGGAACCTGGCCAACTGGCGACCGGCGATGCGCCACCCGGGCGCTACCACTCGGGAGCGGTTCGTCCGTGCGTCCGGGGTGGTTAGCCCCGCGGTGTTCACACCACGGAATCGCCGCCGGCAGGATCGCCGAGGTACACCGTCTCGGTACAATCCGCGGTCACGTCAGAGCAGAAGTACTCTCCGGCCGATGAACGGTGCCGGTGGTTCCCGTTCGCGTCCTGGACGGCGATACCCGGGCGGCGTGGGGGACCGCCTGGGGCAGTACGGACAGCGGGAACAGACCACGACTTGGTTCGGTGGTGGATTCCTCGGGCTGGTCTCCATCACCGGCCTGCTCTCCACATCGACCTCTGGCCATCTGCAGCGAACATCCGTAGCGAAGACGGCGCAAGCGCACCGTGGGAGCTCCAAGACCGGGTAGGAATGGCCAAGATGAGTGAGTGCCGCTCGCCGCCAGCTGAGAAACGCGCCTTCAAAGGCGTCGCCGGCTCGCACCAGTCGTGCACGTCGACAGGGAGAATGTCAAGCGTCAGATCCCTCGAAGCAGTGCCAGCGCGGCCCGGCGCGCCGCCATCGGTGTGCAGCACAAGCCGCGGCCGAGGGGCGGCAGTGCAGGCCCACCATGACGAGGCCATCGGACAGCAGCCCAGTGGGCGCTTTACGCGTTGCCGCAATCGGCTCGAGGATCAACTCCTGGGGGCCGTACTCCCGGGTCCGTGTCTACGTCAGAACGCCTGGTGGAGCAGTTCGAGCACCTCCGCTGGATCGTAGACCGGGTGTGCATTGAACAGTGTGGCGGTGTCGGCGAGCGCGTGCAGGGCGGCGGTCCCCAGCGCGTCCTCAGGGACACCGAGTTCGCGCAAGGTCATCGGGTGATTGACTTCGCGCATCAGGGCCTCGACCGCGTCGGCGGCAGCGAGCGCCGCGTCGTGATCGGTCATGTGGGTGGTGTCGACTCCGAGTGCTTGCGCCGCCATGGCGAGCTTGTCGGCGGCGTGTTCGGCGTTGAAGCGCATCACCTTGGGCAGCACGATCCCGCATACGGTGCCGTGGTGGGCGTGGTGCAGTGTCCCGATGGCGTGCGCCATGGAGTGAGCGAGGCCGACCTGCGCCGTCGAGAAGGCCCAGCCCGCCATACACGCCGCCACCGACACCTGAATGCGCGCCTGCTCGTCCTCGCCGTTGGACACGGCCCGCGGCAGGAATTCCTTCATGAGGCGGAGCGCGTGCAGGGCCTGCCCGTCGCACACGGTCTGCGCGAGCGTGCTCGTCAGTGCCTCGACGGCATGGGTGATCGCGTCCATGCCCGTCGCCGCGGTCAGGCGCGCAGGAAGGCTGATCGTCAAGCGCGGGTCGAGGATTGCGACATTCGGGATGATGTTCGCGTCCACGATATACACCTTCCGGTCCAGCTTCGCGTTGTGGATCACCGCGACGTTGGTCACCTCGCTTCCCGTTCCGGCGGTGGTCGGGATGGCGATGTGCGGTGTCTGCGGCTCAGTCAGGCGCATGAGCGCGATGTGGTCGTTCGCCTCGCCGCCGTTCTTGAGGGTCACGCAGACGGCTTTCGCGGTGTCGATGACGCTCCCGCCGCCGACGCTGACGATGCAGTCGGCGCCGAGCTCACGGGCCTTCGCCGTGGCTGCATCGACCGTGGCCAGATCGCTGTCCGCCGGGATGTCGTCGAAGACGCCCACGCAAAAATCGCAAAGCGCGTTCTGGACGAGTTGGGTAAGCCCCGCCTGGCGGACGCCCGCGTCGGTCAGGATCATCGCCCGGCGGCAGCCGAGGCTGACCACCGCTTGCGGGAGCCCGGCGAGCGTGCCGTGCCCGGCCAGGACATTGGTGGGGGCCTTGTACTGCAGCGTGTCGACCCGAGGGTCGTCCGAGAAGAGGTTCATCGTGAAGTTGGCCGTGCGCGAGGCGGCGGCGTTCATGTGAATACGTTTGACCTGGGTGTACTCCGCCAGGCCCACTCCGCCGAGTTCGCGGCCGACGCCCGACTGCTTGTAGCCGCCGAACGGGGCGAAGTCGGCGAAAATGTGGAAATTGTTGATCCACATGGTGCCCGTACGGACCTGGCGGGCTATCCGCTCGGCCCTGGCATTGTTGTTCGAGAAGACGCCGCCCGCCAACCCGTACATGGAGTCGTTGGCGATGGCGACTGCTTCTTCATCCGAGTCGAACCGCTCGACGCAGACCACCGGCCCGAAGATCTCCTCCTGGGCGATGCGCATGTCGTTGCGCACGTTCGCGAAGATGGTCGGCGTGTAGTAGAAGCCGCCCTCGAAACCCGGTGGCTGGACTCGTGCACCGCCGGTGACGAGTTCCGCGCCCTCGTCGATTCCGAGCCGGACATAGCCCTCGACGGTCGCCAGTTGGTCGGCACTGACCAGCGGTCCCTGATGGGTGCCCGGGAGGAGTTGGTAACCCACCCGCAGCTCCTCGGCGCGCTTGCGCATGCGCTCGACGAACTCATCGTAGATCTTCCCGGCGACCAGGACTCGGGTACCCGATTCGCAGACCTGTCCCTGGTGGAAGAACGTGCCGAAGATGGCTCCCTCCACGGCCAGTTCCGGGTCGGCGTCATCCAGGATGATGTTGGCCGACTTGCCACCGAGTTCCAGCGTGACCTTCTTCACCGTGTCGGACGCCAACCGCATGATGTGGGCGCCGACCACGGTGCTGCCGGTGAAAGCTATCTTGTCGACGTCGGGATGGGTGCAAAGCGTGTTGCCCAACTCTGCGCCCGGGCCAGTCAGGACGTTGATGACGCCCGGGGGAATGCCGGCGGCCTGGGCGGCCTCGGCCATGATGAGCGCGGTCAGCGGGGTGACGGACGCCGGCTTCAAGACGATTGTGTTTCCCATGATGATGGCGTGCGCGATCTTCCAGGACGCCATGCTGATCGGGAAGTTCCAAGGGATGATACCGACGCAGACCCCGATCGGTTCGCGTCGGATGTACTCGCGGGCGGGCGCGAAGACGTTGCCGGAGAAGGGGATCTCCTCCTCCCAAGGGAACCTTGTGGCGGCGTAGTAGCCGAGATTGCGCAGCGTCCCCGAAGCGAGCATTCCCCAGAACTTGCTGAGTCCGATGATCTGGCCGGAGTCCATCGACTCCATCACGGCCAGTCGAATGCCCTGGGCCGCGATCTGGTCGGCAAAGTCGTAGCACTTGCGCGCTCGCGCCTCCGGCGCCAGACCGCTCCATTCCCCGTGGTCGAAGGCGCGGCGCGCCGCGGCGATGGCCGCCTCGGCGTCGGCCGTGCCCGCCCGGGCCACCCGAGCGATCACCGCGCCAGTCCCCGGGTCGATCGACTCGAACGTCTCGCCACTCTGCGCGTCCACGAAATCGCCATCTATGAACAGCTTGTACGAATCCATGGAGCCCTCCAGTCGCAACCGATCTGTTCACCCTTGTGTGGAGCCTGCGGCACGCCCAGAGCCGGAAGCGCTTTCTTGGCTCGATTCGACCCCTTCAGCCTATGCCGACTGTCCCTGTTGCCGCTCGTCCCGCCCGGCATCCTCAACAAGGAGAGACGAAATGTCGGGGAATGGCCAAACGGGGGAAAGCCACATTTCCCTTGCCTCGGTGTTGGGGCGCTCCCCTCGGGGCACCGGGTCCGTGCCGGGCGATCGTGGTCGCCAGAGCCAGGACGAGCAGGGTTCTCCGCACAGTGCCACCTCAAGGTATGGGTACGAAGCGGTGGGATCCCCGCCCGCCGCCGCTCCTTCGTTGCCGGGCGCCCACTCGGATGGCCCGATCCGGGCGTTGGGCCCGGCGGCCTCAATCGCCGGTGGACGCCGGCGCCGAGTCCGTGAGCTCTTGGCCGAGCGGGGGCCGGATGTCGGCGGCGCCTTCGATTGTGCACCGCCCGACTTGAGCGTGCTCCAATGGCGGACGTGCCGATGCCGAACGACCTCGAAGCGCTCGCCGCGCTGCTCTCGGGCTCCGGGTTCGTCGCGGCGGACGAGGAGGCAGACGAACTTCTCGTGTGCGCGGCCGGCGATGTCGAGCTCCTCGACTCGCTCGTCTGGCGCCGACTCACGGGCGAGCCACTTGCCTGGATCACCGGGAGCGTCTCGTTCTGCGACATGGAGGTCCGCGTCGACCCAGGTGTCTACGTACCGCGCTGGCAGAGCGAACCGCTCGCGCGTCGCGCCGTCGAGCGCCTGCCGTCGACCGGCGCTGCGATCGATCTGTGCACCGGGGCCGGAGCGATCGCCAAGACCTTGACCACGGCGCGGCCCGGAGCGCGCGTCGTGGCTTCCGACGTCGACGAGCACGCCGTTGCCTGCGCGGAAGAAAACGGCGTGGAGGCCTAATGAGGAGACCTGTTCTCCCCGCTGCCGCGTATGGTCGAAGGCCGCGTCGACGTCGTCGTGGGCGTCGTGCCATACGTGCCGACGCCCGCACTAGCACTGCTGCCGCGTGACACCCTCGCGTTCGAGTCGCGGCTCTCCTACGACGGCGGCCGCGACGGCACCGAGATCCTCCGGCGCGTCGTGGCCGAGAGCCCCAGATTCCTCCGTCGCGGCGGTGCGCTTCTGCTCGAGCTCGGCGGTGAGCAGGCCGACGCGCTCGCCCACGACCTCGCTCGCCGCGGCTACGTGGGCGTCACGACACTCTTCGACGGAGACGGTGACGTCCGGGGCATCGAGGCGACGTTTGAGGAGCACCGTGGTCGTCACCGGGTCGACCACCGGCACGCATAGCCTTCGATCTGTGCCCTCCCCACGTCCCACCGTCGGCGGGTCGGCCCAGATCAGAAGTCGAATCCCGATTCGAGATTGGCCAGTGCCTCGTCCATCAAGGTGGCGAGGTCGGCCGTCGGGTCCTCTCCCACGGCGAACATCACGGCGATCGCCCCGCCGACCACCGCGCCGGCCAGGCTTCGCACCCGGGGATCATCGGCCCCTCGCCCCGTCCGATCGCCCATGACCTCGGCGAGGAGATGCATCGCGTCGGCGAACTGATCGAGCATCGCGGCGCGTAGCTCGGTGACCGCGAGCATCAGGCCGATCCGTTCGCTCAGCCCGAGGCGCTCCTCGGACGTCAGCTCGGAGAACACATCATGGAATGCGGCGCGGATGGCCTCGAGGCTGGTGAGATCGAGTGGCTGGGCCCTGAACGCCTCGACGAGCAGCGGGTCGTAGCCATCGTCCAAGGCGACGGCCGCCTTGGTGGGGAAGTACCGGTAGAAGGTGCTCTCCGAGACGTCAGCAGCATCGATGATCTGGTCGACTGTGGTTGCGTCGTACCCCTGTCGGCGAAAGAGGTCCAGAGCATGAGACTGGATCGCCTCGCGCGTCTTGGCCTTCTTGCGCTCGCGCAGCCCACCGGCGCCCGGGTCAGCGGGCGGGGACAAGCTCCCCCTCCTTTCCGGATGCCCTCTCAACCCGGCGGGGGGAGCGACGGCCGGGCAGGAACGCAATGGCGAGTACCAGGCCGACGATGGCGGCGCCGGCCGAGACCGCGAGCGCCACGTCCACGCCGTGGAGGAAGGAGGCCCGGACCGATACGAGCAAGACTTGCGACCCTGCTCGATGGGCCACGGCCACGCCGTCGAAGACGCTCGCTCGGACGGCAGCGGCGGCGGGAGCGGGGACATGCGTCAGGTCGAGGCGGCTCCGGTAGGCACCGAGGAGCACGCTGCCGAGGACGGCCGAGCCGAACGGCGCCGCCGTCTTGTTGGCTGCCTGCATGACAGCCGATCCCACGCCGCTGCGCTCCTCGGGCACTTCGGTCATCACCGCGGACGATGCGGTGGCCATGGCCAGTCCCATGCCGAGTCCGACGATGCTCATCCACCCGGCTACGAATCCGGTCCCCGAATCAATGTTCGTCGTGGCCCCGAGAAGCAGGCCCGCCGCCAGGATGGCGAATCCGACGGCGACGGTGATCTTGGCCCCGACGACCCGGGCCACCCGGTCGGCGGGCACGGCGCCGATGATGAGCCCTCCGATCAGGGGCAGCAGGCGCAAGCCCGACCCCATGGCGTTGGTGCCCACCACCCCCTGGAAGTACTGGGGCATGGTGAAGATCACGCCGATCATGGCCACGACGGCGACCGCGGCGAGGACCACGCCCCAGGTGTACGAACGCGACGAGAACAGGGTGAAGTCGATGAGCGCCTGACCACCGGGTCGTGCGTTGAGGTGGCGCTCCCAGAAGAAGAAGCCGACCAGGATGCCGACGCCGACCACCATCAGTGTGAGCGCGGCGGTGTCTGTCCAGCCGTTCTGGCCGGCCTCGATCAGCCCGTATGTCAGCGCCACGAGGCCCATGACCGAGCTTGCGATGCCGACGAGGTCCACACCGGGGCGTTGGGGAGATCGTGACTCGGGGATCAGGATCGCAGCCGCCACCAGCCCGACGGCGGCTACCGGCACGTTCAGCAGGAAGACCCAGCCCCACCAGTAGTGGGTGAGCAGCCAGCCGCCCAGGATCGGCCCGATCGGCAGGGCCACGAAGTTGGCGGCGGCCCAGATCCCGACTGCCTTGGGGCGCTCCTCTTCGGTGAAGAGCACGGTGAGTGCCGAGAGCGCCATCACGATCACGGCCGCCCCGGCCAACCCGAGGAGGACCCGGGCGGCGAGGAACTCACCGGTCGACGTGGAGTAGGCGCAAGCGGCCGACCCGACCCCGAAAAGCGCCAGCCCGATAAGGAGGACCTTCTTCCGCCCGTAGCGGTCGCCGAGGAGCCCTGCGGGGAGCATCGCCGCCCCGAGCACCAGCAGATAGCCCGAGGAGAACCATTGGAGGTCGGTTTCCGACGCGTGCAGGGCGTTGGCCAACGTCGGCAGGGCCACGCTGAGGATGGTGCCGTCCAGCCCGACGGCGAGGACGGCGAGCGTGAGTGCCCCGAGGGCCCACCACTTGTGCTTGGAGAGGTCGCGCATGATTGTTTCCTGCTTTAGAAGGATACCTTCTCTTGAAGGCAACTGTCACATTCGGACGGGCCGGCTGGAGTTGAACCTGGGAGCCCGCACCTGGGATGGTGGCGGTGTGAGGGACGTCGATCCTGTCCGGACCGCCAGCCGGATCAGCCCGACCGTACCGGTTGACCGGCACTCTCCACCTGGAACCCGACGCTCGGACGCAAAGGAACGGTCATGACCCGAATGACATCCAGTGAGGCGTTCGTCGAGACCCTGGTGGCCCACGGAATCGACAACAGCTTCGGCATCGTCGGCTCCGCCTACATGGACGCGCTCGACCTGTTTCCTGCGGCAGGCATCCGCTTCCTGTCGGTCGCCCACGAGCAGAATGCCGCCCACATGGCCGACGGATTCAGCCGTGTCACCGGGCGGCACGGCATGTGCATCGCTCAGAACGGCCCGGGGGTCACCAACTTCGTGACCGCCATCGCCGCTGCCTTCTGGGCCCACTCCCCGGTCGTGGCGATCACTCCCGAGGCCGGCACCATGGGCCAGGGCCAGGGCGGCTTCCAGGAGACCGAGCAACTCCCGATCTTCGAGAAGATCACCAAGTACCAGGTGCAGGTCAACCGCATCGAGCGCATCGCCGAACTCACCCACCGCGCCCTGACCCTGGCCATGGTCGAACGGGGCCCGGTGCAGGTGAACATCCCCCGAGACCTGTTCTACGGGGAAGCGGACTACACCATCCGCGAGCCACAGTACGCCGCCCTCGGGGCAGGCGCCCCCGACGAGCTGGCCAAGGCGGCACAGCTCCTGGCAGAGGCCCGCAACCCGGTGATCATGGCCGGCGGGGGGGTGTTGATGTCCACGGGAACCAGTGAGCTCGTGGCACTGGCCGAGCACCTCCAGGCACCGGTGATCACCGCGTACCTCCACAACGACGCGTTCCCCGCGAGTCACCCGCTGTACTGCGGGCCTATCGGCTATCAGGGTTGGAAACTGGCGATGAACGTGGTCGCCGACGCCGACGTGGTGTTGTGCCTGGGGACACGGCTGGGGCCCTTCGGAACGCTGCCCCAGCACGGGCTGGAGTACTGGCCCGCACACGCCAAGCTGATCCAGGTCGATTCCGACCACCGCACGCTGGGCCTGACCCGCGATGTAGCGGTGGCCGTCAACGGAGACGCCCGCGCCGCAGCCGTCGATCTCTTGGAGCGCCTGCGTGCCACCACCGTCCAGTCGTCGGCCACGGCAGCAGCGCGACTCTCCGATGTGGGCAGGCTCCGGGCGGCCTGGGAGGCCGAACTCGATTCGTGGTCATCGGCGGGGGGAACACCGGTCGCGCCCCGGCGGGCGCTGCGCGAGCTCGAACAGGCGATGCCCGCCGATGCCATGGTGGCCACCGACATCGGCAACATCTGCTCCGTGGCCAACAGCTACCTCCGCTTCGACCGTCCGAACTCCATGCTCGCCCCCATGATGTGGGGGAACTGCGGATACTCGTTCCCGACGGCGATGGGGGCGAAGGTCGCGGCACCCGAGCGTCCGGCCATCGCCTATGTCGGCGACGGGGCCTGGGGGATGAGCCTCACCGAGATGATGACGTGCGTGCGGGAGAACATCGGCGTGGTCGCCGTCGTCTTCAACAACAGCCAGTGGGGAGCCGAAAAACGGAATCAGATCGACTACTACGACAGCAGGTTCGTGGGCTCGGACCTCCACAACCCGTCCTTCGCTGCGATTGCGAGAGCCATGGGGGGTGAGGGCATCACCGTCTCCAGCCCCGGCGAAATCGGTGATGCGCTGCGCACCGCGGTGACCTCCGGCCGACCGACGGTCCTCGAGGTCATGTGCACCGAGGAATTGGGCGACCCGTTCCGGCGTGATGCGCTGCAGCACCCCGTTCGGCTGCTGGACAAGTACAGGCATCTGAACGCCTGATCCCCCGGGGGACCCGCCTTCGTCGGTCCGGTCGGTGCGGGGGCGAGCAGTGGCGCCCTTCCTGCACTCGTCAGGCTGTCGTTTCGCGTCCTCGCCGGGCCAGGGAGTCGATGGTCACCGCGGCCAGCAGTACGAGGGCGGTGACCATGTACTGGTAGGAGGCGGCCAGCCCGAGGAGCCCCATGCCGTTGTAGATGGTGGCGATGACCAGTCCCCCGAGTAGGGCGTAGACCATCTTGCCCCGTCCACCGAAGAGGCTGGCGCCGCCGATGACCGCTGAGGCCACCGCGTAGAGGACGAGCGTCCCTCCGTCGATGTTGTTGGAGATGGAGCCGAGCCGTGAGGCATAGACGATCCCCGCCGCACCCGCGGTGACGCCGGTGAGGGTGAACGCCCAGAGACGGTTCCACCCCAGGCTGATGCCGGCCCGGCGGGCGGCCTCGGCGTTGTTGCCGATGGCGTACAGGTACCGCCCGAAACGGGTCCGACCGAGCAGGAAGGTCCACACCGCCAGGAACCCGAGGACGACGAGCACGACGTAGGGGACGCCCTTGAGGGGGACCAGCACGCCCCGGTCGGTGTTGCAGACCAGCACCAGGGCGATGCCGGCAGCGGCCATGACCCCCACCTTCAGCATGGTGACGGCCAGGGGCGGCGCCTCCAGCCCGCTCTTCCGGCGGTGCCGGTCCCGCAGGATGGTCACGCCGCCGAACCCTGCGATGGCGAGCACCATCAGGATCCAGCCGGCCGTCGTGCTCAGGTTGCCGTTGGCCACGTCGAAGAGCACGTTGTTGGTGATCCGGATGGTCCCGCCCGTCCCGTTGGCATTGACCAGGTACAACAGGAGTCCCTCCATCCCGAGGAGCCCGGCCAGGGTCACCACGAACGACGGGAGCCGCAGTCGGATGACCAGGGTCCCCCACACCGCTCCGATTGCGCCGGTGGTGGCCACTGCGGCAATGACGGCCAGCCACCACGGGAGGTTGTGGGTCGTGGACAGGATTGCAGTGACCGTGCCGCCGATGCCGGCTACGTAGCCGACCGAAAGGTCGATCTCCCCGAGGACCAGCACCCAGATCTCCGCCATCCCCAACAGGATGAACACCGAGCCCTGGACCAGCAGGTTGACCAGGTTGCCGGCCGACAGGAAGACGGAGTCCTTGGCCTGGAAGATGATGACCAGCAGGATGAGGCCGCCGATGACCGGCAGCACACCACTCTCGCCACTCCGGATGCGCATGGCCCACGCCCTGACGTACTCGCCGAGGGAGCCGCTCAGCTCGGGAGCCAACGCGCCGAGCGCCACCGGCGTGTCGTTGTTCGTCTCCGCCGCGGCCGCGCCCGGGATGTCCGTCGGCGGCGATGGTTGCTCGGACGTGGTCGACCTGTCTGGTGGTGCCATCGGTTCAGCCCTTCGGGTCGGTGCTGGTGCCATTGCTCGATGCCGGCGGTTGGGCGCCCGAAGCGCTCCCGGTGGTGATGATTTCGACCGCCCGCTGCGTGTCGTACTCGGCGATCGGCCCGCTGCTGACCAGCCGGCCCAGATAGAGGACCGCCATTCGGTCGGCAACGGTGAAGACGTCGTTGAGGTTGTGCGAGATCATGATGACCGCGATCCCTCGCGCGCCCAGGGTCTTGATGAGGTCGAGGACCTGGGCGGTCTGGGAGACGCCGAGGGCGGCGGTGGGCTCGTCCATGATGACCAGCCTGGCGTCACGCATCACCGCCTTGGCCACCGCCACCGACTGGCGCTGGCCGCCCGACAGGGATCCGACCGGTTGGCGGACCGAGCTGATCGTGGTGACGGAGAGGTCGATCAATGTCTGTTTCGCCACCAGTTCCATGCGCGTCTCGTCGAGCAGACGGCGCGAGAGGTCCTCGTGGCCGAGGAACATGTTCTGCACGATGTCGAGGTTGTCGCACAGGGCGAGGTCTTGGTAGACGGTGGCGATCCCGAGGTTGTCGGCTTCCTTCGGCGTGCGGATCGACACCGGATTGCCGTCCCAGTAGATCTGCCCGGCGGTCGGCAACCAAATGCCGGCGACGGCCTTGATCAGCGTGGACTTGCCGGCCCCGTTGTCGCCGACCAGGGCGGTGATCTGTCCGTTCGGGATGTCGAGGTCGACATCGCTGAGAGCATGCACGGCCCCAAAACTCTTGGTGAGGCCGCGCACGCTCAACAGCGGATGGTCATACTCCTCGGGCACCCCCGTTCGGCCTGCCTCCGCGGTGATGCTCATCTCTGCGGAGGGCCGGCCGAACGGGGAGTTGCCACGGGGATCAGTGGATGCCGTAGGTGGTGCAGTCGGCTGCGTACGCCCCGGCGCACAGCTGCGACGCCGGCACGAAGTTGTCCGCGATGACCGTGGACTCCATGTTGACGGGGGTCACCCACTCGGGATGGAGCAGCGACGAGGGCACCGACACGTTGGCCACGGTGTCCTTGACCGTTCCGTTCACCAGGCCCGCAGGCGGAACCTTTCCGGCCCGCATGTAGAGGGCGAGCGCTGCGGCTGCCTGTGCCTCGAGGTAGATCGGCTTGTACGCCGTACCGCACTGGTAGCCGGAGATGATGTTCTGCAGCCCCACCAGGGTGGCGTCCTGTCCGGTCACCGGGAACTTCTTGGCCGTGATGTTCAGCGTCTTGAGGTACGAGATGATCGGTGCGGCGTTTTCGTCATTGGGAACCAGCACGGCGTTGATGCTCGGATGCGCCGTATAGGCCTGCTGGAACTCGGTCAGCGCAGTCGGGGGATCCCACGTGCCCGCCGGCGATGCGGCCAACGTGTAGGAGCCCGAGGAGAACAGCGGCTTGAGTATGGCGTTGTACCCCTGGGCGAAGAGTGTCGCGTTGTTGTCCGTGGGGGATCCGACCATCACCGCCAGCGTCGGCTTGGCCACCTTCCAGGCGGCCACGCACGTGACCATGCCCTGGCCGATGAGCGTTCCGACCTTGACGTTGTCGAAGCTCACGTAGTACTGGCGGCTCCCGCCGAGCACGAGCCGGTCGTAGTCGACCACCGGGACGCCGTGTGCCTTGGCGTAGGTCTCGATCGATGTGCCGACACCCGAGTCGAGCGGGTCCACCACCAGCACGCTGGCACCGGAGGTGATGTCGGACTGGGCGTCGGTGAGCTGGGTCGAGTCGCTACCCTGGGCATTCTGGATGATGGTGTCGGACGTGCTCAGCCCGGCGGCGGCGAATGCCTGCGCCAGGTAGGGGGCATCGAACTCCGTGTATCGGGCAGAAGAGACGGTGTCCGGAAGGATGACCGCGATCTTGCCCTTGCCGGCAGCCGTCACACTCTTCAAGTTGGCCATCGTCGTGAAGTTCTTGTTGAAGGTGGTCACCGACACCGTGCCGGAGGCGGAGGAACTTCCCGAGGTCGTGGTCGTGGACGACGAAGTGCTGCTGCCACAGGCGGCTGCGAGCAGCCCGCCCGCCAGCAGCATTGGCACTAGTGCACGTCTTGCGTTGACTCGCATACTGTCTCCCCAATCTGGTCAGCTGTGAACTGCCGCTTTCATTGGTGATGGCCACCTTGGCCATCACCCGCCCGGCGAGAGATTGGATCTCCCCCTGAACGCCCTCAACGCAACTCCCCCTTCCGACGTCGGATGCCGGAGGCAACCCCGACGGATCGAACCGCGTCTTAGTTGCGAGTATATGTACATTGGATGACAGATTGCTTGGAAGTCACCTCTGCTGCGAGGACACGATCCAGGCACTGCCAACCCGGACTGCACGAAGACCGGCTCAACCGGCATTGGTCCGCATGGCTTCCTCGGTCCGCTTGACTGCCTTGGCGCCCTTGGACCTCACGGCTGCCTTGGCTGCCTTGGCTGCCTTGGCGCCCTTGGCTGCATTTGACCTCACGGCTGCCTTGGCGCCCTTGGCGCCCTTGGACCTCACGGCGCCCTTGGCGCCACCGCCCGCCATTCCCACCACGTCGATGACGTTGGTCATGACCTCTCCGAACGCATCGGGGTCGGAGATCAACCAGCTGTGGGTGCCCGCCACGGTGACCACCTCCGGCTTGCCCAAGGTCGTGCACAGATCCTCGAAGGAGTCGCGGGTGATCAACTGATCGCTCTGGCCCCACAGGACCACTACCGGCAGGCCGCGATTGCGTAGCTCCTCGAGTTCCGCAGTCAGGTCCGCCTTGCGTGCCAGCCCTGCGGCCTCCCAGAACGCCCTGGGATCGCGCAGAAGGTTCGGGACGGCCTCGGCGATGATGACCGGCAACACCCGGCGAGCCTGGCGAACGGGCAGCAGATCGGCCGGGAAGTGGATGCCCCAGTCCCACAGGGGCCGCTCGGACATCGAACGAAGCGTCGAGCCCCGCCGAGACCAGGCGGAACCACCGATGGAGTTGATCAGGACCAGAGCGCGTACGCGCTCTGGTTGATCGTGAGCCAACTTGATGGCAACCCCGCCGCCGAACGAATGCCCCATGACCAGCGCGGGCTGGTCGATGCCGACGGTCCGCAGGAACTCCCCGGACCAGTCCGCATACCCGGTGAGGCTGGTGGACTCGCGTGGTAGCGACGGAGTCCCACCGAAGCCAGGCATCGCGGGAGCCAGTACGTGGACCCCGGCTGCCGCCAGCCGCGAGAGCGCACGCTTGTACACCTTGTGATCGAGTCCCCAGCCGTGCAGGAAGAGGACCGGCGGCCCTTCGCCCGCTTCCCCGTAGAGTGCGGACCGACCCCCGACCGTGGTGCGCCTCCACGTCAGCCAACTGGCGTCCCGGGGAACCCCGGCGACGGCATTCCCTTCCACGCCCCGGGCGTCACCGACACGTTCCATATCCCCACGATGGGCCACCCGAGCGGTCGCAGGACAGGGCCAAAGTGCCCTATTGGGCCCATTGATCGGGCACTTATGGGTGGGCCCGGCGGGGCCACGATGCCCGGGTGCGGACCAGGCCCTCGGCCATCGGGTCGGGATGCCAGCCGAGGAAGGTGACCAGGCTGGACGGGTCACTGGTGACCTCGACCTCGAACCGCCGGGGAGGTAATCGGCCCGATCTGGGAAGCTGCTTCGGTGAATGGGTCTCCTCGCGATTCGCTGTGGCGGCATCGGGACTTCCTGATGCTGTGGGGTGGCCAGTCGGTCAGCCGCCTGGGGAGCCAGGTCAGCCTTCTGGCCCTTCCGCTGCTGGCCATCGCGACGCTGCACGCCACCACCCTCCAGGTCGGCCTCCTGTCGGCGTCGGAGACGGTGCCGTTCCTGCTGGTGGGGTTGCCCGCCGGTGTGGTCGTCGATCACCTGGCGAAGCGACGGGTGATGATCGCCGGCGACGCGGGCCGGGCACTCGTGCTCGCCAGCATCCCGGTCGCCTGGGCGGCCGGTGCGCTCACCATGGCCCAGCTGTTCGTGGTTGCCCTGGTGAGCGGCGTGCTCACCGTCTTCTTCGACGTGGCCTATCAGTCCTACCTGCCGGACCTGATCACGGCACCGCAGCTGGTCGACGGCAACGGCAAGCTGGCCACCACCGAATCGCTGGCACAGGTGGCAGGCCCGGCTGCGGCAGGGGCGCTGGTCCAGGTGGTCGGCGCGGCACTCGCCGTGCTGGTGGATGCCGTCAGCTTCGCAGTATCGGCGTTCGCACTCCTCGGAATCCGGGTCGAGGACCGTCGACCGCCCGCACCGGAGGTCGGGGGCGCCTCACGACCTCGCCTCCTGTTGTCGGAGATCGGCGAGGGACTCCGCTTCGTCTTCCGTGAACGCCACCTCCGTTCGATCACCGCCTGCACGGCAACGGCGAATCTCTTCGGCGGCATGACCGCCGCGATCATCGTCCTGTACCTGTACCGATCGCTGCATCTCGGCCCCGCCGTCATCGGGACCGCATTCGCCATCGGCAGCGTTGGAGCGGTGGGGGCGTCGTTGGTGGCCGGCCGCCTCGGCGTGCTGATCGGTATCGGCCCGGCCATCCTCTGGTCGGCGGCAATCGGCAACTGTGGCGATCTCCTCTTGCCCCTGGCGCCGCAGGTACACCCACTGCCCTTCATCGTCGCCGGGTTGTTCGTTGCCGGCGCGGGAACTGTCGCCTACAACGTCAGCCAGGTCAGCCTGCGCCAGACGCTCTGCCCGCTGCAGCTGTTGGGTCGGATGAACGCCAGCATCCGGTTTCTGGTGTGGGGGACGCTTCCCGTGGGAGGCGTACTGGGCGGCATCCTCGGCACGACTCTGGGGCTGCACGCCGCGTTGTGGGTCGGGTGCGCCGGAGGCGCCACCGCGTTCTTGTGGATCGCGTGCTCGCCCGTCCCTGGCCTGCGCACCACGGCGGAGACCGGAGCGCGCCTGCAGCTCGGCGAGGTCGCTGGCCCCGTCGAGGTGGAGGGACCCGAGCCGACGGCATGAAGCGCGCCGGCGCCGAGCTGTGGCCCGGACCCGGGCGACACGGTCATCGGGGCGCCGGGACCGATTGGTAGCATCAGGCCCGGTGGAGCACCCATGAGCCAGAACCCCGGTCCGCGTGCCGAATACTACGACCCCGAGGGTCCTGCTCACGGCGATGGCAGTCACTCCCTGTTCCTGACCTCCGAGGAGCGCGTGGTCCAGATGGTCCGGGACTTCGACGATCCGTCCCAGGAGTGGCGACGCCTCTGTGCGGAGCTGCTGGGCACCTTCTTCCTCGTACTGGTCGCAGCCGGTGGCCCGATGATCGCCAAGGCCATCCCGGGGTCTGTCGGTCGGGCGGCGGCGGTGACAGCCCCGGGGATGATGGTCCTGGCCATCATCCTCTTCATGGGGAAAGTGTCCGGGGCCCATCTCAACCCCGGAGTCAGTGTTGCGTTCGCGCTCCGCGCCGACTTCCCCTGGCGGCGGGTCCCGGGATACGTGGTCGCCCAGATGGCCGGGGCCGTCCTGGCCGCCCTGTTCCTCCAGTCCGTGGTCCATGTCTCCGCCCAGTACGGGTCGAACTACCCGGCGCCCAGCAGTTCGTCCGTCGACGCCTTGTTGATGGAGGCGGTGCTGACCCTGGGGTTGGTGAGCGTCATCTTGGGGACGGCCTCGGGGGCGCAACAGGTCGGGCTGTTCGGGGCGATCGGCGTCGGGAGCTACATCGCGTTGGCCGGGCTCTGGGCCAGCCCGATCTCCGGTGCATCGATGAACCCGGCCCGGACCCTGGGACCCGATCTGGTCTCTTTGGACTTCACCAGCTTCTGGGTCTACCTCGCGGGACCACTTGCCGGTGCGCTGTTGGCGGTCGGGGTCGCGTTCGTGCTGCGTGGGCCCGGTGGGGGCCGAACCGGCTCCTTGGCGGCCCAGGGGACGTTCCGCCCCGAGATCGAGTTGCCGGACAAGGCGTGACGGCGGAGGGCACGACGTTCAGAGCCTGACGCCGGCCCCCCTCAGCCGCCGACGAGCCGTTCGAGTGCACGGGCATGCCAGGTGGCACGTCCGGCCCTGTTCTCGGCGCGGTCGGCGATGCCGGCCAGTCGGAGACCGGCGTTGATCCCGAGGTAGCGCAGGGGCTCGGGCTCCCAGCGCTTCGAACGGTGGCCGACCCAGGGCAGGCCGGTCAGCTCCGTGTCCTGCCGGAGGATCAGATCGGACAGCGTCCGCCCGGCCAGGTTGGTGGTGGAGACCCCGTCGCCCACGTATCCCCCTGCCCATGCCACGCCGGTCGCCCGATCGATCCCGACCGAGGAGAACCAGTCGCGGGCGATCCCCAGCGGACCGCCCCAGCCGTGGGTGATCCGGGCGTCGGCCAGTGCCGGGAAGAGCTCGACCAGGGTCCGCCGCAGGGCCTCGTGGACCCTCGGGTCGCGGTCGAACTCGGGCCGGATGGCCGAACCGAGGTGGTAGGGGGCGCCGCGCCCGCCAAACGCCATCCGACCGTCCTCGGTGCGCTGCCCGTAGATGACCAGGTGGCGACGGTCGGCGAAGGTCTCGCGCCTGGCCAGGCCGGCCTCGGCCCAGAACCCGTCGGGCAGTGGCTCGGTGGCGATCATGAGCGAGTAGACGGGGATGAGCGTTCGCTCCTCACCCCGCAGCGTCCTGGTGTACCCCTCGGTTGCCCTGACCACGATGGGGGCGGTCACCGTGCCGCGGACGGTCTCCACCGCCCCGGACCCGATGGCCCTCACCTCGGTCTGCTCGTAGATGGTCACACCCCGCCGCTCCACGGCGTCGGCGAGGCCCCTCACCAGGCGGGCCGGGTCGACGGCAGCGCAGTGCGGGGTATAGGTGCCACCGAGCACATCGGTGGCACCGACCATGGCGGCTGCGTCGGTCGCCGACAGCATCGCCAGGTCCTCCTCGGTGATGCCGAGCGCCCGGGCCGCAGCGATCTCGTCGCGGGTCCGCTCCAGCTGCGCCGCGGTACGGGCCAGCACGACGGTGCCACCGGGGGCGAAGCCGCAGTGGATGTCCTCGGACCCGACGACTCGGCCGACCTCCCTGACCGTGGCCTCCATGGCGTGGCGCATGGCTGCGCCGGCGCCTCCCCCGACCACCCGGTCCAACCGCCCCTCGGAGACGGCGAACAGCGCCGAACACCAGCCGCCGTTGCGTCCCGAGGCACCGAACCCGACCACGTCCCGTTCGAGGACGGCGATGCGGAGGGTGGGGTCGGCCCCGGCCAGGTAGTACGCGGTCCACAACCCGGTGAGCCCTCCGCCGACCACGACCACGTCGGCATCGATGTCGCCGGGGAGCGGGGCCCGTATGCCGATCCGGCCGGGCAGCCCGTCCCACCACAGGGAGAGTCGCCGGTAGCCCTCGCCTGACGGCGGCGTCAGATCTGCTTCCACGCTTCGGTGAGCACGGTGCGCAGTGTCGAGGTCATGAACTCGAAGTGCTCCTCACCGCAGGTCAACGGCGGGGCCAACTGCACCACCGGGTCACCCCGGTCGTCGGCCCGGCAGATCAGGCCGGCTTCGTAGAGCGCCCCGGAGAGGAAGCCGCGGAGCAGCCGGTCGGCTTCGTCGTCGTCGAAGGTCTCCTTGGTCTCCTTGTCCTTGACCAGTTCGATCCCGTAGAAGTACCCCGCGCCCCTGACGTCCCCGACGATGGGTAGGTCCCTGAGGGTCTCGAGCGACGCCCGAAACAGGGGCTCGTTCCTCTGCACGTTGCCGAGGATGTCCTCCTTCTCGAACACGTCGATGTTGGCCAGGGCCACTGCGGCGCTCACCGGATGACCGGCAAAGGTGATGCCGTGGAGGAAGCTGGCGCCGTTGAGGAAGGGCTCCACCAGGCGGTCGCTGACGGCCAGGGCACCGAGGGGGGAGTAGCCGCTGGTCAACCCCTTGGCCATGGTGACCATGTCCGGCCGGTAGTCGTAGCGCTCGGCGCCGAACCAGTGGCCCAGGCGGCCGAAGGCGCAGATCACCTCGTCGGACACCAGCAGGGCGCCGAACTTGTCGCAGATCTCGCGCACCCGTCGGAAGTACCCCGGGGGAGGGGGGAAGCAGCCCCCGGCGTTCTGTACGGGCTCGAGGAAGACCGCGGCCACGGTCTCGGGCCCCTCGATCAGGATGGCCTGTTCGATGGCGTCGGCGGCCCACTGTCCGAACGCGTCGATGTCGTCCGCGAAGTAGGGGGCCCGGTAGAAGTTGGTGTTGGGGACCTTGAGGGCCCCCGGCACCAACGGTTCGAAGGGGGTCTTGATGGCGGCCAGCCCGGTGATCGAGAGCGCACCCATGGTGGCCCCGTGATAGGCGATGTTGCGGCTGATCACCTTGAGCCGATCGGGCTGACCGGTGACCCGGAAGTACTGCCGGGCAAGCTTCCATGCCGACTCCACCGCTTCGGACCCGCCACTGGTGAAGAAGATGCGGTTGCAGTCCGCCGGGGTGATGCCGGCCAGGCGGTCGGCGAGCTCGACCGCCATCGGATGGGCGTAGCTCCACACCGGAAAGTAGGCGAGCTTGGCGGCCTGACGGGCGGCCGCCTCGGCCAGCTCGGTCCGACCGTGGCCGATCTGGCTGGTGAACAGCCCGGACAGGCCGTCGAGGTAGCGCTTGCCGTTCTGGTCGTAGACCCACTCGCCCTCGCCCCGGACGATCATCGGGATCTCGTGGTCGCCGCCACCCTTCATCTGGGTGAAGTGCATCCACAGGTGTCGGCGTGCACTTTCTTGCAGTGCCTCGTTGGAAAAGTCGCTCATCGGGTCCCCCATGTATAGGTCTGCTTGGTCAACTTCAGATACATGAACGTCTCGGTGTCCCGCACCCCGGGGATCTGACGGATGACCCCGTTGAGCAGTTCGAGGATGCTCTCCTCGTCCTCACACACCAGCTCCACGAGGATGTCGAACGACCCGGCGCACATCACCACGTAGTCGATGTCGTCGACGGCGGCCAGCCGATCGGCCACGGCCCGCGCATCACCGTCGGTCCGGATGCCGACCATGGCCTGGCTGCTGAAGCCGACCTGCAGGGGATCGGTGACCGCCACGATCTGCATGACCCCCGCGTCGCGCATCTTCTGGACCCGCTGGCGGACGGCGGCCTCCGACAGGCCCACGGCAACGGCGATGGATCCGTAGGTACGGCGGCCGTCCTGTTGAAGCTCCTCGACGATTGCCTTGTTGACGTCGTCGAGCAGCCCGTTTGGCGGTGGTCTCGAGTTCGGCGAACTCATCCCCGGAGCCCCCGCGGGTGCACCCGCGAGCAGGAGCACGTCGTCGACGCGCCCGTTCTCAAACTGTTCATAATCTTTCCGTTATAGCAGTTAGCGCGGAAATTTGGGAGAAGACCGATCGAATCCGTGGCTCAACGGAAACAAAATTCAGAAAAACCTTGTCTCATGGGAATTCTTCGGTCACTATGACCTATCAATACAGGACGAGTACGTGTTTGTGCTGCATGTCGGGCGGGCGCTCTGAGCAAGTGATCGGAAACCCTGGGGAGGGGCAGTGAGCAATCAGCAGTCGGGCGAGGCCACCTCGAGTCGGCCACTGTCGAACTTCGTCGGCGGTTCCCACGTCTCGAGCATCGACGGTTACACCGCCATGCTGGTCGACCCGAGTACCGGCGAGGAGTACCTCGAGGCACCGGTGTCCGGGGCCAAGGACGTCGATGCTGCCGTCGCTGCGGCAGCCGACGCATTCCCCGGGTGGCGCGACGCCACACCGTCGGAGCGCAGCCTGGCCCTCTTCCGTATCGCCGACGCCCTCGAGGCTCGGGCCGAGGACCTGGTGACCGTCGAGAGTGCCAACACCGGCAAGCCGGTCGCCCTCACCATGTCCGAGGAAGTCCCCCAGATGGTCGACCAGATCCGCTTCTTCGCAGGGGCGGCACGCCACCTCGAGGGCAAGTCGGCCGGCGAGTACATGAAGGACCACACCTCGTTCATCCGGAGGGAGCCGATCGGCGTTTGCGCAGCGGTCACACCGTGGAACTACCCGATGATGATGGCCGTATGGAAGTGGGCCCCGGCGCTGGCCGCCGGCAACACCATGGTGCTGAAGCCGGCTGACACCACGCCGGCGTCCTCCGTACTGATGGCCGAGATCATGGCCGAGTTCCTCCCGGCGGGTGTCTTCAACGTGGTGTGCGGCGACCGCGACACCGGCCGGCTGCTGGTGGAGCACCCGGTGCCGGCCATGGTGTCGGTGACCGGGAGCGTCCGTGCCGGCATGGAGGTGGCCACCACGGCGGCCGCCGACCTGAAGCGGGTCCATCTGGAGCTCGGGGGCAAGTCCCCGGTGGTCGTCTTCGACGACGCCGACATCGCCGCAGCTGCCGAGGGCATCGCCGTCGCCGGGTACTTCAACGCCGGTCAGGACTGCACGGCGGCGACCCGGGTGCTGGCCGGGCCCAGGGTCTACGACGAGTTTGTGTCGGCCCTGACGGAGCAGGCCCGGTCCCAGACCGTCGGCGGCCTCGACGTGGAGGACGCCGACTTCGGGCCGCTGAACAGTGCGAACCAACTGGAGCGCCTCACCGGCTTCTTCGACCGGCTGCCCACGCACGCCGAGGTGGTGACCGGTGGTGCCCGGGTCGGTGACCGGGGCTTCTGCTTCGCCCCTTCGGTGATCGCCGGCGTCGACCAGAGCGACGAGGTGGTGCAGGAGGAGTTGTTCGGGCCGGCCATCACCGTGCAGCGCTTTTCCGACGAGGACCAGGCCATCGCCTGGGCCAACGGCGTCCGCTACGGGCTGGCATCGAGCGTGTGGACTCAGCATCACGGTCGCGCCATGCGCATGGCCAAGGCGCTCGACTTCGGCTGCGTGTGGATCAACACCCACATCCCGATCGTGGCCGAGATGCCCCACGGGGGGTTCAAGCATTCCGGCTACGGCAAGGACCTGTCCTCGTACGGATTCGAGGACTACACCCGCATCAAGCACGTGATGAGCTACATCGCAGGTTGAGCAGCACCAGTTGACCAGCACCAGTTGAGCAGGGCCACACGAGGGCATCTTCACCGACCGTTCCAACTGCAAGGGGAGAGCACATGAGCACGGACGTCGTCGACAGCACAGGTTCGCCGCCGGAGGTACCAGGTCCGTTCGGGGCGCCGGTGCCTGGCGCCGAAGCCGGCCCCTCCTTGCGGGCCGACACCCTCAACCTCTTCGACGCGACGGTCGTGGCCGTGTCGTCGGTGGCCCCGGCTTACACGTTGGCCGCCACCATGTTCCTGCTGTTCAGTGTCGTCGGTGTCGCCTACGCCGGGCCGGCCATCATCTGGCTCAGCTTCGTGCCGGTGCTGTTCATCGCCATCTCCTACTTCCACCTCAACCGCCGCGACCCCGACTGCGGGGCCTCGTACGCGTGGCTGTCCAAGCTGGTCCATCCGACGGTGGGCTGGTTCAACGGCTGGGTGCAGGTGGCGACCAGCGTCCTGTTCTGCATCTCGGCACCCCTCGTCGCCGGGGCGTACACCCTCCAGCTGTTCAACGAATGGGGCTGGGTCTCCTCGTCGACGGCTTCCGACATCGGCACCCAGGCGGTCGTCGCCGGGGCGTGGCTGGCCCTGATCACCTTCATCTGCATCTGGGGGATCCGCTGGACCGTCGACTTCCAGTGGGTGCTCCTGACCATCGAGTATGTCGCGGTCATCGGCTTCTCGATCTGGGGCATCGTCAAGGTGGCGGTTTCCCACCCGGCCGGCTCCACCAGCTTCCATTGGTCGTGGCTCAGTCCGATGTCCGTCCACGGGTTCGCCGCCTTCTCCGGCGGCCTCGTGCTCGGCGTCTTCTTCTTCTGGGGGTGGGACACCGCCACCAACCTCAACGAGGAGTCGAAGAACGCCACCAAGACCCCGGGCCATGCCGGCATCATCGCCATGTTCCTGCTGCTGTTGATCTTCGCCATCAACATCATCGCCGCCCAGATGCTCCTGCCCGCCAAGGAATGGAACGCCCACGGGGCGACCATCCTCTTGTACTTCGCCCAGCAGGCGGCCGGCCACTGGGCCGGGTACGTGATGATCATCGCCGTGCTGTCGTCCACGGTGGCCACCACCCAGACCACCCTGTTGCCGGCGGCCCGCATCACGCTGTCGATGTCCCGTGACCGTGTGTTCCCCAAGGTCTTCGGCACCATCCAGGGCAAGCTCAAGACCCCGGCCGTGGGAACGCTCATCCTGGCCTTCATCTGCATGTTCGGCATCGTGATGGTGAGCAACGTGTCTTCGATCAGCAAGGTGTTCGGCGACCTGATCTCGAACATCGGTGTGCTGATCGCCTTCTACTACGGCGTGACTGGGGTCACCTGTGCCTGGGCCTACCGCAAGGTGGCCTTCAAGGAAGTCCGGTTCTTCTTCACCGGGATCCTCCTCCCCTTCGTCGGTGGCGTCGTGCTGCTGGCCGTGGGCGTGAAGGTCATCGCCGTGGCCGGGTGGAGCGGCGGGTATGCCGACATCATCACGCTGGTGCTCGGCGTCCCGCTGGTGATCCTCGCCCGTCTCACCACAAAGGGCGACTTCTTCAAGCAGAAGCCGGTCGTCTACACGGAGATCGGCGAGTGAGGTTGGAATGATCGTCGGAGTCCCGAAAGAGGTGAAGGCAGACGAGTACCGGGTGGCCATCACCCCGGCCGGTGTGCGCGAGCTCACCGCCGCCGGCCACACGGTCCACGTCGAGCAGGGCGCAGGTGTGGGGTCGTCGATCCCCGATGCGGACTTCTTGGCCACCGGGGCGGAGATCCTCGAGGACCCCGACGACATCTGGGCCGGGTCAGACCTGATCCTGGGCGTCAAGGAGCCGATCGCCGAGGAGTACCCGCGCCTCGGGCTGCGCAAGGACCAGGTCCTCTTCACCTACCTCCACCTGGCTGCGTCGTTGCCCTGCACCGAGGCCCTGATCGCCGCGGGCAACACCGCCATCGCCTACGAGACGGTGCGACTGGCGGACAACTCGCTGCCCTTGCTCACCCCGATGAGCGAGGTGGCCGGTCGCATGGCACCGCTGATGGGCGCCCACCACCTGATGCGCCCCGGTGGGGGACGGGGGGTGCTGGTCTGCGGCGTGCCTGGTGTGAGATGCGCCAAGGTGGTGATCCTCGGGGCCGGCGTGGCCGGCATGGCCGCGGCCACCCTGGCCGTGGGCATGCACTCCGAGGTCTTCATCCTCGATCGCAACCTCGAGCGCCTCCGCCAGGTGGACCACCACTTCCGCGGCGCACTGGAGACGGTGGCCTCCAGTACCCATGCCATCGAGGAGACCTGCGTCGATGCCGACATCGTGATCGGTGCCGTCCTGGTGGTGGGGGCCAAGGCGCCCAAGCTAGTGTCCGACGAGCTGGTGGCACGCATGCGCCCGGGCTCGGTGCTGGTGGACATCTCGGTGGACCAGGGGGGGTGCTTCGAATCGACCCGGCCGACCACCCACTCCGACCCCACCTTCGAGGTCAGCGGATCCGTGTTCTACTGCGTGGCCAACATGCCCGGCGCGGTGCCCCATTCGTCCACCCACGCCCTGGTCAACGCCACCCTGCCCTACGTCCTCAACATCGCCAACCACGGATGGCGCGACGCGGTCCGGCTCGACGCGGCATTGGCCGAGGGGGTCAATGTCGTCGATGGCACCGTGGTCTACGAGCCCGTGGCGGCCGCCCACCGGTTGGCCTCCAGGCCGCTCGCCTCCGTCCTCGACTGATCGGGCCGTGCCGCGTGCATCGGTCCGGACTAGGACAGGTCGTGCCGCGAGATCGATCCCGGAGCCGGGTTCCCGTCGGACAGGTGGGAAGGGGGCCGGATACCGGCCCGCAGAGTGGGGTCGGCCACCGGGTCCAACCGGACGGTGCGCAGGGGGATCTCGCCGGCCCAGAGGTCGAGGTCGGCATCGGGCCCGTCGCCGTCGTCGGGCGGTCCGCTGCGTATCTTGACCGAGGCCTCATCGAGCGCCAGTCGCAGCACGGTGGTGGCAGCCAGCTCCCTGGCCGAGGGAGGCCGCGCGTACTCCCACTGGCCGGGCGCGACCTGGTCGCTGATGACCCGAAGTCCCTCGAGCTTCTCCACCGCGTCACCCACGAAATCGGGAACCCCGTAGACCACGGCGCACCGGTAGTTCACGGAGTGCTCGAACAGCGACCGGGCCAGCACCAGCCCATCGATGTGGGTCACCGTCACGCACACCGGCGTGGACACCTTGGCCGCCCGCAGGCTGCGGCTGGCCACCGAGCCGTGGAGGAAGAGCAGGTCGCCGGACCGGCCGTAAGTGGTGGGGACCACCATCGGCCAGTCGTCGACGACGAGCCCGAGATGGCAGACGAATCCGGCGTCGAGGACGGCGTGGAGGTCGGCCGTGCGGTGTGATCCCTGCTCGGGCAGCCGCCGGAGACGGGTCCGGTCGGTCGCTGCCATCTGTACGGCCCCGTCGGGCGGACTGGTCGCCGGCATGGGACGATTGTGGCACGTGCCCGTCGCCAGCCGGCGGGGAGCATCCGGACCGGTCCTCGGGCGCAGCGATCGGCCCGCACGACCAGCGCCGGCCGGGCCGCACCGACCGCCGGCATCCACCCGCACGATGAGGAGACGGACTCCTCGAGGAGAGTCACCGAGTGAAGCAGATCGGAACATCGGTCGAAGGGTCCCAGGCGAGGGCTACACCGGTCTTCGACCCCGCAACCGGCGCGCAGACCGGCGAGGTGGTGCTGTCCTGCCGGCGCGACGTCGACCTGGCCGTGGCCGCAGCGGCCGACGCTTGGGCCGGTTGGCGCGACACGTCGCTCACCGCCCGGACCCGGATCCTCTTCACCTTCCGTGAGCTGGTCGACCGGCACCGCGACGACCTGGCCCGGCTGATCACGGCCGAGCACGGCAAGGTGCTCGAGGATGCCCGCGGCGAGGTGGCCCGGGGCATCGAGGTGGTGGAGTTCGCCTGCGGCATCCCCCACCTGTTGAAGGGCGAGTTCTCCGAGGACGTGTCCACGGGGGTCGATGCGTCGTCGATCCGCCAGCCCCTGGGGGTGGTGGCCGGCATCACCCCGTTCAACTTCCCGGTGATGGTGCCGATGTGGATGTACCCGGTGGCCGTCGCCGCCGGCAACACCTTCATCCTGAAGCCCTCCGAGCGCGATCCGTCGCCCTCGCTGCTGATCGCCGACCTGTGGGGTGAGGCCGGGTTGCCCGACGGGGTGTTCACCGTGCTCAACGGCGACGCCGAGGCCGTCAACGCACTCCTCGACCATCCGGGCGTGGCCGCAGTGTCGTTCGTGGGCTCCACGCCGGTCGCCCGCCACGTGTTCGAGCGGGCCACTGCCTCCGGCAAGCGGGCCCAGGCCCTGGGCGGGGCCAAGAACCACGCCGTGGTCATGGGCGACGCCGATCTGGGCTCCACCGCCGACGCACTGATCGCCGCCGGGTACGGTTCGGCCGGTGAGCGGTGCATGGCCATCTCCGCCGTGGTCGTGGTGGGGGACGGGGACCCGCTGGTGGAGGCCCTGCGCGACCGTGCCCTGGGGCTCACCACCGGACCGGGCGCCGACCCGGCCTCGGACATGGGGCCGCTGATCACCGAGGTCCATCGCGACCGGGTCGCCGGCTACCTCGACTCGGCCGAAGCCGAAGGAGCCGACGTCGTGGTGGACGGCCGGGAGGTCAAGGTCCCCGGCGGCGATGCCGGGTTCTTCCTCGGGCCCTGCCTGGTCGATCGGGTGTCGCCGTCGATGCAGGTCTACCGGGACGAGATCTTCGGCCCGGTGCTGTCGGTGCTCCGGGTCGATACCCTCGACGAGGCCATCGACCTGGTGAATGCCAATCCCTACGGCAACGGTACGGCGATCTTCACCCGGGACGGGAGTGCCGCCCGGCGGTTCCGTCGCGACGTGCAGGTCGGGATGGTCGGGATCAACGTCGCCATCCCGGTACCCATGGCCTACTACTCGTTCGGCGGGTGGAAGCAGTCGCTGTTCGGCGACGCCCACGTCCACGGCATGGAGGGCATCCGTTTCAACACCCGGCTGAAGTCGGTCACCACCCGCTGGCCGGCGGCGTCCGCTTCCGCCGCCGCCGGTCCGATCGAGCTGCACTTCCCCTCCGGCGACAAGCGCTGAGGGACCGTCCGGGGGAGGAGTGCCCTGATGCACATCGACAGTGGTGGCGTGGAGATCGAGTTCGAGGTCACCGGCGATGGGCCCCCCGTCCTCCTGCTCCACGGCTTTCCGGAATCGGGACGGTTGTGGCGCCACCAGGTGCCGGTGCTGGCCGAGGCCGGGTACAAGGTCATCGTGCCCGACCTCCGGGGGTTCGGGCCCTCGGGGAGGCCGGCCGACGTCGCGGCCTACGCCCTGTGGATGGCGGGTGGCGACATCCTCGCCGTCCTCGACCACCTCGGCGTCGAGCGGGCCCATGTGGTGGGTCACGACTTCGGTGCGGCCCTCGCCTGGTACCTGGGCATCTCGAACCCCGACCGGGTGGACCACCTGGTGGCCCTGTCCGTCGGGCACCCGTTGTCCTTTCGCTCCGCAGGGCTCGAACAGCTCGGGAAGTCGTGGTACATGCTGTTGTTCCAGTTCGAGGGAGTGGCCGAGCAGTGGCTGTCCAACGACTCGTGGGCCAACTTCCGGACCTGGTCGAGCCATCCCGATGCCGATGCGGTGATCGCCGACCTCGAGCGGGACGGCGCGCTCACCTCGGCACTCAATTGGTACCGGGCGAACGTGCCCCCCGAGGCCCTCATCGGCCCCCCGATGGAGCTGCCGCCGGTGGGGGCGCCGACCATGGGCGTGTGGAGCACCGGGGACTTCGCCCTGACCGAGCAGCAGATGAGCGGGTCCTCGGCGCACGTGGCCGGGCCCTGGCGTTACGAGCGGATGGAGGGGCCGGGGCACTGGCTTCCCCTCGAGGCACCCGACGAGGTCACCCGCCGTCTTCTCGACTTCCTCCCGCACTGACGCCGGGTCACCCGTCCGCCCGCGATGCCAGTTCCGGCGGATGGCCCCGGTAGTATTGGCCGGGTGAGCTCACTCGCGGGTACCGGCATCCAGTCCCTCACCGTCGACATCGACGGCCCGGTGCACTACGTGGACATGGGAGGGCCGGCCGGCGGTCCGCTCATGGTCGCCGTGCACGGCCTGGGTGGCTCCCACGTCAACTGGTTGGCGGTCGCCCCCCGCCTGACCCAGAGGTCGCGCCTGTTGGCCCTCGACCTGGTGGGGCACGGGCTGACCCCGGCCGAGGGACGGACCCCGGACATCGAAGGGCACCGCCGCCTGCTGGGCGGGTTCCTCCAGGCGGTGGCCGGCTCGCCGGCCATTCTGATCGGCAACTCGATGGGTGGCCTGGTGTCCGCGTTGCAGGCAGTGGCCGAGCCCGAGACGGTCGCCGGCCTGGTGCTCGTCGACCCCGCCCTGCCCACCGCCCGCCCGGGACTGGTCCATCCGCGGGTCGCCGTCAACTTCGCCCTGTGCGCGGTGCCCGGTGTGGGCGAGCACTTCCTTGCCCACAGGCGCCGCCTGACGACGGCGGAACAGAGCGTGCAGCGGGTGCTCGGTATCTGTTGCGTCGACCGCTCCCGCGTCCCAGCCGACGTGGTCGCCGCCCACGTGGCCCTGACCGCCCAGATCGACCGTACCCGTGGCGATGCCTCCTATCTGCAGTCGGCCCGGTCGCTCTCCCACCTGTTGGCCAGGCCTGCGGCGACCATCCGACGGCTGGGCGGCCTCGACCAACCCGTCCTCCTGCTGCAGGGGGAGCGCGACGTGCTCATCCCCCTGTCCGCCGCCCGCCGTATGAGCGCCGCTCATCCCGACTGGCGGTTCGAGGTCGCTCCCGACATCGGCCACGTCCCCATGCTCGAGGCCCCCGAGTGGACCTGCGACATGATCGAGGACTGGCTCGATCACCAGGGGAGCGCGGCGGCGGTCCTGGCGTCTCCGGCAGGGGCGTCGTCCCCGCCGGACAACCCCGCCGGCGGGGACCGTGGGCCATCTCAGTGGACCTGGCGAGTGTCGTAACACGCATGTTGGCGGTCACCTGTTTCAAATGGAACACCCGCGGGCAGGTCCATGGCCAGAATGAAAGAAACCGGGTCCGGAGCAGGGTGGCGGAACCTCGCTCGACGGACCCGGTAACGCCGACCGTCAGGCGGCATGCTCAACCTAAGGAACCTGTCCGTCGAACCGGATCAAGCCCAGGAAGTGCAGGTATCAGTCTGGCATGCTCCGGATGAGATGGCGGCGACCACCGCCTCACTCCCTACTCCCATCCGCCCGGTCGGCACGGACACTTAGCCGAACCCCGCGGCACCACCAAATCCGCTGGACCCTTCAACAGAAGTCTGAGAATTTACCCTGCGGGCTGGCAGGCTTCCGGTCGACAGTAACAATGCCCACGAGGTGGTACTGACTCGGAGAGTCGAAGCCCACTGGGAGTGGCGGTGCCCTCTGATCGCGTGCGCCTTCCCCCCCAGGCCCGACGATCGATCCTCACATCCGGCCAGCGTTCAGTCGCCGGCGGGGCCCCACCAGGTAGACGACGGCGATGGCGGCTCCGATCAGTCCGAACACGAACCAACCCACGACGAAGCCGACGATCCAGACCGCCTTCCGACCTGGCGGCATGAGCGCGGGTGGCCGGCGGGCCGCGTCGACGACCGCCCAGAGAACCACGACGAACGATGCGGCATACAGCACGAACATGGGCACATTCTGTGCGGCGACTGCGGTGGTCATACTTCCTCCAGATATCGGGTGAGCACTACGAGCGATGGTCGCTCACGGTACGCAGTGGGATAATGCGGGCTCGTCGACGTCCAGGCCCAACAAGTCCTCGACCGTCTCACGACGCGTCACCGTTCGGTACCTGCCGTCGCCGACGAAGACGACCGGTGGACGCAAGAGCTTGTTGTAGTTGGAAGCCATGGCGTAGCCATACGCTCCGGTCACCGGGGTTGCCAATAGGTCCCCTACGGCCACGTCCTGGGGGAGATGACCGTTCCTGACCAGGATGTCCCCCGATTCGCAATGCTTGCCCGCCACCGTCACCGCGAACGGTCGGGGTGCCGTCACCGCCCGCGGCAGGAACGCCTCGTAGCGGCTGTCGTACAGGGCCGGGCGGAGATTGTCGCTCATCCCCCCGTCGACACCGACATAGGTCCGGACACCATCCGTCGACGGCAGGGGGACCGATTTGATGGCACCGATCCGGTAACAGGTGACCGCAGCGGTTGCCGCGACGGCGCGCCCCGGCTCTGCCGTGATCCGCACCGAATCGGGGATGCCGGCGACGCGGCATGCATGGCGCATCGCGGTGGCCCATTCGGTGAGAGTCGGCGGCTCCTTCTGGTCACCCGTATAGGCGACTCCCAGGCCACCGCCGACGCACAACTCGGTGAGCCCTGTTGTCACCACGAGCGGAGCCAGCGAGTCGATCGTCCGGCCGAACGCGGACAGGTCGAAGATCTGGCTCCCGATGTGCGTGTGGAGACCGACGAGATCGACCGGGCTGTGCCGGGAGGCGAGCAGGTTGACCGCTTCGGCGGCCGCACCCGATGCGAGGGAGAACCCGAACTTGGAGTCCTCCCGGCCGGTGGCGATCGACGCGTGTGTGCTCACTTCGACGCCGGGGTTGACCCGGACGAGGACTCGGGGCCTCGTGGCGGGCGCGACCCGACCTAGCAGCAGGTTGACTCGTTCGATCTCGTCGAACGAGTCAACCACGATCCGGCCGATCCCGACGTCGAGCGCCAGCACCAGCTCGTCGGTCGACTTGTTGCTCCCGTGCAGGACAAGTCGCTCGGGGGGAACACCGGCTCGGAGCGCTACGTAGAGCTCCCCACCGGACGCTACGTCGATCATCATGCCCTCGTCATGGGCGATCCTCGCCATCGCCCGGCAGAGGAATGCCTTGGACGCAAAGGAGACGCCGTCGCCGAAGGCTCGACGGGCCTCCCGGCACCGGGACCGCAGATGTGCCTCGTCGTAGATGAATACCGGGGTCCCGACGGCCTCCGCCACGGTCGCCACGTCGACCCCGCCGATCGAAAGGCTGTCGCCGGGTGCGACCTCGGCGGTATCGGGCAGGAGACGCAGTGGCACCGGGGCCATGTCCTGATCCGCCGGTTCGGCATCACGCAGGCGCCTGCCGGCCGAGAGCGACCCGTGCAACGTGGCCGGGTCCGCGACTCCCATCCGGCGGTCGATCTGCCGCCGGTAGGCGGCCGAAGAGCCGACCGTGGTCATCACCTGCACCGCCGGATCAGATGCGTGCGTTCCGTCGCCGGAACGACCTCGAGCCCGAGTGCATTGACGTCCTCGTCGAGATGGTGCAGTTCGCTGGCGAAGGAGCTGTTCCGCCGGGCAGCGGCAGCACGCGCCGACCTGCGGGTAAGGAGCTCGTCGTCGACCGCCTCTCCGAAGTGGGCGATGAGGGGAGCAGCCAGACAGGATTCGGGGGGCGTGAGCTGGATGCCGTGCTCTCCGAGGTGGAGCCAACCGTTCTCCTCGAGCTCGGGCGGTGCCGCCGAGCGTTCCGTCGCCGCCCAGTCACACAGTCTCTTGAGACATTCGTGCACCTGGAGGTCGCTTGCCGTTTGGGGAAGCCACTCTTCGGACTTGCCCCGGGCGGGGGGAAGGTCGGCGGTGTCCTGAACGAACCAGAGACACGGGATGCCGAGGTCGAAGAACCGTTCGGCTCGGTGGGCATCACGAGGCCACTGGAGCACTGCCACTCCGTTGTGCGAACCGAGGAAGGCGATCAGCTCCCTTTCGGTTGCCTCGGATCCCTTCGGGCCGAACCACGCCCCGTTCGGGCGGGCGGTGACCGCACAATGGGGATGGACCACGAGATGGCCCGGTTTTGGTGGGTCGCCCTCCTCGTCCGAAAGCCCGTCTTCACTGTCTGGCTCGTTTGGTTCGTCGATCGAATGGAGACCGACTGTCGTCATCGTCATGCTGTCCTTCCTCTCGTGCAATCGTCACGACCCTCTTGTTGCAGGTGCTTTGATCGCCGGGATCATCCCGTTCTAACGCTCGAAATGGAGAAATCGTTCGGGTTTGACGAAGCTTTTTCGGGTGGAGAGTGATTCTTCACATTTTCTTTGCGCAGGGTGGTCGGTAGATTGCTGCGGATGCACCTCTCTCGCCATGGACCGACCCAGGAGGGCGCTTCTTGACGGTACGGCCGACACTTCCCATCCGGGAGGTGTTGCGAGGCCGCAGGCTCAGTTGGGTGGACCTCGTGGTGGGAGCTGGCATCATCGCCCTCCTCTACGCCGTCGTCCGGCTGGGCCAGTCGATGGCCGTCAACTTCACTCCGGGCCGGACGCCGGTCATCATCTCGACCGACGTCGCCGACGTGCCCTACTACGCCGCTCGATCGCTCCTGCGGATGTTCATCGCCCTTGCCCTCTCGACGGTGTTCACCCTGGTGTACGGGACGGCGGCGGCACGTCTTCGCCGAGCGGAGAAGGTGCTCGTCCCGATCCTCGACATCCTGCAGTCCATCCCCATCCTGGTGTTCCTGCCGATCGCTCTGACCTTCTTCATCACCCTCTTTCCCAACAACCTGTTGGGGCTCGAGCTGGCGGCGATCTTCGTGATCTTCACCTCCCAGGCGTGGAACATGACGTTCAGCTTCTACCACTCGCTCATCTCGCAGCCGACCGAGTTGGACGAGGCGGCGCGCATGTACCGGCTCACCAAGTGGCAGCGGTTCTGGAAGCTGGACGTTCCCAGCTCCATGATCGGGTTGGTCTGGAACATGATGATGTCAATGGGCGGCGGGTGGTTCTTCCTCACGGCCTCCGAGGCGGTAACCGTGTTCATCAAGGGGCACGGGCTCTCTGAGAGCCTTCCCGGAATGGGCAGCTACATGGCCGCCGCCGTAACCCACGGGTCCTACACCGAGGTGACCATCGCCATCGTGGTGATGGTCCTCCTGGTGGTCGGCACCAACTTCCTCGTCTTCCGCCCGCTGGTGGCCTGGTCCGACAAGTTCCGCATGGAGAGCTCCGAGTCCGCCGAGAAGCCCAAGAGCATCATCCTCAACCTCCTCCGCCGCTCCTCCATCCGGCGGCTGGCCGGCCGCGTCAGCCGCCCCGTCGGACGGGCGCTCGACCGGATCACCCGGCCCTTCGGCCTGGCCGAGTACCCCCTGCGCACCGACGTCCGCAAGCGACACATTGGCGACATCATCTTCTGGTCGGTCATCGTCGGAGCCACCACCACCTTCGCCGTCATCGGCTTGGTGTACCTCAACGCCCACCTCGGTTTCACCCGGTTCCCCAGTCTCATTGGGTTCGGTCTCGCCACCTTCGGCCGGGTGGTCGTCCTCCTTGTCATCTCCACGATCATCTGGGTGCCGGTCGGGGTGAAAATCGGGATGAGCCCCAGACTGGCCCGCTATGCCCAGCCCATCGTCCAGGTCCTGGCCAGCTTCCCCGCCATCCTGCTCTTCCCCTTCGCCACGCTGATCTTCATCAACCTGGGAATCCCGCTGGACTACGGGGCCATCGTGCTGATGATGCTGGGGGCGCAGTGGTACATCCTGTTCAACGTCATCGCCGGCGCCAGCTCCATCCCCAACGATCTGCGCGAGATGATGGTCTCGATGCGTCTGACGCGGCGCCTGCGGTGGCGAAAGGTCATCCTCCCGGCCATCTTCCCCGCCTATGTGACCGGTGGGATCACCGCCGCCGGCGGGGCGTGGAACGCGTCCATCGTGGCCGAGCTGGTCAGCTGGCACCATCACACCCTCAACGCGTTCGGGCTGGGCAACTACATCGCTACCGCCTCGGCCCAGGGCAAGTTCGCCCTGCTGATCGCCGGGGGCATCGTCATGAGCGCCTTCGTGGTCGTCGTCAACCGGCTGTTCTGGCGGCGCCTCTACCGGATGGCCGAATCCCGGTTCACGCTGTGACGCAGTCGGGCTGCGGCGCGAGCGTGCCCTCGTTGACTTGGCTCGCACAAGTGCGGAAGGGTGGATCCCTGTGACCACGACCTCAGACCCCACCACCGGCCGGACGGGCGCCGGCTCGGCCACCATCATCGAGGTCTCCCACGTCACCAAGAGCTTCGTGTCGCCCGATGGCACTCCCCTCCCCGTGCTCGACGACATCTCGCTCGACCTGCGAGAAGGAGAGATCGTGGCGCTCCTGGGGCGCTCCGGCTCGGGCAAGAGCACGCTCCTGCGCTGCATCGCCGGGCTCATCTCACCCACCGAGGGCGACATCAGCTACCGAGGCGAGACCCTCAACGGCGCCAACCCCGGTGTGGCCATGGTGTTCCAGAGCTTCGCCCTTCTGCCGTGGCTGACCGTGCAGCAGAACGTCGAGTTGGGACTCGAGGCGCTCGGAGTGGGGACCGGCGAGCGACGCCAGCGGGCCGAACGGGCCATCGACGCCATCGGTCTCGACGGGTTCGAGTCCGCCTATCCGAAGGAACTCTCCGGCGGGATGCGGCAACGAGTGGGATTCGCCCGAGCCCTGGTAGTCGAGCCCGACGCGCTCCTCATGGACGAACCATTTTCGGCGTTGGACGTGCTGACGGCCCAGAACCTGCGGGCCGAGCTCCTCCGACTGTGGCGAGAGAAGGACTTCCCCACCAAGGCCATGCTGATCGTGACCCACAACATCGAAGAGGCCGTCATCCTGGCCGATCGGATCTTCGTACTCGGTGCCAATCCCGGCCGGATCCGCACGGAGATCGACTGCACATTCTCCCAACCCCGGGACCGGCACGACGAGAGCTTCCAGGCGCTGGTCGACCAGATCTACGGCCTGATGACCGGACGGGACACCAGGCCCCCGGCCCACATCTGGACTGTGGCCAGCCCTGGCGAAGGGTCGCCGACCGACACGCCGCTGCCGCAGGCCAGTGTGGGCGGCATGTCCGGCCTGCTCGAGATCCTGGTGGCCCACGGTGGGAGGGTGGACCTCCCCCAGCTGGCCCACGAGCTCACCTTCGAGGTCGACGATCTGCTCCCGTTGGTCGACGCTGCTCAGGTATTGGGACTGGCGGTCGTCGACGACGCCGACCTGCAGATCACCGACGAGGGCCGGATCTTCGTCGCCGCCGACATCCTCGAGTCCAAGCAGATCTTCGCCCTGGAAGCCCGGGAGCGGGCGCCACTGGTCCGTGCCATCTGCCGGGCACTAGGGGCGACCAAGGATGGCAACCTCGGGGAGGGCTTCTTCCTCGACCTCCTGCGCCGGGGGTTCTCCGAAGAGGAGGCCCGCCAGCAGCTCAAGATCGCCGTGGATTGGGGCCGCTACGGCGAGCTCTTCGACTTCGATGCCAACACCGGACAGCTGACGCTCGACCACCACCACGGTTCAGACGGTCAGTGAGCCTCGGTCCGGCCCAGCAACGCCGCTATCCGCCGGAGCGGGAGAGCTTCCGGTCGAGCATCTCGCACCCCTAAGCATCTGACCAGAGTCAGAAGCTTACGGGTTCGATTTCGGCCGTGCGCGCCGGGTTTCCGGTCAGGCATACTCACGCCTTGGCAGCCTTGGACTGAGTTCCAGAGATGGAGTTGATCGGGGTCAAGGACCTTCGCCTCTACTGTTTCTCGAGCCGGATCCATCCCATCCCCGCTACTTCATCACAGAGCCCGAGACCGGGCTGCGCTTCGTCCCCGAGGGTGATACTCCCGACGGGGGACGCGGTGGCCCCACACCCTGAGCCGTCCCGGGCGGGGCACCCGGACCCGCTGCTGTGCCGGTTTCCGGACGCGTGAGCAGGGCCGTGGGCTTGGGCGCTAAGACAGCGTCAAAATTGCCCTTCAGGTCGTAACGATCACGTGAATACCCTATTCCGTCAGGGGTGTTTCCCCTTACATGGAAGCGTGCACGGGCACTCCTGCAAACGCTCGGCTCCGGACCCCACAGCCGGGCAACGGTGCCAGTGGTGATCGACGAGCCGGACGACTCTGGAGGCGCGGTCGCCGTGGCGCCACCACCGGAAACGCGACCGCCCAAGGTGCGCCTCCGAGCCGGGACCTCGATGCTCGATCCGGGAATCCTGCGGCGTGCCTTCATCGAGGCGTTCGTGAAGCTCGATCCCCGCCACATGGTCCGCAACCCGGTCATGTTCGTGGTCGAGGTGGGAAGTCTGGTCACCTCCGTCGCCTTCCTGGTCAAGCCCGGCCTCTTCGTCGGGTCGATCACCGTGTGGTTGTGGGCAACGGTGCTGTTCGCCAACTTTGCCGAAGCGGTCGCCGAAGGCCGGGGAAAGGCCCAGGCCGACACCTTGCGACGCGCCAGGCAGGACACCGTCGCCCACGTCCGAAGACCCGATGGGACCATCGAGGAGATCCCGTCGACCGAGCTACAGGTCGGTGATCTCTGCGTCGTCGTGGCCGGACAGATCATCCCTGGCGACGGCGACATCGTCGAGGGGATCGCCACCGTCGACGAGTCGGCTATCACCGGCGAGTCGGCGCCGGTGATACGCGAGTCGGGTGGTGATCGGTGCGCAGTGACCGGTGGAACCGGGGTCCTGTCCGATCGGATCGTCGTCCGGATCACGTCCGAGCCGGGGGAGACCTTCCTCGACCGGATGATCTCTCTCGTGGAGGGCGCGAGTCGCCAGAAGACGCCCAACGAGATCGCTCTCGACATCCTGATCTTTGGACTGACCCTGATCCTCCTGGTGGCGGTGGCAACGCTCGAGCCCATGGCCATCTACTCAAAGGCCATCCAGTCGGCAACCGTGCTCATCGCCCTGTTCGTGTGCCTCGCCCCGACGACGATCGGCGGCCTCCTCTCCGCTATCGGTATTGCTGGAATGGATCGCCTCGTGCAGCGGAACGTGCTGGCCATGTCCGGGCGGGCCGTGGAGGCAGCCGGGGACTGCTCGACCCTGCTTCTCGACAAGACCGGCACCATCACCTACGGCAACAGGATGGCCACCGCCATCCTGCCGGTTGGAGGTGTCACCGAATCCGAGCTGGCCGAGGCGGCCCTCGCTTCGAGCCTGGCAGACGAGACCCCCGAGGGCCGCTCCATCGTCGATCTGTGTGAGAACCGTTACGGCCTGAGCCCGCCTGCCATCGGCGAGGCCGAGCTCATTCCCTTTACGGCCCAGACCCGCATGAGTGGGGTCGACTACGAGGGGCACCAGATCCGCAAGGGCGCGGCCGACTCGGTACGGAGGTGGGTCGAGGAGCTCGGCGGCGCCGTCCCGTCCGACCTCACCCAGGTCGTAGCGGGGATCGCCACCGGCGGGGGTACCCCCCTGGTGGTGGCTGACGGGACGCGCGTGCTGGGCGTCATCCATCTGAAGGACACGGTCAAGGCGGGCATGGTGGAGCGCTTCGAGCAGCTCCGTGACATGGGGATCCGCACGGTGATGATCACCGGGGACAACCCCCTCACCGCGGCAGCCATCGCCGCCGAGGCCGGGGTGGACGACTTCCTCGCCGAGGCCACGCCGGAGGACAAGATGGCGTTGATCCGCCGTGAGCAACGCGGCGGCCACATGGTGGCGATGACCGGAGACGGCACCAATGACGCCCCGGCACTCGCCCAGGCTGACGTCGGCCTGGCCATGAACACCGGGACCCAGGCCGCCAAAGAGGCCGGCAACATGGTCGACCTCGACTCGAACCCCACCAAGCTGATCGAGGTCGTAGAGGTCGGCAAGCAACTGCTCATTACTCGAGGGTCGCTCACCACCTTCTCCATCGCCAACGACGTCGCCAAGTACTTCGCCATCATCCCGGCGATGTTCCTCGTCGCCTACCCCAAGCTGAAGGTGCTGAACGTGATGCACCTGAGCAACCCGCACACGGCGATCCTCTCGGCGGTGATCTACAACGCCATCATCATCCCGATGCTGATCCCCCTCGCACTCCGTGGGGTCAAGTTTCGTCCGCAGGACGGCGCTGCCATCCTCCGGCGGAATGGCCTTATCTACGGCATCGGCGGCCTGGCGGCACCATTTATCTGGCTCTCCTGCTCAATCCGTGGGTGCCCTGACCCACCCCTGACGCGAGCAACACCAGTCTCCGCCTACGTTTTCTGACTGCTTGAAGGTCAAGAGAACGAGGCAAGGA
>ODAK010000515.1_pt1 | contig 44517 bp, 40 predicted proteins | sample 1539591 | NCBI WGS metagenome assembly ODAK01 (sample SAMEA3539303, study PRJEB22396) | soil metagenome | biome: tundra; feature: field; material: soil | place: USA | collected 2010-05 | depth 0.15 m
CGAGTCCCGCCCGTTGCGCGTGCTTCCTGCACCCTTTTTGTGAGCCATGGCGATTCCGGTTCCTGGTTTAGCGTGCGGGGCCGCGTCAGCTGACGATGTTCGTGATTTCGAGCGCGGTGTACGGCTGGCGATGGCCAGTCTTTCGCCGGAAGTTCTTCCGGCGTTTGAACTTGAAGACAATGATCTTCGGGCCGAGGCCCTGGCTGACGATCTTCGCTTCGACCTTCGCGCCGCCGACCAGCGGCTTGCCGAGCTTCACGGTCTCGCCCGCCACGAGGAGCACGTTGTCGAAGGCGATGGCGTCGCCGACGTTTCCGGGGAGCTTCTCGACCCGGAGATGGTCGCCCGAGGCGACCCGGTACTGTTTCCCGCCCGTCTTGAACACCGCGTACATTGCTTCAGCCCTCTTCGGATAGCCGCGCCTCGCAAGAGGCCGCGGCGGGGAGTCTCAGTCGCACAGCTCTCGCGAGCCGCGGCACTATAGTGGGCAAACCTGCCTTGTAAAGCCCGAAGCCCCCCCGCGGCTCACCGCGTGCGAGAAGAGAACGAGAATAGCCGCAGAGGGCGCAGAGGGCGCAGAGGGCGCAGAGGGTCGGGCGGAAGAGAGCGACTCGCTCGTCCCAGTCCACCTCCCCCCGATTGGCAGCACGCCGCCAGTCTTCGGCCCACTCTCTACTTTGCTCTACTTTGCTCTACTTTGCTCTACTTTGCTCTACTTTGCTCTACTTTGCTCCACTCTACTCTGCCTCTCCCTACTTGCCTGCTCTGCGCTCTCTGCGCCTCCGCGGCCAATCTCCTCTCTCCTCATCGAGAACGCGCGAGGCCAGAACGCGCGAGGCAGACCGCAGGCTGGCTCGACCGATGGCCTACCTCGGCTACTTCTGCTGCTTTATCCGACCTTCAAACGATGGCTGACGGCTACCTCGCGCTGGTCCTTCACGCTCACTTCCCGTTCGTTCGCCATCCCGAGCACGCGCGGCACCTCGAAGAGCGGTGGTTCTACGAGGCGCTCATCGAGTGCTACCTGCCGCTCCTCGATGCCTTCGACCGGCTCGCCGGCGACGGGGTGCCGTTCGCGGTCACCATGAGCGTGACGCCGCTCGCCGCGATGATGCGCGACGAGCTCTTGCGGCGCCGATTTCACGACCACCTCGCCCGACTCGAGCGGCTGGCAGAGCGCGAGATGCGGCGGCTCTATGGCGACGGCCGCCTGGCGCCGGTCGCGACCTTCTATCGTGACCACTTCGCCCACATGCGCGCGGTGTGGGACCGGTACGGCGGCGACGTGCTCTCTGGCTTCGTGAAGCACTGGGACGCGGGTCGCATCGAGCTCATGACATGCTCGGCGACCCACTGCTACTTGCCGGGATTGCTCCCGGCGGCGGAAGGCATCCGGCCGCAACTCGCGCTCGGCGTCACCGGTTTCGAGCGAATCGTCGGCCGCAAGCCCACGGGCGCGTGGCTCGCGGAGTGCGCGTACCACCCGAGCTTCGACGCCGAAATCGCGCGAGCCGGCATTGGCTACACGATCGTCGACACGCACGGCGTCCTCAACGCGCGACCCCGGCCGCCCTTCGGCGTCCACGCGCCCCTCTGTAGCCCGAGCGGCGTCGCCTTCTTCGGGCGCGACCTCGAGTCGAGCCGCCAGGTCTGGTCGCGCGACGCTTTCCTGTTCATTCTCTTCGGAGGACACGACGTGTGGGGGGTGGGGTCGTCAAGAGCGGTGGCGGTGCTAGCCTGCGCGCGCCATGTCGCTGCGCATCGAAGGAACGTATACGGCGCTCGTCACCCCCTTTCGAGACGAGCCGGGTCAACCCATCGATTGGGCCGCGCTCGACGCGCTGATCGACGGGCAGATCGTCGGTGGCGTGACGGGCCTCGTGCCCTGCGGCACTACGGGCGAGAGCCCGACGCTCTCGCACGAAGAGCACGCGCAGGTGGTCGAGCGCACCGTGAAGCGCGCGGGCAAGCGCGTGCAGGTCATCGCGGGCGCGGGCTCGAACTCCACGCGCGAGGCCGTGGGCCTCGTGGAGCACGCCGAGCGCGCCGGCGCCGACGCCGTGATGCTCGTCGTTCCCTATTACAACAAGCCCTCGCAAGAGGGCCTCTACCGGCACTTCGTCGAGGTCGCGTCGCACACGCGGCTGCCCGTGGTGCTCTACAACATCCCCGGGCGCTCGGTGGTCGATCTGCTCCCCGAGACCGTCGCGCGCATCGTGGCCTCCGCAGCGAACGTCGTCGCCATCAAAGAGGCGACCGGCAACGTGCTGCGCGCCCAGCGCCTCGTACAGACCCTGGGCGACCGTCTCGCCGTCCTCAGCGGCGACGATGCGCTCACCTTGCCGATGATCGCGTGCGGAGCCCGTGGCGTCATCAGCGTCACGTCGAACGTCCTGCCGGCCGAGGTCTCGCGCGCAACGCGTCTGGCCCTCGACGGTCGGTTCGACGAAGCGCGCCGCGCTCACCTGGCGCTCTTGCCGGTGCACGACGCGATGTTCATCGAGGCGAATCCTGCGCCCGTGAAGGCGGCTCTGGCGCTCCGGGGCGTCATCAAAGACGCCGTCCGTTCGCCCATCTTCACGCCCTCCGAGGCGTCGCGCGCCGCGATCGCCACGGCGCTCGAGGCGTTCTCGCGGGAGGCGCGCTGATGCGGCTGGCGATCGTCGGAGCGAGCGGCCGCATGGGTCGCGCGGTCGTCCGTCTCGCGCGCGAAGCCGGCGCCGAGATCGTCTGTGCCATCGGCGCCAGCGACATGGGCCGCGACGCCGGCGAGCTCGCGGGCGTGGGCGCGATCGGCACCAGCGTCACCGACAGCGTCGGGGCGCTCGAGCACGCGCGGGCGGCCGTGGTCATCGACTTCTCCGCGCCCGCCGTCACGCTCGCCCTCACGCCCATCGCCGCGGCGGCGAAGTGCGCCGTCGTCAGCGGCACCACGGGGCTGACGGACGAGGGACGCGAGGCGCTCGCGCTCGCCGCGAAGCGCGTCCCTGTGCTGTGGGAGCCGAACATGAGCCTCGGCGTGCACACGCTCTCGCAGCTGGTCGCGCAGGCGGTGGGGTTGCTCGCTGACTGGGACATCGAGATCGTCGAGACGCATCATCGCGCCAAGATCGACGCCCCGAGCGGCACCGCCCTCCGGCTCGCCGAGGTCGCGCAGCGCGCGCGCGCCGACGCGACGCGCCTCGTGCACGGGCGTCAGGGCAAGCCCGGCGCGCGCAGCACGGGCGAGATCGGGATGCACGCGCTTCGCGGCGGCGACGTGATCGGCGATCACACGGTGCACCTGTTGGGGGGCGCCGAGCGCATCGAGCTCACGCACCGCGCAACGAATCGCGACGTGTTCGCACACGGCGCCGTGCGCTCTGCCATGTGGATCGCCGGCAAGCCCGCCGGGGCCTACTCGCTGCGCGACGTCCTCGGATTGTAGTTCAGAGCGCGCGCGCCCCGTCCTGAGCTGGCACGTCAGCGGTCCGCCGCAGATCCTCCCATGGGTCTGGCAGTTCATGGAGGACCACCCCTTCAAGGTGAAGACGCAGCCACTAGCAGGAGATTGGCCGCAGAGGCGCAGAGAGCGCATAGCAAAGATAAGCGGCCGAAGAGGGGTGACCCGCCGACCGGTACGGGCTCAGGTCCCCAAGGCTTCATCGACCTTGCAGGTTGGAGCTCTTCGCCCCTCTTGTTCTCAGCGTCTCTGCGCCTCTGCGGCCAATCTCGCTCGAGCGCCGCGGGCGAGCGCTAGAACGTCATCCGGACGTCGAGGCTTCCGGCGTGGGCTCCGAGCGAGGGGAGGAGATCGAACTTGGGCTTGGTGGGCGCGGCGGCGGTCTCGGTCGACGCCTCTCCGCTGTGGTCACCGACCACGAGAAAGATGCCGGTACCCGCAAGGACCGCGCCGATCCCTGCGAAGACCCAACCGAGCGTGGCCGCGCTCGACGCGTCTTTGCTCTTCTGACAGGCATCCGCGGCGGCCGCGTTGACGGGGGTCGCGCACACGTCGGTCACCGTGGTCGGGACGCTGCTTCGGTCCTGGTCGCTGTCGCTCTTGTCCGAGAGCCAGCCGGCGCCCTCGATCCCGCTGGCGACGAGAAAGCCTGCTCCGATGACGACGACCGTGTAGCCGATCACCTTGCGGGTGGGAAAGGGCTTGCCCGGCCCTGGCGGCTGCTCGGGCGCGGCCTCCGCGACCGGCGCCTCCACGGCCGGCGAGAGCGCGAAGCTCACGTCTGCGTCGCCGCCGTCGGTGAGCGAGATCGTCTGCGACGGCGCGGTGAACCCGTCGACGCGAAGGAGCACCGTGTGCGACCCCTCGGGGACCGAGAGCCGCGCGATGCCATCTTTGAGCCGACCCTTCGCCGCGCCGTCGATCAGCACCGAGCCATTCGCGTTCCCCGCGTGTACGAGGAGCGTGCCCGTGATCCCGTTGCTCGTGAGCTTCGCGATCAGCCGGCCCGCCACCGCGCGAAGCGCGTCGTCGCTCGGGTCCTTCAGGTTCTCGTTATAGGACTCGTTCGCTTCGATCTGGGGCTTGCCGCGCGTCCACAGACGGAGCTCGGCGGTCACTTCGCCGGGACGCTCCTTCGACATCGTGCCCCAGATGTAGTGGTCCGCATGGATCTGATCGGCGATTCGGTCGAGGCACGCCTGGTTGGGCGTCGGTGGACAGCGGAGCGCGATCGAGAGCGTCTCGAACGACTGGTTCGACTCCGTCAGCGACCAGCCCGGCGCCAGGCGTACGCGCGACCGCAGCGCTTGCGTCAGCGCGTCGGCCTGATCGTCGACGTCGTTCGTCCACACCGAGAGAACGTAGACGGGCGTGGCCTTGCCGTTCGCAGGCTCCGCCCAGGCCGGCTTCGACCGAACCACGAAGCTTGCCGCGAGGGCCAGGAGCGCGAGCGCGAAGACGCGAACCATACCGCCAGAATAACGCCTGAGCGCGCCTCCCCGCAAAGACGCAATGTCCTGCGCGGGCCTTCGACCCTGCGATTTGCGTACGCGACATGTAGTCTGCGGCGCGATGCGTATCACCGGGGGCACGTACCGCTCGAGGTCTCTTCGCGCGCCCAGCGGGCGCGCCACCCGGCCCACCACGGACAGGGTCCGCGAGGCGCTCTTCGGCATCTTGACCTCGACGGGAGGCGTCGAGGGCGCCCGCGTCCTCGATCTCTATGCCGGCACTGGAGCGCTCGCCCTCGAGGCCCTGTCGCGCGGAGCCGCGAGCGCCGTTCTGGTCGAGTCTTCGCGCGAGGCCCTGGTGGCCCTCCGGGCGAATATCGCGGCGCTGAAGCTCGACGACCGCGCGCGAGTCATCGCCGGCGATGTGTCCCAGGCCGCCCGCCGGCTCGTGCGCCGCGGCCACGAGCCGCTCCACGGCCAGCGCGAAGAGCCGCAGGCCTTCGACCTCGTTTTCGCAGACCCGCCGTGGGTCCTTCTCGACGCCGGCCAAGGCGGTCAGCCGGTCGCCGCCCTGTCGGAGCTGGCTCGCGAAAATGGCATCGCCCCCGAGGGCCGCGTGGTCCTCGAGCACTCGTCTCGGACGATTCCGCTCGACGTCGACGGACTGCTCCGGCTTGATACGCGTCGCTATGGCGACACTGCCCTTACATTCTACAAACCCGCTATACTCGGCCCGCTTCGCCAGTAAGAGAGCGCAGGCCATCTCAGAATGAGTTCCCCCTCTTCGAGCCCTCCGTCCAATCGCCCCGCGGGCGTTCCCGATTCGGGCAACGCGAAGTATGCGCTTGTCGCACTCCTCATGGTGGGCGCGGCCGGCGCGCTTTTCGCGTGGCGCAGCTGCTCGAGCCACGGCGATGTGGCGACCCCCATGCCGTCGGTCACGGCGACCGAGACGGCCACCGCGTCGACCAACTCGAAGCTCGACGACATCCCGCTCCCGCCCCCGGTCGAACAGAAGCCCGAGGCCGGGCCGCCGCCGAAGCTGGTCTACATGCCTGCCAACGGCGGGTGCGACGGCAAGTGCAACGGTACGCTGACGAACGAGCTCGAGCAGGCCCTGCAGATCCGCGGGGCACAGACGCGCCGCTGCTATAACCAGGCCCTCGCGCTCGACTCACAGCTCAAAGGCCGCGTGCAAATCACGGTCCGCGTCGGCTCCGGGGGCAATCTCTGCGCGGCCAACGTCACGTCGAACGACATGGGCTCGCCCGGCGTCGCCAATTGCGCTGCCAACATCTTCCGCGCGAACCAGTCGTATCCGCAGCCCAAGGGTGGCTGCGTCGAGCTGGCCGTCCCCCTCTCGTTCGTTCCGCAGGGGCAGTGATGCCGGCGCGGCCGTCGAACCGCGCGGCTTTCGTTCCTCTCCTCGCGCCTCTCCTGGCACCCGCGCTGGCCTCGTTGGGCGCCCTCGCCCTCGTTTTCGCCCTCGTTTTCGCCCTCGTTTTCGCCCTCGTTTTCGCGGCCACGGCTTGCACCGACGGAACCACCCCCGACTGTGCCGACGCGCAGTGCCAGGTGGTCGTCGAGGCCACAGAGGCGGGCAAAGACGGCGCGAACGGAGATGACGCGAGCGGAGGTGACGCGGCCGATGCCTCGGGGGCCGACGAAGACGGCAGCGCCGACGCGAGCGGCGGAAGCGCCGATGCCAACGCGAGCGCGAGCCTCGATGCGGTCGCGAGCCCCGACGCCGACGCCGACGCAAGGCCCGACGGCGCGCCGGAATAAAAGACCGTATCCCCCGAGGGTGATACCTTGGAAGTATGGTGCGTAATACGGACGGGCGCGCGCGCGCCGTCCCCCGGATCGTCGCGTTGATCGCCCCGGCGTTGGTAGGGCTTGCGCTCGCGAGCGCGTGTACAGAGCAGCGCAGCGCGATCGGCGGCGCCTGCTTGAAGGACCAGGACTGCATCTCCGGCGTGTGCGCCCAGCTTCTCTGCGCGTCCACGCCGCCGCTGCTCGCCACTCCCTACACGCCAATCGTCGAAGCGGCCGCCGACGCCCCCGCCGAGGCCGCGGCCAGGGACGGATCGGTGGTCGTGCCGCCAGACGCGACGACGCCGACAGACGACGGCCCTGTCGAGGCCAGCGAACCCGAACCGGACGCCATGACCGTTGGGCCCGGCGAAGCGAGCGAAGACGTTGTAGACGCAGGTCACTCCGATGCACCGACCGACGGACCCTCCGACGCCATCGCCGACGCCGGAGAAGCCGGCTGAGACCACCCGCGACGGCATCAGCGACAGCGCGCGCCACGGTGTGAACGACCGCGTCGCCGCGCAGCCGGGCGACCCCGGGACGGGCGCCGGCGCGGCCGGCGTCCTTCGACATGGCGTGCTACTCGAGGTGGCTTATGACGGCACCGCGTATCACGGCTGGGCCGCGCAGAAGAACGCCCGCGCCGTCGAAGAAACGCTGCTCGGAGCCGTGACCGCCCTCGATCCCCGCGTTCGCTCGCTGCGTGGCGCGAGCCGCACCGACGCCGGCGTGCATGCCGAGGGACAGCTCGTCGCCTTCGACACGAGCCGCGCGATCCCCCCGCGCGGCTGGGTGCTCGGCCTGAACCAGCACTTGCCTGACGACGTGGCCGTCCGCGCTTCCCGCCCGGTCGCCGTCGGGTACTCGCCGCGCTTCGCGGCCCGGGGCAAGCGCTATCGCTATCGCGTGCTGGTCGACGCCGTTCGCGATCCGATCTGGCGGACGCGCGCGTGGCGCGTCTCCGAAGTCGACGTCGCGGCGATGGCTCGCGAGGCCGAGGACGCGAAGGGCACCCACGACTTCGTCGCCTTTCGCTCGTCGGGCGACGAACGGGACTATACCGTGCGCACGCTGTCGCGGATCGACGTCGAGCACGACGCGAACTCGCGGCTCGTGTCGGTGATCGTCGAGGGCAACGCGTTCCTCTACAACATGGTCCGCATCCTCGTCGGCACGATGATCGACGTCGGTCGCGGCCGCCTCGAACCGGGGGCCGTGGGTCGCGCGCTCGAGTCGCGCGACCGTCGCCGTGCGGGCACGACGGCGCCCGCGCATGGTCTCGTTCTCGAGCGCGTCGAGGTCGACTTGCCGGACGGAGAGGCCGACCGATGGCCGCCCTGACGCGCCCGATGGCCGCGCGCGTGCGCGCTGCGATTCCCGGCGAGGGGTTCGCCATCGCCGCGCTCTGGCACGAGCTCTGGGACGCCCACCAGGACTGGGGCGGCTACGCCGGCTCGAGCGACGAGGCCGTTTATGCCCAGCTCGCGGTCCGCCTCGACGACGACGCCCGCGTCCGCGGCGGCCGCCCGTTGCTCGGCAGCCACGTCCACCTCGTCGCCGAGCGCGGCGGCGTTCCATGCGGACAGGTCGAGGGCTGGCTCGAACGGCACGGCCTCGGAGCGGCCGCGCCCCTCACGTGCGAAGTGCGCTCCCTCATCGTTGGAGCCCGCGCGCGCGGGTCCGGCCTCGGGCGCGCGCTCCTCGACACCCTGGCGCAGGCCGCCCGGTCCTCCGCGCCGGGCGTCCGCTGCGTGCTCGCCGCGGAGGTGCTCGAGCCGAATCCGGCGCACGCCTTTTACGCCCGAACCGGCTTCGCGCCTGTCGCGTGGAGCGTTCGCCTCGACCCGAACGCTGGAGCGCAGGCGCGCACCGGATCGTACGTCGCGCGCGCCGCCCTCGCGGCCGACGCGGCCGCTGTAGCGCGCCTCGAGACCGTGCTCTCGGCGCGCCGGCGCGAGCGGGGCGACGTTCGGTTCGACCCGCCGCGCGCGCTCGACACGACGCTCCTGGCCGTCATCGGCGCTCATCTGGCGGCCGAGGCTCGCGAGCAAGGCGACTCGGGCACCCTCGTCGTCGTCGACAAGACCGGCGCTGTCCGCGGGGCTGCGAGCGTCATCGTGCAGACCCTCGAGCCGCCGTTCGTTCCGGTGCGGCGGGCGCTGGTGGGGCGCTTCGCCCTGGACCCGGCTTGCCCCACGGCCGCGCTCGTCGGTCCTCTCGTCAGGGCCGGCTGCCGTTTTGCCGTCGCGCGTGGGGCCGCGCGCGTCGAACTGACGGATCTCTCGGCGCCGGCCTCGGCCCTTTACGACGCGGCGCTCTCGCTGGGCGCGACGCCCTGGTCGCGCGTCGTGATCCGAGAAGTGCCGGTTCCTTGCCCGCCCTAGCCACACGATTAGGCTTCGCGGCATGAGTCAATTGCCTCGTGCCGCTCGTGCCGCCGCCGTCCGGATCACGTTCGTCTCTCTCGGCGCCTTCACCCTCGCGTTCGGCAGCGCGCTCGGCCCGCTCGCTTCGCCTGCCTTCGCGCAGGCCGCGGCCCCCGCGGCGCCGGTCACGCCTTCGCCGCCACCGCCAAAAGCCCCCCCCGAGCCGCCGATTCCCACGCCCGCCCAGGTGCAGGCGTCGACCGCCGAGGCCAGGCGCCTGTCCGAGGGCTTCGTGGCGGTCGCCGAGCGGGCGAGCCCCAGCGTCGTCCAGATCGACGTGACCGCACGCGACGAGAAGGCCGACCTGCTCTCGCACTTCCTCGGTCACGCCGGGCGCGACGAGCCCATCGCGCGAGGCATGGGCTCGGGGGTGGTCTTCACGGCCGACGGGGCCATTCTCACGAACAACCACGTCGTCGAAGAGGCGCTGACGATCAACGTGCGCCTGCGTGACGGGCGCTATCTGCCGGCGAAGCTCGTCGGCCGCGACCCGGCCACCGACCTGGCGGTTGTGAAGATCGAGGCCACGGGCCTCACACCTGCGAAGTTCGCCGACTCCGACGCGGCGCGCGTCGGCGAGTGGGTCGTTGCGATCGGGTCGCCCTTCGGCCTGGGCTACACGGTGACGGCCGGCGTTCTATCGGCCAAGGGCCGCGGCGGCCTCGGCATGAACGCGATCGAGGACTACCTCCAGACCGATGCCAGCATCAACCCGGGCAACTCGGGCGGTCCGCTCTGCAATCTGCAGGGCGACGTGCTCGGCGTGAACACCATGATCGTCGGCCGCGGCCAGGGCATCGGCTTCGCGGTCCCGAGCAACCTGGCGCAGCGCGTCGCGGGCCAGCTCTTGAAGACCGGGCACGTCTCGCGGGCGTGGCTCGGGGTGTCGGTGCAGGACCTGAGTCCCGAGATCGCCGCGGCGCTCAAGCTCACGCCTGGCTCGGGCGCGCTCGTGAACAACGTGGCCGCCGACGGCCCGGCCTTCAAGGCGAACCTGCGCGCGGGCGACGTCATTGCCGTCGTGGCCGGTCACCCCCTCAAAGAGGCGCACGATCTCATTCGCGAGACGATCGCGCGCGAGGTCGGGCAGTCGATCGCACTCGAGATCATCCGCGGGGGCCAGCACTACGGAGCGAGCGTCACGCTCTCCGAGCGGCCCGAAGCCGCGGTCGAAGCCACGCCCGCGCAGCAGGCGGCCGTACCCCAGAAGGGCATGGGCCTCATCGTCCGCGACCTCTCGCCCGATCAAGCCGTCCAGATGGGACTCCCGGCGAAGCCGCTCCCGGTCCTCACGCAGGTGGCCCCCGGCTCCACGGCCGATCGCTCGGGGCTGCGCATCGGCGACGTGATCATCGAAGCCAACGGGACCCCCGATCCGAACTCGGCCCAGGTCGCCGAGTTCGCAAAGGGCGGCTCGCTGCTCCTCCGGGTCAAACGAGCCGACTCGTACTTTTACGCCGCCTTGAAGAAGTAAACTCGAGCGCGAGCCGCTCCCCCAAAGAACCGGGGCGTGGTACCGCTCTCCCGGCCATGGTGGACATCCGGCAGACTCCGATGGGGGGGCGCGTCAACGACTTCTTGAACGTCGTCGACGACATTTATCGCGGCGACCCGAACTACGTGCGCCCGCTCGACCTGGAGCTCAAAGAGCGCCTGAACCCGAAGAAGAATCCGTTCTTCGACCACGGTGAGGGCGCCATCTTCTGCGCATACCGGAATCGGCAGTGCGTCGGCCGCGTGACGGCCCAGATCGACCGGGTTCACCTGGACCGCTTCAACGACGCGACCGGGTTCTTCGGCTTCCTCGACACGATCGACGACGAAGAGGTCGCGCGTGAGCTCCTCGGGCGGGCCGAGAGCTGGCTTCGCGGCAAGGGGATGAAGCACGCGCGCGGGCCGTTCTCGCTCAACATCAACGAAGAGACGGGCTGCCTCGTCGAAGGGTTCGACACGCCCCCCTACCTCATGATGCCGCACCACCGAGCGTACCAGGGCGGTCTCATCGAGAAGGCCGGCTACGCGAAGACGAAGGACTTCTTCGCCTGGAAGTACAAGGTCGGCGAACCGAACGCGCGCGTGAAGAAGGCGCACGCCGAGATCGCGGCGATGCCCGAGGTCACGTCGCGAGAGATCTCGCTCAAGAACATCGCCTCCGACGTGGAGCTCTTCGTCGACATCTACAAAGACGCCTGGAGCGACAACTGGGGATTTCTGCCAATCACGCAGCGGGAGCTCGCGAAGATGGCGGCCGACTTTCGCCTGCTCCTCATGCCCGAGATCACGCGTATCGTCTCGATCGACGGCGAACCGGCTGCGGTGGCTGTCGCGCTGCCGAACCTGAACGAGTTGATCGGAGACCTCGACGGAAAGCTCTTTCCGTCCGGCCTCCCCAAGCTCCTCTGGCGCCTGAAGGTTCGCGGGCCCACGACCGCGCGTCTCATCGTCCTCGGCATCCGCAAGAAGTGGCGCCACAACCGCAAGTACGCGGGCGTCAGCGCGTTCATGTATGCCGAGATGAACGAGGGCGGCCGCAAGATCGGCATCCGCGAGGGCGAGCTCGGCTGGACGCTCGAAGACAACGGTCGCGTCAACGCGGGCATCCAACTCATGGGCGCGAAGAAGTACAAGACGTACCGCGTTTACGAGAAACCCCTCACGAACGGCGCACCCTCGACATGAAGGTCCTCGTCACGGGCGCAAGCGGCTTTCTCGGCGGCCACGTCGCCGAGCTTCTCTCGGCGCGCGGCGACAGCGTACGAGCGCTCGTGCGCAAGACGTCGAACAAGAAGCACCTCGAGAAGCTCGCGAACGTCGAGCTCTTCGAGGGCGGCGTCGAGGACGTCGAGCGCGTGCGGGAAGCGGTCGACGGGGTCGACGCGATCGTCCATGCCGCGGGCCTCACGAAGGCCCGCAGCACCGACGAGTTCTTCGCCGTCAACGTCGGCGGCACGTCGAACCTCGTGCAGGCGGCGCGGAGCGGCTCGCGCGGCCGCGCGAGCACCGTGAAGCGCTTCGTCTTCGTCTCGAGCCTCGAGGCGTGTGGCCCCTCGGCCGACGGGCTGCCCGTGCATCCCGACCAGGAGAACCCCGTTACCGCGTACGGCCGCAGCAAGCTCGCCGCCGAGAAGGTCGTGCTCTCCGCCAAAGACGAGCTGCCCGTCGTCATCTTGCGGCCGGGCGCGATCTACGGCCCGCGCGACGGCGAGATCCTCGAGGTCTTCAAGACCATCCAGCGCGGCGTCCTGCCCCTGGTCGGCGGCGGCGAAGCCAAGGGCGTCTGGATCTATGCAACCGACTGCGCCGAGGCGTGCCTCCGCGCGATCGACTCCGACGTGCCGAGCGGGAGCGTCTACTTCGTCGACGACGGGTGCGGAGCCATCGATCAGAACAGGCTCTTCGCCGACGCCGAGCGCGCCCTGGGGCGGAAAGCGCGCTTCCGCGCGAGCCTCCCCGTTCCGGTGCTCATGACCGTGGCGCGGGGCATCGAAGTGTTCGGCCGCATCACCAACCGCGCCGTCATGCTCACGCGCGACAAGGCCAACATGCTCCTCCAGCACTGGATCTGCTCGTCCGAGGCTACGCGCAAAGATCTGGGCTGGGAGCCCAAGGTCCCCTGGCTGGAGGGGATCGAGCGCTCGGTGGCCTGGTACCGCGCCAACGGCTGGCTCTAGAGCGAGCGGAGGCGTCGCGGAACGGGTCCGTCTCGACGCTCGCCGTGCTCAACGCACAGGAAGTGCGTTTCCGCGCGGCGAGCGCCGATACGGGCCCGTTCGGCTTAGCCTCCGCTCGCTCTAGCTGAACGGCCTGGAGAGAGGTCCTAGAGTGGTTTGAGCTCTTGGCCATCTCGTTCGGCTTGGCCTCCGCTCGCTCTAGCTGAACAGCGATCGCGGCGCCCTCGAGCAGGAGGCACCCGACAACGAGCTCGCTCATCATGCCGCCACATGCGCGAGTTCGTCGACGCGCCAGGCATCTGCAGGCTCATCATCCACGAGATTCGCCCGTCCGAGGACTACCAGGGCTCGGCGCTGCGGGAGCTCTTCCGCGACAACAGCGCCCTGCTCTCCTTCGCTGCACCTCCTCTTCGACAAGCACGCCGACGAGCAGACCGAGCTCGTCGACGCGCTGGCCGAGCGGGTCCAGATGCTCGGTGGCGTCGCCTTCGCGATGGCGGGGCACGTCGCCGAGATGACGAAGATCGAGCTGCCGCCTCCAGGGCGCGAGGAGGTGCCGGTGCAGCTCTCTCGCCTCCTGGAAGCGCACGAGCACATCCTCATTGCGGCGCGGACGCTGGCCCGGCGCGCGACCGAGCTTGGAGACGACGGGACCAACGATCTGCTCGTCAGCGACGTGATTCGCACGAACGAGAGGCAGGTTTGGTTCGTGAGCGAGCACCTCGTCGACACGCCGCTCGTCCGGGCCCGCTCTCGAGCATGACGCTGCGCGGTCGGGCCCCATGCGGCTAAGATGGGCCGAGGCCCGTGCACGTCGTCGCGATCGTCGAAGCGCCTCCCGGCGCGCCCGCGGACCCCGAGGCGCTGGCGCGCGCGCTCGGCGCGGGCGTGACGGCGCTCGATGTGCGCCTGGCCCTGTCGGCCACGCTGCCGAGCGTGCTCTTTCGCACGCCCTCGCGCGAGCGGGCCGACGCGGCGGCGCGCGCTCTGGCGTCCGTCGGGCTCGTGGCGGTCGCCGTCGACCTGGCCGACGTCGTGCCCATCGAGCGCATGGTGCCCATCCACCGCGTCGCGCTCGACGCGACCGCTCTGCGCGCGGATACGCTGGGGCCCACGCTGGCGTACGAGGCGATCGGGGCCATCGTCCGCGTCGCCGCCGAGACGTCAATCTGGCGCACGACGCGCGAGAAGGAGCTCCCCTCGATGCACGGGAGGGGCGTGATCGTAGAGGTCACTCACACGCGGGCCGAGCGTACCGTCGAGCAGGCCCTGTTCGTCTTCGCGCGCGGCGACGGCGCGCCGTGGGTTCTCCGCGCCGGTGAGGCGCGGTACCTGTCGCTGGGCCCGGCGCTGAAGCGAACCGCCATCGAGAACTTCCTGGTCACCCTCGCGCTCTTGCGCGAACGCGCGCCGCACGCCGGCTACGACGAGCGCTTCGTCGCGCAGCCTCTGATCCGTCACGCCGAGGCGCGCGTGCGCGACAACGATCCGGTCTCCCCGCAGCTGAGCGACGTGGGGGTCGAGGTGCGAGTGCACCTCCTCGCGCGCGCCCTCGGATGGGGTCAGACCGTCGCGCCCCAGAGGTCCCAGCGATAACGATCGAAGCATCGCGCGCCGGCCTCGAGGCGCATGAGCGCCCCTTCGGCGAGCGGGCGCGCTACCCGAGGATCGGCGGCGACGAGCGCGCGAAGGACGTCGCGGTTCCAGGCCTCGGGGCGCGTCGCGCGATCCGTTGCAGGATGCGGCGGGCCGGGGCGGAGGTCGATCGTAAGCTTGCTGACGATTTCCTCCAGCGTCCCCCGCCCGAGCCGCTCGAGTCCCGCGCAGAACTTGGCGACGCGTCCTGGCGCCGTCAGCTCGATCACCCCGAGCGCGCCGATCGACGGGTACGCGTAGCGGCGGTGGGCCGCCAGGGCGGACAGGAGGTTCGCCTGCGCGAGCGCTTCGGGGACGATCTCGGCAGGCGCGGGCAGCGCGACGCCGAGGCCAGCTGCGAGCTGCGAAAGCATCGCGCCGCCCGACCGGGTCGTTGTCCCGCCACCCGCCATTTCCATGATGTTTCCGGCGAGTGAGAGGCGCGGGCGGCCGGGCCCCTTCACTTGCGCGAGCGTGGCGAGATCGTCGAAACCTGCCTCGCCTGCGATCTCTTGCCTCAGTACCCACGTCAGCTGATCGAGCGAGGCGGCCTTCTCGAGCCAGTCGAAGAGCGGGTCGTGCTGCCCCGGACCGCTCGTTTCGAGCGCGTCGAACCAGGCGACGAAGGCGTCCGGGTCGTCCGGTGACTCGCATGCCCGGTGGCCCACCCGGGCGCGCTCGCCTTCCACGTAACGTAGCTCGCGGTTTCGGTTTTCGACCTCGTTGCGGTCGTCCCCGTCGTCGTCGCGCGGCGACAGGCCGTAGCCGAATCGCCACTTGTTGAAGGCGTCGAGCGCGCGCTGGAGTTCCACGGATGTCGCCGGCCGAAGCGGGAGGGACTGGAGGCCCGGAGCGCGCATGCGAGCCGGGCCATGCAACTGCAGCGCCAGAGCTCATCCCGCGCCGGTGCACGCCAAGCGAGGGCAAGCGCGAGCCAGGGCCAGCAGGGCAAGCCAGGGGGAGCCGGGGGAAAAGGCTCGCGCTCCCGAGCGCTACGCGCCCGTCACGCTTCGGCACGGTACACGCGTTGCAGTTGCGGCCAGCGTGTCTCCCCCGCCGGCCGCCGGCCGCGCCCCGTCGGCCGTGCCTCCATCTCACGCTCACGCGCGCGAAGATGCGCGGCTCGGGGCGGTCGCGATCGACTCCGCCGTGAAGTTCGCGCTGTGGTCGACCACCGCCACGACCGCCGGCGTGAGGCTCTATGCCGCCCCCGGCGAGCTCCTTCGCACCGTCCCGCTGGCGGCCCGGGGCGAGGGCCTGTTCGACGCGGTCGTGCGCGGCGTCGGGCCGGGTGCACTCTACATGTTCGTGCTCGACGACCGGGAGGTCCCTGATCCCTACGCGCGCTTCCTGCCGCACGGCGTGCACGGACCGGCGCGCGTGGAACCGGCGCCGCCGCCGCGCGCACCGTTCGCCGCGGCCCCGCTCTCGAGCTGGGTCATCTACGAATTGCACCTGGGCACGTTCACGCCCGAGGGAACGTGGCGAGCCGCCCTCGAGAAGCTCGATCGGGTCTCGGAGCTCGGGGTGAACGCGATCGAAGTGATGCCGATCGCCGCCTTCGACGGGGCGCGCGGGTGGGGCTACGACGGCGCCGCGCTCCTCGCGCCCTTCACGGGGTACGGCGAGCCCGATGACGCGCGGGCCTTCGTCGAGGCGTGCCACGCGCGGGGCATCGCCGTGCTCGTCGACGTGGTCTTGAACCACTTCGGGCCGGCCGGCAATTACCTGACCGCGTACGCGCCGGCGTACTTCACGTCGCGCCACGGGACCGCGTGGGGCGAGGCGCCCGACTACGCCGAGCCCCATATGCGCGCGCTCGCCCTCGAGGTCGTGCGCAGCTGGCTCGAAGACTACGGCTTCGACGGCGCTCGCCTCGACGCGACGCACGCCATCCACGACGACTCGGCGCGGCACATCCTCCTCGAGCTCTCGACCCTGGCGCGCGGCCTCGTGCCTCCGCGCGTGCTCATCGCCGAAGACGAGCGCAACGATCCCGCGCTCGTGACGGACCACGAGCTCGACGCCGTGTGGGCCGACGACTTTCACCACGGCGTCCACGTGCTCCTGACGAACGAGCGCGACGGGTACTACGCCAACTATCGGCCCGACGCCGCAGAGCTGGCGCGGACGATCACGCGCGGCTGGCTCTACGAGGGCCAACTCTCGCCCCTGACGAAGAAGCCGCGGGGCCGCCCCGCGGGGGCGCTGCCCGCCTCGAGCCTCGTGTACTGCATCCAGAATCACGACCAGATCGGCAACCGCGCGCTCGGCACGCGCCTCTCGCACGAAGCCGGCATCGACGTCTTCGGCGCGGCGTCGATGCTCCTTCTCTTTCTCCCGATGGTGCCGCTCCTCTTCATGGGCGACGAGTGGGCCGCGTCGACGCCGTTTCTCTACTTCACCGACCACGAAGCCACGCTCGGCGAGGCGATCACCGCCGGACGACGCGAAGAGTTCGCCCACTTTCAGGAGTTCTCGAATCCCCATTCGAACGAGGCGCCGCGCCCGCAGATTCCCGACCCCCAGGCGGCGTCGACCTTCGAGCGGTCGCGCCTGGTGTGGTCCGAGCGCGAGCAGCCGGCCCACGCTCGAGTGCTCGCCATCTACAAGCGCATGATCGGCCTCCGCCGGAGCGACCCGGTGCTCTCCGTGCCATCGCGCGAACACCTCGCATGCGAAGCCCGGGGTCCGCTCCTGATCGCGCGCCGGTGGCGCGATTCCGAGGAGCGCTGGCTCGTCTTCAATTCCGGGGATTCAGCCGCGCCCTTCGACTACGCTGCCGGAGACGTGCTGCTCTCGAGCCACTGGCCGGTGAACGGGCAAATGGTGCCGCCGCGAGCGGCGCTGCTCATCGCGCGCCGGCCCTCGTAGAAATGGGCGGGCCGCGCGACGTCGTGGTCGTCGGCGCCGGCCCGAACGGCCTCGCTGCGGCGATCACCTGCGCGCGCGCCGGACTGTCGGTTCTGCTCGTCGAGGGCGCTCCCACCGTGGGAGGCGGAGCGCGCTCCGCGGAGCTCACGTTGCCGGGCTTCGTGCACGACGTGTGCTCCGCCATCCATCCGCTGGCGCTCGTCTCGCCCTTCTTCCAGAGGCTGCCCCTCGCCGACCATGGCCTCGCCTGGGCCTTTCCCGAAGTGCCCCTCGCGCATCCCCTCGACGAGGGGCGCGCCGCGCTCCTCGAGCGTTCGTTCACCGATACCGGGCGGACCCTGGAGAGCGACGGGCCGGCCTACGAGAGAGCCTTCGCGCCGTTCGTCCGTGATGCCCTGGCGCTCTACGCCGACGCGCTCGCGCCCCTTCGGTTCCCGGGCCACCCGGTCCTTCTGGCCCGGTTTGGCCTCCAGGGCATGCGCTCGACCAGCGCGTGGGCCCGAGCTCGATTCAACGACGCGCCCGCGCGCGCTCTCGTCGCCGGGTGCGGCGCCCACTCGTTTCTTCCCCTCGAGGCCCCGTTCACCGCCGCGTTCAGCTTGATGCTCGGCGTCGCCGGACACGCCGTCGGCTGGCCCTGCGCGCGGGGCGGATCGCAGCGCATCGCCGACGCGATGGCCTCGTATTTCACGGCCCTCGGGGGCGAGATCGTCATCCGTCGAACGGTCGCCTCGATGCGAGATCTCCCCGTGGCGAAGGCCTATCTCTTCGACGTCTTTCCGCACGCGCTGGCGCGGATCGCCGTGGACCGGTTGCCCGCCTCGTACCTCGCGGGCCTCGCCCGGTACCGCCACGCGCACGGTGTCTTCAAGGTCGACTGGGCTCTCCGCGGTCCCATCCCGTGGGCGAACGACGGCGTGCGCCGCGCCGGCACGGTTCACGTCGGCGGCACGCTCGAAGAGCTCGAGGCGAGCGAGGCGGCGGTCGGGCGCGGCGAGCACCATCCGAGACCGTTCGTGCTCCTCGCCCAGCAGAGCGTCGCCGACGCGTCGCGCGCCCCGCCGGGGGCGCACACCGGGTGGGCCTACTGCCACGTCCCGTGGGGCTCGACGGTCGATCGGACCGCGGCCATCGAAGCTCAGGTCGAGCGGTTCGCCCCCGGCTTCCGCGACTGCATCGTCGCTCGCCACACCATGTCGCCCGCCCAGTACACGGCCTACAATCCGAACAACGTCGGGGGCGACATCGCGGGTGGATCGTGCGACGTCCGGCAGCTCTTCGCGCGGCCCGTGGCGCGCGCGAACCCCTACGCCACGCCCGCGCGAGACGTCTATCTCTGCTCGAGCTCCACGCCTCCCGGCGGCGGCGTTCACGGCATGTGCGGCTACTTCGCGGCCAGGACGGCGCTGCATCGCGTCTTCGACAAGCGGACCTTTCTGGAGGATTGAGCGAGGATCGAGCCCGCGCGGACGAGCCGGACCCGAGGGGGCGACTCTTCAGATGGCCCCTTCGAAGCCGATGCTCGGCACGCTCACCGGGCCAATGTACTCTGGAGCGCACGCGTCGAGCTTGAAGGGCGCGAGCGAGCCATTGTTCTGGCAAGTGATGGCGATGGCCTCCTTGTGGAGGGTCACGTTCATCCCTTCGAGGACGAACGCCATCTCGCCGTTCCCGAACGCGCGCCAGCGCTTCTCGAGTCGAACGTCGATTCGATAGAACGCCGGCAGGCGAAGCGAATTGAAGGGCGGTATGGGCACGCCTTCCACCTGCGGCGAGTACGGCCTGCCGGTATAGAAGACGACGCGCGCGCCCGCGCGCCAGCCCTTGCCGAGATCGAGCGCGCCGATGACGTTGAGCACGTGGGTGCGGTCGAACTCCGAAGGAATCTCCTGAAGGCTCGGGCTGGGCGCCGGAACGCCCTGGCCGAAGAACGTCGGCGCCGGGCCGATGAGGCCGTGGGTGTCGCGCGTCGTTCGCGAGAGGGTGTACGAGAGCCAGCCCGTGAAGCGCTTGGTGAGATCGCGTCGCGCGAGGAGCTCCACGCCGAACGCACGGCCGCTCACGCGCTCGGCGAGGCAGTCGTTCGAGCCCTGCGAGAGATCGGAGCTGTTGCCGAGGCACGTCGCCGTGGCGTCGGTGAGGCCGAGGTAGTCGTGCAAGAACGCGGTGGTGGTCAGCGTGAAGTCGAGGGGCAGCGCCCACTCGAACCCCTGGCTCGCCTGGAGCGAGGTCTGGAGTCCGCTGTTGAGGCGCCCGAGCGTCAGACCGGGAATGGGCACGAAGAGGCTCGGCGGTTGATGCGACACGCCGAACGTCGTTACCCACGTCACGCGGCGCGACGTGGCCACCCGCGTCGCCACCCTCGGGTCGACGCCGAGGGTCGCGGTCGCGTTCGAGAGCGCTCCCGGGAGCGCGGTCGTCCTGTCGTTCGAGGGGCCCTCCGGCGCCGGCGAAGCGAGGCGCGACGTGAACGCGTCGACGCGGAGCCCGGGCACGACCTCGACGCGGTCGCTGGCCTTCCAGATGGTGTCGGCGTAGGCGCCCACCATCACGTCGTTGCGATCGGGGTAGAGCGATCGGACGTCGAGCATCGTGCTCTGACCGGTGTCGATCGAATAGTGATAGAGGTCGACGTCGGCGCCGTAGCGGAGCTTCAGCTCGGCGCTGAGCCGCTCCTCGCCCTCGGTGCGGAGGCCGAGGCTGTGCGCGATCACGGCGGTGCGGTCGGTCGGGCTCGAGCCCGCGAGCGAGTCTTCGACGCCGAGCGTCGCGGCGAGGCGCAGGTGCCCGCGCGCCGTGTCGTGGTCGTAGCGGAGATCGAGGCGATGAAACTCCGTCTTGAAGATGGGATAGAAGTCGCTCAACGTCTGGGTGGAGACTTCGCCGTCGAACACGTTCTGACGGTTGCGGTTGTCGATCTCGTCGAAGCTGCCGAAGAGGAAGAAGGAGATACGGTCTTTTGGTGTCAGTCGATACGCGACTCGGGTCTGGTAGTCCCAGTATCCGACGCGGGTGTCTTTCGCGAAGAGCTGCACGAGCGCCGCCGTGTAGCTGTAGCGGCCCGCCACGAGCGCCGTCAGCCGTCCTTCGTCGAACGGCGCCTCGGCCAGCGCGCCGGCGTCGAAGAGGCGCACGTTCGCCTCGCCGTGCGCCTTCGTGGCCGGGGGCAGCGTCTCGCCGGCCAAGATACCCCCCGCGTAGCGCCCGAAGCGCGCCGGATAGCCGCCGGGATAGAAGTCGACGTGATCGATGAGCCCCGGGTGCACGACGCTCGGCCCGAGCGCGAGGTGATAGAGGAGCGGGACGCGAACGCCGTCGATGAAGTAACCAATGTCCCCGGGCGGCGCGCCGCGCACGAAGAAGAAGGGCAATCCGCTCACCATGGGCGTGACGCCGGGCAGCGCTTCGATGGCGCGGAACGCGTCGCCGAAGGCGCCGGGGAGCTGACGGACCTCGACCCCGCCGAGCCGCGTCGTCGCGATCTCGGACCGGTTGCCGCGCACGTTCACTTCTTCGACGGGCGTCACGGCCGTGGGCTCGGCCGGGCTCGGCCGGGTCGCGCCGGTCGCGCCGCCCGTGACAGGCGGGCCGCCGGCGGGAGGCGGCGCCGGGGTTGGCGCGTGAAACTCCACGAGCAGGTGAACGCGCGTCGAGACGGGCTTTCCCGCGCGCTGCCCCGGCACGAAGGTCCACGCGAGCGCCGCTTCGACGGCCGCGGACGTGAACGGCTCGACGCCGTCGAGCGCGCGCGCGCTCGACACGCGACCCACGACGTCGATCGTGACTTCGAGCATCACGGTCGCGTCCCCTCGCGCATCGGGCGGATACGCGACCGAGCCCACGTCGATGGGCGCCGGCGGAGTGACGTCGGTCGCGGCTGCGGCGCCGGTCGCGGCGGCAGCGCCGGCCGTGGCGGCAGGCGCGGGCATCTGCGCCGACGCGACGCGCGTCGCGAGCGCAATGAGGAGCAGCGGGGAGGCGAAGAGAGCCTTCCAGCGGCGGGGATGATCCGACGACCCCAAGGGCCCGGAGGGTAGAGCACTTTCCTTCCGGAGGAACAGCGCTGTAGACTAAACTAAACTAGGGTAGCGAGCGGCATTGGCCCTCTCAGCGCGCCGCGGCCCCCTGCTCGTTGTTTCGCGCGTTGATGAGCGCGGCGCAGAGGATCGACGGGGGATTGTCCCGAACGATTGCCTCGCGATTGGGTCCGCCGGCGGGATCGGCGCGCAGACCATGCGTCATGGGCGCGTCGTCCGTCCGCACAATACGGTCCGCCACTGGGGAGGATGCACCGGCCCCGAGCCCGAAATGATCCCCGTTGCGCGAACGGGCGCCGGCCTCCACGCCAAGGCCGCGCGCATCCCGTCACGCAAGCGACCGCACCCCTCATCTCTGCGCCCTCTGCGCCTCCGCGGCCAATCTCGCTCTCGAGCGCGAGCCGAGGAGCGCGCGCGAGCTCGACCCATCCGGCTCTCAGGGCGTGAGTTCGCACGACTGCGTCGCGGGCGGGATGTTCCAGAAATGCTGGCCGAAGGTCAGTAGACCGCTGCACGACGGATCGTTGCCTTCGTCGTTGGCTCCTGTAGGCGTCCCGTTGGGATTGGTGGCGAGGCACTCCGAGTCGCCGTCTATCACCGTCCAGGGCGTAGCGGACGCAGCCGCTCGCAGGCCGTGCCCTCGCTGCGTCACGTCGTCTTGCCGCCGGGCAGGCCTTGCCAATAGGGGCCCCGGAGCTCGCGTTTGAGAACCTTCCCGATGCTGTTCTTCGGTAGCGCCGGGCGCAACTCGACGGCCGAGACGCGCTGCATCTTGCCCACGCGCGCGTTGCAATAATCGCGGAGCTCCTCCGCGGTCACCTCGGCGCCTGCCCGCGCGACCACGAGGCCGAGCGGGGTCTCGCCCCACCGTTCGCTCGGAATACCGATGACCGCGACCTCGACCACCCCCGGATGCGACGCGAGCACCGACTCGAGATCGCTCGCGTAGACGTTGAAGCCGCCCGAAATGATGATGTCCTTCTTGCGATCGAGCAAATAGAGGAACCCGTCTTCGTCGAAGCGGCCCAGATCGCCCGTTCGGAAGTAGAGCTCCCCCGACGGATCACGAACGAGGAGGGCCTGGGTGTCGCCGGGCCGATTGAGGTAGCCGCTCATCATGTTCGCGGATCGCCCCATCACCTCGCCGACCTGCCCCGGCGGCACGTCACCCCCAGCCTCGTCGACGATGCGCACCTTGCACCCGCCCGAAGGGCGCCCCACGCTCGCGAGCTTGTCGGGATGCGCGCGGGCCTCGAGCACCGTCACGGGTCCCCCCTCGGTCAGGCCGTAGATTTCGATCAGCTCGGCGCTCGTCTCGGCGAGAATGCGGCGCTTGCTCTCCGCCCGGAGCGGGGCGCTCGTCGAGAAGAGGTAGCGCAGGCTCGCGAGATCGGCGCCGCGGAAGCGCTCGGAGGCGAGGATGCGATCGTACTGCACGGGAACGAGCATCGCGTGGGTCGCCCGATGCCTCTCGACGGCAGCGATGAACGCCTCAGCGGAGAACTTCCCGAGGAGCACGTTCGTGCCACCGTGCGCGGTCGTGAGCAGCCACGTCACGCTGGTCGTATTCGAGTAGAAGGGCGTCGCCACGATGTTGACGCTCTCGCGCGAAAAGTACCGGGCGCGCTCGCCGCCGTAGCTGGCGCGGCGCGCGCCGTGGCTGTGGACGATGCCCTTGGGCACGCCAGTGGTCCCGGAGCTGTAGATGACGTCGAACGCGTCGACGGCCGCGATGCGGGCGCGCGCGGTCGTCATCGTGGCGGCGTCGCGCCAGGCGACGTACGAGCGAAAACCTCCCGCCACGGCGGGGGCCTCGTCGTCGAGGTTCACGCGCAGCGTGACGGCCGCGCCGGCGATCGCCTCGCCTGCGGCGCGATGGTCCGTGTCGACGAAGAGCGCCCTGGCGGCCGAGTCGACCAGCATGGCCGCGAGCGATTCGGCCGACGCCATCGTGGGAAGCGGCACGACGCAGGCCCCTGCGCGTAGCGCGCCGAGGAAGACCTCGACGTACTCGGGCGAGTTTGCCGCGAGCAGCGCGATCCGGTCCCCCGGCTGCGACCCGGACGCGACGAGCGCGCCCGCCACCCGCTCGACGCTCCGTTCGAGCTCGGCCCACGTTTGCGACCGCTCGCCCTGCACGAGCGCGATTCGATCGGGAGTCTCTTCCGCGTGGCGGCTCACCATCGAGGCGATGTCGTCCCCGGGCTGCCAGTGGACGCGCGGCGTGTCGAGCTGGATCATGGGCGTTGACCTTGCTGCGGCCGGGGGCCGCGAGAGTTCCGAGGCTCCCAGCTCGCCGGGGCCGACCGAGAGCGCGCCCGCCTTCGTCAGGGCTTCCTCGGCGACCGCGAGGGCGCGGTTCGTCACGGGGATGCCTGCGTAGGCGCCGGTGTGCAGGAGGACCTCGCGGATCTGCTCCGGCGTGAGGCCGTTACGGAGGGCCGCGACGACGTGCATCGCGAGCTCATGGTCGTGGTGGAGCGCGGCGAGCGCCGTCAGGGTCACGATGCTCCGCTCTGCGCGCGACAAACCCGGACGGGTCCAGAGGTCGCCCCAGGGGAACCGGTTCACCAGCTCCTGGAAGGGGGCCGAGAACGCCGTGGCCCAGGCGCGCGCTCGATCGACGTGCGCGTCGCCCAGCACGGCCCGACGAACCGCCTCGCCGCGGCGCGCCCGCTCGGCGTCCCCATCGAAGCCTTTCTGCGCCCGGTTCGCCTCGTAGGTGTCGATGTTCGGGTCGAACTGCGAGAGGCCCGTCAGGTGTTCGAGCAGGAGCCGCCCGACCGCGGCAGGCTGTTCGATCGCGGCGAGGTGCGCCGCGTCTTCGACAACGGCGACGCGCGCGCCGGGAATGCCCGCGCCGATCGCGTAGGCATGGGCGGGAGGCGTCGCGGGGTCCTTGCCGCCCGCGATCGCCAGGGTGGGCGCCGTGATCGCTCCGAGGTGCGAGCGAAGGTCCCACGAGCCGATCGCTTCGCAGCACGCCGCGTACCCTTCCGGGTCGACTCGCTTGAACGCCAGGGCGACCCGACCGACGAGGCCTGATTCTCGGATCGCGAACGACGGCGTGAACCAGCGCGCGAGAACGACGTCGACGATGGCCTCCGTCCCCTGCGCACGGACCGTCGCGGCGCGCGCTTGCCAGGCTTCGCGCGTGGGGAGGAAGGCCGACGTGCAGACCAGAGCGAGGCGGTCGATGCGGCTGGGCGCGTGCACCGCGAGCCACATGCCCACCATTCCGCCGAGCGAGACCCCGCAGAACGACGCGCGGTCGATCGCCAGGTGGTCGAGCAACGCCAGGACGTCGCCGCCCAGGTCCGACATGGCGTAGGGACCCGGGGGCGCTCTCGAGGCGCCGTGACCGCGATGGTCGTAGCGGACGACTCGAAAGACCCGCGAGAGCTCCGGCAGGAGCGGCTCCCACGACGCCAGCGTCGTGCCGAGCGAGCCCGCCAGCACGAGGACGGGGGCGTCCGCGGGACCCTCCACGACGTGGTTCATGACCGCGGTCATGGCGTCGGTCATGGCGTTACGCGTTCACGCGCGCGCAACGCCCCGTGCGCCGCGAGCGCTCGATCGATCCAGGTCTGCGTGCTGCCCAGGTAACTCTCGGGTTCCAGTGCCCGGGTCACCTTCGTTCGATCCAGGTTCGCGTTTGCGAGCGCCGTGGCGGTCGCTGGGTGATCGAAGAGGGCGTCGAGCAGCGGTCGACCCGACCGCCGGGCCCGCGCGACCGCCTCCTTGACGAGATCGAGCGCCGGCGGGCCCATCGTCGGAGCGAGCAACGCGCTCAGATGCTCCGCGAGCGGAATGCCCCCGGCGGCCTCGAGGTTCGTCCGCATGCGCGCAGGGTCCACCTTTAGTCCCTCGAGTAGCTCGCGACTCCAGGCAGCCGCGGAGCCGGTGAGCCGTACGAGGTCGGCGAAGGGTTCCCACTCGGCGTGCCAGGCACCGGCCGCCCGTTCGTGTTCCTGTTCGCCCGCGGCGGCGAGGGTGGCGAGCAGCCCGGGGACACGCCGGGCGCAGCCGAGGATCGCGACCGCCGCCACGGGGTTCCGCTTCTGCGGCATGGTCGACGAGCCGCCTCGGGCCGCGTCGCCCGCCTCGCTGACCTCGGCCACCTCGGACTGGGCCAGCAGCGTCACGTCGCGGGCGGTCTTTCCGAGGACGAGCGAGACCCCCGCGAGCGCGCTGGCGAGCTCGAACACGGTCAGACGAAGCGTGTGCCACGGGACCACCGGCATCGCGAGGCCGAGCTCCTCGGCCAGCAGCGCCGCCACGTCGACGCCACGATCGCCCAGGGAAGCCAGGGTGCCCGAGGCTCCACCGAACTGGATGGGCAGGCGCGCGCGAACGAGGTCGGCGAGCCGCGTGCGCGCGGCGTCCAGCGCGGTGAGCCATCCGGCGGCCTTGAGACCGAAGGTCACCGGCACCGCCTGCTGCAGGAGCGTGCGCCCGACCATGACCGCGCCGCGGTGCCGCTCGACCAGCAGGGCCGCCGCATCGGCCGCCGCGGCGAGGTCGTTCAGGAGTATCGCCCCGGCCCGCTTCGCGATGAGCATCATCGCGGTGTCGAGCACGTCCTGGCTCGTCGCCCCGCGATGGACGGTCGCCGCGGCGTCGCTCGACACCGCGGCCCGCAGGGCCTCGACCAGGGCGACGACGGGGCTTCCCGTGCTGGCCGACGCGGCGCCGATGCGCGCGACGTCGAGGTCGGCGGCTCGAGCCGCGGCGGTGATGGCCGCCGCGGCGTCCGGGGTTGCCAGCTGCGCACGCGCGAGGGCACGCGCGAGCGCGCCCTCCACGTCGAGCATCGCCTCGAGCCAGGCCTCGTCGCTCACGCACCGGGCCACGTCGCCCCGCGCGAAGACGCCGGAGAACAACCGGTTGCCGCCGCCCTCAGAAGTCGAAGAAGACCGTTTCATGCTCCCCCTGCAGGTGGATGTCGAAGCGGTAGCCGTCTCCGCCGGCCGCCGCCAGCGCCGTCGCTAGGGGCGTCGCTAGGGGCGTCGCTAGGAGTGTGGCACCGCGTGACGGATCCGGCAGCGAGGCGAGCACGGGGTCCTCCGCATTCGCCGCCGGCTCGTCGGCGAAGTAGATGCGCGTGACCACGCGGTTCAAGAGACCTCGCGCGAGCACGGTCACGGCCACGTGGGGCGCCTGGAGCCGGGCTCGCGCTGCGCTCGGCGCCTCTCCCGCGCGCGCGAGCGCCGACGAAACCCGCCCAGGCTTGACGGTGAACACGCCGAAGAACCCGCGCGGGTCCGTGCAGGAGCGCCCCAGGCCACGAAAGGCGAACGCCGCGTCGAGCGGCTCGTCACCGGTCGCGAAGCGCCCCTGCGGGTCCGCCTGCCACGTCTCGATCAGCGCGTCGGGGACTGGCTCGCCCGCCCCGTCGAAGACCTGCCCGCGGATCCAGAAGCCGCCCGGGACGCCGGCGGGCACGACGTAGGGACCGTCGGCCCAGCTCAAACCGAAGCCGAAGAAGGGGCCGACCGTCTGCGACGGCGTCGTCGGCAGGGTCATCGCGCCGGGTCCTCGCGGGGGGTCTCGTCCCGGCCGCGCAGGACGATGTCGAAGCTGAAGGCGAGGGCCCACTCCGGCACGCTCGCTTCGAGGTCGAAGCGCGCCACGAGTCGCTGGCGGGCGCGCTCGTCGGCGATGGCGTTGAAGATCGGATCGGTTGCGAAGAGCGGATCGTCCGGGAAGTACATCTGGGTCACGAGGCGCTGCGCGAAGGCCACGCCGAAGAGCGAAAAGTGAATGTGCGCGGGGCGCCAGGCGTTGTGATGGTTCCTCCAGGGATAAGCGCCCGGCTTGATGGTGACGAATCGGTACGCGCCGTCGCCGTCGGTCGAGCAGCGCCCGGCCCCGGTGAAGTGCGGGTCGAGTGGGGCGGGGTGCTGGTCGCCGTCGTGGGCGTAGCGGCCGGCCGCATTCGCTTGCCATATCTCGACCAAGGTGTGCGGGACCGGTCGGCCCCGGTCGTCGAGGATGCGGCCGTGCACGATGATGCGCTGCCCTTGCGGCTCCTCCGCGTGCTGCCGGGTGAGATCGGGATCGCTCGGCCCAACGCGGCTTGCACCGATGAGGGGACCGGTGATCTCGGTGAGCGTCTGCGCGAGCGCCACGGGGGCGAGCCGGGGCGCTCGCAGCCGACTCGAACCGTACGCAGGCGACTGCAGGGGAGGCTGTGTGCCGACCGGGTCGCGGCGGTAGCCGAGAGGTGACTCGGTGGGGCTCATGTCAAAGCATCTCCATCCCGACGTAGTTCTCCGCAAAACTCGTCGCCGCTGGCCGCGACCGGACCAGATAGTCGAGGTGCGATCGCTGGAGCTTTCGCGCGTACGCGTCGTCGTCGCGAAAGGTGTGAAGCAGCGTCGTCATCCACGAAGAAAAGTGCTGCGCCCGCCAGACGCTCCGCGACCGAGCGGCGGAGTACCCGTCGAGGCGCGCGCGCGCGCCGGAGGCGAACCAGTCGACGAACGCCGCTGTCAGGACGCGCACGTCGGCGACGGCGAGGTTCATCCCCTTCGCGCCGGCGGGCGGCACGATGTGCGCGGCGTCGCCCGCGAGGAAGAGGCGCCCGAACTGCATCGGTTCGGCGACGTAGCTTCGCATCGCCGTGATGCCCTTCTCGAGAATCGGGCCCGGCGTCAGGGTCCAGCCGGGGACGGTCTCGAGGCGCGCGCGCAGCTCTTCCCAGATGCGCGCGTCGGGCCAGTTCGCGAGGTCGTCGTCGGCCTCGACCTGAAGGTAGAAGCGCGAGACGGCCGGCGAGCGCATGCTGTGCAAGGCGAAGCCGCGCTCGTTCTGCGCGTAGATGAGCTCATGGCTCGAGGGGGCGACGGCCGCCAGGATTCCAAGCCAAGCGAACGGGAAGTGTCTCTCGAAGACGCTCAGAACGCCGCCGGGGATCGCGTCGCGCGAAATGCCGTGGAAGCCGTCGCAGCCGGCGATGAATTCGCACTCGAGGCGCGCCTGCTGGCCATCGGCGGCGAACAGAATGGTGGGACGCTCCGAGTCGATCGCCTCGAGGCGCACGTCCGATACGTCGAAGACGATCTCCCCGCCCGCTGCCAGGCGGGCAGCGACGAGGTCTTTGACCACCTCCTGCTGGCCGTACACCGTGATCGCGCGACCCGGGACGAGGTCCTCGAACGCGATGCGATGCGCGGCCCCTCCGAATCGGAGCTCGATCCCGCGATGGACCATCCCTTCGCGCAAGAGGCGCTCCCCCACGCCGGCCGTGCAGAGCGTGTCGACGGTGCCCTGTTCGAGGACGCCGGCGCGCACCCGCTTCTCGATGTGACTGCGGCTGCGGGTCTCGAGCACGATCGAACTGACGCCCTGGCGATGGAGCAGGTGCGAGAGCAGGAGCCCGGCGGGCCCGGCGCCGAGGATGCCGACCTGAGCGCGCATCGGCGCTCCCATCAGGCCCCCGCGAGGCCGAGGAGCTTGACGGCATTCTGCTTCAAGATGAGCGGCCGTACCTCGGGCTTGATTTCGATCTTCTCGAAGTCGGCGAGCCAGCGCTCGGGGGTGATGAGCGGAAAGTCCGAGCCGAAGAGCACCTTGTGTTTGAGTTGCGTGTTCGCGTACTGAACGAGCTGCGGCGCGAAATACTTCGGCGACCAGCCCGACAGGTCGATGTACACGTTGGGCTTGTGCAGGCAGACGGACAGCGCTTCGTCTTGCCACGGCCACGAGGGGTGCGCGATCACGATCGACATGTCGGGGAAGTCGACGGCGACGTCGTCGATGTGAATGGGGTTGGAGTACTTGAGCCGCAGCCCCCCGCCGCCTCGCATGCCCGTTCCGATGCCCGAGTGACCGCTATGGAAGATGGCCGGGAGCTTGGCCTCCGCGATCGCCTCGTAGAGCGGGTAGGCCATCCGGTCGTTCGGAAAGAAGCCCTGCACGGTCGGGTGGAACTTGAAGCCGCGCACCCCGAACTCTGCGATCAACCGTCGCGCCTCGCGCGCGCCCATCAGCCCCTTGTGCGGGTCGATGCTCGCGAACGCGATCATGATGTCGGAGTTCTGCGCGGCCGCCTGGGCGACCTCTTCGTTGGGCACCCGGGTGCGCCCCGTTCCGAACTCGGCGTCCACCGGGAACATCACGAAGCCGACCCGACGTTCGCGGTAGTAGGCGACGGTCTCGAGGATGGTCGGACGGCGCCCGACCTTGAAGTACTTGGACGCGGCTTCGTCGAACTCGCGCCCGTAGTCGTCGGTCGGTGCCCGGCACGAGACCTCTGCGTGGGTGTGGACGTCGATGGCGATCAGGTCCTGGACGTTCATCGATCTGATTTACCTCGGGCCGAGGCGCAGCGCGCCATCCAGGCGCACGACCTCGCCGTTGAGCGAGAGGTTATCCACCATGTGCATGACGAGACGCGCAAACTCGTCGGGTTTGCCCAGGCGTTTCGGGAACGGGATCGCCTTGGCCAGGGCTGCCTGCGTCTCCGCCGGGAGCTCCCCGAGCAGCGGCGTTTGAAACAAGCCCGGCGCGATGGCCAGCACGCGAATCCCGAACTGGGCGAGCTCGCGCGCCGCGGGCAACGTCAGTGAAGCGATGCCGCCCTTCGAGGCCGCGTAGGCCGCCTGGCCGATCTGCCCCTCGAACGCCGCGACCGACGTCGTCGAGACGATGACGCCGCGCTCGTCGTCGCCCAGCGGAGGGAGCGTGCTGAGCTCGGCGGCCACGAGCCGCATCATGTTGAACGTGCCGATCAGGTTGACGCGGATCGTACGTTCGAACCGCTCGAGCGGCATGGGCCCTTCGCGACCGACGATGCGCGAGGCACCGCCAATCCCCGCGCAGTTCACCAGGATGCGCGCGGGCCCGTGGGCTTCGCGTGCCAGCGCGAGCGCGTGCGCGGCCGACGCGGCGTCGGATACGTCGCAGGGAAAGGCGCGCGCCCCCATCGCGGTGGCCGTCGCTTCGGACAGCTCGGCGTTGACGTCGAGGATCGCCACGCGTGCGCCGGCCGCGACCAGCGCCCGCGCCGTCGCGGCGCCGAGGCCGGATGCGCCACCCGTGACGATAGCGGCTTGCCCATGGGGATTCATTCGTTGCTCCTTTTGATGATGACGAAAACGCCCTCGCCCGGTGGCGTCGCGTGAAGGGACTCGACCAGGGCGGCGCGCCCATCGAGGACCGCCCGCTGATTGAGCGATCCCTTGTCCGTGACTTCCCCCGCGTCGGTCGATGGCGGGATCGCCGTGAGCACGGCGCGCAGCACCTGGCTCGCGCTGCCCGTGGCGCGCGCCGCGCACGCCTCGAGCGCCGCCGAGAGGCGCGCGCGTACGAGGGGGTGTGCGACGACCTCGGCGGCGGGGGCCGTTTCGGGCACGTTCGCGAGCCGCTGGCACTCGGACAACGCCGGAAACAAGATGGCTCCCACGCAATCTCGATCGATGCCAGTCAGCACCGCGTCGGCCACGAGAGGTGCGCAAGCCTCGACGACTGCCGCCCGAACCGGGCCCGCGCTGACCCAGGTTCCCGTGCTCAGCTTGAAGTCTTCGGCGATACGCCCATCGAACAGCATGCCCCGATTCGGCTCTCGCGAGTCGACGAAGCGAAGCGCGTCCCCCGTCCGGTAGAACCCCTCTTCGTCGAAGGCGGCCTGCGTCGCTTCGGCCTGACGAAAATAACCCGGCGTGACGTTGGGCCCCCGGTAACGCGCCTCGAGCTTCTGGTCCACGCGGGCGAGCTTGAGCTCGAGGCCCGGCACCGGAACGCCGAGCAGGCCCGACCAGGTCCCCGACCAGTGCGCGAACAGCGAAGACGGAGCGGACTCGGTGCACCCGAGCCCCGACGTGATGACCACGCGCGCGCCAAGGGCGTCGAGCGCGAGCCGCTCGAGCCCGTCCCACACCGGCTGCGCCAGCCCGGCCCCCGCGTAGAACATGAGCTTCAGACGGGAGAAGAAGGTGCGGCGGAGCGCCGCGTCGGCCTCGAGTCGGGTCAGTAGCTCGGCAAAGCCCTTCGGGACGTTGAAATAGACCGTCGGAGCGATCTCGCGCAGATTCGCGATCGTCGTGGCCATCCCCGCGGGCGTCGGCTTGCCGTCGTCGATGTGCAGGGTGCCGCCGGTGGAGAGCACGAGCCCGAAATTGTGATTCCCGCCGAACGTGTGGTGCCAAGGAAGCCAGTCGACGAGATCGAGCGGCGCCTCGACCATGCAAGGGAAGCACTGCGCGATCTGCTGCAGGTTGCTGCACAGCATGCGGTGCGTGTTGATGACGCCCTTCGGCGCGCCGGTAGAGCCGGACGTGAAGAGAATCTTGGCAACCTGATCGGGCTCGATGGCCGCGTGGGCGCGCGCGACATCGCGAGTGGGGCGACGCGACTCGAGGCGATCGAAAGGGGCCGACCGCTCCCCTTCGAGCCCGCGGCCGGTCGCGATGACCTCGACGTCGGGAGCCACGGTCTGCGCGACGGCCCGCTGGTACGAAGGCCCGTCGGAGACGAGCACGAGCCCCGGCGTCAACCGCCGGATGACGTGCGAGAGCCGCCCGAAGTCCGCAGACAGGAGCGAATAGGCGGGGGATATCGGCGCGAACGGCACCCCGACGTGCAAGGCGGCGAGGGCGAGGAGCCCGTGTTCGAGGCTGTTCTCCGAAAGGATGGCGATCGGCCGCTCGGGACCGAGCCCCCGATCGAGCAGGCCCTGCGCGATCCGCTCGACCCGGGAGAGCGCCTGACCGTAGGTCAGCGTGCGCCAGCGCCCGCCTTCGTCGCGGCGGGCGAGGAACGCGCGATCCGGAGCCACCGCGGCCCAGTGAACCAGGCGCTCCGTGAGAACGCGCGGATACGGCCCGAGTTCGAACCGGGAGCGGAGGAGCACCGAGCCGTCGGGGCGGGTGACTTGCTCGACGTCCACCGGCCCGAAAGACGCCGCGCGGTAGGGGGCCCGGTTCACTCTTCCCCCACGATTGCCCCCACCATGGCCCTCACGCCCGAAGCGACCGACAAGGAGACCGCACCGAGTCCGCGCATCGTCGCGTCGTTCAGCGAGACCGGGAGCTCGGGGGGTTCCATCGTTCGTTCTAGGTATCAGGTGGGTTGTTATAAAGCAAGTTGACATGCCAGCGGCATGACTGCTAACGAGATCAGGCCATGACCGCCAGCCGCCGCCCGGTTGCCCGTATTGGCTATTTGGTCAAGTGGGTCGAGCGCGGTCTACGGGCGCAGCTCGACGCGGCGCTCGCGCCCCATGGCTTGACGACGCCCGAGTACACCGCGCTCACCGTTCTGCGTCAGCGCGAGGGGCTCTCCTCCGCGCAGCTCGCGCGCCGCACGCTCGTCACCGCGCAAGCGATGAATCAGCTCGTCATTTCGCTCGAGCAGCGCCGGCTGGTCGTCCGCACCGCCGACCTCGCCAACGCCCGGATCCAGCGCGCCAGCCTGACGGCGAAGGGGCAGCGACTGCTGGATGCTTGCGACGAGGCGACGGCCTCCATCGAGACCCGGATGCTGGCCGGGCTCTCGCGCTCGGAGGTCGAGACGATGCGGAGCGGCCTGGAGTCGTGCGTCGCGTCGCTTGGCGAGCCGACCGAGCTCGCCGCAGCGTTCGCTGCCGACGTGTCGTGGTCCGAGTCCCGTGCGTTTCGCGGCGAGGGCGCCTCTAACGAAAGAAAAGATCGATGACCGACGTACGCACCGTGCCGCCGTTTCGCGCCGACCACGTCGGCAGCTTGCTCCGGCCTCGCGCCCTCCTCGAGGCGCGCGAGAAATTCGCTCGAGGGGAGATCACGGCGGCCGAAAAGCGAGCGGTCGAAGACCAGGCGATCGTCGAGGTCGTCAAGCTTCAAGAAGACGTGGGGCTCTATAGCGTCACCGACGGGGAATACCGAAGAACGTATTTTCACATCGACTTTCTCGAGCAGCTCGCCGGCGTCGAGACCGCCATTCCCGTCACCGTCGCGAAGGCCGACGGAACCGAAGAGCTCGCGCCGCCCGTCATGCGGGTGATCGACAAGGTCCGCCACGTCAAGGACATCCAGCTCGAAGACTTCCGGTTCTTGAAGGGCCTGACGACCCGCACGCCGAAGGTCACGATTCCCTCGCCGACCATGCTCCACTTCCGGGGCGGCCGCGCCGGGATCAGCGCCGCGCACTACCCCGAGCTCGAGCCCGACTTCTACGAGGACGTCGCCGAGGCCTACGGCGCGGAGCTTCGTTCGCTCGCCGACGCCGGCGCGACGTACGTTCAGATGGACGACACGAACCTCGCGTACCTTTGCGACGACAAGATGCGCGAGGCGGCGCGTGCTCGCGGCGACGATCCCGACGAGCTTCCGCACCGATACGCGAAATTCATCAACCGCGTCGTTGCCAAGAAGCCGCCCGGCATGACGCTCGCCGTTCATCTGTGCCGCGGAAACTTCAAGAGCACCTGGGCGGCCCAGGGCGGCTACGAGCCCGTGGCCGAGGCCCTGCTCTCCGAGATGGACGTCGACGCGTATTTTCTCGAATACGACGACGCGCGGAGTGGAGACTTCCGACCCTTGCGCTTCCTTCCCAAGGGGAAGGTGGTGGTCCTCGGACTCGTGACGACGAAGCTCGGCGTGCTCGAGCGAAAGGACGATCTCAAGCGGCGTATCGACGAAGCGGCGCGCTTCGTCCCGCTGGAGCAACTCGCGCTCAGCCCGCAGTGCGGATTTTCGAGCACCGTACACGGCAACAACATCGCGGTCGACGCGCAGCGTGACAAGCTCCGACTCGTCGTCGAGACTGCGGCCGAGGTCTGGGGCCGGGCTTGACGGCGGGGACGGCGCCAGGTGACGGTCTTCGCGTCCTCCACTGGTGTGCCAGCCTGGGCCAGCGTTGCCTGACGGAACGCCAACCGGCCCGGGTTCGTCGAGCGGAGCGGGCGGCTCGAGCGGAGCGTCAAATGCAGCCGGCGCCGGAGCCGGCGGTTCGACTGCCGGGGGTGGGGGCGCGGGCTGCGTCGCGTCGGCGCAGTCGAGCGGCGGGCTGGCCGGGAGCCTCGGCGCAGTCGCCGCCGTGCTCGGCCTAGCCCTGATCCGAGTCCGAGGCCGGCGGCGCTCTTCGACCCGCAAGGGCTAGCGGGACGGCGCTCGCTCCCGCCCGCGGACGACGGCCTGCGCCGACGCCCTCGCGTAGCGCGGCATGGTCGCCGACTGCATCGCGTAGTGAACGCCGCACCGAGGGCACGTCCCAGGATCACGACTGCCCCGGTCTGGTCTAGCCTGCGCGGATGCGCGCAAGGTCGAGAATGTGGGTCGCCGTCTTCGGACTCGTCGCCTGTCACAAGGTCGCCGCGGGCACGGATGGCCAGGCGACTGCCCAATCAACTTCCGTCACCACGGCGAACCTTCGGTCGGTCTGGGGCAGCGGGCCGGCCGATGTATGGGCGGCGGGCGACAAGGGAACGATCTTGCACTTCAACGGGCAAGCCTGGTCTCGCTCGTCGAGCGGTACGGAGGAGAACCTCACCGGCTTGACGGGTACGGGGCCGACTAACGTCTATGCGTCGGGCCAAGAGGGCGCGATCTTGCACTGGGACGGCGCAGCCTGGCGTCAGGTGTCCGACGGCGCCGAAACGACGCTGGCCCATATATGGGCCAGCGGGCCCGAAGACGTGTGGGCCGTTGGCATCGACAACGGCGACGAGGGTGGATACATGCGCCACTGGAACGGCGCGAAGTGGGAGAGCCAGCGCATCCCCGGGTCGAGCAGCCTCTGGGGGGTCGGAGGGACCGGCCCGACAGACGTGTGGATGGTGGGAAGCAACCCGAAAGGGGAGGGCTACGTCATTCACGGCGACGGCAAGCACTTCGACGCCAACGGCTACAAAGGGCCGCCCGCGCGCGCCGTGTGGTGTGCGCGCCCCGATGACGTGTGGGTCGCCCCTTATGAGGGCGCTCTTCAGCACTGGAACGGAACCGCATGGGCTGCAGCGCCCACGGGGGATGGGGCGTGGTTTCGCATGGGGGGGAGCGGCCCAGACGACTTCTGGGCGGCGGGCCTGAACGGCCTGACGCTGCACTTCCACGGCGGCGCGTGGACGACGCCCGCGACGGGAACGAACCAGATCGTCTGGTCGGTCTGGAGCCCGAGCCCCACATCCGCGTGGGCCGTGGGCAACGGCGGCACCCTGCTTCTCTGGAATGGAGTCGCCTGGGTCCGATGAACGGCAGAGCAAGCCTTCGATTGCCCGGCGCGTCCCGGTCTCTCGCGGATCGGCGCCCAGCAGCGGCTGGCTACGGACGAAGTGGGTCAAGCCCCCGGCGAGGTGGTGCTGTTCTGAAGGCGGCTCCCGATCTCGCACGTCGAGTCGCCGCGTGGCGGTCGACCGAGCCGTCGGGCCCAAACGGCCCGCGGGCTCGTGTCCCCGCGCGCGGGCCGCGTCGACTTCATCGCCCGCGCGATCGGGGGCTACGGTTTCTGTTTCTGGGTAACACCGTCATGCGGCCGAGCTGCGACGACCACGTCTGCAGCCAACACGAGCGTTTCTTGCGATTCGGCCGTGTCGGCCCATGCGGGGGTCGCCTCTTCCGTGGCATGTGTCGCCGTTCTTACATGCACCGTGTACCAACCTGCGACGACCGCGAGCACGAGCCCGCCGGCCCACGCAGCGATACCCGTTACCATCATCGCTCGTCGCGGGACCCACGCTTCGATCCCGGTTTGCGTTGCAGCTTGCATGAGCTCTCCTCCGTTCCGTTCCGTTACTTCGTTTTCAACTTTGATTGCAATTTTCCATCCAACTTGCGCGACGCCTCGCTCGAGCTCGATCCACTTGAAGCGTAGCGGCGTCGACAGTCAGGGAAGATCCGCCACCGTCGCGTCTTGCCAGCCGGGGTCGCTCTCCAGGCCTGGCCTCGGACCGCGGGGCCAGCCGTGGCGTCGCCGGCGAGCTCGTAGCGCAGCCACGCGGTGACATATCCAAGGTAGCCGGCCGGGCCGACGCCCGCGCATCCCAGGCCCACCGAGCAATGGGTTCTGGATGTCGTTGTGATCGGCGCCGTTGCGGGTGGCCTTCGCCCGATGTCCGGGGTAGGCCCGCCTTCAGGGTCCTTCGGCCGCGCGGCGAATCTTTGCCTGGTGCGCGGCCTTGTCGGTCGCGGGCAGGAACGACGACTCGACGGCATTTTCGGCCAGGCGCACGACGTCCGCGGCGTCGATGGGCAAGGCTTCGCAGACGGCGCGATAGTTGTCGGCGATGTAACCGCCGAAATACGCGGGATCGTCGGAGTTGACGCTGACGCAGAGCCCGCGATCGAGGAGGCGCTTCAGGTTGTGCTCGGCCAGGCGCCGTACGACCTGCAGCTTGAGGTTCGACAGGGGGCAGACCGTGAGCGGTATGCGGGTCTGCGCGAGCCGCTCGAGCAGCGTCGCGTCTTCGTCGCAGCGGATGCCGTGATCGATCCGCTCGACATGGAGGACATCGAGGGCCTCTCGGATGTAACCAGCAGGCCCCTCCTCGCCGGCGTGCGCGACCACGTGCAGGCCCGCGTCCCGGGCTCGCGCGAACACCCGCTCGAACTTGCGCGGCGGGTTGCCGAGCTCGGATGAGTCCAGCCCGACGCCGAGGAGCTCGGAAGCGAAGGGAAGGGCCTCTTCGAGCGTGGCGAACGCCTCCTCTTCCGAGAGGTGGCGCAAGAAGCACAGGATCAATCCCGAGGTGATGCCGTGGCGCGAGCGCCCGTCGGCTAGCGCCCGGCGCATGCCAGAGAGGACCGTCTCGAACGGGACGCCGCGAGCGGTGTGGCTCTGCGGGTCGAAGAAGATCTCGGCGTGAACGACGCGGTCGGCGGCGGCGCGACGCACGTACGCCGCGGTCACGTCGTGGAAATCTTGCTCGGTGCGGAGCACGGCGCAGCCGGCGTAATAGAGATCGAGGAAGGACTGGAGGTCCTGAAATTCGTACGCAGCCCTGAGCGCGGCCACGCTGGTGTGGCGGAGCGCTACGCCGTTGCGCTCAGCCAGCGCGAACACCATGTCGGGCTCGAGCGAACCTTCGATGTGAAGGTGCAGCTCCACCTTCGGAAGCGCCCGGATCAGCCGTTCGACCTCGATGGACAGGGCCATGGGTCGAGCTTACCGCGCCCTCATTTCGAGCGCGTGCCTGACGCGGCACGAGCGAGTTTCCGCGTGCCAAGGCCAGCCCAAGCGATCGGGCGCGCTTCAACAGCAGAAGCTCCCGCAGCGCAAACCGCCCCTCGCGATCGACGACCCGGGAGGCCGAGGCTCAGGGCTTGGGCTCAGGGCCCATTGGCCACGATGTCCTCGATGAGCGGCGAGCCCGTCTTGTACAAATTCGAGATTGCGGGATCGAAGCCGCCGGCGCTCGCGTAGTTCACGAGACCGTCGGCGTCGGTCTGCCCGGGGTACGGTCGGTCTCCTTTTCTTTTCGCCTGGTCGATCACCGAGCGGCGCTCGAGAGAGTCCTGCCGAGGAGCAGTCGCTCGATGATACCGACGAGCTCGGCCGCTCCCGCGCCGACCGGCCGCTGAAGGCCGTCGCGGTGGACGCCTGCGGTCGTATCGTGATCGCCGGGTCCGAGACCGCTTCGGGCACGACGTCTGCCGTCCTCGGTCGGCTCTGGCCGTGAGCCGTGAGCCGTGAGCCGCGAGCCGTGAATCGAGCCGTGAATAGAGAGCGCAGGGTCGCCCGGGCGTGCTTATGCTCCCGCTCCATGCAAGGTGACATCGCGACGTTGTTCTGTGCGTACTGCAACGAGAAGTTGACGACCGTGCACAACGGCGACAAGCAGCACGTTCAGGTCAAGGCCAAGGGGATGCCCTGCCCGACCTGCAAGAAGACCGTGAAGGTCAAGACCACGGTCGTGCACCGGCCGGTCGCGTACTAGCGCCAACCTCACGGGCGATCCGACCACTGGCCTCGGTTGCTGGACCAACTCGCAGATCCAGAACGCGATCCTCACGGGCATCGACAACGATGGCAGGGCGCTCTGCAGCCCGATGCCGAAGTTCGGGAACGCGCTGACCACCGCTGGGCTTCACGAACGTGGTCACGGGCGGCTACAATTGGGTCGTCTTCACGTCGCGCCGCGCCTACGGCAACGTGCTCGCGGGCGATGCGTTCGCCGACGAGAGCCAGACGGGGCCGCAGCCGTTCACGAAGAAGCTCTGGATCTCCGCGGTCGACGCGACCCCGACGCCCGGGAAGGACCCGAGTCACCCGGCATTCTATCTCCCCGGCCAGGAGTTGCTCGCGGGCAACATGCGCGGGTACTGGGCGGTCAGCCCTTGCAAGGCAGACGGGGCCGCGTGCACTACCGGCGCCGTGTGCTGCGGCGGGTTCTGCGAGCAGGGAGCCGGCGGCGGCCTCGTCTGCGGCAAGACGACGCCCATGGGCTGCTCGCAGGAATACGAGTCGTGCACGACCGCGGCCGACTGCTGCAATCCAGGCGACCTGTGCATCAACGGGCGCTGCTCGCTGACGTCGCCGCCGCCGCCGCCGAAGTAGCGAGCCGTTCTGCAACGAGCAGCCGCGAGAGCTCCGCCGTCGAGACGCGACCAGGACGCGACCAGGACGCGACCAGGACGCGACCAGGACGCGACCAGGACGCGACCAGGACGCGACCAGGACGCGACCAGGACGCGACCAGGGTGGGTGTCGCGTGGGGCACGCGTACAGTCAACGACAAATCGTGTTTCGCGAGCGGGAAGCGTCGCAGAACCTCCGCGTGTCCCGTAGTTTGTCGATTGTGAACTCGGGGAGGCGAGTGCTGCTGATCGATCCTACCGATCGACGCCGGGAGATCCTTTGCCGCCGTCTGCGGGCCCAGGGGTATCTCGTTGACGAGACAGCCGACGCCGCGGCAGGTGCGCACATGGCGCTCTCCGCGCCTCCCGCCGCGGTCATCGCGGATCTCTGGATGCCTGGCGTCTCGGGGGTGCAGCTTTGCCGCCTGCTTGGCTCCGAGCCCGCCACGGCCGACGTCCCGGTCGTTCTCTGCGTCGAACGCGACGAGCCGCGGAGCCGCTTCTGGGCGGACCGCGCAGGCGCAGCGGCCTGTGTGCTGAAGGGGCGGACCGGCGAGCTCGTTCGCGCCCTCGCCAAGGCGGTCGACACGGCTCCGCACGACGGCGGCTTCTTCGTGCAACTCAGCGGCGGAAGCATCGACATCCGTGACCGCCTGGCCCGCCATCTCGACGAGGCGCTCTTCGACTCCGTCATCGCGGCGGAGCTCCGCGCCCTCGCGCACGCCGGGAATTTCGAGCGCCTCTTCGACCTCCTGGCCCAGCTCCTGTCGCAGATCACCCGGTACCGCTGGATCGCGCTCGCGTCGGGGACACCCGAGCGGCTCGCCATCCACCATCACCCCGCGCTCCGCAACATCGCCGAGCGCGAGGCGCGCGAGGCCTTCCGTATCCTGTCCGCCTCGCAAGTCCTGGTCGTCGAAGACGAGGACGCGGCGGCCGACGAGGAGCCCCAGGAGCCGATCGTACGACCGGTGCTCTTCGCGGGCGTGCCGGTCGCCCGCTTCGCTCTCGCGCCATGCGCCGACAACACGAACGACGCGGTCATGCTCACGTCGGTCGTCGCGCGCGAGCTCGGGGGCGCCATCAAGATCGCCACGCTCGTCGACGAATCGCAGAAGCTGGCGGCCACCGACGGCCTGACGGGCCTCATGAACCGGCGCGCGTTCACTTCGGCGATGAGGGGCGAGCTCTCGCGCTGCGCGCGCCACAACTATCCGATCGCGTTCGCCCTCCTCGACGTCGACCACTTCAAGAGCGTGAACGACAAATACGGCCACGGCGTGGGCGATCGCGTGCTGTGCGCGATGGGCGAGCTGCTCGGCCAGCATCTGCGTGCCTCCGATCTCGCCGCTCGCTGGGGCGGCGAAGAGTTCGTGGTGGCGTTTACGAGCACCGGCCTCGACGGCGCTCACACCGCCGCGGAGCGCTTGCGCGCGGTCATCGAGGCCGTAACGGTCCTGGACGATGCCGGCGAGCGGATCCCCATAACGGCCTCGATAGGGGTCGCCGTGTGGAAGCCGGGCGAGGCCCTCGAGAGCCTCATCAGCCGGGCCGACGAGTCCATGTACGCGTCGAAGACGTCGGGCCGAAATCGAGTCACTCTTCACGGAAATACCTCGCCGGAGAGCCCGGCGGCGAGCGTCGCATGAGCCATTCGAGGGCCGCGTTCGAGACTCCGCGTTTGCGACGTGCGGGAGCGGCGTAGTCGCCCAGAACGGGTCCGAGGAGCCAGACCAGCCATGCGCACTCTCGTGGAACAAGGCCAGTATTTCGCCGAAATTCAGGAATATCTCGTCAAGGGGTCGCTCGATCTCTTCAAGAGCTACGGCCTGCCCGTCGAACACGCGATCGGAGCGCCTTCCCTGCACATCGGGGGCCCGTCGGTCATGGCGGTCATCGGATACGCCGCGACGACGGTCCGGGGATCGCTCCTGCTCCTCACGTCGCGCGCGGTGGTCGCCGCCCTGCAGCCGGCCGAGCTCCGCGACGAGCCGCCCACGGAGGCCGCGCTACGCGACGTCCTCGGTGAGTTCTGCAACATGCTCGTCGGCCGCATGAAAAACCGCCTGGTCGCGCGCGGCATCGCGCCGCTTCTCTCGACACCCACCACGATCTTCGGCGACGACCTCAAGCTCCCCGTGCCCACGAGCGGTATGTCGGCATGGCAGCGCTTCTCGAGCTCCGCAGGCGACATTCACGTTCGCCTCGACGCGACGTTCGACCTCGATTTCGCGCTCCCGGAAGGGGAGTCAGGCGCCCCGGACTTGCCGGTCGAAGGCGAGACCGTTCTATTCTGAGGAGCAGACATGCCCGGTACCGTGATGATCGTCGACGACTCCCAGATGGTGAGGAAGCAAGTGGCGCGAACGCTCCTCGCGGCGGGGTTCGTCGTGGTCGAAGCTCAGGACGGCGCCGACGCGCTCGTCCAGCTTTCGAGCGTGATCCCGGCGCCGGCGCTCATCGTCCTCGACGTGAACATGCCCAAGATGGGCGGCATCGAGTTCTTGCAAAGCTTGCGCGGACGCGGTCCAGGCTTCGCGATGCCTCCGGTCGTGATGCTCACGACCGAGGGAGATCCCAAGCTGATGCAGCAGGCGAAGGCGCTCGGGGCCAAAGGCTGGATCATCAAGCCGTTCCGCTCGGAGATGCTCCTGGCGGCCGTTCAGAAGCTGACGGAAACGGCGCCGGCCACAGACTGAAGGGCCACGGGTCAGCGGCAGCAAACCGCGAGCACTTGCTTCATGTCCGTGAGCCCGGCCATCGCGCGCGATCGACCTCGGCCGCCGGCCCGTCGTGTCGCGAAGGCTCTCGACGCCCATCCGACCTGAAACCACACGGCCACGCTGGCGCATCGCCCAGCGCGGCACTAGTTTGCCTCGTCTCCGCGGGAAAGGACCGCAGCCAAATACCCCATGTTTGCCTGGGCTCTCAAGAAAGTCTTTGGTACTTCCCACGACCGCGAGATCCGCCGCCTCCGGCCACGCGTCGAGGCCATCAACGCGCTCGGGCCCGCGCTCGAGAAGCTGTCCGACGCCGAGCTCGTTGGCAAGACGGCGGAGTTCAAGCAGAAGCTCGAGAACGGCGCCACCGTCGACGACCTCCTCCATGAGTCGTTCGCCGTCTGCCGCGAGGCGAGCAAGCGTGTCCTCAAGATGCGCCACTACGACGTGCAGCTCATCGGAGGCATGATCCTCAACCGCGGGTCGATTGCCGAGATGCGCACGGGCGAAGGCAAGACGCTCGTCGCGACCTTGCCCTGCTACCTCAACGCGCTCGAGGGCAAGGGGGTGCACGTCGTCACCGTCAACGACTACCTCGCCAAGCGCGACTCCGAGTGGATGGGGCGGCTCTACAATTTCCTCGGGATGAGCGTCGGCGTCGTCGTCAACTCGCAGGGCGAGCACGACAAGAAGCGGGCATATCGCTCCGACATCACCTACGGCCAGAACAATGAGTTCGGCTTCGACTACCTGCGCGACAACATGAAGTTCAGCGCGCTCGACTACGCGCAGCGCGAGCTCAACTACGCCATCGTCGACGAGGTCGACTCGATCCTCATCGACGAGGCGCGCACGCCGCTCATCATCAGCGGCCAGGGCGAGCCGTCGAGCCACAAGTACCGCCAGATCAACGACGTCATCCCCCGGCTCCGCAAGGACGAGCACTACGTCGTCGACGAGAAGGCGCACTCGGTCACCTTGACCGACGATGGGGTCGAGCTGGCGCAGAAGCTCATGGGGATCGGCAACCTCTACGACCCCATCAACCTCGAGAGCCTGCACATCCTCAACCAGTGCCTGCGGGCGCACTCGCTCTACAAGCGCGACGTGAACTACCTCGTCGCGGAAGACGGCAAGGTCCTCATCATCGACGAGTTCACGGGCCGCGTGCTGGCGGGCCGCCGCTGGAGCGACGGGCTGCACCAGGCGGTCGAGGCGAAGGAGAACGTGCGCATCCAGGAAGAGACGCGCACGATGGCGACGATCACCTTCCAGAACCTCTTCCGCCTCTACAAGAAGCTCTCGGGAATGACCGGCACCGCCGACACCGAGGCGACCGAGTTCCACGAGACGTACAAGCTCAGCGTCGTCTCGACGCCGACGAACAAGCCGATGGTCCGTGAGGACCATCAAGACGTCGTCTACAAGACCGAGCGCGAGAAGTTCACGGCGGCGATCGCCGAGATCCTCGAGTGCAACGAGAAGGGTCAGCCGGTTCTGGTCGGGACGACGAGCGTCGAGAAGAGCAACGCGATCGCGAACCTTCTCAAGAAGAAGAAGATCCCGCACGCCGTCTTGAACGCCAAGCACCACGAGCGCGAGGCGTTCGTCGTGGCCCAGGCCGGACGCAAGGGCGCGATCACGGTCAGCACGAACATGGCCGGTCGCGGGACCGACATCGTGCTCGGCGGCAACCCGGAGATGATCGCGCGCCTCGAGTTCCGCGAGAACGGCCGCGACCCCGACAAGGAGCCCGAGGCGTTCGCCGAGCTGGTCGAGCAGCACGACAAGGCCTGCAAGGCCGAAGGCGAAGAAGTGCGGAGGCTCGGGGGGCTGCACATCCTCGGGACCGAGCGCCACGAGTCGCGGCGCATCGACAACCAGCTCCGCGGCCGCGCGGGGCGGCAGGGCGACCCCGGGTCGAGCCGGTTCTACCTCTCGCTCGAAGACGACCTGATGCGCATCTTCGCCGGCGATCGGGTCAAGGCCCTCATGGAGCGCATGGGCATGCCCGACAACGAGCCCATCGTGCACCCTTGGGTGAGCAAGAGCATCCAGGACGCGCAGCGCAAGGTCGAGGAGCGCAACTTCGACGTCCGCAAGCACCTGCTCGAATACGACGACGTGATGAACGAGCAGCGGAAGACCGTCTACAAGCTGCGGCAGCAGCTCTTGCTCGGCATCTACAAGCCCGAGAAGCTCGACGACGACGGCAAGCCCTCGGGGCGCATGCGCGAGATCAAGGCCGACCCGCGCATCGCCGACGAAGTGAAGCAAGCTGTGCTCGACATGGTCTTGCACCACGGCACCCCCACCGACGGCAAAGCCCCGCCGAAGACGGTCGACGAAGTCACCGAGATCTACTCGATGGCGTCGCTCCAGCAGGACGTCTACCAGTTCTGGGGTTACCGCTTCGATTTCAAAGACGGCGACGGTCAGGAGCCGAAGGCGGTCTACGAGCGCTTGCTCGCCGAGATCCCGCAGAGCCTAACCGAGCAGCGCGAGCAGCTGCTCGATCTCGTCGACAGCATCGTGGGCGCGATCGTCGAGGAGTGCTGCCCCGCCAACAAGCCGCCGGAAGACTGGGACTGGAAGGGGATCAAGACGGGCTTCATCGAGCACTTCGGCGGCAAGCCCCCCGAGGTCGAGCACCTCCACGACGCCGAGCTGATCGCCAAGGAGCTCTTCGAAGCGGCACAGGCCCAGCTCGGCGAGAAGGAGAAGGACACGGGCACGGAGCTCTTCCTCCGCGTCTTTCGCCACTTCTACCTCGAAGAGATCGACCGCCAGTGGGTCGAACACTTGACCGACATGGAGCACCTGCGCGACGGCATCGGCCTTCGCGGGTACGGCCAGCGCGACCCGAAGCAGGAGTACAAGAAAGAGGGCTACGACGTCTTCATGAACATGATCGCGGCGTCGAGCAGCAACGTCTGCTCGAAGCTCTTCAAGGTTCA